>Ga0256840_1000332_pt1 | contig 48486 bp, 51 predicted proteins | sample 355202metaG_FD_185969 | JGI IMG/M metagenome (GOLD analysis project Ga0256840, IMG submission 185969) | Hydrothermal vent microbial communities from Mid Atlantic Ridge, Atlantic Ocean - 355-202 | ecosystem: Environmental > Aquatic > Marine > Hydrothermal vents | place: Atlantic Ocean: Mid...
GTTCAAGAATCCCAACGGCCTGTCTCTTGCCGGCTCCAACCTCTACACGGCCACCACCGATTCCGGCACACCGCGTGTCGGCCTGCCGGGTCCGGAGCTGGGCAATATCTTCACCAACTCGCTGGAACAGTCCAATGTCGACATGGGGCAGGAGTTTGTCAAGATGATCACCATCCAGCGCGGCTTCCAGGCCAATTCAAAGATCATCTCCACGGTCGACGAACTCCTGGGCGAGCTGATCAATCTCAAACGATAGCCGGCTGTCAAAAAACCGTCACCTATCCGGACCTGGGCCATGCACCCGTTTGCGGTGCATGGCCTTTTGTCTTTTTCCACTCCCCTCTCCGGCGGCAACCGCAGAAGGCCATGGAGTCCCAGCCAACTCTCCTCCCGTACCCCCTCACGGGATGGCTAACCATCGGTTTGTCCGACCACAATGGTGTAAGCGCTCTCAGGGGCCGCAGATTTGTGCAGGCGTGCCTGGCCGCTATAGCCTACCTATGCGGGCAGGCACGACCGTGCAGAGATACGGCTCCTGTGAGCGCTTACGTCCCCCCTCTTCCGGCCACTGGCCGATCCCTGGCATTTTACTTGCAAAGTTCCGGTTGATACGTTGACTGGCTGACGGCAAATACAGTAAACTTCAGCTAAGGGTGTACAATCCACCGCGATATCGGCCCTGCCGGCAACGCCTGCGCCGGCCGGCCCTCTTTTTTTTCGTCAACCGGGAAGATCAGACTTGGACATTGCAACCATAATCGGTATCGCCGCCTCGTTCGGCCTGATGCTCATGGCCATTCTCCAGGGTGGCAGCCTGAGCATCTTCATCGACGTCCCCTCCATGCTCATCGTCTTCGGCGGCACCGCAGGTGTTGCTCTGATCAATTTTCCCCTGTCGGATGTGCTCAGCATGGTCAACGTGGTCAAAAAGACCTTTCTCTTCAAGGAGGAGGACACCAACAAGCTCATTGCCCAGCTCATGGAGTTTGCCAACAAGGCGCGCAAGGAAGGTATCCTCTCCCTGCAGGGATCCATCGACACGGTGGAAGACCAGTTCCTGGTCAAGGCCCTGCAGATGGCCGTGGACGGCCAGGAACCCGATGATCTCAAATCCATGCTCAACACCGAAATTGACTATATCCAGGAACGCCACGGCATGGGCGCCGAGATCCTGACCTCGCTGGGTACCATCTCGCCCGCCATGGGCATGGTGGGTACCCTCATCGGCCTGGTCCAGATGCTGCAGAACATGAGCGATCCCTCATCCATCGGCCCGGCCATGGCCGTTGCCCTGCTGACCACCTTTTACGGTGCCGTGCTGGCCAATATCCTCTTCAATCCCATGGCCGGCAAGCTCAAAACCCGGTCAAAAACCGAACTGCTGCAGAAGACGCTGATCGTGGAGGGGATGGAATCCATCCTCTCGGGCGAGAACCCCAGGGTCATGGAACAGAAGCTCCACGCCTATATCGCGCCCAAACTGCGCGAGTCGGTCTTCAACAAGTAAAGGCGGCGAGACGATGGCAAAAAAGGAACAGGAATGCCCGGCAGGCGCCCCCCTGTGGATGGTCACCTTCAGTGACCTGGTCACCCTGCTGCTGACCTTTTTCGTCCTTCTTCTTTCCATGGCCTCCATGGACCCGGTCAAGTTCATCCAGGCCAAGACCTCCATCAAGGACGCCTTTGGCTGGCGGACCAAGGCGGCGCCCACCAAGTTCAGCCTGCCCATCCTGCCTTCCCCGCCGGTGGCGAAATTTTCGCCCATCCCGCAGGAAACCGCGATCAAGTACTTCAAGCGGATCAAGACCGATATCGAGCTGACCAAGATCGACGACGAGGTCGATGTCCTCAAAAGGGACAACGATTCCATCGTGCTGCGAATCAATGACTCCGTGCTCTTTGATCCCGGCAAGGCGACGCTCAACCCCTCCTCCTACCCGCTGCTGCGCAAGATCGCCGATATCGTCCGGCCACTGCCCATGACCATGCGTATCGAAGGCCACACCGACGACCAGCCGGTCAAGTCCAGGACCATGTCCAACTGGGACCTTTCCGTGGCCCGGGCCGTGGCGGTCATGCGGTTCTACAACCGGGGCAAGCTCTTTTCCATCGACCGGATGTCCGCAGTGGGCTACGGTGACACCAGGCCGGTGGTTCCCAATACCAGCAAGGAGAACCGGGCAAAGAACAGGAGGGTCGACTTCGTGCTCCGCAGCAACCGGCTCCCGTCAGGAGAGCGCAGCGGACAGGGCCGCACCATACCGTTCTAGGGCAGCGGCATGCATGCAGGAGCGGACACAGCAGATGGTACAACCCGGGCAGATGGCGTGCTGCTGAACTTTGACCAAAAGTATCGGTCTTTTCGGGTGATTGCCGATAGCGGTGAACTCTTACGATTTCCGGCCTTCTGATTTTCAGATAAACCCGCTCCAGAGGAGAGACAGCCCATGGCTGACAAGGATACCGGAACCAGCCCGCCCGAGGAAGGCGGCAAGAGCAAGAAACTGATCATCATCATTGTTGCGGCCGTGGTGCTCCTGGCCGGCATCGGCGCGGCGGTCTATTTCCTGGTCCTCAAGAAGGAACCGCCGCCCGAGGACCAGACACCGGAGCAGGTCAAGATGGTTGAACCTGCGGCAGAGCAGGAGGCGGATATCGGGCCCATGCTCAATATCGACGAATTTATCGTCAATATCATCAGCCAGGACACCAACCACTATGTCAAGGCCTCCATGACCCTGGAACTCAGCAACGACAAGGTGCTGGAAGAGGCCCAGCAGCGGATGCCGCAGATCCGGGACGCCATCCTGCTGCTGGTGGGCAACAAGACCTTCGAGGAACTCCAGGATCTGCAGGGAAAGAAACAGCTGAAGGCGGAGCTGAAAAGCAAAATCAACTCCTTTCTCAAGACCGGCCGGGTCAAGAACATCTACCTGACCGACTTTGTGGTGCAGTGAGGTCGAAACCTTGGAACCGATTCTCAGCAAGGAGGAAATAGCCGACCTGCTGGCGGCGATCCGCACCGGCCAGGTCTCCACCGATTCCATTGACGAGGGTGGACCGGGCGGCCCCATACCCAAGCCGGTGCAGGATGTGGACATCTTCCAGGTCTATGTCCATGACGAGGACAAGGGAGGGATGCGGATCCCCAACCTGGATATCATCCTTGACACCTTTACCCGCAACTTCGGTACCACCCTGACCAACCAGCTGCAGCGCACCTTTTCCGTGCACCGGGAGGAGATCAGCACCACCTCCTTTCAGAACTCCATCCTCGACCTGAAAAACCAGGGGGCCATCGGCATCTACAGTACGGATCCCCTCAAGTACGGCTGCCTGTTTCATCTCGATGCGCTGCTCGCCTTCACCCTGCTCGAGATCATGCTCGGCTCGGCCATCATCAGCGAATCCCATGCCCTGGCCCGTAACCTGACCACCATCGAGATCAATATCCTCAAAAACATGATGCAGGGCATCTGCCACGACCTGCAGAAGGCCTTCCGGCCGGTCATCACCCTCAAACCGAAGCTGCTGAAGGTGGAAAACAACTTCCGTCTGGTCAACATCGTCGATGCCGAGACCGAGGTCCTGATGACCAGTTTCAGCTTCATGATCGCCGGCAAGCAGGCCGGATCCATGCGGCTCATCATTCCCTACCTGACCCTGGAGCCCCTGCGGGAGAAATTCAAGGAGATCGTCACCGTGGCCCAGGCCTCCTATACCTGGGGCAAGGTCCTGGCCCGCGAGACCCTGGAGATGGAGGCAACGGTCATCGCCCGCTCCGGCCTGCTGGAGATGAGTATCCGCCAGATCCTTGACATGAAGGAGGGCGACATCATCGAGCTCGGCTACGACCCGGACCAGCCACTGACCATCGTTGTCGAGGACAAGCCCAAGTTCCTTGCCGTTCCCGGTGAACGGAACGGCAGAAAGGCCTTCCACGTCACCGGCCTGTACAGTGAACGAAACGGACGCCAGCCCGGGCCGGAGAACACCCGGGTCCAGGAACCGGTGGCCGACACCACCGGCTGACTGACACAGGACCGGCAGAACAGCGAACAGACCCGGACGCGGAGGCTGGAACCCGCTGCATCACGCCCGGCAACCAACATTTCCGGCCGGGACATCCCGGCTCCCGCAACACGGGGTAAAAGTGCCGCTAGTTGCAGGTAGTTGCCGATAGCGGTGAACTGGTACAACACGGGGAGGAAGACCTGCCATGGAAACCAACGAACCTATGGATACCGACATCGGCGCGGAAAAGCTGCAGCCGGAAGAGACCGCGGAGCTGCTGGAAGAGACCGGCCCCGCCCCCTCCGGTGAACCCCGGGAACAGGAGGACCCGCTCTCGCGCGAACTGGAGTTCCTCTTCGACGTCCCGCTCCAGGTCTCGGTGGAGGTGGGCCGGGCCCGCATCCTGCTCAAGGATCTGCTGCAGATGGGCGAGGGCTATGTGGTGGAACTGGACAAGCTGGCCGGAGAGCCTTTGGATCTCTATGTCAACTCCAGGCTGATTGCCCGAGGCGAGGCCGTAAAGGTGGGCGACCGGTTCGGCATCAAGCTGACCGAGGTGGTCAGCCAGTCGGACCGGATCAAACGGCTGGGCTGATGCTGCTTCTGCCGGTCATTTTCGCGCTCCTTCTCGCTCCTGCCACGGCCGACGCGGCCGAGACCCTGTCCATGGGCTCCGCTGTCCTGCAGATGGCCTGGGCGCTGGCAGTGGTGGTGGGACTGATCCTGGTCATCTATGCCCTGGCCCGGCGGCGCCTGGGACCGACGGCCCTGCGGGGCGAAGCCATCAAGGTCGTCGAACTGCGTCATCTCATGCCCAAAACCAGCCTGGCCCTGGTCGAGGTCCATGGCCGCGAGCTGTTGCTCGGCATCAGTGCCGGTGGCATCGAACTGCTGGCCGACCTCTCCGACGACCCGCGGAAATCCACCCCGGCCGTATCCGACTTTGAACAGCTTCTGGACCGGCAACCGTGAGACGGATCCTATTGCCCACATTACTGGCCCTGCTTCTGCTGGCCGGTACCGCTCAGGCAGTCAACCTGCCCACCCTCTCCCTGGGCGTCCGGGAGGCGGCGGGGCCGCAGGAGGTCTCCACAGCCCTGCAGGTCCTCTTTGTCCTGACCATCCTCTCCGTGGCGCCGGCCATCCTGCTGATGACCACGGCCTTTACCCGGATCGTCATCGTACTCGGATTCGTTCGCCAGGCCATGGGCACCCAGAACATGCCGCCCAACCAGATCATCATCGGCCTGGCCCTGTTTCTGACCTTTTTCATCATGTCGCCGGTCATCGACCGGATCAACACCACGGCCTTCCAGCCCTACATGGCGCAGCAGATCACCCAGCAGCAGGCCCTGGACCGGACCGTGGAGGCCATGCGCGAGTTCATGTTCTCCCAGGTGCAGGAGGATGAGCTCCAGCTCCTCATCGAGATCACCAGGCAGGAGCAACCCGAGGACCGCAAGGATATCTCCACCATGATCCTGATTCCGGCCTTTATGCTCTCGGAGCTGAAACTGGCCTTCCAGATGGGCTTCATGATCTATGTTCCCTTTCTGGTCATCGACATGATCGTGGCCAGCGTCCTCATGTCCATGGGCATGATGATGCTGCCGCCCATCATCATCTCCCTGCCCTTCAAGCTGCTGCTCTTTGTCCTGGTTGATGGCTGGAACCTGGTGGTCGGCTCGCTGATGCAGAGCTTCGGCTGAGCCGATGTAACCGTTAACCCGCATACAAAGGAAAAGAATTCCATGAGCCCGGAAACAGTCGTCCATATCGGCAGAAAGGCGGTGGAAACCGTGCTGCTGGCCTCCGGCCCCATGCTCATCGCCGCCATGGTCGTCGGCCTGATCATCAGCGTCTTTCAGGCCGCCACCCAGATCAACGAGCAGACCATGACCTTTATCCCCAAGATCGTTGCCGTCTTCGTCACCCTGCTCATCTTCGGCCCCTGGCTGATGAACCTGCTCATCACCTTCACCACCGGCATCATCGGCGGCATCGCCACCATCGGCCGGTAACCGCCGCGGTAACAGTATCGGCATTTTTCGGCAGTTGCCGATGGCGGTGAACTATTGCGGATCATGGATATCCAGCTCATTCCTCTCCAGCAGTTCCAGAACTTCCTCCTCTGCCTCTCCCGGGTCGCCGCCCTGGTGGCCGCCATCCCGGTATTCAACAGCCGCCAGGTCCCGCCTCAGCTCAAGGTGGGCCTGGCCTTTGCCACGGCCATGATCCTGTTTCCCCTCATGGCCCGCTACACGCCGAAGACCAGCTTCACCCTGGTCGACTTCGGCCTGCTCATGGTCAACGAGGCCCTCATCGGCCTGATGCTCGGCCTCATCGCCCAGCTCATCTTCACCGCGGTCAGCTTCGGCGGCACCATCATCGGCTACCAGATGGGATTTGCCGCGGCCAACATCTTCGATCCCCAGACCACCCAGCAGCTCTCCCTGATGAGCCAGTTCCAGAACGTGCTCGCCATTCTCATCTTCCTGGCCCTGGACATCCACCACATCTTTTTCCGCGCCATTGTCGAGTCCTACATCCTCCTGCCGCCGGGGCATCTCGATTTCTCCGGCGACGCCGTGCCCATGCTCATGCACCTGGGCAGCAACATGTTCCTGCTCGGCATCAAGTTCAGCGCCCCGGTCCTGGCCCTGCTCCTGATCTCCAACATGGTGCTGGGCATCCTGGCGCGGGTCTTTCCCCAGCTCAACGTCTTCATGCTCTCCTTTCCCATGAACATCGGTATCGCGTTACTGGTCATCGGCCTGACCCTGAACATGACCCTGCTCATCCTGCGTCGTGAATTTGACACCATCGGTACCAGCTTCTTCCAGCTTCTCCAACTGCTGCGGTAACATCCTCATATTCCCCCTTCCCTCCGTGCCTTTCCCTGCTTCCAGATTCAGGCCTGTCACTTGCATTGTATTCAGGTACGGAAGCACCACATACCTACCGTCACCAACCTGTTCCCTGTGTCCTGAGACCTGTTACCTGAACCATGGCTGAAGACACCCCCACCGGCGAACGTACCGAAGCCCCATCGGCGAAACGAAGGGAAGACTTCAGGAAAAAGGGCCAGGTCGCCCAGAGCAGAGAGGTACAGACCGCGGCCATGTTCACCATGCTGCTGCTGTTCTGGTTCTTTTACGCTCCCTTCTTCTGGAAGGAGATGACAAACCTCGTCACCTCGGTCTGGGCCCACAGCGGCGACCATCCCCTCACGCCGGCCCTGTTCATGCAGTTCACCTTCTATATCTTCCGCGAGCTGGGGATTATCATGGGGCCGCTTTTTCTGGTCTCCCTGGTGGTCGGTTTCCTGTCCACGGTGATGCAGATCGGCTGGCTCTTCACCACCCAGCCCCTGGTACCTGACCTCAACAAGCTCGACCCCATCAAGGGCATGGCCCGCTTCTTTTCCAAACGCTCGCTGGTGGAGGTGGTCAAGTCCATCCTCAAGGTCCTGCTCATCGCCTGGGTCTCCTACAGGACCATTGCCGGCGAGTTCGACCAGGCCCTGCTGCTCGGCGACATGGCCGTGGGCCAGACCATCGCCTTCCTCGGCCGCATCTCCACCCTGGTGATGATGAAGGTCTGCGCCATCATGATCTTTCTCGCCATCCTGGACTATGGCTTTGTCCGCTGGGAGATGGAAGAGAAGATGAAGATGACCAAGCAGGAACAGAAGGAAGAGATGAAGGATACCGAAGGCGATCCGCACATCAAGTCAAAAATCCGTTCCATCCAGCAGCAGATGGCCCGGCAGCGGATGATGGCCGCAGTGCCCGAGGCCGACGTGGTGATCACCAACCCCACCCGTATCGCCGTTGCCCTCAAGTATGACAACCAGACCATGGATGCGCCGGTAGTCCTGGCCAAGGGCCGTGACCTGGTGGCCGGCAGGATCCGGGATCTGGCCCGCGAGCATGATGTGCCCCTGGTGGAGAATCCCCCCGTGGCAAGATTATTGCATTCCAAGGTGGAGATCGGACAGTCGATTCCCGAGGAGCTGTTCAAGGCCGTGGCCGAAATCCTGGCCTATGTCTATTCGCTCAAGGGAACGGACCAGATGAAGACCCGCGCGACGGGCCAGAACGGAGAGTAACGGCACGCACCCCATGGAACGGGCAGAGCAACAGACCTTTCTCGGCCAGATCCGGTTCCGGGATCTGCTCCAGCGCAGTGATATATGGGCCTCGCTGGGACTGATCGGCATCCTGATGCTGATGATCATCCCCCTGCCGCCCATGATCCTGGACCTCTGCCTGTCCATGAACATCACCCTGGCCATATTGATCCTGATCATCAGCCTGTATACGGACAAGGCGGTGGAGTTCTCTGTCTTTCCCTCCCTCCTGCTGGCCACCACCCTGTTCAGGCTCTCGCTCAACGTGGCCTCCACCCGGCTCATCCTCCTGCACGGCAACGAGGGGCCGCGCGCCGCCGGATCCGTGATCATGGCCTTTGGCCAGTTCGTGGTCGGAGGCTCGTACGTGGTCGGCCTGGTGATCTTTGTCATCCTGGTCATCATCAACTTCATCGTCATCACCAAGGGCGCCGGCCGTATCGCCGAGGTGGCGGCCCGCTTCACCCTGGATGCCATGCCGGGCAAGCAGATGGCCATCGACGCCGACCTCAACGCCGGTCTCATCGACGAGGCCGAGGCCCGCCGCCGCCGGGAGGAGATCTCGGACGAGGCCAACTTCCACGGCGCCATGGACGGTGCCTCCAAGTTCGTGCGCGGTGACGCCATTGCCGGCATCATCATCACCCTGATCAACATCGGCGCCGGCTTTGTCATCGGCGTGCTGCAGAAGGGCATGCCCATGGCCGAGGCGGCCCAGAACTACACCATCCTCACCATCGGCGACGGCCTGGTCGGCCAGGTGCCGGCGCTTATCATCTCCACCGCCGCCGGCATGCTGGTGACCCGTTCCTCGGGCCAGGAAAACTTCGGCGACGACCTGCGCAAACAGTTCACCCGCTACACCAAGGCCCTGTGGGTGGTTGCCGGCATCCTCCTTCTCTTCGCCCTCATCCCGGGTCTGCCGGTGATCCCCTTTCTCATAATCGCCTCGGCGCTCGTCTATGCGGCCTACCGGCTGGACAGGGCTGAACGGGAAGCCGAGGCCGAGGCCGGAATCGAACGTCCGGAACCGACGGTCAAGGCCGAGGAAGACTATGAGCAGATGCTCACCGTGGATCTCATCGAGCTGGAAGTGGGCTATGGCCTGATCCCCTTTGTGGACGCGGCCCAGGACGGTGAGCTCCTGGCCCGTATCCAGTCCATCCGCAAGCAGTTCGCCCTGACCTCGGGCTTCATCGTGCCGCCGATCCACATCAAGGACAACCTGCAGCTCAGCCCCAACCAGTATGTCATCAGCCTCAAGGGGGTCCAGATCGCCACGGCCGAGATCATGCCCGGCTACTACATGGCCATGGATCCGGGCACGGTCACCGAGACCATCAAGGGTATCCCCACCCGGGAGCCCGCCTTTGGCCTGCCCGCCATCTGGATCACCGAGGAGCAGAGGGAACAGGCCCAGGTCGCCGGCTATACCGTGGTCGACTGCACCACGGTCATGGCGACCCATATCAGCGAGGTCATCAAGCAGCATGCCCATGAACTGCTGGGCCGCCAGGAGGCCCAGAACCTGCTCGACAACCTGGCCAAGACCTATCCCAAGCTGGTGGAGGAACTGGTGCCCAACATCCTCAATCTGGGCACCATCATGCGGGTCCTGCAGAACCTGCTGCGCGAGGGCGTCTCCATCCGCGACCTGCGCACCATCCTGGAGACCATGGCCGACTATGCCCCCATGACCCAGGATACCGACGTCCTGACCGAGTACGTCCGCCACGCCCTGTCCCGGTCCATCTCCCAGGCCCATGCCCGGCCGGACGGCACCATCGAGGTGATCACCATGGATCCCAAGGTGGAAGAGATCATCCAGAACGCCATCCAGCACCGCGAACATGGCAGCTACCTGGCCCTGGACCCGCAGATCGCCCAGAAGATCCTGGACAGCCTCGCGAACCTTCTCTCCTCCTTCCCTGGAGGTCAGCAGCCTGTCCTGCTGGTGGTGCCGCAGATCAGGCCCCATGTCCGCAGGCTGACCGAGCGCTACTTCCCGAGCCTGGCGGTTCTCTCCCATAACGAGATCGCCTCCAACATGAAGATCAAATCCCTTGGAACGGTAACCATTGATGCAGGTTAAAGTCTTTGAGGCCAGCGACATGGCCAGCGGTCTGAAGATGGTCAAGGAGGCACTGGGCCCCGACGCCCTTATCCTGTCGACGCGCAAGGTCCGCCGCGGCGGCCTGGGCATGATGGGCAGGCCGATCATGGAGATCACCGCTGCCGTGGATACCGCCTGGAACGAACGCTCGGACCAGGTGCCGCCACCTGCGCCGAAACGGGCGAAACGATCCCGTTCACGGCTCAGTGTACGTCCCGAAGACAACAGCCTCACCTACGATCGGATCTGGCAGCGGCAGCCGGATACCTCCCGGCCTGCTGCGGCAGCGACAGAGGAACGTGGCGACAGGATCAGGGACGAGCTCTCCGAACTGCGCAGCCTGGTCCAGAGCCTGAGCAGCCGCCTTGCCGGCATGGAAAAGGCGCCTCCGGCCGTTGACAGGGTCCAGGCCGGCGCAGGCGACTGCGCAACGGACAATGACCCGGTCCTGCGCCTGCTGCGGGCACGGGGCCTGGACGAACAAACCGCCGGGCTCGTGGCCGACGCGGCCCGCAGGGAGGTGACGGATCCTGGCGCCCTCGACCATGCGGCCCTTGCCGGACTGCTCGGCCGCCGGATCGCCTCCATGCTGCGGGTGGACAGTGACATCCTTTCCGTACGCCAGACCAGGCAGCGGCGGATCAGTCTCGTCGGGCCCACCGGCGCGGGCAAGACCACCACCATCGCCAAGATCGCGGCCAACTACCTCCACCGGTTCGGCGGTCGCATCGCCCTGATCACCATCGACACCTATCGTATCGCTGCCGTGGAGCAGCTCAAGGTCTACGGCGAGATCATGCGACTGCCGGTGGAGGTGGTCATCAGGCCGTCCCAGCTCCGGCAGGCCCTGCGCAAACACCGCGACTGCGAACTGATCCTCATCGACACCGCGGGCCGCAGCCCGAGAAACGATCACGAACTCCAGGAGATGGAAACATTTCTCGACCCTGATCTCGGCATCGAGAACCACCTGCTCCTCTCCGCCACCACCAGGGAATCGGAACTGCTGGCCACCATCGAACGTTTCCGCCGCCTGGAGATCAGCAGGGTCATCTTCAGCAAGATCGACGAATGCGGCCAACTGGGCGTCCTCCTGAACGTCCACCGTGCCGACGGAACACCGGTCTCCTTCATCACCAATGGTCAACGGGTACCGGAAGATATCATTGTCCCGGATCCGGAACTCCTGGCAGGCCTCATCATGAACGACCACAGGACTGGAAGCAATGGTTGATCAAGCGCTCCGCCCCGACCAGGCAACAACACTGCGGGCCATGAACCACGATACCGAAGAAGAAAACCCCGGCCGCCAGCACGCCACGCGGGTCTTCTCGGTCACCAGCGGCAAGGGCGGGGTCGGCAAGACTGCGGTTGTCGCCAATACCGCGGTCCTGCTGGCGAAGATGGGCAAACGGGTCCTGATCCTGGACGCCGACCTGGGCCTGGCCAACATCGATGTCGTCTTCGGTCTGGCGCCGGGCTACAACCTGAACCACTTCTTTGCCGGTGACCATGATCTCTCCTCCATACTCATCGAGGGACCGGAAGGGATCAGGATCCTGCCGGCCGGTTCCGGCGTCCAGCGCTTCACCAGGCTGGATTCGCAGCAGAAGATGCGGCTGCTGGAGGCGCTGGATGCGATGCACAACGACTTCGACTTTGTCCTCATCGACACCGAGGCCGGAATCTCGGAGAACGTCACCTACTTCAACACCGCCGCCCAGGAGATCCTGGTTGTGACCACGCCCGAGCCCACGGCCATCACCGATGCCTATGCCCTGATGAAGCTGTTGTCCAACCAGTACCATGAAAAACATTTCAACCTGATCGTCAACTTCATCAAAAATGAGGAAGAGGCCCTGGACGTCTACCGCAAGCTGACCATGGTGGCCAACCGCTACCTGGACATCTCCATCGACTACATGGGCTCCATCCCCAGGGACAAACTGATGGTGGAGGCCATCCGCAAGCAGCAGGTCATGGTCCAGCTCTATCCGGACTCCAGGACCAGCAGCGCCTTTGCCGCCCTGGCCAGGAGCATCGTCAGGGAGCCGGAGCACGTGGAACCCAAGGGATCCATCCAGTTCTTCTGGAAACGGCTTCTCGATCTGGGCAACAGGTAGTTCACGGAAACCGGGCAGACAGCCCCCATGCCGCAGGAAAGACACTCCGGGCCGGCCCGGCCGGATTCCGGGGAAAAAGAAACAATGGACAGCGATGTATCCACCGGTACCACCACTCGATGACCGTTCCCAGCTGATCAGAGAGCACATGCCCCTGGTAGAGCTGGTGGTCCAGCGGATGGTACCCCAGGTGCCATCGTTCATGAGCAGGGACGACATGACCAGTGCCGCCATGGTAGGCCTGATCGATGCGGCCAACAAGTTCGATGCCTCCAAGGGGGTCAAGTTCAATACCTTTGCCGAATACCGGATCCGCGGCGCCATCCTTGACGAGATGCGTAAGCTGGACTGGTTCTCCCGCTCGCTCAGGGAAAAACAGAACCGGCTGAGCCAGACCATGCTGCGCCTGGAACGGAAGCTGGGCCGCTCCCCCGAGGAAGAGGAGATGGCCGAGGCCATGGATCTCACCCTGGAAGAGTACCACGATCTGCTCGCCAAGGTCAGCCACCTGGGCTGCGTGAGCCTGCACGAGGCCCTGGACCACACCGAGGCGGGCCGGAATTTTCTCGATAACCTGGAGGATGCCGAGGCCGGTCCCACACCGCTGGAGATGATCGAGAACCAGGAGATCACCGCCATCATCGCCGATATCCTGGAGGAACTCTCGGAAAAGGAACGGCTGGTCATCTCCCTCTACTACTACGAGGAGCTGACCCAGAAGGAGATCGCCGAGGTGATCGGCGTCTCCGAGGGCAGAGTCTCCCAGTTGCACAGCCAGGCCCTGGTCAAGCTGCGGGTCAAGATGCTGAATGCCGATCTCTGGGCAGAATGAGACAATGGCAGGAGTTCACCGCCACCGGCAACAACCGTCCGGAACTGTGCTTATCGCAGGGTTGCGGACCACGTAACCAGTCACGAGGAGTCGTCATGGGCATATCAGATCTTCTGTTCCGCTGGATCCTTCCCTTCCTGGTTCTTCTGCTGGCCGGTGCGCTGACCCGGCTCCATCTCCGGCAGAAGGCGCACAGGAAAGAATCAGAAAGAATCAGGAAGCTGCAGGACAAGATCAAGGCAGCACTCGAAGAACCAGCCACCCCTTTTGACACCTCTCTCCACCAGTCTCTGGCCCGGGCCCGCGAGGCAGCCCGACCGGTACAAGCGGAACCGCTCATCCGGCAGGGGGCGACAGGGGACGCACCGGAAAAATACAGGATCCTTTCCCAGATGGTGGCCCGGGGCATGTCGGCCGAGGAGATCGCCTCCATCCTGGGCATCTCGATCAACGAGGCAGGGCAGCTGGTGACCCTGAGCAGCCTGTCGGGCCGGTAAAAGGTACCAGGTCTGCAGCAGGTGGACTCTGCGGACGGCGGGGACGGTTGCCGATGGCGGGGAACTGTTACGAAATCATTAAAGAAAGACCTCCGGAATGCCGAAGTATCAGATAGGATGGGTGCAGCAACCCCCTCACACGGACAGGGAACAGACGTAAACGTCTCCGTATCTCAAGGCAGTTGCCGATTGCATCGAACTGTGACGAACAGACACCATGGTTTCAGGAAAATACAGCGCTCTCAGCGGTGCCGTGGCCAGGGAACAGGCCATGGCCAACATTGCCAACAACCTGGCCAATGTCTCCACCACCGGCTTCAAGAGGGACCGGATCAGCTTTGAGTCCATGCTCCGCGGCAGCCGGCAGACGCGGCAGACCAGGGGCATCAACTACAGCCGCATCCGCCGCATCGAGACCGATTTCAGCCAGGGCCCCCTGCGGCAGACCGGCCGCTCGCTGGATGTGGCCATCGAGGGCAAGGGGTTCTTCAAGATCCGCAGCCGGGGCACGACCTCCTATACCCGTGTGGGCAGCTTTGCCCTGGACCAGAACGGCACCCTGAAGACCACGGACGGCTTTGCGGTTCTCGGTGACTCCGGCCAGGAGATCCAGCTCCCCGACGCCGTGGGCAAGCCCATCTCCATAGACGAACAGGGCAACATCTCGGTGAACGGCACGCCTGCCGGTGCGCGGCTGCAGGTCTTCACGGTCAGTGACACCAGCCGCCTGAAAAAGATCGGCAACAGCCTCTATACCCTGCAAAGCGGTGCCACCGGGCAGGTCGCCGAATCGGCACGGGTCATCCAGGGCAGCCTCGAGACCTCCAATGTCAACATGATGGAGGAGATGGTGCGGATGATTGACACCCAGCGCAAGTTCGAGGCACTGCACAAGGTATTGAAAAGCTACTCGACCCTGGGCCAACGGCAGAGCGAACTGGGCACTGTCGGCTGATCCCGGACAGCGGATACTCCGTCAACACATCAGGACGAGGACAGCAGATGCGATCACTGTGGACTTCGACAACCGGTATGAGCGCCCAGAACCTGAACCTGGACGTCATTGCCAACAACCTGGCCAACGTCTCCACCACCGGCTTCAAGAAGAGCCGGGCCGACTTCCAGGATCTCATCTACCAGGTGGTCAAGGTGCCGGGCAGCCCCACCTCTGCCGATACCAGATCACCCACCGGCATCCAGGTCGGCCTGGGTGTGCGGCCGGGCGCGGTGACCAAGATCTTTACCGAGGGCGATATCGTGCAGACGGGCAACGATCTGGACGTGGCCATCGAGGGTGACGGATTCTTTCAGATCGAACTGCCGGACGGCAACCTCGCCTATACCAGGGCCGGGGCCTTCAAGCGCGACGGCGACGGCCGGGTGACCACCTCGGACGGCTATCCCCTGATCCCGGAGATCACCATCCCGGAAAATGCGCGACAGATCACGATCTCCGAAACCGGCGTGGTCAGCGCCATCCTGGGGGACGATACCGAGTCCACCGAGCTGGGCACCATCGACCTGGTCACCTTTGTCAACAACGCCGGCCTGCTCTCCATCGGCCGCAACCTCTACCGGGAGACCGAGGCATCGGGAACCCCCACCATCGGCACGCCGGGTACGGACGGCTACGGCACCCTCCTCCACCAGTACCTGGAAAACTCCAACGTCAACATGGTGGAGGAGATGTCCAACATGATCACCACCCAGCGAGCCTTTGAGATCAACTCCAAAGTGGTCTCCACCTCGGATGAGATGATGCAGACCACCACCAACATGGTGTAGCAAGACAATGAAACCTTCGCCCCCCCTGCTTCTTCCGCTTCTCAGCATTCTCCTGCTGCTGCCGCTCTCTGCCGGTGCCGTGGAGGTCGTTTTCCATGAGACGGCCACGGTCAGCGGCCGCAGGGTCACCCTGGGCGATATCGCCGACATCTCGCCCGCCGGCGGCCGGGCCGGGACCCTTGCCGCTCTCGAGGTGGCCCTGGCACCGGCACCCGGCACCGACCGGGAACTGCAGGCAATGACGGTCATCGCCCGAATCCGCAATACCCCGGCGGCATCGGGTGTCGTCTGGCGGGGCGCGGACAGGATCTCGGTGCACCGCAGGGGTGTCCGCATTGACCGGGAGCGACTCAAAGAGATCATTGCCGGATTCCTGGCCGACAACATGGACCGGCTGCCCAGGGCCGAGTTCCGCTTCACCTCCATCCAGGCGCCGTCGGAGATCATCCTGCCCACCGGTGACCTGACCTGGAGCGTCACCCCGTCCCGGCCGGAGATCCTGGGCAGCTCCAGTTTTTCCATCCTCTTCAAGGTAGACGGCAGGACCGTGAAAAACTGCACGGTGCGCGGTCACCTGGAGGCCCTGGCCCCGGTTGCCACGGCCACTGTCAACCTGAAGAAGGGAACCGTGATCCTGCCGGATCAGGTCACCATGAGCCGGCGCGATATCGCCACCCTCAAGGACCCGGTCCTCTCCCTGGACAAGGTGATCGGCATGCAGGCCAGGCGGACCATCTACTCGGGCCGGGCCATCGAGCAGCGGCACCTGGAACAGCCACCGGTGATCCGCAAGGGAGATCTGGTCAAGATATTCGCCATTCGTGGCCCCATGCGTATCTCGACCACCGGCATCGCCGCCCGTGACGGCCGCACCGGAGAGATCATCCGGGTGAAGAACGTCAGTTCCAGCAAGTATGTCTACTGCCGGGTGGATGCCCCGGGGATTGTGTCTGTGGAGTTTTAATCATGCGCAGACAATGGATCCTCATACCCGTCCTGCTCCTGCTCCTGGCCGGCTGCGCCAACCGCCAGCCCGAGGTGGTCAGGGTGCCGGAACCGCTCGAGCCGGCAGTGGTCAAGGAGCCGGAACCCCAGTCGCCGGGGACCATCTGGACCGGTGACCAGGGCAACTGGCTGGCCGATCTCAAGGCCCATCATGTGGGTGACATCGTCACGGTCATCATCAAGGAGAAGGCCAGTGCCACCAAAGAGGCCTCCACCGAGACCGGCCGCGACACCAGCATGACCGCCGGTATCCCCACCCTGTTCGGCTACGAGAAGGTCTTTGAAGAAAACAACCCGCGCCTGAAGATGTCCGAGCTGGTCAAGGCGGATTTCACCAACAAGTTCAAGGGATCGGGCAAGATCACCCGCAAGGAGGACCTGGTCGCCACCCTGACCACCCAGGTGATCAAGGTCTACCCCAACGGCAACATGAAGATCCGTGGCGGCAAATCCGTGATCGTCAACAACGAGAACCAGATCATCTACCTGACCGGCATCGTCCGGGCCCATGACGTGACAGCCGACAACACGGTGGATTCGGGGAATATCCTCAACGCCCAGATCGCCTACACCGGCAAGGGTGCCATTTCCGACAACCAGAAGCCGGGCTGGCTGATGCGGATCCTCGACAACGTATGGCCCTTCTGATCCAGGTACCCCCTCACAGGGTATACAAGGTAATTATGTACAAGAAGCAACAGCTCATCATCCTTTTCCTGACCGCACTCCTCCTCCTGCTCGCCAGCGTCTCCCCACGCGCCGCCCGGATCAAGGATATCGCCGACCTGGAAGGTGTGCGCAGCAACCAGTTGCTCGGCTATGGCCTGGTCATCGGCCTTAACGGCACCGGCGATGATATCAAGAAGTCGGTCTTTACCAAGCAGGCCATGATCAACATGATCAAGCGGCTCGGCCTGTCCATTACACCCGATGTCTTCAACAGGATGAAGACCGACAACGTGGCCGCGGTCATGGTGACGGCAGAGCTGCCGCCCTTTGCCCGGCCCGGCTCCAGGATTGACATCATGGTCTCTTCCTTGGGGGACGCCACCAGCCTCTCCGGCGGCACGCTCCTGATGACCCCTCTCAAGGGAGCGGATGGCAAGACCTATGCCGTGGCCCAGGGGCCGCTGGCCGTGGGCTCCATCGCCTTTGGCGGCAAGGCGGCCAAGGTCCAGAAGAATTTCCCCACTGCCGGCCGCATCGCCGGCGGCGCCCTGGTGGAACGGGCAGTGAACTATCACCTGCCGCCCAGCGGTGATCTGCTCTACCAGTTGCGGACCACGGACTTTACCACCGCGGCCCACATGGCCGAGGCCATCAACCGCCGCTTCGGCCCCAACACCGCCCACTCCATCGACTCCGGCTCGGTCAAGGTCCTGATGCCCCAGGACTATGACGCCGACCTGGTGACCTTTATCTCGGACCTGGAAAATATCGATGTCCGGATCGATACCCCGGCCCGGATCGTGGTCAACGAGCGGACCGGCACCATTGTCATGGGCAAGGACGTCCGCATCTCCAAGGTCGCGGTCTCCCACGGCAACCTGAATCTCATCATCGCCGAATCGACCGTGGTCTCCCAGCCCAATCCGCTGGCGGCGGGACAGACAGTAACCACGCCGCAGACGACCATCGAGGCGGTGGAGGACGAGGGCAACCTGGTGGTGCTCGAGATGGGTGTCAGTATCAACGAGATCGCCAAGGCCCTCAACGCCATCGGCGCCACCCCCCGTGATCTGATCGCCATCTTCCAGGCCATCAAGGCGGCCGGCGCCCTGCAGGGTGAACTGATAATTCTCTGATATCCACGAACTGTCATGATGAAACTCGCCATGGATCCCCGACCGGTTATCCTCCAGGCGGAACCGAACCGGGAAGCCAACGACGCGGCAGGCCGGGAGGCCAGGTCGCTGCGCCGTTCCTGTCAGGACTTCGAGGCCATCTTCATCCAGCAGGTCTTCAAGGCCATGCGCAAGAACATCCCGGACAGCGGTCTCTTTGAACGGGACACAGCCCACGAGATCTATCAGGACATGATGGATGCCGAGGTAGCCGAAGAGATCGCCAGGCAGCAGAGCCTGGGCCTGGCCGAACAGATGTACCGGCAGATGGAAAAATTTCTGCCGTCAAAAAAATGACCAGCCCGGCCCGAAAACACCATCTTCCAAATTTTTCGTATTTTTTTCCTGCCTCCGCTTTTTTTAAAAAAAATTCCTGACAGCCATAAAGAACCTGCCCCCTGCTGCCGATAAAGAACTAACAGGAGAAATATTTCCTGGTTGTTTCGCGGCAAGGATGCCCGCAAACCACTGCAGGGAGGCAGGGACATGTTAGACAGCATCAGCTATGACCAGCAGGCCTATACCAGCCTTACCGTTTACCAGAGCTCCAGCCTGGAAGCGACCATAAGCCGGAAAGAGGACGACGGAGACGGACAGCCCGGGGCCGCGGACAGGGTGACTCTCCGCCAGGAGACCACCTTCGTCCTCACGTATTCCAGGGCTCTCCTGGTCGAGGTAGACGAAGAGGCAGCGTACAGGAAACTGCAGGATCTGGTCACCAGCCTGCTCACGGAACAGGGAATCGCCACCACCGTGGACACTGGTGACGGTGAGATCGACATCGCCTCCCTCACCACAGACCAGGCGCAGGAACTTGTTGCCGAGGACGGATATTTCGGTGTAGAAAAAACATCGCAGAGAATATTTGATTTCGCCGTGGCCACTGCTGGCGGCGATCCATCCAGAATCGATGCCATCAGGGAAGGAATCAGCCGGGGCTTCGAGGAGGCTATGAAGGCCTTCGGCGGCTGGCTCCCGCAGATCTCCCATGACACCATCAACGCGGTCATGGAAAAACTGGAGCACTGGGTGGCGGAATCAGAAACAGCGGCCGGGCCGGTGAACAGCGGAGGTGAACATCATGACAGTTGAATTTTTAGGAATTCGAGGTTTTGGCCAGGTCGGCGGCGTCGGCAAGACGGGCCGGACGGCTGATCCGCAGAAGGCGGACAAGAGCGGTGGTACCGAAGGTGCAAGCTTCTCTTCAGCTCTCCAGGGGGCACATCAGATGCAGGCCCCATCCCATACCGATCAGACGCAGCGGGCGGCCAGGGTCCAGGCCCTCAAGGAACAGGTCGCCAATGGATCGTACGAGCCCGACCTGAACAAGGTCGCTTCCAGCCTGCTGAAATTTCTTGTCGAGGAAGGATAGGGACATGACCCGTGACGATGTGCGGAAACTGATGATCGAACTGCGGGACCTCCTGCTCCTGGAGCGACAGCACGCCAAGGAGCTGGACATCCGCGCCATGGCCGAGGACATGCAGCGGAAAGAGGCCCTGCTGCAGATGCTCAACCGGGTGGAGGCCATCCACCCCGATGACCGGAAGTATGCGGAAGAGATCAAGCGGGAAAACCTGCGCAACGCCTACCTCTACAAGGCGACCCTGAACTGGATCCAGGAGACCATGGAGTTCTTCGGCCGCAGGAGCGTACCGACGACCTATGGCAAGACCGGCACCACCACCAGTTATACGGTCAACGGCAGACTGCTCTCCGGCAGGATCTGACTCCCCGCCCCTCCCCACCTCCGGCAGGCCCTGACCTGGAGATCTGCTCTCGTCCCGTTGCAGGCCTGCTTTTCGTTCCATAGTATTGCTCTTTTCAGGTAGTTGCTGACAGCGGTGAACTATTACCCGCTGGCGGCACAAGGATTCACGGATTCCTGCCTTCTCTCCCCTGAGCCCTGATTTTCTGATAAACCTCTGTCCCTGACATTCCGATAAGATAGACAGGACAGAGGTACACTCCGGTGGCCGGAACCCGGCAGTCGCGATCATGGCAGGCTGCAGCCACCGGCAAGCAAACACAACCAGGGACAGGTCTCACATGGGCGGTCTTCTCACAGCGCTGAATGCAGGCAAAACCAGCCTCTCCACCAACCAGAAATCCATCGAGATCGTCGGCAACAACATCGCCAACGTCAACACCGATGGATACTCCAGGCAGCGGGCCGAGCTGGAGCAGATACCGGCGGTCAACTTCGGCGATTTCTTTGTCGGCCAGGGAGTGACAGTCTCCAACGTCAAGCGTGACTACAACGTCTTCATCAGCCGCCAGCTCCAGGAAAAATCCATCGCCTTTGGCGAGGAGAGCGGCCGTTCCACCCCCCTGACCGAACTGGAACGGATCTTCAGCATCTCCGATGAATCCATCGCCTCGGAGATGGACCGTTTCTTCGATGCCTGGCAGCAACTGACCACCAATCCCAGCGGCCAGGTGGAGCGGGATATGGTCATGCAGCGCGGACAGCTCCTTGGTGACGCCTTTCGCAACACCTCGGAGGAACTCGACACGGTCCGTGAGAACATCAACAATGCCATTGTCTCCAAGATCGACAACATCAATGAAAAGATCGGCGAGATCGCCAAACTCAACGACCGGATCAACCTGATCGAGGCATCGGGCCAGACCGCCAATGCCGCCCGTGACCAGCGGGATCTTTATGTACAGGACCTTTCCCACACCCTGGGCGTTCAGACCTATACCGACGGCCAAGGCATGCTGGCGGTGCAGCTCCCGGGCGGCCTGCCACTGGTCCAGGGTAACATGGCCATGACCATCGAGACTGTGACCACCGGCTCCGACGTCAACCTCCAGGTCCGCATCGGCGGGACGACCAAGGATATCCACCTGCAGGACATGGGGGGTGAGTTCCGGGGCATGTTCGAGACCCGGGATGTCTTCATTGCCGGACTCCGCACCGATCTCGACAACCTGGCCGTGGAACTGACCTCGGCGGTCAACAACGTGCACCAGAACGGCTACGGCCTGGACGGCACCAATACCCAGCGCATCTTCTTCGATGACCTGGCCGGGCCGCCGCCGGTGGCCAACGCCAGCCGTCATGTCAACGTCGCCCTCACCGACTCGAACCAGGTGGCGGCGGCAACGGAATTCCCGGCCGCGCCCGGGGACAACCGCAATGCCCTGGAGATCGCCTCCCTGGAGACCACCTACCTCATCGGCGGCCAGGACACCTTTGACAACGCCTTTGGCAAAATCGTCTCAACCGTCGGCATCGAGGCAAGCCGCAACCAGCTGGCCCTGGGCGGCGCCAAGGATGCCACGGTCCAGCTCCAGAACCTGCGGGACGGATATTCCGGTGTCTCGCTTGAAGAGGAAATGATCGACCTGATTCAGTACCAGCGCGGTTTTGAATCGTCGGCCAAGTTCCTCTCCACCATAGACGAAATGATGAATTCGCTGCTGCAGCTCAAGAGGTAAGCCATGAAAGCCACCCAGGGAACAACCTACCGGATGCTGGGTAACCGGCTCAACGACCTGACGACCCAGCTTGAGGAACTGCGCAGGATCGGGGCCACGGGCAAAAAACTGAACAAGCCCTCCGATGATCCGGCATCCATCCGCCCGGTGCTCACCACCCGCAAGCAGCTCAGCAACGTGGACCGTTACCTGGAGACCATGGGCCAGTCCCTGGACAAGATGCAGGCCACCGACGGCCACCTGGACCACGTGGAAAACATCATGCAGCGGGCCAAGGAGATCACCATCAACGCGGTCAACGGCACTATGAGCAACGAGGACCGGACCGTGCTTGCCGACGAGATCGTCCAGCTCAGGCAGGAGCTGCTTGATACCGCCAACGGGATGGTGGACGGAAAGTATATCTTTGCCGGCTACGAGGAAGACACAAAGCCCTTTGTCGAGAATCCTGCCTACGACCCGGCCCTCTACGACCCCAATGACCACACCACCTGGCCCTATCTCTACCAGGGGGACGGCAATCCGACCGAGCTCGAAATCACGCCCGGCGAGAGAATCCAGGTGGATCTCACCGGCAATGACCTCTTTTTCGGCACCTCGACCTGGAATACCGCCCCGCCGCCCAACAATGCCGTCGATCCCGGCCGCTACGACCTCTTCGCTGTCCTGACCCAGGCAGAGGAGGCCATCCGCACCAACGACCCCGCTGCTCTGCAGACCTCGCTCTCGGACCTGGACGGCGCAGCGGACCAGAACCGGCGCCTGCGTTCCCAGCTCGGCAACCGGGCCGCACGGGTCGAGTCAGCCATGCATCACCAGGAGGCGGTGAAGATCGACCTCAAGGCCATCCTGTCCCGCTACGAGGATGCCGATGCCATCGAGGCATTCAACGATATCGTCCAGCAGGAGACCGCGTTCCAGGCCGCCCTGAACGTGACCGGCAAGGTATCGCAGCTCTCGATACTCGACTATATCTGAATGCGGCCTCCTCCAGGATCTCCTTTCTGGCCCCGCTCTATCCGTTCCGGGGGATGATTCCGTTTTTTTTGGTAAAAGACTTGTAGTCTTCATCTTTTTGTCAGATACTGTCCCTGTGTGGACAGATATGGAGTGATCATGAACAGTTCGTTCCCACCCCGCCTGTCCGGCGAACAGACAGCGACAATGACAGCGGCCCCTTCTTCCGGAGTGGAAGACCTGGCAGGCCTGGTGCTTCCGGTTTTGGGTGACACGGAAACAAAGCTCCTCGCGTCCAGAATCTCTCCCCATCCGGCGCCATCGGGCAAGCGCTTTTCCTATCAGGGATATACGGTCCCGACATGGAACTGAAACAACACCGGCAAGGAACGGGGAAACGTGCGGCATCGCCCTCTGTGACCAACAACACAACGTAACAGTTCACCGCTATCAGCAACTACTCGAAAAACAGCAATACTTTTGGTAAAAGTTCAGCAGTGCGTCAGCTGTGCGTGATCGCGGCTGGCCGCTATAGTCCGCCGCTATGCGGCAAGCCGCGAGCGCGTGCAGATGGCGTGCTGCTGAACTTTTACAACACAACTGGAGCAATAGATGCTGGTACTGACCAGAAGACCCGGTGAGGGAATCGTCATCGGCGACAACATAACCATCAAGATCATCGAGGTGAAGGGTGGCGGCATCCGGATCGGGATCGACGCCCCCCGGGAAACGAAGATCTACCGCCAGGAGGTCTACGACCGGATCAGGCAGGAAAATATCGAGGCAACTAGGTGGGATATGGCCGATCTCGACATACTCAGTGACGATCTCGCAGGCAGGACAGTAAAGAAATGAAAAAGATAACGACCCGTTTTGGTGAGATAGAATACGACCCGGCAAATATCATCCATTTCCCGGAGGGACTGGTCGGCCTCGAGGACCTGCACGACTTCATCGTCATGCCGAACAAGAAGAAGGGGCCCCTCTTCTGGATCCAGTGCGTGGACCACCCGGAATATGCCTTTGTGGTCACTGATCCGACCAATTTTTTTGTCGACTATGTCCTGAGCCCTGACGAAGAAGAGCGAAAAAAACTTGGCATCGGCGAAGAAGACGAATGCTACGTTCTCTCCATTGTCACCGTTCCGCCCTCCAAGGAGATTACCCTCAATCTTGCGGCCCCCATCCTCTTTGCGCCGAAAACCAACCGGGCTCTGCAGGTCGTGCTGGAAAACTCGCCCTATGACGTCCGGACCCCGCTCCCCCGCCTGGAAGAGGAAAGGAGATGATCCAAAAGCACCTGTCTTTTCAGGTGGTTGTCGATATCGGCGAGCTATTACGATAAACCAGTATGCCCGCAGGAGCGGGCACAACAAAGGATGAAAATCCGGCAGAGGGCATATTCGTTGCAGCGCAGGACGGTGCAACGAGGTTGAGATTCGGCATCTCCCTCTGCATCGGCGCATATCGCCTGCATCGCAGGGAGCTGAATCTTCATCTTTCCGCTGCAGGCGGCACAAAGACTCCTTTTTTCCGGCCTTTCAGCCTTCTGATTTTCTGACAATCACGGCCCGCGGTGATCCATACCATGGCAGCCCGCCTGTACCTTCCCAAGAAAAAACCCGGAATCCCTGCGGATTCCGGGTGATTCGCACCGATATTCTATCGTGGCGAAGCAGATCAGTCCCTTTTTCAGTTCACCGTATCAAGTCGCTGTCCTCTGCGGTCCGTGCTGTACTGATACCCCTGCATAGAGGTGATACCGCTTCTGATCCGCAGCAATTCATCACGATACCCGGCAAGCCGGGTCTTCAACTTGGGTGCCAGGCTTCTGTTGAGCGCCAGGATGGTCTCGATCAGAAGACGACGCTCCTGTACCTGCTCCACTATCTCGGAGACGTTTGCCGGGTCGAGAAGATCGAGTAGCCTGCTGTCTTTGGCAACAATCTGATCATGCAGAGATTCAAGTTCCCTGGTCGCCTCAAGAGTGGCGGCAATGTCCAGCAACGGCAATCTCCGCTCCATAGCCTCCATGTGGGCCTGCAGCCTCCTGTACAGCTTCATGGAGGCCTCCATCTCCCGCTGCAGCTCGGTCATGGCCGACATCACATCGCCACCGCTATTTTTCCCTGTGGTCCCGATGCCGCCAGCGGATCCGAAGTCACCACCCCGGTCTGTTCCTTCCTGTAGATCGCCGCTGCCCGGGCCCATGTTTCGCGCAGGTCCTTGAGCATGGTCAGGATAGCCTGCAATACCTCCGCATCATTGTCCTTGTTGGCATTCATATACTCTCTGAGCATGTAGCTGTACAGAGCATCAAGGTTTTCCGCAAGCTGTGGATCCTGATCCCGGTCCAGGGTTGCATCAAGCTCCGCCACGATGGCAGATGCCTTGTTGATATAGTAGGCACGCTTGGGAATATCGTTATTATCTATTGCCTTGATGGCCAGAGTGGTGAACCTTATGGCACCGTCGTAGAACATCAGAAGCAACTGTTCAGGAGTGGCGCTGGCGATCTGGTTGGCCAGGTACTGGTTGGTATATCCGCTCATGGGGTAGCCCCTATTTCTTGTTGTACAGATTGGAAATGGAATTCAGCTGCTGCATCAGATAGTCGCCTGTTGAGCTCCACTGACTGACCAGCTGTTCCATGGCATTGTATTGTGCCCGCAGGGTCTCTTCCCGCTTGGCCAGCCGCGCCTCGGTTCGTTCGATCTGATCATCGATCTGCTTGATATTATTGTTGATGGCCTTCCTGCGGCCGGCAAGCATGCCATCGGTGGAGTCGGTCATGGCATCCAGGTAATCCTGAAAGTTCTTTGCCAGGCCACTCTTGCCATCATCACCGGCAAGGAGGCTCACCACTGAGTCAAGGTTGTTGTCGATGGCGCCGGCCAGTTTTTCATCATTAACCACCAGGGTACCGTCCTTCTGGGTCTCGAGACCCAGCTCGGACAGGGTGGTGAAGATACCGCTGTTGGCATAGGGCTCGGTAAGCATGTTCTGCAGGTGCCGCTTGATGGAGTTTATGCCGGCGTCGCCAGCCAATACGCCGGGTGCGGTATCACCCATGGTCGACTGGCCGGTAATGAAACTGATCACCTCGTTGTACCCCTTGACGAACTTTTCCACACTGGCCTGGATACTTGACTTGTCCAGGGTCACACCGACATTGACCGTTTCCCCTGCCGAGACATCCACCAGATCCAGGGTGACGCCCGGAATGGCCTCACTGATGGTGTTGTTCTCGGAGTAGATATCCACACCGTCGATCCGGACATGGGCCTGGGTGGCAGCTTGGGTGTCTGTAAAGCTGCCAAGGCTTTCGGTACCACCGGTGAGACCTGTGCTGTCCAGGGAAAAAGAGGTGCCGACATTCTCGCCGGTAAGCATGAGGCGATAGGGAGAATCGGTGCCGTCGTTGATTATTGCTGCGGAAACACCAATATCCGCGTCATTAATGGCCTGCATGATCCCTTGCAGAGAATTATTCTCGGCAGTGATCTCGATGGACGACGTAGTGGTGCCCACGGTCAGGCTCAGGGTGCCGGTGCCGAAAGAATTGGCTGCCTTGTCAGTAAAGCCGGTATCCGAAACCGACTTCTGCACCTGGGCGATGGAAACGACCTCCACCTGATAGCGGGTGCCGGCCAAGGCCTCACTGGAGGCGGTGGCAGTGAAAAAATCATTGCTGCTTAGGGTCAGGGAACGTTTTTTCAGGACATCGGGGTTGCCGAGATCAGAGATGGCATCCTGAAAACCGGTCAACTTGGTATCCAGCTCACTGAAGGCCGAAAGCCGGTTGTTGAGCCAGGTCTTGTCCGTCTCCATGCGGGCAAGGGGCTGACGCTCCACCCCCATGATGGCATCGATGATACCGTTGGTGTCAAGTCCTGTTGCCAGGCCGCCGAATGAAATAGCCATGACCGTTCCCCCCTGTGCCTTCTCAGCTGACCGTGTTGACGATATTACCGCGCAGCTCCTGCAGATGCTTGCTCAGGTTGACAAGCTCCTCGGGCGGAATCTGGCGGATCACCTCATCGGTCTGCTGGTCGACAACCTTGACGATCAGCTCGCCGATGTCGTCGTCTTTTTCAAAGCGCACACTGTAGGCGCCGTCATCGGTGATGGATTTGATCTGATCCAGCAGCTCTTCGGGCTGGATCCTTTTCTGTTGCATACTGCCGGCATCGGCTGCCGCCGGTTCCGAACGGTCCTGCCGCTGTCTGGTGACCTGCTCGGCAGGATCCGGGGGTCTGGGCGGAGATGCACCGGCCGTGGTAAGCGTACTGACGTTCATTTCCTGTACCTCCCGCGATTATCACTGAAGAGTCTCTTTCCGGGCCCGGAAGGACCCGGAAAGAGCGTTGAGTGTTTCAGAATTACTGGAGCAGTGACAGTGCCATCTGCGGGGCCTGATTGGCCTGGGCCAGGATGGAGATGCCGGCCTGCTGCAGGATGTTCTGCTTGGTCATGTTGGAGGTCTCCTGGGCAATGTCCGCGTCGAGGATCCGCGACCGTGCTGCAGAGATATTTTCAGAGATATTCTGCAGGTTGGCGATGGTGGACTCGAACCGGTTCTGGATCGCACCGAGGTTACCGCGCTGGGAGTCGATCTTGCCCAGGGCCTTGTCGATGACATCGATGGCCGACTGGGCACCCGCCTGGGTGCTGATGTCGATGCCACTGACATAATCGGTGTCCGAATTGACAAAGGTATTGGCAGCGACATCCAGGATACTGCCCGCTGTATTGGCGATATCAGAACGGACAGAGAAGGACTCGGTGGAACTGAATTCCACCCGGCCGGCCACGGTGGTGGAATCATCTCCGCCATCGGTGAGAGTCGTCGAATTGCCATCCAGGCTGGCGATGGTCAGGGTTGTTCCGGAAACCGAGTGGGTGAAATCGGCAATATCGATATCCTTGCCCTCGGCCTGGATCATCTTGATATTGCTGCCATCAAGCTCTGCAGAGATACCGGTGGTACCGGTCACCTTGTTGATGGCATCTACCAGGTTGCTCAGATCACCGGTGGTCACCGAGGCGGAAATGGTGGCCGTGGTGCCGCCGGAGCCAAGGGTCATCTGCACGGTGCCGTCGCCGCCGACTGCGGTGATGGAGACCTCATTGTAGGCCGAGGCCTCGACCCCGGTACCAGAGGTGGTCTGGTTCACCTTGGTGGCCACGGTATAGGCCGAGTCTCCGGCAGCGACAGAGACCGTCTCGGTACCTTCGGACCCGGCAATGGTCAGGGTCTGAGCGGCAATGGTGTTGTTTGCGGGCAGGGAGGTGGCAGCGGCTGTGGCCGAGCCGGTACCCTGGTTGGCAGTGGTGTTGGTGACGGTCTTTGCCGCCCGTCCCAGGCTGCTGGCAGCCATGGAATCGATGGAGACGCTGATGGTCTCGTTGGCATTGGCGCCGATCTGGAACTTCTGGGCAGAGAAGGAGCCGTCGAGGATCTTCAGGCCGTTGAAGGTGGTGGTGTTGGCGATCCGGTCCATCTCGCTCTGCAGCTGGTTGACCTCGGCCTGAAGGGCGCCGCGGTCAGCGGCAGAGTTGGAGGCGTTGGCAGCCTGAACGGACAGTTCGCGCATCCGCTGCAGAATGTTGGTGGACTCCTGCATGGCACCTTCCGCGGTCTGGGCCAGGGAAATACCGTCGTTGGCATTCCGGACGGCCTGGTTGAGGCCCCTGATCTGGGAGGTCATTCGGTCGGAGATGGCCAGTCCTGCCGCGTCGTCCTTGGCAGAGTTGATCCGGAGACCTGAGGAGAGCCGTTCCATGGAACGGGAGAGAGCGTTCTGGGTCTTTCCCAGGTTACGCTGAGCATTGAGAGACGCTACGTTTGTGTTGATTACGAGACCCATGATATTCCTCCTTGAATATGTAGTGGGTTATCTTTTGGTTGGCATCCTTGCCGGTACAACAGAACTTCAAAGTACTGCGTATGGTTCTTTCTTTCGGCTGTCACCTCCTCTGCTGAACACTGATGAGATTTCCTAGAACGCCCTGCTGTCTCTGACAAGAGCGGTTTTCTTTTCCCTTGGTTTATCTATCGTCCGGATCCCGACGGATCTTTAACAAAAAAATTCTTTTCCCTGTAAAAAAAAACCGGCCGGTATCCACCGGCCGGTTTTTCCGTCAGTTTTTTCCACTTACCCCTGCAGGAGCTGCAATGCCAGCTGCGGTGTCTGGTTGGCCTGGGTGAGAATGGAGACTCCGGCCTGCTGCAGGATACTGGCCTTGGTCATCTCCGAGGTTTCCTGGGCGATATCTGCATCCCGGATCCGCGAACGTGCCGCGGTCAGGTTTTCAGCCACGTTCTGCAGATTGGCTATGGTGGACTCGAACCTGTTCTGCAGTGCACCGAGATCACCCCGCTGGGCATCGATCTTGTCCAGGGCCGCATCAATGATCTTGATGGCGTCATTGGCATTTTCCACCGTACTGATGTCCACCTGGGTAACCTCCTCCATGGGAGGAATCTCCGTGGTGTTCGCCGGCTGGTCCAGAATGGATCCGGCGGTGTTGGCGACATCGGAGGACACGGTGTAGGATTCCGGTGAGGAGAACTCGATGGAACCCGAGACCCTGGTGGAATCGTTGCCGCCGGAGGCAAGGTCGGTGGCATTGCCCGATGCCCCGGTCACGGTGATGGTGGCACCGGCCGTGGTATGGGTGAAATCCTCGAGAACGATATCACGGCCCTCGGCCTGCACCAGGGTCAGGGTGCCGCCGCTCACCGTGGCCGTCACGCCGGTGGTGCCGCTCTGGGCGTTGATGACCGTGGCCAGTTCACTCAGATCACCGGTGGCAACCGAGGCATTGACCGAAGCGGTGTTACCACCACTGCCGATGGTCAGGCTGACCTGGCCGGCCGTACTCAGGCCAGACAGAGTGGCCTCGGTGCGGGCGGTGGCGGTCACCCCGGTGAGGGCGGCGGCATTGGTGATATTGGAGGCGATGGTCCAGGCGGTGTCGCCTGCGGCAATGGCCACCGTGGCCTCGCCCTTGCTGCCGTTGATGGTCAGCGTCTGGGCTGCGATGGTGTTCAGGGCCGGAGCGGCAGCCGCAGCAGTGGCCGGGGTCCCTGTTCCCTGGTTGGCTGTGGTATTGTTGGCGTCAAAGGTATAACGGCCGAGATCGTCGGCAGCCATGCTCTGGATGGAGACGCCGATGGTCTCGTTGGCATTGGGCCCCACCTGGAACTGCTGCGAGACAAAGGTGCCGTCCAGGATCTTGAGACCGTTGAAGGTGGTGGAGTTGGCAATTCGGTTCATCTCCGTCTTCAGCTGGTTAACCTCGGACTGCAGGGCTGCCCGGTCAGCGGCGGAGTTGGTGGCATTGGCCGCCTGCACGGCGAGCTCCCGCATGCGCTGCAGGATGTTGGTCGACTCCTGCATGGCACCTTCCGCGGTCTGTGCAAGGGAGATACCGTCGTTGGCATTACGGGCTGCCTGGTTGAGACCGCGGATCTGGGCGGTCATCCGGTCGGAGATGGCGAGCCCGGCCGCGTCATCCTTGGCCGAGTTGATGCGAAGTCCGGAAGAGAGCCTTTCCATGGACGTGGAAAGGTCGCGCTGGGTGCGAGCGAGATTGCGCTGAGCATTCAGGGACGCTACGTTTGTATTGATCGTCAAAGCCATGGTTCATCCTCCATGAACTGTGTTCTGCCCGGTCGTCAATGATCCGACCACTGGCTTACGATACAAACGCAACATCTCTCAACAATGTCTCTCGCATACCTCTTCGGTATAGCCCGAGACATGGTTAAGCTTTTTTCTCGATTTTCTGTTTTTTACCTCCCTGGTTGCGCCTTGGCCCATGACCGTGTCATCGGTCCGTCAGCTCCGGCGGCCAGCAGAGCTCATCCAGCTCTTCGTGCAGAAAAGAGATCCCCTGCCGGTACACCTCGGCCGCATCCTGCTCCATGTCGCAGAAAAGCATGCAGATATAGATATGACTGAGCAGGTCGCTCAAAAAGCCGGCGTACATGTTCAGCCTCCTGTCGTCCGGCGCTTCCCGGCAGGCGGCCAGGGTCAGGCCGATGACGCTGTTGAATCGCGCGGCAGCATCTGGCCAGGAAAAGTGCTCCATGGATAGGCGCTCAAGAACCCGTTGTCGGAGGCAGTCGAGCCGCCGGGTGCCACTGGTCCTGTAGGGACGCCACTGCAGCCCCTTCCGCGGCGACACGAAAAGATGGCCGATCAGGGAGGTTGCCTCCGCTCTGCTCATGATGCCGTCAGGCACACAGTCTTCGAAAGCAGCGGCAGCCGCACCTTCAACCAGTGCTCCGTCGGAGAGATTGCAGATGATAATCTCTTTCCCCGCCCGGGCAATGGCCTTTTCCATGGCCTGCTTGGCCTGCATGAAAAAGGGGGTTGACAATACCGGTTCAGTGCCTGCCATATTCGGCGGTACGAGCAGACAGGCATCTCTTTTGCCTTGAAATTTCCGACATTCTTTTCCCTTTGCATCGATATAGAGACTGCCTCTGCAATGATGGGCATCCGGTGACCTGAACCCGAAGTCACACCCCAGAAGAAAGATGGAGCGTGGACAGCAGTGACAGGCCAGGGCAAAGGCCAGGTTGGTTGTCGAAGGCGCGACATCCTCGAGCAGGGTGGCGCCAATGGAGACCGGATGGCAGGTGTCGGCAGACGCAACCAGCAGGGGGTGCTGTGTCAGTTCGAAATATTCTTCAGCAGCCTGGTAATTCAGAATCAGTGGTACATCCGGATAGAGCCGCATCTGTGCCACGAGTTCCCGGTGAAAGACCGTATCCAGACAGAACTGGAAATCAGGCCGGATGCCATGCTGCCGGAGAACCCGGACCGCGGTGTGGACAGCGAAGAGAACCAGCCTCTCACGGTAACGGATGAGCCAGGGGATGGCCCTCTCCAGTGATGGCCCGCTGGCGGCGATGGCAATGGAGAAAGGCTGTCCCGGTTCCGGCCGGTCAGCCAGCAGCGGCAGCCCGCGGCGGAGATTGCGCAGCCCCTGCATCTGGTCCCTGATCATGTAATCCACGGGATAGAGAATCTGGATCTTTGAACGTTGGAGCATTCGGAACTGCTCAAGAAAATAGGGCGTACTCTCCATGACATAGCCGGGAAGCACCCGGCACCACAGATGAGGAGTAATCCGGTCGACTGAAAAAAAGGCGTTGAAGGCCTCTGTATTGAGCAGGGTACCGATGGAGAGAAAAAGGGCATTCTCTTTTTTCCACAGCGACTCGTAGTCGAGGAAATAGAGCGACACCTCGAATCGATCCGGCTGGGGCTCCACCAGCAGCAGGGAGTCGATATCCATGTTCCGGCAGCACTCGGCCACATGCAGACCGTGGAAGATACCGAAAAAAATCACCGGTGGAGAGAACATGCGTCTGCCACCCCCCGTGGATTTCAGGTGGACCACACCCTGTCTGTAGCGGGCCAGGTAGCCGGGAAAGCGGTGGGTCAGTTTTTCAAACACCCTGGTCACCGGTCCGGAATGAAGAGGATACTGCGGAGGAGCCGCGACTTCGAGGGAGAAAAGATCCACCCAGGCGCTGTGATCCCAGTCCGCCATCATCTCGGCAAACGCATCCAGCGGTTGCGGGTGGGCTACCGTACCTGTCCGCATATCGACAACCGACAGAAAGCTCTCGGTGATCTGCAGACTGTAGGGACACTCGTTCCGTTCCAGGTAATCATCGACGGCCGGATAATATCGGCGAAAAAACGACCTGTTTTTCCGGTAGAGTTCGGTAATGATCTCCGCCCGGGCAGCGGTATCGGCCAGGCGAAGTTGATGGAGGATAGAGAACGTCATGGCAGGAGATCCGCTAGTCAGGGATGCGGGAATTCACTGATGATGGAGGAGGCCGTGACGGAACAGGCTCCGGCTGATACTGCAGCTCGTCTGCCATGATGTCCGTCATGCCCTGGTGGCAAAGGCGAGCAGAGTGTCTGTCCGGTCAATGCTGGCAAGCATCCGCCCATACGCCTCATCGAGTTCGTCTGTGGAGAGAAAATCCCATTTCTCGTGTCCGCCGGAGGCATGTCGTGCCAGCCAGTGCAGGTGATTGGCAAGAGGATATCGCTGACACCCTCTGATCACAATCTCTCTGAATCCGGCTTTTTCCAGATATCTGGCGAGGCTGGCTCGGGTATGGAGGATCAGGTGCTGACTCCAGAAGGTGAATCTCTTGAAGCTCTCCAGGTCAAACAGAGAAAGCAGCACATCATTGGCATGGGGCACTTCCAGAACAATCCTGCCATTATCGGCAAGTTTTGCACGGAGGGTCTGCAGTTCTGCCAGGGGATCAGTGAGATGCTCAAAGACATGAAACAGGGTAATGATGTCAAAATCCGACGAACGGACGCCACTGATATCCGGATAGACCTGATATCCGGCCTGTGCCAGGGACTCGCGCACTGACGCCTGGGGCTCCACGGCCTCCACCCTGGCGGCCAGTCCGGCCACAGCGTCCAGGATACCTCCGGCACCCGTTCCAACATCCAGCCAGTTTCTGTTGGCCACCGCATGCTGCAACCATTTCTTCCTCCTTGCCGTATCCGCGACGGTCAGCGCAAGGGCCTGTTGCCGGTCCCTGCTGGACCAGTAGGAAAATCCCCGCTGTTCCCGGTAGAACGAGACATCAGCATGCCCTGAACAGGAAAGGAACAGAACGCCCGATTTCCGACAGCGCAGGACAGAGATATCCTCCCGGTCCCGCACCCGTGGATAGTACGGTTCAATGGATGATTCGTCACAGATACCCAAAGCAATGAGCTGATCTCTTATGCTGCGTTCTTTTCTCATCACCTTACCTGTCCCAACCCCCTGAACCGAAAACATCTCACCGTTGCAGATCTTTGACCTGTCTGGCAATTTCATTGACATCACCAGGCGTGAGACGGGAAGAGGAGGGAAGACTCAGGCCGCATGCAGCAAGCTGTTCCGCCACCGGCAGGGTTTCTGTCCGTCCGTAGACCGGCTGCCGATGTATGGGAAAGAAGAATGGCCTTGTCTCGATGCCCTGCTCCTGAAGAGAGGCCATCAGCATGTCCCTGGACATACCGAATTTCTCTTTGTCCACCAGGATCGAATACAACCAGTAGACGTTCTCGGCCCACGTCTCTTCAGGCGGCAGGGTGAGGCCGGACACATCCCGCAGAACCTCCGCATAGGCCCTGGCATTCTGCCGCTTACGCAGAAGGATGGTCTCGATCTTCTCCACCTGCGCAAGCCCGACAGCGGCCTGCATATTGGTAAGACGGTAGTTGAAGCCCAGAACACGGTGATGGTAGCGCCGGCCGGGGTCCATGCCATGATCACGAAGAAGACGTATCCTGTCGGCATATTCCGGATCATCGGTGACCACCATGCCGCCTTCACCGGTAGTGACGATCTTATTGCCGAAAAAGCTGAAAACTCCGAGATCCCCCACCGCCCCGACTCTTCTTCCCCTGTACAGGGCGCCATGTGCCTCTGCCGCATCCTCGATGAGCCTGATGCCGTGGCAGGAAGCGATTTTCTGCAAACCGGCCATGTCTGCGGGATGGCCATAGAGATGGACCGCGATGACAGCCCTGGTCCGGGGAGTGACGAGGGCCTCCACCGAGACCGGATCAATATTCCAGGTTGCAGGTTCGCTGTCAGCAAATACCGGTGTGGCACCTGTGTAGACGACCGCATTGGCGGTGGCAATGAACGAGAGTGTGGGGACAATCACCTCATCTCCCGGCCCGATGCCACAGGCGAGCAATGCCAGGTGCAGGGCTGTGGTTCCACTTGAGGTGGAAATGGCATGTTGGACCCCGCAGAATTCGGCAAATGCCTCCTCGAACCGGGAGACAAAACCACCTGCCGAGGAGATCCAGCCCGTGAGAAGACATTCACTGACATATTGCCACTCCTTCTCCCCCACATCGGGCTCTGCCACCGGAAAATTGCGGCGGGTATCGAACAGGGCGATATCAACAGCCCGTCCCCCATCATCGAGCAGGGGAATGATGCGTACAGAAGGAGTAAAAAGTGCCAGAATCTCATTGAAGGGGGTGCTGACATGGGCGGTCACGGATGCACCTGCTGGAAGGGCCTTTTCCAGAGGATCATCGAAATCGCAGCCACGAAGAAGTGCTCGCCGGACATCACCATCCGTGAGGACGGCTTGAAATTCTCCGGTATCCGAATCAATAACCAGCGCCGCACCCACGGCCCCCCGGTCAATGATCTCCAGTGCCCGTCGCAGTGAACTGCCGGCTGGCACGCTGATATTCCTGACTTTTTCCCGCACCCTTGTCCCTCCCTGCCTGATCCTCATCTCGCGGTCAAGCCGGATAACAGGTCCAGTGAGTGTTGCAGAGCATCATACCCCTCGTAAATCTCCAAGGTTATAATCCGATCGCGCAGAGGATAGCCCTTCAATTGTGAAAAGATAATCCCTTCCTCATGCAGCTCCCGGTTCTGATCTTCCAGGCCATCGTTGTCGCTTACATGCAGATAATCGGCTGTGGCCATGAACTGTGCCAATTCGCACGGGAAATCAAGCCCCAGGGAACAGGAGGTCACGAAAAGATGCGCAACATCGCAGAGGATACCACAACCGGTCGCACCCCGGATCTCTTCCATCTCCCGGAACCGCAACCCCATGAGGGGGACATCGCCACCAAAGCAGTCGCGATTTGTCCGCGAACAGACATTGTTTTCAACGTAAACACGCACCTCATCACCCCCATGACGGACGAGCTGACGCAGTGCTGTTACAAAACGCTGAAAACAGTCTTCACGATCTGCTATCTTCTGTCCGGAGATCTGGCCGCCGAGCATGGACAGATCCGGATCAACAAGAAAACCGGCATGTATACCATATCTGTCGATACCCAGTCGTCTGCAGAGGTCGATGGTTCCAATCAGGTGAGCCAGGCTCCGCTCCCGGAGCCGCCTGTCCGGCGAGGCGAGATTGATGACAAAATCAGATTTCGGCGGTGGAAAATAATTGTGAATGAGATAGTTCAGGCCATGCCGGTCGCGCAGTCGGAGGAGATCATACTCGAGGTCGTCATAGTATCCGGTTCCCCCGGACAACTCGATATTGCGAAAACCATGCCCGGCCAGTTCGGCCACCGCTTCACGGATCCACTGTCTGCGGGAGCAGGCCGAGGAGACAAAGATCACATCCATCCTCCATATCGTTTACTCGTCCTGCAGACGACGCGGTGAACGATCAACGGTTGATGAAATCGAGCCTGAAGCACCTCGTCACCGGCTGCAGATGATAAGGTGTCAGCGCCTCATCGGCTTTCCGGCAATCTCGCCCAATGCATGATCCACTCCAAGCCCCAGCTTTCCCTCCATGACTTCGGAATTTATCCGGCAAAACCGGTAACCCAGCTTTCCGTAGAGCTGCACCGCTCTTGCATTGTCTTTATGTACGGTAAGCCGAACCACCGAAGCACCCTGCTGCCGGGCCATGAAATGAAGAAAATGAAGAAAATCTTCAGCCAGCCCCTGTCCTCTGGCCTCGGGATGGATGGCAATACCGAGACTCGGGATCTCGTATCCCGCGTCCCACCCCCGCAGCATTCCATAGCCGCTCAACACGTCGTCGGCAAACTGGAGAAAATAGAGATCACTGCCCCTGTACGTCGTCCGGCGGATCGCCTCTTCCCGGGTCAGGGGATGAGGATGAAAAAAAACATGGTCTCCGCTTTGGATCAGACTATCGAAAAAACGCGTCAGGGCATCAACATGGATCGGCGCCGGTTGCCGGTAGCGTATCGATAGCGCTGAAGATGCCCCCGGATACATATCAATCCTCCCACAGCACCGCGTCCATGGTCAGCAGCGAATCCGCAGTCACGTCCCTGGCCAGAGTCCGGCCCACGACCCGGTCATAGAGATGCGGTGGCAAACCGGTGCCTGGGCGTTTGCATGCCAGGTCCGCAGGGGAGATCCTCTCCCCTGCTGCAAGATCACGGAGTACCACCAGACTCTTTCGCATCTTCTCTCTGTTGCCGGCCTCGCAGGGCATGACGCTCTTGCGGCCATTGCCCAGGGCGGCCTCCACCTCCCGCACACGTCGTACCAGCAGGGCCAACTCCTCCGGTTCGACAGAGGCCCTATGATCCGGCCCCTCCATATCGCGGCTCAAAGTAAAGTGCTTCTCCACCAGACAGGCGCCCACGGCCACGGCCCAGGTCGAGGCATCAATCCCCATGGTGTGATCGGAAAATCCTGTCGGGCAGAGAAAGGCCCGCTCCATGGTCTGCATGGCCCGCAGGTTGATTTCGGTCACCGGTGCCGGATACTCTGCAGTGCACTGCAACAGGATCACTTCTGCCTTGCGCGTGCCGGCATGTTCCAGGGTCTCAACAGCCAACTCCACCTCTGCAAGTCCGCACATACCGGTGGACAGGATGACAGGGCGTCCTTTTGCCGCCAGATAACGAAGAAAGGGGACGTTGGTGGTATCAGTGGAGGCGACCTTGAAGGCAGAGACGCCGATGGCATGGATAAGGTCGGTACTGCGCAGATCGTACGGTGTGCAGAGATACTCGATAGAAGCCGCATCGCAGTGACGCTTCAGACGAGCATGCTCTTCGCCCGAAAGCGCCAGGGCCCTGAGCATGGCAAGTTGATCTCCCTTGCCGGTGAATCTCTCCTGGTATGCGGCCTTACCGGCAGAAGCCGTGACAAGGTCCTCAGGGATGAAGCTCTGGAACTTGACCGCATCGGCCCCTGCGGCCACAGCGGCATCGATCAGCCGCAAGGCGGTATCGAGATCACCGTTGTGATTGACCCCGGCCTCGGCAACGACAAGACACGGTTCTCCCGGGCCGACCAGCCGCTCACCGACCCTCACCGGCCCGATCATGCCTTCCTCCCGGCCAGCAGGGCCTCGGCGGTGAGAAAATCGATCATGGTGTCGATGTCGATGCTCCTCTCGGGAGGCATGATATACCCTCGCACGTCACCACTGTACAAGAGCTGTTTTTTCAGAATGGTCCTGCACCAGGTGACCTCAACTGCACCATTGAGCCGATAGACGGGCGGCAGTGTCTGGCGCCTCGGGAATCGTGCTGTATCAAGACCGGGTTGAAACGGCTGCAGGCGATCATCTTCGAGACGATACATCCAGTAGGGATGATGCTCCACCGGGCATATGGATCGTATCCAGTCTGCGCCGGTGGTCAGCAGGCGGGCCACAGCCTGCTCTATATCCACTGGAATACGAAGCGGTGCGGTCGGCCGCAGCCAGACGACAATGTCCGGCAGGTATCTCTCCTCATCGGCCAGCCACTGCAAGGCATGGTGGTAGACCGGCATATCGGTGGTCTCGTCCCGGGCCAGTTCAGCCGGTCGAAGAAAAGGAACATCAGCGCCGGCCTGCCGGGCAATGGCCGCGATCTCCCGATCATCGGTGGTTACTATGATCCTGTCAAGCACACTGGTTGCCAGGGCCGTATCGATGGTCCAACAGATGAGTGGTCTGCCGGCAAGATGTCTGATATTCTTGCCCGGGATTCCCTTTGAGCCGCCGCGTGCCGGAATGAGTGCAAGGATCTTTCTTCCGTCGGCTGCAGCCATAGGTACTCCAATGCCATCTATTCCACCCGGATCAAGTAGGATCCCTTGAGATCGTCACTGATCCGCAGACCAGTCACATGGTGTCTGCCGCCGAGAGAGAGGATAAACTCCTCATTGACTGAGAATCTTTTTCCCAGGCGAAAGGGTGTCTTCCCGGCCCCTTCCCGCATCACCACCGTATTGATGATAACCGGTGCATCCTGGCAGATGACCTGAACCCTGGAGATATCACGATTTACTGCGACTTCCTTGGCGCCACCACCGGCATGCAGCCGGGAGATCTCAACCCAGGAATAGGCCCGGGACGGAAGCAGCATGGCACAGAGAAGGAGGGACAGAATGGCAAGAGAGATCAGACGGGGCATAGAACCTCCTACGGTAGAAAAATGTATCGTCTGTTTCCCGATGCAGGACTCTCTACGGCCGGAAAAGAGCAGAGAGTTCATATGATATCCCTGATCTGGGACCGGAACTCGGCGGCGAGCACCTCGTCGCCGATCTCCTCGGCCAGCATGCCGGCCAGCTCGGAGAGGCGGGCCGGGATGGCAGGGCCGCCGGCGCGCCACCTGTCGAGAAGATCCTGCATCACCACCTCGGCCACCGGGCCAATGGCGCCGGCAAGAGCCTTTTCCATGTCGCGCAGGTACCCTTCCATCTCCAGGTCCACTGCCCCGCTGTCCACCGGCTCCTGCTCTCCTGCCGCCGGCTCGCCTGTCGTTGTCCCCTCTCCGGCATCGTCTGCAGCCGCGCCATCATCACCATGGCTGGCCTCGCACATATCGGTGACCAGCATACCGGCGGTGGTCGCGATCAGGGAGCAGTTGGCCTGGTTCTCGCAAATGGTCATCAGCACCATCCCGTTGTCCAGGGGAATGCCCACCACCGTGTACCGATCAAAACGGAAGTGGCTGGAACGGACGGAAAGATCACTCATTCTGCCCATCTGTACCAGGCGGACCAGGTGCATACCCACATCCCGGAACATCTCCGCGCTCAGCGGGGAATCCAGGTCCCGGCACAGGGGACCTTTTTTCCGGTCGAAAATACACGACCCGGTGACGCCCGGAATCGCCGCGATCTCCTTGAGCAGCTCCTGCATGGCCATCAGGAATCCCCCACCTTGCTGAGCGCCTGCCGCAGACGGGTCGTGACGTCGGAGATGGAGGCGTTCTCTTCCAGGAGCAGGCCGATGATCATGCCGGCGCCGGGAACGATCAGCATGCTGTCGCCGTTGTCGAGCACCAGGTGGATACGGTGCGGCCCCTTGACCTCGAGAACCTTGCGCATCTGGATGCCACTGACCACGCAGTAGGTGATGAAATCACCCACCTTCCGGTTCTTCGAAGACTGGGTGATCACCTTTCCCTGCCGGTTGAGCAGATAATAGTGCTTCACCGACGGCATGGCGACAATGGTCTCCACCAGCAGCCTGAGGGCAGGATTACCCTGGACATCGACCCTGATCTCCCGCTGTTCCTCCCGGGATCCGGGCTGCAGGGTTCCCTGCCGCTGCTGTTCCTCGTATCTACGTTCGTCGTGGCGGGTTGCCGCGGTGAGCAGCAGGTGGGCCAGGGGCTGCCTGATGCGCTGCAGCCTGTCCTCGGGATCAGTGACGGAAAAGGAGGTGTCGCTCCAGGAAAGCAGGGTGAAAGCGGCCTCCTCGCCCACCTGGTCATCACAACAGGCATCAATGAGCACACCGCCATCAAAGTAGAAACAGCCGGACCGGTCGTCACAGTTGACCACCAGGGTGCAACTCTTTCGTTCCTGCTCCAGCATCTGGAGAAAGGATGCCAGGGAAACCCCGCCAATCTGTCCGCCGACTGTCTGCGCCATGGATCCTGTGTCGTGTCATCCGAAAGCCGCCGGAGCCGCACATCCTTCATTGTGGGGCTCCGGCAGCCATTGTTTTTTTCTTTCCGGTTCCTGCAGTATGGTATCACGAACACATCAGATTTGAAAAGTAAAATTGTCCTATTGAGCCGCCCTTCCTGCGCGGCGGGGGGAGAAAAGGCGGCATGGCTGGCCAGAGCTTTCCGCAACCACCCTGTCAGGCATCTGCCTTGCCTTGAAACCATAGGCCCGGCAGCCACGGGGACGGGCTACGTCGTAGGTGATGAAATAATGCATGCATCGCAGGCAGTTCCGATCGTGAAGCTGGCCGGACATCACACCTCCTTCTCAATCTGTCGCGCTCCGGGTGAACTCTTCCTCGGCCTGGCGCAGGAACTCCTTTCTGCCAAAGACGGTCACGATATCCCCTTCCTCGAACCGGGTGCCACCGCGCGGAATCAGGACCATGCCGTTACGTTCCACAGAGACCACGTTCACCGGCTCGGGCAGATCCAGGTCCCGCAGCACGGCGCCCACGGCCCGCTGACCCTGCCTGAGACGAAATTCCCTGAAACCGTTATATTCCTGTCTGCGGAGAGCAAGGCTGCCCTCCAGGAGCTGGCCGCGCTGCTTGCGGACGATCCCCACGTCATAGGCCCGCAGGATATCGCTGCGGCTGATCAGGCCGAGCAGCCTGCGCTTCTCCTTCCGGCTGACCACCGGCAGACGGGCAAGGTCACGGGGGGCCATCTTCTGGATGGCCGTCCAGATCGGTTCGTCCGGATAGACAGTGACCGGATCGGTCACGGCCACATCCTCCACCCTGAGGCCGCGCAGGTTGATGGCGGTCTGCGACAGGGTCTTTTCCATGTCCTGCAGGGTGACGATCCCCCAGAGCAGCCCCGCCTCGTCCAGGACCGGGAAACCGAGAAAATTGGTCTCCTGGAACTGCTGGTAGAGCTCGGCCAGGGTTTTGTCCCTGCTGATGGTCACCGGCTGGCGGTTCATCACCTCGCCCACCATCACCCCCTGCATGATATCCATGTCCCGGCCCTGGGCAAATCGGATACCGCGGCGGGTCAGCTTGATGGTGTAGATGGAATCGGCATAGAGATGCTGGGCCAGGTAGGAGGCCATGACCGAGGTGATCATCAGGGGCAGGATCAGGGAATAGTCGTTGCTCATCTCGAAGACGATGAGCATGGCGGTGAGCGGGGCGCGCGCACTGGCCGAAAACACGGCAGCCATGCCGACCAGGGCGTAGGCGCCCGGCGGGCCGGCCAGCTCCGGCTGCCAGGCGGAAAAGAGGGTACCCATGGCACCGCCGAGCATGGCGCCGATGAAGAGCGACGGTGCAAAGACACCGCCCGAGTTGCCCGAGCCCAGGGTGAAGGAGGTGGCCAGCGGCTTGAGGAAGACCAGCAGGGCCAGGAGCCAGAAGTCCACCCTGCCCTGCAGTGCCTCCTCGATAAAGGTGAAACCGGCGCCATAGACATGGGGAATATTCTCGATCAGCGGCATCTCGAGCCGGAACTGGGTGATGGAGGTGAAACCGATGCCGGGCAGGTGCAGGTACCCGAATCCGAGCAGGCCGAGCAGCAGCGCGCCCACGGCCGGTTTGAGGGCCAGGGGAAATTTCCAGTCGTCGAACCGGTCCTCGAACCAGCCGAGCATGCGGATGAACATGATCCCCACCAGGGCGGCCACCAGGCCGAGCAGGAGGTAGAAAAGGATGGCGACCGGCGACTGCATGGTATAGGTGGGTACGGTGAAGGCCGGCCGGACACCGAGAAAGATCTGGCTGACAATGGAGGCCGAGACCGCGGAGATCACCACGTTGCCGAACATCCGGACCTGGAGCTCGCTCATCAGGACCTCGATGGCAAAGGCGACCCCGGCAATCGGTGCATTGAAGGTGGCGGCGATCCCGGCCGCCGCGCCGCAGGAGACCAGGTTCTTGATCCGTTCGTCGGAGAGATGCAGGATCTGCCCCATGGTGGAGCCCAGGGCCGAGCCCACCTGGACAATGGGCCCTTCCCGGCCGGCCGAACCGCCGGTGCCGATGCACAGGGCCGAGGCCACGATTTTGGCCAGGGCCACCCGCGGCCGGATGCGGCCGCCTCGAAGGACCAGGGCCTGCATGACCTCGGGCACGCCGTGTCCTTTGGCCTCACGGGCGAACCAGGCGATGAGCGGCCCCACCAGCAGGGCGCCGGCCACGGGCACCAGGACATAACTCCACATGCCCAGGTGCGGCAGGCTCACCTGGATGGTGGAATAGGACCAGTCCTGGATCAGGGCGATGAGGCGAATGAAGAAGACAGCGGCCAGACCGGTGGCGCCACCGATGACCATGGCGAGAACGAGCAGAAGAAGCCCTTCCGGGGGAGAAATCTTGTCAAGAAGGAGACCACCGGGGCTACGCTTGCTGCTCATGGGCTGGCTGGATGCCGGAAAACCGTGGAATCGGCCCCTTGTTGACGGGGTACGCTTCCATCGGCCGGGTGACCGGAGACTCAGAGTGAAAGTATCGGTAATTCAATGTATTTGCCGATAGCGGGGAACCGTTACCGCTCCTGCCGGGCCAGGATCTTTTTCGGATAATCGAAAAAGACCAGGATACCGCCACCCTCACCTGCGTCCTGCCAGGAGGCGACGGCAAAATCGAGACAGACCACGCCGCAGGTGGGCACGTTGCCGATCTCCAGGTCCCCGAGTATGTTGGCCAGTACGGTGAATTCGTTGTTGTGCCCCACCATGAGAACCTGCTCCCAGGCCGGGTCAAACTCACGGATGCAGTCCAGCAGGACTCCCGGGGTCGCGCCGTAGATCGCCTCGACGATCCGGATCCTCGCCGGCGGATAGCCCAGTTTCCGGGCCAGATGTTTCGCTGTCTTGCGCGCCCTCCTGGCGGGACTGCTGACCACGGCGTCCGGCCGGACGCCCCGGGTCGCGAGCCATTCACCCATCAGGGGCGCATCCCGTTTGCCCCGCCTGTTGAGCGGTCGCTGCCGGTCGGTGAGCGACGGGTCCTTCCAGCTCGACTTGGCATGCCGGCAGAGCAGCAAGCGTTTCATGATTTCTCCAGTTCCCCGCAGATGGCATCCCACAGTCTCCGGTAGCTCTCGGCGGCCGCCGAGCCCGGCAGCATGGCCGCCACCGGCTGCCTGTAGATGCCCATCTTTTCCACGTCGGCGAGAAAGGGAATGGCGCACGGCAGGACACCGGGCTCATCCTGCAGAAGGCGCATCATCTCGCCGTGCATCTTCTTGCGTTTTTCCACCATGGAGAAGAAGACCAGAACCTTGGCCCGTTCCTGGCCGATCTCATCCAGGAACTCCAGGAGCTGCTGCAGAGCGAGGTGCGACAGGGTGGTGGGGATCAGGGGAACCAGGATCCGGTCGGCGGCATGGAAGATGTTTTCGGACAGCAGGGTGACGTTGGGGGGACAGTCGAGAAAGATATGGTCGTACTCCTCGCGCAGCGGTTTGAGAATCCGCGATATTCGCCGCTTCGACTTCTTGAGGTCGTCCAGGGCGATGTCGATGTTGCGGTAGGAAAAATCCGCCGGCAGCAGGTCCAGGCCGGGATAGTCGGTGCCGCGGATATTGCGGTCGATGTGCTTGCCACCCTTGAGCAGCTTCCTGGTGTTGAACTTCCTGGCCGGCCGGATACGGAAATAGTAGGTGGCCGATCCCTGGGAGTCCATGTCGCAGAGCAGGGTCTTGTTGCCCTGGCATGCCGACAGATAGGAGAGATTGACCGAGGTTGCCGTCTTGCCGACCCCGCCCTTGATGTTGTATACCGCGATTACACTCATTTCCGTTCTCCGCCGAGTCAGTGAAACAGCTTTTTGAAGAGCGCCACGTTCTTCCTGCTGCTGAAGCGGGCAAAGGTCTTGCCGAACCGCTCCCTGACCCGGTGCTGCTCATGGAAGAGGTTGGTCAGCAGGCCGCCGATGGCTGCCGCCAGCTCCATGTTCTTCCGGGATCCGGGGCGCAGACCGTGCAGGTAGCGGGTCAGCATCTCCTGCTGCACCGAAAGGTCATTGAAATCGCCCAGGTTGTTCTGCAGCCTCTTCAACTGCCTGATCACGGTATCCATCTCCTGTTCCGGGAAAAGGGAACGGAAGAACTCCAGGCTGTAGCGCAGCTTCTTGCCCTGGATCCGCAGCCGGTGGAGGTCTTCATCCGGGCTGTCGGCACCGATGGCCAGGCCGTCCTTCAGCAGCCGCCTGAAACGGCGATGGATGATCCGCCGGGCCAGGTCGATGACGGGTTTGTCGGCATCGGCCGAAGGTGTCGGGTCGTCGGAGCGCAGGTACTCGTCCCAGCCGGTGACGATCTGGCGGTAGCGGGGCGAACGCAGGGCCCGGACCAGCTTTTTCTGCTCCAGCCTGCGCTGCTCGGCCAGGTCGGCGAAAAAGCTGCCCAGGCCCTCCTGGAGCTGCTCCGGCAGCCGGGCGCGGTAGTCGTGCTCATAGAGCAGGTAGACATCGAGATCACGGACCGGGCCGGTGATCCTGCCCAGGTAGGCGAACTCCTCCTTCATGGTGGCGGTGATGTCGGCGGGCAGGACCTTTTTCATCTGCGCCAGGCCGGAACGGGTCCTGCGGATGGCGACCCGGAAATCGTGGAGAAACTCCGAATCCAGGTCACGGAGGATCCCCTCCTCGTTGACCTGCATGGTATCGAGCAGACGCCGGTAGATGGTGATGGCGGCCTGGCGGGAGGTCAGATCGGGATCCAGGCGGACAGAGAACCTGGAACTGTAGTCACCGGGCCTGCGGCCGACCGCCTGCACCCCCTGTTCAAAGGTGTGGAAGGGGGGGACCTGCTCAACCACACCCTGGTCATCAAAAAAGGCGCGTACCGCCCGTAACGCCTTGTCATAGCCGCGCACGGGAACAAGCCGGACCGTGCGCAGGACAGTGTCCGTCCCTCTGACCTGCTGACGGCTGAACTCGACAAACACCGTTGTCTTCTGGTCACGGTTCAGGATGCGGACGCGGGTATCCACCGAACCTAGCGAGACCAGGAGCAGGAGGGCGCGCACGTCCAGCACCGGCTCAAGCAGGGAGCGCAGCCTGCCCCGGGGAAGCTCCCGGGAAAAGATCCGTTTCTTCCCTGTCCCTGCCCTCTCGACCACCACGGCCTCTCCGGTCCGGCGCTCCAGGAGATGCCAGTGGCGATCAGTGTGACGGAGCAGATAGCCGCGGTTATACAGACGCCAGTCAAAGGTATCATACCAGGTGGTGACATGTTCCCGCGCCGCCTCGATCTCCACGGCAAAGGAGTCGGCAAGGGCGTCGATCAGCGCCTGCATCTCCACCGACCCGGGCAGACATCGGATATCCTGCTGCAGTTCCTGCATGGGCATCACTCTAGGTGCGGTAATCCGCGTTGATCTTGACATACTCCACCGACAGGTCACAGGTATAGACCTCGGCCGTCTCCATACCGTCGCCCAGGTCCACGGTGACGGTGAAATGGCGCTGCCGCAGCACCGCCGTGGCAGCCTCTTCGGCATCCCGTCCCAGCCCCTGGCCGTTGCGAACCATGGTCACGTCGTCAAAGGCGATGGAGACCCGCTCCGGGGAAAAGTTGCAGCCCGACCGACCCAGGGCGGCGATGATCCTGCCCCAGTTGGCATCTTCACCGAAAAAGGCGGTCTTGACCAGGGCGGAATTGGCAATGGTCTGGGCGGCGTTCATGGCGCTTTCCGAATCCCGGCCGCCGGTGACACGGATGGTGACCAGCTTGGTGGCGCCCTCGCCGTCCTCGACGATCTTGAGGGCAAGCTCCCGGAACACCGAATGCACCGCATCGCCGAAGATCCGGGCTGCCTCGGGATTCTCCTCGTCGATCCAGGGATTGCCGGCCGCGCCGTTGGCCATGACCAGCACCGTGTCGTTGGTCGAGGTGTCGCCATCCACGGTGATCCGGTTGAAGGACCGGTCCACCCCGGTCCTGACGATCTCCCTGAGCACCGGGAAGACGATCTGGGCATCGGTGACCACGAAACAGAGCATGGTCGCCATGTCGGGCATGATCATGCCCGAGCCCTTGGCCACCCCGAGGACCGACACCTCGGTACCGTCCAGGAAGACCGTGGCCGTGGCCGTCTTGGGCACGGTGTCGGTGGTCATCATGGCCCGGGCCAGGTCATCGAAACCGTCTGCGGCCAGCGACCGGACCAGCTCCGGCATGGCGCGGGCAAAGGGCTCTGTGGCCATCTGCTCGCCGATAACACCGGTGGAGGCGACCTGGACCAGTTCCTCGTCGATCCCGAGTTCACGCGCGGCCATGGCCCCGGTGGCGATGGCGACCTCCATGCCGCGCTCGCCGGTGCAGGCGTTGGCATTACCGGCATTGACCAGCACGGCCTGGGCCCTGCCCTGGCGGAGACGTTCCCTGTCCAGAAGGACCGGCGCCGCCTTGACCAGGTTGGTGGTGAACACCCCGGCGGCAACGGCCGGGACTTGGGAATAGATGAGTCCCAGGTCCAGCCTGTCCCGATAACGGATACCGGCCTGAACAGCGGCGGCGGAAAAACCTTTTACTCTCATGGCATCTATCCTGGGAAACGCTGGCCCGAATCAGGAGGATCAGGTATAGAAGTTCCGGTATTTCAAACCAGTTGCCGATAGTGGCGTACTGTTACTGGCAGCCAGTCTACCAGAAAAGCATGAAAAAACAAAATATCATTGTGCCCCTCGGCCGGAAAAGAGGCGGGGCAACCATTTCACTTGACCAGGAATCGGAAAATATGCCAAGGTATATCTCCTGGTACCTGCTCTTCAACTCCACACTGCACCGGCCCCGACACGGGCGGATCACTGGATAAACCAGCATGGCTGGCCAAGGATTTTTTTGTCGCAGTCACGATACATCATGAAAATTTTGCCGCCCCTGTCACTGCGGGCGCGGGCGGCATGAAGACTTCCGGCCCTCTGACACCCTGATTTCCTGATAATATGGAATCGTATTACTGGATACCCACCGGCATGATCCTGATCGCGGATCTCACCATCCGCATCGGGCTTTCCATCAGGGTCATCATGCGCAAGCGGGCGGCCAGTGTCACCCTCGCCTGGCTGGTGATCATCCTGCTGCTGCCCTTTGTGGGCGCCTTCATCTATCTTCTGTTCGGCGAGAACAGGCTGGGCGAGCACCGGGCGGCCCGCGCCGCTGCAGATCTTGAGATAATCACCCGCTGGGCCGACGCCCTTCGCCAGCGGACCCGGGTGGACTGGGAACGGGTCAACCCGGAATGCCAGCCCCTGCACCGCCAGATCGACGCCATCATCGGCATCCCCACCATGCCGGGGAACAGGCTTGAGCTGATCGCCCGGCCGGCTGATTTTTTCAGGAGCCTGATCGCTGATATCGATTCCGCCCGATCAAGCTGCTTTCTCGAGTTCTACATCTGGAACGAAGGCGGCATGGCCGACCAGGTCGCCGAGGCCCTGATCCGGGCCAGAAAACGGGGGGTCACCTGCCGGATCCTGCTCGATTCCATCGGCAGCAAGAAGTTCTTTTCCAGTCGTACCTGCCGGCGGATGCGGGACAACGGGATCGAGATCACCGAGGCCCTGCCGGCCGGCCTGCTGCGGGCCCTGTTCGTGCGCATCGATCTGCGCAACCATCGCAAGATCGTCACCATCGACGGCAGGACCGGCTACAGCGGCTCCCAGAACCTGGTCGATCCCCGCTACTTCAAGCAGGACGAAGGGGTCGGCCAATGGATCGACACCATGGTCCGGGTCGAGGGACCGGTGGTCGAGATCATGACCGCCTCGTTTCTCTACGACTGGCTGCTCGAGAACAAAAAGAGCATGGATGAGCTGACCACCTCCCCGGAGGTCCGACCAGTCCCGGCCTTGGGCAGCGCCCTGGTCCAGCTGGTCCCTTCCGGGCCCGGCTATGGCGAGGACACGATCCACGACCTGCTGCTGACCACCATCTATGCGGCCCGGCGGGAGCTGATCCTGACCACGCCCTACTTCGTGCCGGACAACGCCATTCTCGCGGCCCTGAAGTCCGCTGCCCAGCGCGGGGTCGAGGTGATCATCATCCTGCCGGAAAAGAACGATTCCCGCCTGGTCCAGTACGCAAGCCGGGCCCACTTCGAGCAGCTCATCGAGACAGGAGTGCGGCTCATGGCCTTTTCCGGAGGCCTGCTCCACGCCAAGACCATCACCGTGGACCGGGACTTTTCCCTCATCGGCTCGGTCAACCTGGACATGCGCAGCTTCTGGCTCAACTTCGAGATGACACTCTTTGTCTATGACAAGGAATTCACCGTGCGTCTCTGCGATCTCCA
>Ga0256840_1000333_pt1 | contig 48380 bp, 47 predicted proteins | sample 355202metaG_FD_185969 | JGI IMG/M metagenome (GOLD analysis project Ga0256840, IMG submission 185969) | Hydrothermal vent microbial communities from Mid Atlantic Ridge, Atlantic Ocean - 355-202 | ecosystem: Environmental > Aquatic > Marine > Hydrothermal vents | place: Atlantic Ocean: Mid...
ATTTTTTGAAGTTTACTCTTTTTAGTTTTCTTCATCTGTTTGTCTTTTGATAAGTCCATAAGAGTAGAATACTCTTAATCTGACGATTATATATATATCTAGGCTTAAATATTAAGAAAACGCTTTTTAATCTCTATCATTCCCTTAGCTGTCAGCTTGCTAATTTTTTCCCTCGACTCGTCATCAATGAAAGAGATATTTTCTCTATCACTATAGGGTGCTAACACAGTATCCAATGCATTTAAATGTGGCACGAGATTTTCCTTTTCTTTAGCCGATAACTGCAAGCGATTAATCACTCGATATAGCTCCGGGGTGGTAGCATTCATACAGTTATTTTTACGAGGCGTAGGATTGTCATTCGGTGTAGTTAAACCCAATAATTCAATCACGGCTTTTACCGTATCCTTTTGAGCATCAAAAACATGCACTGAGTCTTTACCAAATAGCGCATCACATTCATTGATAAAACCCATATAGTCTAAATGCTGAATAAACCAAGGGTCTGCTAACACTTCAGAAAATGATAAATCCCTACCGTAACAGCGGATATGATCTACCTGAGGGTTACGCATACATTGCTTATAAAAACTCTCCGCAAATGCGAGTGGCTCTTTAAACCACGCCCATATTTCAACATCAAAAAACTGGTTTAATTCAAATAAGAGTGCTTTCGATTCTGAAGGGAAATCCCACCAATTGTTATAAATACCCTCTGACGATAATAAAATCGTATGCGTGTGTTCTTCAACGTGATTCAGAACATCCTTAAAGTTATCCAGCAAACTCTCGGTATTAGCCGTCATTAAATTCCGCTCAAACCACTGGTGCTTAGGCGCATCGGGATTATGAAAACGATTAGGGTAGAGAATACCTTTTGAACGAAGCTTGCGCTGTTTTTTGTCTAAATAAGCTTGGATGCTTGTCGTGCCTGTCTTTGGTGTTCCTACGTGTAGGATTAGTTTTAAACGATGATGGCTTTCTGCGCCAATTCTTATTTTTGTTGATGCAAGAAGTTGCTCAATGTCAGTGGCGAATTTTCTGCTGCTTGGTGTGCGTTTGATAAGGGAGGTAGTTTTATCTGTCATGAGTAGAATGATACAGGATAGTTTAAAAGTGAGAATCCATCTTAATACTTTAAAGACTACTATTACTCATCTCCTTTTTAGTTTTTTATAATTTTTCATAATTAAAAGATGCGTAATTTAAATTATGAAAGAATACTATAATAATAAGATCGCTATTATAGTTTTATGTTAAAATCTATAATAACTAGGTATTAGATATAAAAAACAATGAAAAATTTTAAATCAGGACAGCACCTTCAACAATCCAATTACAAAAGTTTCCAGCCAAGCGAGCTTAATCGTAGTTGGAATTTAAATGATATGGAGCTTGTTCAATTACTCGGTCAAGCTGACAGGGCTATTGGTAGATTAGATATGTATTCAGAATACATTCCCAATATTGAGCTTTTTATCCGTATGCACGTTCTTAAAGAAGCTACTCAATCCAGCAAAATTGAAGGCACTCAAACCAATATGGAAGAGGCACTTCAGAATAAAGAGGATATAGCCTTAGAGAAAAGAGATGACTGGGAAGAAGTACAGAATTACATCAGTGCCATGAATGATGCTATTGAGCAACTTCAACAACTACCCTTTGCTACCCGCCTGATATGCGAAACACATAAAATACTCATGCAAGGTGTCAGAGGTAAACACAAACTACCAGGTGAGTTTCGTAAAAGCCAAAACTGGATTGGTGGCGCAACTATTACAGATGCAACCTTCATCCCCCCTGCTCACCACACTATTAATGACTTGATGAGCGATCTAGAGAAATTCGTACACAATGAAGACACCTACTTCCCAGAACTATTAAAAATCGCACTCGTTCACTACCAGTTTGAAACCATCCACCCTTTTCTAGATGGCAACGGTAGAGTGGGTCGATTGCTAATCACTTTATACCTTGTTGACAAAGGCATACTAAAAAAACCGATTTTATACCTGTCTGACTTTTTTGAGCGCAATAGGCAACTGTACTATGACAACTTGATGAATGTCAGAACCAAAAGCGATTTAAAGCAATGGTTTAAATTCTTTCTCGTCGGCGTGATAGAAACTGCTAAAAACAGCAGCAACACCTTTGACCAAATACTCAAACTACAACAACAGGTAGAACAAAAAATACAAACGCTAGGAAGCCGATCAGCCAATGCTCAAAAAATGCTTCATCATCTTTACCAGCATCCTTTGATTACCGTCAACATCACGGAAAAGATAACCGAAGTATCAAAAGCTTCAGCTTATAAACTAATTGCCGATTTAGAAAGGCTGGGGATATTAGAGGAGATTACAGGGAATAAGCGGAGCAAGTCTTATATGTTTCGAGAGTATATTGATTTATTTAAATAAGAAAGCACACCCCACTTTTACATGACCCTTCTTAGCGCCAAACTTGACAATTACTATCGATAAAACTATGGTATTACCATGGTTTTATCGATAAGGTTTTGCAATGAATGCAGTAACAGTCTCTCCAAAATTCCAAGTTGTCATCCCGAAAGAAATACGGGAAGCCATGAAAATAAAATCAGGTCAAAAAATTCAAATGATTAGTTATGGTGATCGTATTGAATTAATCCCCATTAAACCTATGAAAGAAATGCGAGGTTTTTTAAAAGGAATCGATACTGAAGTAGCCCGAGATTCTGATAGGGTTTAACCGTGACAACTACAACAAACCTAAATGTAGTGGATTCATCTGCGTGGCTTTCATATTTTGCAGACGATGCAAATGCCAAAAAATTCTCGAAGCCCATAGAAGACATTGCCAACCTTATCGTCCCGAGCATTACCCTCACAGAAGTCTATAAAATAGTCCTACGCCAAAGCAGTGAAGATAACGCCCTGCAAGCCATAGCACACATGGAACAAGGCAAAGTCATTTCACTCAACAGCGCTTTAGCCGTTGATGCCGCAAAATTTGGCATTGAGCTAAAATTACCCCTAGCTGATAGTATTATCTATGCAACAGGACAAAGATTTGATGCTTTGATTTGGACACAGGATGATGACTTTAAGGGATTGGATGGGGTTGAGTTTTTAGCTAAGATAATGAGCGAATAAATACCAACTTAATTTTACTTTAACCCTAATTATTTCGTTTTGAGGGGGGAATAATTTTTTCTGTCATGGGTTGAATGATACAGTATAGTTACAAATGCGCTTTCTTATTATTCTATTAAAAGATAGATGATTACAGGTTGGCGCCACGACACAAAGCCCAACGTCTTTGTTTGCAATAACTATTAGGATTAACTAGTGTTTATACTTTTTAAACAATTTTTCTAATTTATGCTTTTTACCTTCAAATAAGTCCTGTACTGATTTTCCTTGTTTGTTTTTAATACTGACATCAGCACCATTTTCAATCATAAGTTTTATGATTCTTATTTCATGCTCATATATAGCATCAGTCCCCGCACCATTGTTTAAATTATGCAAAGGTGTATTTCCGTTTGAATCTTGCAAATTAATGTTTCTCTTTGAAATAAGTGCTTTTAAGGTTTCAAAGTTCCAATCAGGCCAATGCGTATCACCTAAATAAATATGGAGTGGAGTGACTTTATAATCCTGCGTTTGCACATCTCTTAGATGAGGGTGATTCTTAGCTAGAAACTGTATCGCTTCAGGGCAAATGCCTCTTTCTAAACCAACAGCAGATAAAGCGTGCAAATCTTGCTCTCGACGAAAGTACTTATTATTTTCACCTGCTGGCGCACTTTTAAGGAAGCGTGGATCATCATATAACTTTGAATTGTTATTTAAAATAAGCATTAAGCTATCACAGACAAAATTACCCCCGTATATAATCATTGGCACGGCTACATCGACGGTTGATGCTCCCGAAGTAATGAGCTTTTTCAGGACTTTCGCATGTATCGAATTGCTCAAGTCATTCGCCAGAGTAGTTACGATTATACTTAAAGTTTTTTGGGTAGCGGAAGGCTGGTAAGCGAGCAATTTATCAACAAGATAAGGAGTTTCAATTTCTAAACCGTAAGCCTCGGTGAAACATTCAATAAAGTCCTTCTGGTTTTGGATAGTATTATTTAGTAAATTTTTACATTTAGGTCGCCTTTTAGCAACAAGATATTCAACCATTTTATGTAACTTTTGCTTATTTGTTTTTGTTTGTAAAAGCTTATCATTTTTCTTAATCAACGCATTATAAACTGTTTCATTCTCAGAGGTATAAAGCTGAATATAGTGGAGAGGTGTATAGCCTCTTTTATCCTTAAACTGGAGATTCTTTTTTGTCATCAATAATTTAGCGATATTGACATCCCACTTAGCATTATCTACTCCGATGAGATAATGATTAAGTGGAGTCATACCCTGATATCCTTGAACATCAAGTAGCTTGGGATTAAAGTCAGCGAGTAACCGAATTGAATTGGGGCACGATTGATAGCCGCGATTGATACTCGTAAGTCCATGTAAATGCTGAGAACGATAGTTATTTAATGACTTATGAGAATCTTGAAACTTATTAATATTATTTTTAATCAGCAACTCAACTGCATCACAAACATTGGCCTTCATAATAAGCATGTTATTGATATTAACATTAGCTGTTGGCGCCCCCGCATCTATCAGTTTTTTAATAAGCTGGCTATCTTCAATTGCTTCTTTTTTAGAGGGTAGAAACTCTACTATCGTTTCTAACTGGTCTTTTTGTAGAGCAGGCTTGTAAGAGAGTAATAAATCAATTAGCTGAGGATAGGCACCAGACTGAGTTTCTACCAAGCATGCCCAAATCTTCTTTTCTGTTGCAGCCTTTTTATTTTTCGCAAAAAGAAACTGACAACTTTTATGATATTCACTGGGCTTAAGTTTTATTGGGTGAGACTTTAAAACTGATAGGTTATTAACAGCAGAAGAAGGCTTAATTGGATTACTTGAACAAGCAGCCAAAAAAACTAGGACTAAAGAGACGATAATATTTTCAATAATATATTTCAATTGTATTAGTTATTCCAAAAGTATTGGCATATGAAAGCTACATCTCCGTACCCTTCGACTCCATTCAGAGAACCACCCAGAAGTAGCCTCATCTAAACGAAGTCGACAAATACAGAGAGTTTGTAAGTACTTTTAGAATAATTAATAACATTTACTTTTTTTCAACTTGGCACTCTAAAAGCATTTATTTCATGGTCACAAGCTCTTCTGCCGAAACTGGATGTATCGCTATCGTATCATCAAAATCAGCCTTAGTAGCGCCCATGCGAATCGCCACCGCAAAGCCTTGCAACATTTCATCCGCACCTAAGCCAATTACGTGACAGCCAATCACTTTTTCTTCTTCACCTAGTACTATCAGCTTCATGTAGGTTTTTACTTTGTGGCGTGTCATTTGGTGGTAGAGCGGTACGAAGTCTGTTTGGTAGACTTTTACGGCATCGCCGTATTCTGCCTTTGCCTTTTCTTCACTCATGCCAATTGTGCCGATGGGCGGATGGGTGAACATGACGGTGGCGATGTTGTCGTATGACATTTTTCGCTCGGGTTTTCCGCCGTACAAGCGATCACCTAGGCGACGGCCTGCGGCGATGGCTACGGGTGTTAGTGGTGCTTTGCCGATGATGTCGCCGATAGCGTAAATTCCGTCTACGGTTGTTTTTTCATAGTCATCGACCACGACCATGCCACGGTCTAGTTCTACGTCGGTATTTTCTAGCCCGATGTTGTCTGTGTTGGGGCGACGACCGATTGCCCAAATGAGTGCTTCTACGTCGGTGATGCTTGTGCCGTCGGTGAAGTGGATGGTGAGCAGTTTTTTATCTTCGGTGCTGTCTGCTTGCTCCTCTACTTTTGAGATGATTTCATCATCATAAAGTGCAATTTTGTCGTCTTCCATTTGTTTGCGCAGTGCTTTTTGGATTGTACCGTCAAAACCATCTAGCACTGGCCAGCCTTGGTGCAATACCGATACGTCTGAGCCTAAGCCATCCATTAGCATGGCGAGTTCTAGGGCGATGTATCCTCCACCGACTACGACGACTTTTTGTGGTTGTACTTCGTCTAGTTCTTGGAAGAAGCCGTCGGAGTTTAAACCTAAGTCTGCACCTTCGATGTCTGTTGGGATGATTGGGCGGCCGCCTGTGGCGATGACGATATTGTCTGCGGTGTACGTTTCCACGCCTTCATCCGTTTCTACTTCGAGGGTTTTGTTATCGAGAAATTTTGCTTTACCATTAATAACATCAACGCCTGCTTCGCCCATGTAGCCGTCGTACCAATCTAGGATGCCACCGATGAAGTTTTCGCGCTTCATGACTAACTTTTCCCAGTTTAGCTTTCCGCCGTCTCCTTCAAGGTCAACATTGAAGCCATAATCTTGTGCATCTTTTAAGCCTTGCGCGACACCTGCGCCGTACCACATGACTTTTTTAGGAACACAGCCTACGTTTACGCACGTTCCGCCTAATTCATTAAATTCGATTACAGCTGTTTTTGCGCCGTATGATGCCGCCCGTTCTGCGATTGATAATCCGCCACTGCCAGCACCGATTGAAATTAGGTCGTAATGTTTGCTCATAGTGTATTTCCTTTTTGACTTGTCGTTTTTATCTTTAATTCTATTATACAGGGATGCTACTCCATTATTTTGTCACCCCCCCTCTTTTTGGGCATTTTGTAATATTTAAGCTGATATTACTAACCTTCTCTATCGTTAATATGGGTATTTTATGGGTAGTTATATAATGCTAAACACACTTTAAGGAGATCCTGATCAAGTCCAATTAGCTTTTTTACAAAACGACCAAAAAGAAGGGGGGTGACAAAATATCTAATCTGTCGCACCCACAATAATTTGTGGATACAACATGAGTTAGATTTGAGCTAATGCTCTATGCCTTATATTAAGACTTTAACCACTCAGCAAGATCTGATGATCCACCAACATGATCGCCATTAATAAACACTTGTGGCACTGACGATGAACCTACCATCGCACGTAAGCTACGATCAGTGTAATCTTCGCCCATCATTAATACTTCGTATTCCATACCTGCATCTTCTAGCATTTCTTTTGCTTTTGCGCAGAATGGACAACCTTTACGTGCCATTACTGTTACGCTTGCTGGCTTTTCTGCATTAGGTGCTATGTATTCAAACATGGTATCGGCATCTGAAACATCAAACGGGTCGCCTTCAACGTCGGCTTCAATAAACATTTTTTCTATCACGCCGTCTTTTACAAGCATTGAATATCTCCATGAGCGCTTACCAAAACCTAGGTCTGATTTATCAACCAACATGCCCATACCTTCTGAAAACTCGCCGTTTCCATCTGGCATAAATGTGATGTCATCTGCACCTTGGTCTACTTTCCACTCATTCATTACGAATGTATCGTTTACTGACATACAAATAATGTCGTCAACACCATTCTCTTTAAATGCTGGTAATAGTTGGTTATAACGTGGAACATGTGCTGATGAACAGGTTGGTGTAAATGCACCAGGTAGTGAAAATACGATAACTGTTTTGCCGTTAAATAGCTCATCTGTTGTCACATCAACCCAATCATTATTTTGACGGGTGTGGAATGTTACGTTTGGTACTTTTTGACCTTCTTTATTTTCTAAAGTGTTTTCTAATGACATCTTTTCTGTTTCCTATTTATAAATTTTAATAAAACTGTGTATTTTTTTGCAAAACTAAGCTACTACCCACAATTTGGGCATTACTTTGATACTTACAAGTTAACTTTTAAGAAATGTAGTTAATTTATTTCTTGTTCATGATGAGCAATACTTTTCTCGGTGAACAGGTAATCTTTTAACTCTTTATCCATAACCGAGTCTTTACGGCGAATCCATTCGAGCACCATTGCAGCATGCTCTTTTTCTTCATCACGGTTATGCTCTAAAATTGCTTTTAGCTCTGGGTCTTTACAAGCATCTACACGCTGGTTGTACCAGTCTACTGCTTCTAACTCTTCCATCAGTGATGTGATTGCTCGGTGCATATCACGTGTCTCATCGCTTAGCTCTTCTATTGGCTCATGATAACCTTCGTTTGCCATTTTTATTCTCCTGTTGTTTTACGTTTCGTGCTTGCATTATAGGCAATCATCTTTCTTCTGTAAAATAGATTGTTATTATCATTATATTCTGTAAAATAGAATTAACAGGAGTAAACTAATTGCTTTAAACCGCCTTATGAATCTACCAACAATAAAACAACTACGCTATTTTGTAGCATTAGAAAAACACAAGCACTTTGGTAATGCTGCTAAATCTTGCTTTGTTTCTCAATCGGCTTTTAGTGTGGCTATTAAAGAACTTGAATCACAACTGGGAGCCCAGCTTGTAGACCGTACAAATAAAAGTGTTACGATTACGCGTACTGGCAGAGAAATTGCCAATCATGCACGACATTGTTTACGTGACATCGAATACCTAACAGAAGTTGCTCACAGTGATCAAAACCCTTTAACTGGCCGTTTAAATCTTGGGATTATTCCTACGATCGCTCCTTTTATAATGCCTAGCCTTCTCCCTAATCTTAGAAAGCAATATCCTCAACTTAGGCTTTATCTTCGTGAAGATACAACCCAGTCTATTCATGACTTATTATTAGAAGGCGAGTTAGATTTAATCTTAATTGCCTTACCCTACAAATTAAGCAATGTTGAGGTGATGCCATTATTTAAAGACCGCTTTTTTCTAGCTTGTCATAAAGATACACAGATATTTAACCCTGAAAACTACTCACTCGCGAACCTCCCTAAAGAAAGTGTATTGTTATTAGAAGATGGTCACTGCTTGCGTGATCACGCTCTATCTGCTTGTAAAATCCGTAATCAAGATACAGTGAGCCGCTTTGCCGCTAGTAGTCTACTAACACTGGTTAGCATGGTGGATTCTGATATTGGGATAACCTATTTAACAGAAATGGCTAATAACTCCTCTCTTTTACAAAACACCGACATCAAAACCTATCCACTAGATGAAAAGAGCTACCGTGAAATAGGACTAGCATGGAGAAAGGGGAGCGCAAGAGAAGAGGAGTTTAGGATGCTAGGGGAAAGTCTAAAAAAATTAAATAGTTAGCTAGATTAAGCCTAGATTAAGCCATAACCTAATATAGTCCAGAGATATGAGAGACTGCTAATTAGTCGATATTTAAGGAAACACTGATCAAGCTACTAACGCATCACTCTAGGGGGATTCAGGTATAGATGCCTGAACAAAAGAAGAATATAAAACGGATAATAATAAAAATGTCTTCATTAAATACAACAATAATAAGTCCTTCACTGCCATTAATATTTCCATTAACAGATGGTACTAAAGAACAGCTTGACCCTGATGCTGCTTGGCATTATTACTCTCATTCGATTAGAAGAAACCCTAGCAATCTCAAGCTACATACGCATAGAGTATTTTTTGCTATGCAGCATAAAGATGCCTCTTTTTTATCAGGTTCTCTTCATGACTTATTTTATGTTTTAAAAGATGCAGGCCAAAGTCTACGCATTCGCTTGTTAAAAGCATCAATTCCTTATCTTAGTAAAAAAGAAACACTCTATTTTGTGATGTGGATAAAAGTAGGCATCAAAAGAGGCATGGGGTACAAATGGGTTTCTGGTTCTGTTCTTGCTGATGGGCTAGTTGGCCCTGATCAACCGCTGTTTACCAAACACTCTGCTGAATTTAACCATCCTAAATTTTCACCATTAGAAGAAGCGAGATCATGTATGGAATACGGACAGCTAGATGTTGCGAAAGATATTTTAAAGAAAGCCTTAAAAGAAGATGGTAACAATAGCGCATTAAGGGAAGAGCTTCTGTATTTAAACCAATATACAAAAAGTAGAGAGATTCAACCTAGCATAGAAATGTCCTAATAATATTCAACAAATTGTAATACCAAAAAATAACAAGAAGTCAGGCGATGTATTTATGTCAAGCACAATAAACAAACAACCCATTAAAGTAGGGATACTAGAAATCAGCTCTCAAAATAGAGCTATTTTAGAGTTTTTCTTTAGTGGTGCAGGTAAGTCCTATTTCAACGAGGTCGATTTAGATAAAGCTTCCGCCTATATTATTGATTACGATTCACTGGGTGCAAAAGAAAGTTGGGAATCTACTTTTAACGAAACAAAAAAACCTGGGATAATTATCTCAATCAAGGAAGTTAATTTACCCTCTACTATATGGCTTCAAAAACCCTTAACGGTTAAAGCATTAACAGAAGCTGGTGAATCCATTCGAAAAATGATGCTTGATAATGTATCACCAGAACCAGTAACTAAAAAAAGTGAAAAGAAGAAAGTAACAGCAAGTGAAGCAGACATTGTAATTATTGAAGATTCGGCGGAAGATATTTTAGATGGCGAAAAACCTTTAGAGGCTCTTGATACATCACCCCAAATTCAAGCCAAAGATATTAACACTAAACCTGAAACTTTATCTATTAACGACATTATTGACCTACCGTCTAAACCTATCGATCTAATCTTGCAAGAAAATAAAATATCTGAGGACTCTAACGATAATGTAGATATTTTTGTAGAGTTACAGAAAGCCAACAAATCAGAGGTAAAAATAGAACCACAAGAAGAAGCTCTAGATTTTGAAGCTGATCTTATTACCCTTATTGATGAAACAGCTGAATCACCTAAAGAAGAGTTGTTGGTAGTAGAAGAAACAGCAGAAACGCAAGCAAGTGCAAATAGTGTAGAACCTCTAATCACAACAAAAGAAAAGCCTAAATTATCAGATACTGGCACCAAAGAATCTACATCCTCATCAAATTTTGCATCCTCTGAAAATTTTATTGATGTTGATCTTAGTCTAGAAGATCCTGACATTAAAAATGACAAAACAGAAAGTGAACAGAAATCATCAACAACTCCTGTCGATGGGTATGAAGCGACAAATTCAAATGAAGATGATGATATAGACTCTCTACTAGAATCCCTAATTTCTGGCGAAACGAATGAAAAACCAGTCACAGAGCCTCACGATAAAGTATCAAATATTGTTACCACTAGTAATGACGAATTAACAACATTAGAAACCGTTGAAGTAGAAGTAAAAACGATTACTCCGGATAATCTTGCTGACATACCCGAAATCACTAACATTAATTCAAAAGATTTCGCACAAACTAATACAAAAGCTAGCAAGGTATTACCTAAAGAAGAAGATCATGCAAAAACTGCCGAAGAGGAATTACAATCCTTACTAGAGGAAATACGACAAGAAGCAGAAGGAAGTCCAGTGAACTCTACATCCACAAGTAGTCACGAAAAATCTGAGGTAATGCAGAAATATGCACCGACAAATGCCGAAGAACGCTGGAAAGCACTCTGTGGCGAAAGCAATACTACTGATCTACAAAAAATAATTTATTTTAACCCTAGCAACCATTTGATAACGCCTTTAATACAAAATATAAAACGCTCAAAAGAAAGTGGAAATGTATTACGCATGAAGTTTAATGGCTTTATCATTGTGATTGACCCTGAACTAGATCGTATATATTGTGATCGTGATATCTCAAGTGATTTCTATGCCAACATATGTTACGAGCTTATCCCACTTGAGAAAATAAAAGTACACCAGCTTGATAAGAGCGAAATTAGACTTTACCGTAAGAAAATGAAAGAAGATGCTGTACATACACATTACATCGAAGCCTTTATTTGGACATCAAGTTTATTAACATCAAGAGGGCGTTTACCAAAAAATACCAATATGAAAAATAAAATTGGATTAACCTCTTGGCCTAACCTAACGCGTGTTGAAGCTATCCCTCATATGATGCAGATTGCGGCACTATTTCATAAAAACACTTGGAGTTTATTTGAGCTTATTAATAAGTCAGATATTCAAAAAAACTACGTGATTGCATTTTATAATGCTGCATTAGCTTTAGATGTAATTCAAATAGATGGAGAGACAACAAACTCTACGCCTCTAGATCTAAAAACAAATAATAAAAAACATAGAAGCTTTCTTTCACGCTTCCTTAAAAAGTTGACCGCTTAAATTATGTCAAATACTCAACACAAAAAGATATTATTTACTGGGCCTGTTGGTGCTGGTAAAACTACTGCTATTCAATCTATGAGCGATGTCCCTATCATTACTACAGATGAACAAGCCACTGATATGACGAAGGATCGCAAAGGTCATACGACTGTTTCTATGGATTATGGCTATATTAATATTGGAACCAAAGAGAGAATTCACCTCTACGGAACACCTGGCCAAGAAAGATTTGATTTTATGTGGGATATATTAAAAAATGGGGCTCTTGGGCTTATTATTTTAATTGATAATTCACGTAAAAACCCACAGCAAGACTTAAAATTTTACACAAAATCATTTAAAGAATTTATTGAAAAAGGGGAGATTGTTATCGGTATCACTCGAATGGACGATCACTCAAAACCAAGCATAGATGATTATCGTGGTTGGCTGAAAGAGCTCAATATTTCGGCACCGGTTTTCAGTGTTGATGCGAGAGAGAAACTCGATGTATCATCATTGATTCAAGCATTACTTTACACCATGGATCCTGGAGTAGCTGTATAATGGGCACATTTGAACTCAACAAAAATTTATATATAAATGTTACACCCCGTGGTGCTTATTATGCTGTTCAAGATAGCGCCCACGATGCCACGCGAGATATTCTCACCAAATTGTTACGTGAAGAAGAAACGCCACCACTTACTAGCGAAGTTGCCGAAGACTTAACAGGCTTAAAGGGTGAAGAGGCATTCAATTTTATTGATAGAATTCAATCATTAGGCCTTATTTCCGGTCAAAAAGAACTTGAAACTGCACCTGACGACAATATGGAAGATATTTTGCCTGAGCTATTAGGCTCTCTATCTGACTCTGAGAAAGTCTTACTTGCAGAGCACAGTGGTCTCTATCTTGGTGCTTCAGGCTTTCCACATGAAGCAGCAGAAGAACTTGCAGCAATCAGCGCAAACTTATCAGAAGTTTATCAACGCCACAAAAGACTACTTCAAGGTAACTTACGATTTAACCAACACGCCTGGGGCCTCATTGATGCTGCAGGTAATAGCGAAGTGGGCTTTTGGCCACTTTACGTAGGGTACAATCAATTCACCCTGGTAATACACGGGATGCCACAGTTGAATAGACCAGGGTTTAAACACCTGATTTGGTCACTAATGAAAAGGTATGGAAAATAAACATGGGCTTTATCGGCTCAAACTGATTTTTAAATTAATTTAAACTATATTTAATCAATACACACAAAATTTGATCACTAATATAATAATAAAGTAAAGAAGGGTAATACAATGCGTTCTGAAATGCTTAGCTCAATCTTAAGCGACTTAAATGGCTCTAGTGCTGATATCGAAGCCTCAGCTGTTCTCTCAACCGATGGTTTAATGATGGATTCATTATTACCAGCTGGTATGGATGAAGACAGAGTAGGCGCGATGAGTGCCGCAATGCTATCTCTTGGCGATCGAACTGCCGAAGAATTAGCTCGAGGCACATTAGAACAAGTGCTTATCAAAGGTGACCATGGTTATATTTTAATGACTTACGCTGGCTCTGAAGCCGTTGTTACGGTGCTAACAAAGCCAGAAGCACGTCTTGGGCTAATCTTCCTTGATGTTAAACGAGCAGCTGATGCCATACAGAAGATTGTTACCTAATTTTCACTGCTACTTTTAGTTATTGTAACCATAGTAACAAGGTCAGCCATTTAACTGGGCTTGTTCTCATCTATATCTTTAAGGAAATCCTGATCAAGTCCAATTATTTTTAACTTGCCAAATCTGCGCTAAATTCTAATCGACTTGATCAGGTTTCCCTTAAAAGCTGGCTTAAAATACTAAATTTTGTCACCCCTCCTCTTTTTAGTCATTTTGTATTTTAATTGCGAGTGCTTTATCTAAAAAATCGTTATCATAGCGACATGAAAACAGAAAAAGTCATCATCGGCATGTCTGGCGGCGTCGATTCATCCGTCGCAGCATTACTTCTACTAGAACAGGGCTACCAAGTCGAAGGCCTGTTTATGAAAAACTGGGAAGAAGACGACACCGAAGAATATTGCACCGCAACAGAAGATTTAGCCGATGCACAGTCTGTAAGTGATACGCTTGGCATCAAACTACACACGGTTAATTTCTCTGGTGAATACTGGGATAGAGTTTTTGAGTATTTTTTAGAAGAATACCGTTCAGGTCGCACCCCAAACCCAGATATTATGTGCAATAAAGAAATCAAGTTTAAGGCCTTTTTAGAGTATGCACTCGAACTAGGTGCTGATTATATTGCCACAGGTCATTATGCGCGTATCGACCGCTCTAGCCCCACACTAAAAATGCTTAAAGGTGTCGATAACAATAAAGACCAAACCTATTTTTTATACACGCTACAACAAAATCAACTCATTAAAAGTTTATTCCCAGTCGGAGAATTAGAAAAATCAAAAGTACGTGAACTCGCACAAAAAGCAGGCTTTGACACCGCTAACAAAAAAGACAGTACGGGGATTTGCTTTATTGGGGAGAGAAAATTTACTGAGTTTTTACAACGATTTCTTCCCGCCCAACCTGGTGAAATCATCACCCCTGATGGTATTGTAATTGGCAAACATCAAGGCTTAATGTATTACACCTTTGGACAGCGCCAAGGTTTAGGCATAGGTGGGCTAAAAAGCGCAAGCGAAGCCCCTTGGTTTGTCGTCGACAAAAACTTAGAAACTAATCAACTAATAGCCGCCCAAGGACATAATCACCCTCTATTACTCAAGCAACAACTTAAAGCGTCACAACTACATTGGGTCTCTGGCAATGCACCTTCTAATGATTTTAGATGTAAAGCAAAAATACGTTATCGCCAAACAGAACAAGTCTGCCATGTTTTAATTGATAGTGATAATATTAACGAATGCGTCGTGTGTTTTGATAAGCCTCAACGCGCTATTACACCAGGGCAATCGATCGTTTTTTATGATGGCGAAATTTGTCTTGGTGGTGGCATTATTGATGAAATGCAAGCAACCTGTGAGAAAACATAAACTGTGGAATCTAATATTCAAAACCGTACCATTGCAATGGCCGCACTATTCCAATGTATTGATGGTGTAAACCAAATAGCCAATACAGGGCATATTGATGAGACGCTATATAACTCATGCATTGACAGTGTATTAAATGAAAATGCAGACGATGCTGTTGATTTATACGGATCTTTAGAAAACCTAAAGATTGGCTTTAAATCAATGCTTTACCAATTAGGTGCTGGGCAACTGACACCCGATGGAAAACCAAAAGATTTGGAAGCCACACGCTATGCCTTGGGTATATTACATTTAGAGAAAAAACTTAATAAAAATCCTGCCGTTTTTAAAGAGGTCATAAAAGGCATTCAAGAGACACAAAAGAAGTTAGAATTCTTTGATAAGAATCACGAAAATATTACTGCATCTCTCGCCGATATTTATGCCAATACCATCAGCAATATTGGCCCTAAAATTATGGTAAAAGGTGATCAAGCCCACCTCTCAAACCCTAATAATGCCTCTAAAATTCGAGCATTGTTATTAGCGGGTATTCGTGCTGCTCTTCTTTGGCGACAAGCAGGAGGAAATCGCTGGAAGCTTCTACTTGAACGCGGCAAATTACAAAAACAAGCCGATGCGTTTTTGTCAAAGCTTTAACCAACTAATATGAGTGAAGAATTCACATCAAGACTAATCGCCGACCCTAAACTATTGTTAAAATTAGCCCAATATAAAATGCCCTTTGGTAAGTTTAAAGGCTCATTATTAATTGATCTGCCAGAGCCTTACGTCATTTGGTTTGCAAATGAAGGATTTCCCGAAGGTGAGCTTGGAAAATTATTAGGTATTGTCCATACTATTAAAGTGAACGGATTAGAATACTTATTTAAACCTTTACGCTAGTGCTCCGTATTAATTACAATAAAACAACTTATACAAATCTAGGATATTACTGATATGCCTGCAAAAATTATCGACGGGAAAAAAGTTTCCTCAGAAGTACGTGAAGAAGTCAAAATTGCTGTCGAGAAACGAATAGCTGATGGTAAACGCCCACCAGGATTAGCCGTTATACTCATTGGTGGTGACCCTGCCTCACAAGTATATGTTGGACATAAACGTAAAGCATGCAAAGAAATAGGTATACTCTCACGCTCTTATGATCTTCCTACCGAAACAACACAACATGAATTAGTTAAGTTAATTGATGAGCTAAACAGTGACCCTAAAATTGATGGAATTCTGGTCCAACTTCCATTGCCAGATCATCTAGACACCTCTTTAGTTATTGAACAAATTCACCCAGATAAAGATGTAGATGGCTTTCACCCTGTAAACGTAGGGCGACTAGCATTACGCATCCCAGGTTTACGCCCTTGCACCCCTTTTGGCATTATTCGTTTACTCGAATCCATTGGTGAAAAGTTCTACGGCAGTCATGCTGTGATTGTCGGTGCATCTAATATCGTTGGTCGCCCAATGATGCTCGAATTATTACTCGCTGGTTGCACTGTAACTGTTTGTCATCGCTTTACAGAAAACACCCCAGAGCTTGTAGCACAAGCTGATATTGTTGTCGTTGCCGTAGGGAAAACAGCTTTGGTCAAAGGTGATTGGATTAAACAAGGTGCTACCGTTATTGATGTAGGTGTAAACCGTTTGGATAATGGAAAATTAGCGGGTGATGTTGAATTTGATAAAGCGGCGAAAAGGGCTAAATGGATAACCCCTGTACCTGGAGGCGTTGGACCAATGACAGTCGCCATGCTGATGAAAAATACTTTAACAGCCTGTGAGAAGCATCAGTTTTGACGATATCTAAATTGTTATTTTTTGTTGCCTTCCTTAGTAAAAGAAGAGCATAAAACTTCGTTCACAAAAAAGCCTAGCATAAGCTAGGATTTTTATTAAAAATAAAAAATAGATATTACTTAGGACAAGCAGCTTGATTACCAGGTACTTTTCCTGCTAACTTTAAGAAGCCTTCAAACGGAGTCATCACCTTCATTGCCTCCATTTTAGGACCGCTGAACTTTAATTTACCAGACATCATGGCCCCCATTGCACCACAACCCCACGAGCCTCTACCCATACAGTTCCAGTTTTTATCTGTTGCATGCATGAGATAGTCCACATTCATGTTCATTTTTTTACCATCAGGCTTACCACCATAAATACACATGGCTTTTCCACCTTTATCAGCGATAGTCAGTTGAACTTTAGTATTTACACCACAGCTACTGCGGTACATTTGAACTAGCTTATAGCCGCGACCCGCATCATTCTTAACCCACGAATAACCATCTTCATTTTTACCTAATTGAGATGTTAAAACAGCATTTTTATTCCAAGCATTACACGCCTGCTTAGCCCATGTAGCATCCATGTACTCACCTGCCATCAATGATGTTGACAATAAGCTTAACCCTAAAACAATCCCTGTCTTTTTAAACATCTTACCTATCTCCATATTTTGCTATTGATATAACCAAAAAAAAAGCGAGCCTAGGCTCGCTTTTATATTCTTTAGAACTGTTTACTATAACTAAAACCTAGCGCATCTTGGCTCATTGTTAGATCAAAGGGTTGTTTTTGGATTAAATCACCTTTTACCGTATTGCTAAAGGCATGACGATATTGACCAATAATGCTCGATTTCTTACTGAGTTTATATTCCAAGCCTAACGTTACATGTTGCTCTACCACCGCTGGAGCCAATGAGCCAAAGAAAGTATCTTCTGGACCAACAGGAGAATCCCCATAGTTGAATCCGCCCATTAACGCCAATTTAGGATTAACTTGATGCTTAACACCTAATTTTATAACAGTTTGATCGCTCCAGCCAAAACCTGGGCCATTAGTTCCGCCAAGCGGGTTTGTTGCCGATGGTGTTGCTGGATTACCGATTGCGTTAACATCTGAGTAAAAGATCTTCTGAATATCAGCTGATACTTCTGTTTTAGAACTTACCCTTTTAGAAAACCCGACTGTTAGTGCGGCTGGTACATCTAAGCGGCCTTGATCGGAAAACAAACCTGCATACTTTTTAAATTTTCCCATTTTAGTTTTCAAGCGATAAGAAGCACCCGCTGTAAAGCCATCACTGAATTTTCCCATCCAACCAATAGTTGCACCAATACCCGTAGCTGAAGAAACACCATTGTTTGTAAAATTTGTATTATCACTTGAGAAACCTGCCAAACTTCCTATCCCCGTTGCTTCAAACCGTTGATATACCAAATTTGCAGATAAACCAATACTATGTCTTTCATTTAATTTAACTCCTAATGTAGGGGCTATAAATAACTGTTCCAAATTAATCCCCGTATTCTTCCCTGATGCCGATAGTGGTATAACTGTTCCTGCTGGAGGAAAACCAGGATCACCACCAGAAATAAAAGTAGGCCCTCCTTTATATTCTGTATTCATTCCTCCATTACCATATACGGCCAAGCCAAATGAATATTTATCATTAATTGTTCTCTTGTAACCACCACCAGGGACAAAGAATAATGGTTTTTCATTTCCATCATAATCTACACTCGGTGTTCCCCCTTGTGCCGGCGGTAATGCCTTACGAGTTGTCAATCTATCAGGCTTAAATAGCTCTAATTCAACATCATAACCATCACTGATAAAACTGGCACTTGCAGGATTTGTTGCAATACTCATTGTATTTTGTGGATTACCAACACCAGTTCCTCCCATTGCTTTTTGAGCTTGCCCAATACCTATTGGCGCTAATCCATTAGTCGCATACGCCGCAGGCGCTATTGCCATTGATAAAGCACTAACGAGAAGTGTTTTCTTAAAAATGTGTTGCATTTTTTATCTCTCCATTTGTTCAGTTTTTGTTCAGCTTAGTTGGTTGCTTCCATAATGGCAGAGTAGGCTTTCTTTTGTCAATCATAAAATATTCTTAAGTCATTGATTTATAATATGTTATTCTATTATTATATACTTATAAACTAACATAGATTAATAAACATTTGTCTATAGCAGCTAGGACTAATACTATACGCACAATCCAAAAAAGGGCGCAAAGCATATGTCCCACATGCAATTTACACTTTTAAATACAGAGTCTTCTGATAATAATTTTAACAATGGTAACGCTCGCCGTGGTCAGTTAGAGTTTCCTCGCGGGACAATACAAACCCCCGCTTTTATGCCTGTTGGTACTTATGGAACGGTTAAGTCCATGAAGCCAGAAGAACTCGAAGGACTGGGGGCGGAAATTATTTTAGGTAATACTTTTCATTTAATGCTTCGCCCGGGGACTAAAGTTATTCAAGAGCATGGTGATTTACATGATTTTATGCACTGGGATAAGCCTATTTTAACGGACTCAGGTGGATTCCAAGTTTTCTCTCTTGCCAAGATGCGCAAGATTACAGAAGAAGGCGTACACTTTAATTCACCCGTTAATGGTGAGAAGTTTTTAATGACACCAGAATCGTCCATGCAAGTTCAACGTGAGCTAGGCTCTGACATTGTGATGATTTTTGATGAATGTACTCCCTACCCTGCTAGCTTGACAGAAGCACGCGAATCAATGGAGCTATCGCTACGCTGGGCAAAACGTAGCAAACAAGCGCATAAAGGAAATACTGCAGCCTTATTTGGTATCGTGCAAGGTGGTATGCATGAGGAGTTACGCAAGCATTCGGCTGAAAAATTAATTGATATTGGATTTGATGGCTATGCCATTGGTGGATTATCTGTAGGAGAACCAAAAGATGAGCGTGATTATGTTCTAGAAATCACCACACCGTTATTACCCAAAGACAAGCCTCGTTATCTTATGGGGGTTGGAAAACCTGAAGATATTGTCGAGTCAGTAAAACGCGGAGTGGATATGTTTGACTGTGTAATCCCTACACGCAATGCACGCAATGGATTTATTTTCACTCGTTTCGGAAAACTGAACATACGCAATAGTAAGCATCAATTTGATACAGGACCAATAGATGCCTCTTGTGGTTGTTATACCTGCCAAAACTATTCTCGATCATACTTGCGTCACCTAGATAAATGTAAAGAAATGCTTGGGGCGCACTTAAATACAATTCACAACTTATATTATTACCAAGAGCTAATGAAAGACATAAGGGAATCAATTGAAAATAATCGTTTTGAAAATTTCGTTGCAAAGTTCTATGAACTACGAAACCATTCTGTATAAATAAAATGATATAAACCACGTTATTATTTATATTTACTGCTAATTTGTCACCCCCCTTGTTTTTAGCGCTTTTGTATATTGCTTGTAAATTACAAAAGTACTAAAAACAAGGGGGGTGACAAATTACAGACAAAAAAAAGCCGCATGACGCGGCTTTTTTTTGTAGCTTAATATAACTTTTAACTTACATTACACCTAGCTTCTCAAGTACATCGATAGTTAAACCACCTGTCGCCATACCATTTTCTTTCTGGAAGCGCTCTATAGCTTGCATAGATCCTTTACCAATTGCACCATCTATAGGCCCATTATATACGCCAGCATCTTTTAATGCTTGCTGGATACGTTTATTGATATCGCCACCCATATTTGTCTTACATAAAACCCGACGCCATTCTAAACGCTCACTAGAAATTTTATTACGTTTTTCGATTGTCTTATATTCGGCTGGAATTTTTGTACGAATTTCTTCTGCGGGTGTTACAACAGTATTAACTTTAACGATCTTAGCTACTGGCTCTACCTTTTCTTCTACAATTGCAGCAGGAGTATCTATAACAAGCTTCTTAACTTTTGCGTACTTAGCTGGAATCTCTTTCAAACAGATTTGGTTTCCAGTGTATTTACCTTCACCCTCTTCACCTACTTTTCTCCATACAAATTTTGCATCTGCTACTTTATTTTTAAGTGTAACTTTCTTGTATTCAGCAGGTATCTTAACCTTATCAATAGTTGCATCGCTAACTAGTTTACTAACTTTAAATGCTTTTGCTTCTTCTGGTACTTCAACAAGATCAATTGCTGATGGTGTTTTAAGTACTGTCTTTTTAATAATCTTGTATTTTGCTGGTACTTGAACCAAACACATGATCTCTCCAGTAGAATTATCAATTTTTGTAATCGGTCCATCACCTTTCTTCCAAACAGCTTTTGCAGGTTCAATTTCAATTTTCTCTTCTACCACTTCATAGTCAGCTGGTTTGTAAACTTTTTTCTTACTAGCTTGTTTTACCACTACAGTTTCTTGTGCTTCTTCAAACTGTGCATCAGCAATTTTAATTTCTTCTGACTCTTCCTTAACAAGAACGTCCTTTTCTGTCTCTTCATACTTTGCAGGTATAAAATACTCTCTATAACATTCACCTGCTTGCACACTTGTAAGATCAATGCCGTTCGTCTTTGCTGCTGCTAATAATGCTGGGCTTGCAGGTATCCCCTTTTTATCTAAACTTGTAACCCAAACTGTTGCAGCAGGAGATGTTTCAACTTCGATTATTTCTTCACGAAACTTTGCAGGTACTGCTTTGATTTTTGTGTAGCCTTCTTTTTCCACAATTGATTTTTCTACAACATCAAATACTGGTGGCTTAATTGTTACTTCTTCTGATTCAGGCTTGACTAAAACTTCTTCAGTTTTTGTCTCAAATTGAGCTGGGACAATTACTTTTGCGAAACATTCACCTGGTTTTGCATTTGGCAGTGTATGGGTTGCATCAATTCTATCAGCTATCTTTTCATGTGATGCCGCTGTAGCCTGAGAAGCAGGTATCAAAAGAGCCAATATGGCTGCTGAAGCGAAACTTTTAGTGAACATGTGTATCTCCTTAATCTTTAATCTTTATTGTACATATCAATGTACGTTCGTGACTTAGGTCAAACCTAGCCGTATGCTTGAAAAAATAAGCACTTTAAAAACATTACCGAAGGATAATCCATTCATCCACAATGAGCAACCGTCTATCAAGCACTAAACAGCCTATTCTGGATATATAAAGAATTTTTGATGAAAAACTACAAACTAGCCTGAACAGCTTTAATACATATTGCCATTAATGCACCAGGAAGAATCCCCAATACTATAACTGATAATCCATTTAAACTTAATAATAAACTAAAATCAAATCCAACTGAAGCTAATGCTGTATGAGTACTACCCTCTTCAGGCTTATCAAAATACATTAATTTGATTGCCCGTAAATAGTAATAAGCACCTATGACTGACATCACAACACCAAAGACAGCCAACCAAACAACATTTGCATCAACCACTGCTGTTATAACAGAAAGTTTAGCGTAAAAGCCTACCGTTGGTGGAACACCGGCCATTGAGAACAAAAACAACATCATCATAAATGCATACCAAGGATGACGAGAGCTTAAACCTTTTAGATCTGTAAGTTGATCTGCCTCATACCCCTCACGGCTTAATAGTATAATAAGCGCGAAACCACCCATAGCGATAATCGCGTAGGTAATGATATAGAACATTGAAGCGGCATAACCTGATTGGCTACCTGCCAGGATCCCCATTAATACAAACCCCATATGGGAAATTGTGGAGTAAGCAAACATTCGTTTAATGTTAGTTTGTGCTATCGCAATAATATTACCAGCCAACAATGACAATGCAGCTAGTAGTGATAATATTTGCTGCCACCCTTCAACCATATCACCAAGACCTCCAACGAGTAGGCGAATAATCATTGCAAAGGCTGCTATTTTTGGAGCTGCCCCTAAAAATAGTGTTACTGCTGTAGGTGCCCCATCATAAATATCTGGAACCCACATGTGAAACGGTACTACACCCAGTTTGAAGCCCAATCCTACAATAATAAAAGATAGCCCCAGTAACAACCCGACATTATCCATTACAGAATGTGTCGACATATAGGTTGAAATATGATCTAAGTGTAAGCTACCTGTTACACCATAAATAATCGACATTCCGTAAAGCAACATACCTGAAGCTATCGCACCTAGCACAAAATATTTCATAGCTGCTTCAGATGCACGACCATCATCACGTTTAAAAGCAACCATTGCATACATTGCTAAAGATAATAACTCCAACCCTAGATAGATCAATAGCATGGTTTTTGCTGAAACCATTATCATCATACCCAAAACTGCAAACAATCCCAGTGTAAAGTATTCGCCTTTATACATATTCCGAGAGCGTAAATACTCACGTGAATAAACAAATACAGCAACGGTTACTAGTAGAATTGAAATCTTTAGTACTTGAGCCAATGGATCAAGCACAAACATATCACTAAATGCAGTAGCGCTTGCTTTACCTGTAGCTTGAAAAGACTCAGCAATAATCATATTCATATCACTAGTACCAAACAAAACCAAACCTGCGGTAATCAATAGAACTATTTGTGTCAGTAGATAAGTAATAAAACGTTGAGAGTCTTTCACAAACAAATCAGCCAACAAGACAAAACAAGTGCCTGCGAGTAAGAATATTTCTGGTGTTGCCAGCATAATATTTGGCAAATCAAACTTCATTGGAATTAATGAGAATAATAACATTTTAATTCACCAACTTACTGGTTGTGGCTTGTTCGATAACATGTACTAAGGAATCATTCATCACGTTGATTAAAGGTTCTGGCCATAAACCCAATAACAAAACAAAGACTGCTAGAGTGCCAAGGATGAATGTTTCACGCTTATTAATATCTTTTAGTTGAGCAACCTCATCATTAACCACCGAACCAAAAATCACGCGTTTTACTAACCATAAGGTATAGGCGGCACCTACAATTAATGTAGTAGCACCCAAAAATGCAATCCAGAAATTTGCTTTAAAGCTCGCAAGAATAACCATGAATTCACCAACAAAACCTGAAGTCCCTGGCAATCCAGTATTCGCCATAGCAAATAAAACGAAGAAAGCAGCAAACCAAGGCATACGATTTGAAACACCACCATAAGCTGTAATTTCACGTGTATGCATTCTGTCATACAACACGCCTATAGAAAGAAACATCGCGCCAGAAATAAATCCATGCGAGATCATTTGTACCATACCGCCTTGCAAACCAAGTAACGCACCTTCACTACTTCCCGTAACTTTTAAAATAGGAAATAGAAGGAAGAAACCTAACGTTACAAAGCCCATATGCGCTATAGATGAATAGGCCACTAACTTTTTCATGTCACTTTGTACTAATGCTATGAAACCAATATAGACTACTGCCGTTAAAGACATGAAAATCACTAACCAAGCCAATTCATTAGATGCATCAGGTGTCATTGGTAATGAAAAACGTAAGAATCCGTAGCCACCTATTTTGAGCATAACTGCAGCAAGTATGACCGAACCACCTGTAGGCGCTTGAACGTGAGCATCGGGTAACCAAGTATGCACTGGCCACATGGGCACTTTTACACCAAAGGCTATTAAAAAAGATAAAAAGATAAGAATCTGAGGAGTCATTCCCAGTTTAACGGTATGCAAGTCTGCAATAGCAAAGCTACCAGCCTGTGAGTACATATAAATCAAACTCACCAACATAAATACAGAGCCAAAGAAGGTATATAAAAAGAATTTTATAGTCGCATAGATACGGTTATCACCACCCCAAATACCAATCACTATAAACATTGGTATTAACATTGCTTCAAAAAACACATAAAAAAGAATGGCATCTTGTGCGGCAAACACACCATTGATGATACCTTCCATAATTAAGAAAGCTGCCATGTATTGAGATGGCTTGTGTTTAATAACTTCCCAGCCTGCCAGCACAATCAACACTGTTGTTAAGGTATTAAGCAGGATCAGTGGCATCGATATACCATCTACACCCAGATGGTAATTAATCTTAAATGTTTCAATCCATGGGATTAATTCCACAAATTGTAATTGGTAACCTTTTGAATTAAATCCAGTCCAAAGTAACAAGCTAATAACAAAGGTTAGTACGCTTATGATTAATGCTATAGGACGTGTTGCAAACTTATCACCCGTCATTAAAGTTAGGATACCACCAAGAATTGGCAGCCAAACTAAGACACTTAGTAAATAACCGTCAAACATACTTAGCTCCATATAATAACCAAGTCATAATAGCTAAGACACCGATAATGATTGAGAATGCATAATGATATAAATAACCAGTTTGAAGGTGACGCGTAACAGATGCAAACCATCCTGTCACTTTAGCTGTACCATTTACCATCAATCCATCGATTAAGAAGCGATCACCTATTGCCCATAAAGCCTTACCCATAGCTAAGGCACCACCAGCGAATACAGCCATATTAAATTCATCTGCAAAATATTTCTTATCTAAGATAGTGTGTAAAAATCTGAATTTATCATAGCCAAATTGTGCTATTGATGGCTTTTTCATATAAATAAACCATGCACTGAATAGGCCTGACATAGCCAACCAAAATGCTGGCGTAAATATGGCGTGTGTTAACAAATCCCACGCGCCATGATAATGATGTTTTAGAGTTTCTATTGCAGGATGTACCTCATCAACATGTATAACTCCTTCAAAGAAATTACCCAATACCATAGGATTAACAAGGTAACCTGAAAGTATGGCTGGAATAGCCAAAGCCACAAGAGGATAAACAACAACTTTTGTGGGTTCATGTAGGTGTGATTTAGTTTCTTCATCCATGCGTTCTTCACCATGGAACACTAAGAAGAACATTCTAAAGCTGTAAAAAGCAGTTACAAATACACCTAGCAACACCATTAAATAAGCGTACTGTGCTCCAGGCAAAGTAGAAGCATGAACAGCTTCAATAATTAAATCTTTTGAGAAGAAGCCCGAAAAGAATGGAAAACCTATGAGTGCTAATGAGCCAATTAGAGATGTCCAATAGGTTATGGGTAAATACTTTTTCAAGCCACCCATCTTACGAATATCTTGCTCATGGTGCATCGCAATAATCACTGACCCCGCAGCCAAAAATAACAATGCTTTAAAAAAGGCATGTGTCATTAAGTGAAAAACACCCGCGCTGTAGGCTGAGGCTCCTAGCGCAACAGTCATGTAGCCTAATTGTGACAAGGTTGAATAAGCAACAACACGTTTGATATCATTTTGCACAATACCCACTAAACCCATAAAAAATGCTGTAGTCGCGCCAATAATTAGAATCATACTTAATGCAGTATCTGACATTTCAAATATCGGCGACATACGCGATACCATGAAAATACCTGCTGTTACCATCGTTGCAGCATGAATCAAAGCAGAGATAGGCGTTGGGCCTTCCATCGAATCAGGCAGCCAAACGTGTAAAGGCACCTGAGCAGACTTGCCCATTGCACCAATGAATAATGAAATCGCAATCACTGATACCAACAACCATTCTTGATTGGGTATAATTTCCATTGTTATGTGTTGAATTGCAGGCAGGCGCTCAAATACTTCTTTATAATCTACCGAACCTGTATACGTCCATATTGCAGCTATACCTAGTAGAAAGCCAAAATCACCTACACGATTAACTAGAAATGCCTTCATATTAGCGAATATTGCTGTGTCACGAGTAGACCAGAAGCCAATCAATAAATATGAAACTAATCCAACCGCTTCCCATCCAAAGAATAACTGCATAAAGTTATTCGACATAACAAGCATAAGCATTGAGAATGTAAACAGGGATATGTATGAAAAGAAACGTTGGTAACTATTATCACCGCCGCGACTTTCTTTTGGCCAATTATGTTTATCATCCTTCATATAGCCAATGGTGTAAATATGCACCATTAGTGATACAAACGTAACGACAACCATCATCATCGAGGTCAGCCGATCTATCATAAAACCAACTGCAAACTTTGTATCACCGACCTGTGCCCATGTATAAACGTCACCATAAAAAGTATTGCCATCAATAGCCACATACTTAAGAACGATAAACGACAGCGCACAAGAGATACCCACGCCTAAAAGTGTAATAGCGTGCGCGCCCTTACGACCAATAACACTACCAAATAAACCAGCAATAATTGAACCAATTAATGCTGATAAGGGAATAGCTAAATAAATACTTTCCATAATTTCTAGCTCTACCCCTTCATCTCATCAAGGTCTTCAACATTTATAGAACGACGATTACGGAATACTGTTATCAATATTGCCAAGCCTATCGCCGCTTCTGCTGCCGCGACCGTTAAAATAAAGAATACAAAAACCTGTCCTGCAACATCGCCAGAATAATGTGAGAATGCAATGAAGTTAAGATTTACAGATAACAACATCAACTCAATACACATCAACAGAATAATCATATTCTTTCGATTAAGAAATATACCAGCTACACTAATTGAAAATAATAATGCACTGACAACAAGAAAATAAGATAGTGGAATCATTGGTGCTTCTCCGCTTTCATTTTCACCATTCGAATACGGTCTTCGCGTCTTGTACGAACCTGTTTTGAAGGATCTTGCTTCTTAACACCTTTACGGCGACGCATTGTCAGTACAATTGCTGCAATAATTGCCACAACCAAAATTACTGCAGCGATTTCAAAAGGGAAGACATACTCTGTATATAACACTTCACCTAGAGCTTTAGTATTATCAACATTCAAGGGGATTGGCGCAGGTATATCAACGTTAAATACATCAGACTTAACAACCAAGATCATTTCTGCCGCAACAGCAATTGCCACCAATAAACCTACAGGCAAATAGCGAATGAAACCTTCTCTTAAAGTATCTATTTGTATGTCTAACATCATAATAACAAAAAGGAACAGCACCATTACTGCACCAACATAGACTAACACCAGCACAACACCTAAGAATTCTGCCTCCAGCAATACCCATGTCGCCGCACTACTAAAAAAGGCTAGTATCAAAAACAAAGCTGAATATATTGGATTGCGCACAGTCACCACGGCAACAGCAGAAAATAAGGTTACTGCTGAAAAAAGGTAAAATATGAACAATTCAAAAGTCATTTAATAATCTCTATATTCTCTAATTATAATTTCTAATTAAGTTAGTCTATTTGTACGGAGCATCCGCTGCTTTACGTTTAGCAATTTCAGTTTCATGTTTATCACCAAAAGCTAACAACTCTTCTTTCGTTATAGTTGTACCTTCACGGTTCTCAAAATGATATTCAAAAATATGAGTTTCAACGATCGCATCCACAGGACATGCCTCTTCACAAAATCCACAGTAAATACATTTAAAGAAATCAATATCGTACTTTGTAGTTCGACGTGTACCATCAGGGCGCTCTTCCATCTCAATATCAATAGCTAATGCAGGACAAACTGCTTCACATAACTTACAAGCAATACAACGTTCTTGTCCATTTGGGTAACGACGCAAGGCATGATGCCCACGAAAACGAGGCGACATTGGGGTCTTTTGTTCTGGGTACTGAATTGTAATTTTTCGCTTGAAAAGGTACTTACCCGTTACACCTAAACCCTGCAGAAGCTCGAATAAGGTAAAGGATTTTACAATATGTTTAATGTATTTAATCATTGTGCAACATCCCCACAAAATACAAAATGCTTAAAAACAGGGGGGGTGACAAAATAATAAAGATTTAGTCTTATAGCCATGGTTTCCACCCTAATGCGATAGCAACACCTTCACCAAATATCCAAACTAATGTTACGGGAATTAATATTTTCCAACCTAGACGCATAATCTGATCATAGCGATAACGTGGGAATGTTGCTCTAAACCATAAATAACAAAATAAGAAGAAAAATGATTTAATAAATAACCAATGAAAACCATCACCTAAAATAAAACCAATGACTGGAACATTATCTAACATATGACCAAAGGGGGATAACCAACCACCTAAGAACAGCAAAGCTGTCAAAGTCGAGATAAGAATCATGCTGGCATATTCTGCAAGAAAGAACAGCGCAAATGCCATTCCTGAATATTCCACATGAAAACCAGCAACAATCTCTGACTCACCCTCTGCCACATCAAACGGAGCACGGTTTGTTTCTGCCACACCAGATATAAAGTACACCAATAGTAACCCAAACAATGGCCATGCAAACCAGTTTTGAATTCCACCATCTTGCGCCCGAACAATATCACTTAAATTTAAACTACCCGCAGCCATCAACACGCCAACGAGAGCAAAACCCATCGCTATTTCATAAGCAACAACTTGCGCACCAACACGTAAAGAGCTCAAAATCGCATATTTTGAATTTGAAGCCCAACCCGCTAAGATAATACCAAACACATCCAATGAAGTAATAGCTAAGACCAACAACAAACCTGCATTCACATCAGCAAGTACGCCACCATCCCAAAAGGGAATAACAGACCAGACAGCCAGAGCAGGAGCTAATGCCAGCATTGGTGCAACGAAGAAAACAACCGTACTAGCTTTAGTTGGAGAAATAATCTCCTTAAACATTAATTTAACTGTATCTGCAATTGGCTGCAGCCAACCTTTAGGACCAACACGATTAGGACCCATGCGTACTTGCATATAGCCAATGATTTTACGCTCGGCAAAAGTTGTATAGGCAACAGCCAAAATTAATGGCAATAAAATAGCCACTATCTTAAGCATAATTACAATAAAAGTTGTTAAACCTTCAGGTAAATAACCATTTAAGAATGTCGCTAAAGCTTCCATCAAACCGTTATCTCACTAGTAATTTCAACATGACCGAACGCCGAACCAAGTACACTACTTACTTGAGTACCCGAGGAGATTAAAGCACATCCATCTGGTACAGCCTCATTGAGTAGCAATGTAACTGAAACTTTTTCTCCACCTTGCTTAACAGTAACATTTAAAGATTCATCAATATTTTTCTGCAAGGATAACTGTTTAATCGTATTACTATTTAACTGTACGGCATCTTGCTCTGGCGCACTTTTCTGTAATGCAGTGGCACGACGCTGCAAAGAATCACCACAAAATTCTGCCACCTCACCAATACGTTGTAAAACACCTCTAGCTACAGACTCAACTGATGATTTAGACGCATACTGACCCATAATTTCAAATGTATTATTAACATCACTTACAGCATCACAAGCTATCTCAAGCTCATCACGCACATCTAAAGAACTGACATAATCAAAACCATCCACACCTAATTTATTACCTAACACTCGAAGTATTTTCCATGCAGGTCTTACATCCTCCGAGGCTTTTGAAGCGGCTCTAAAGCTTTGCCAAGTACCCTCTGCGTTAACATATGTCCCAGAGGTTTCTGAGTAACATGCACTGGGTAGAATAATATCGGCATTCGATAACATATTGCCATCAGCAAAAGGACTAATAGAAATAATACACTCTGCAGCCTCCATTCCATTTTGTGCTTGCTGGGGGTCATCACAAGCAAACTCTGGTTCCACATCAAGCAACACATAAACCTTTGGTGATGTAGATAACATTTCTCCAGCATTTTTGCCTAACTTATCCAAAACCTTACCAGCTTCTTGTCGATGTGGAACAACACCTGCAAGCCATGCACCTGCTGTATTGGCTGATTCTGCTAGATATCCAAGTGTTGCACCTGTATTTTCCGCAATCACTGCTGCAAGTGCGCGTAATATTGAATAACGTGGGTGTTGAACAGACATTCCCCCAAGAAAAGCAACCGCTTTATCTGCTTTTTTTAAACTTTCTGCTATTGCCTTACCTTCATTATTCACTCTTACTGACTTTAGTAAATCCCCTAAGCCTTGTGGAACTTTTCCCTTATTAAGACTAATGGCTGATTTTGCAATAATCGCCAGATTATCTACCATGTCTTCTGGACTACTAACAGTTTGACGCTCTACCTTATAATTAAAATCAACTTCAAAAGGATTTACACACATCACTTTTGCACTATTATTAATGACTGCATTTCGAATTCGATGATTAATCATGGGTTGTTCTTTGCGAACATTCGAGCCTATGAGCAATACTGCATCTTGCTTTTCTATATCAGTAATTGACATTCCAAGCCATGGAAATAAGCCCATACTTTCTTGATCATTAAAGTCTGTTTGACGTAAACGATGATCAATATTGTTTACACCTATGGCTCGCATACACTTCTGCAACAAATACAGCTCTTCCAAAGTTGCTCTAGAAGAAGCCAAAACATTTATGTCACTAGATCTTACTGTTTTTAATTTTTCTGAAACTGCATTTAATGCTTCATTCCAATCAACTTTTTTCCAAATACCATTTTGCTTAATCATTGGAGATTTAACACGATCTTCTGCATTTACGCCTTGATAGCTAAAACGATCACGATCTGAAATCCAACATTCATTAATCGCCTCGTTCTCACCTGCTACCACACGTACTAATTCACCTTTAAATGTATGAAGATTTATATTTGAACCAACACAATCATGTGGAGCAATACTTGCGCTTTGAAGCATTTCCCATGCACGTGACTTATAGCGAGATGGTTTCGCAGTCAATGCACCTACTGGGCAAATATCTATAATATTACCTGATAGTTCTGAAGTAAGGCTCTTTTCTACATAAGTGCCAATTTCCATTCTGTCACCACGACCTGTTGCACCCAATTCGCGCATGCCAGCAACTTCTTCACTAAAACGCACACAACGTGTACATTGAATACAGCGAGTCATTTCAGTAGCAACCAACTCACCAATATCCTTATCAACAACCACACGCTTTATTTCGTGATAGTTTGAGGTTGAACCACCAAAACCCATCGATAAGTCTTGTAACTCACATTCACCACCCTGATCACAAATAGGACAATCCAAAGGATGATTAATTAGCAAGAACTCCATAGTATCTTTTTGTGCAGACAATGCTTTTTCTGATCTTGTCCAGACCTTCATACCCTCATTTACAGGGGTTGCACAAGCAGGCATTGGCTTAGGTGCTTTTTCAACTTCAACCAAACACATTCGACAATTAGCAGCAACGGAAAGTTTTTTATGATAACAAAAACGTGGAATATGGATGCCTACATCATCAGTTACTTCAATCAACATTGTGCCAGCTTTAACTTCTAGCTCTTTATCATTAACCGTTATTTTAATCATGTCGCTCATTTATCAGCCACCATTGAATAACCGTTCTCAACGTAATACACAAACTCTTCACGAAAATTCTGAACAAAACTCCAAACAGGCATTGCCGCAGCCTCGCCTAATGCACAAATTGTGCGGCCTTCAATTTTATGAGCCACCTCTTCAAGCAGATCAATATCTTCCATGCGGCCATTGCCATCAACAATACGTGTAAGCATGCGGTATAACCATCCAGTTCCTTCCCGGCATGGGGTACATTGCCCACAAGATTCAGAATAGTAAAAGCGTGATATACGCTGCAATACTTTAACCATATCTGTTGTTTCATCCATTACGATAACAGCACCTGAACCAAGATAAGAACCTGCTTTTGCTATCGTATCGTAATCCATTGTGAGCTTCATCATAGCTTCACCTGTCAAAACAGGAACTGATGAGCCGCCTGGTATTACAGCTTTTAATTTATTTCCATTTCGTACGCCACCTGCCATCTCAAGTAATTCTTTAAAGGGTATGCCCATTGGCACTTCAAAGTTACCAGGGTTATTAAGGTGACCAGATACAGAAAAGAGTTTTTCCCCTCCCGAACCATCAACCCCCATATTTTTAAACCACTCTCCACCACCACGTAAAATAGCAGGAATTGAAGAAAGACTTTCGGTGTTATTGATAGTAGTCGGGCGGCCGTACAAACCATAACTTGCTGGAAATGGTGGCTTAAAACGTGGTTGCCCCTTCTTACCTTCAAGTGACTCAAGCAGGGCAGTTTCTTCACCACAGATATAAGCACCTGCGCCTAAAGAGCCATACAAATCAAAATCAACACCACTGCCTTTTATGTTTTTACCAAGAAGTCCAGCTTCATAAGCTTCTTTTACGGCTTGCTCAAAGCGAATTGATGGCTCATCCATAAACTCGCCACGCATATAGTTATAACCCACGGTTGCACCGATACAGTAACCAGCTATAGCCATACCTTCAACTAACGCATGAGGATTGAAGCGCAGAATATCTCGATCTTTACACGTTCCTGGCTCTGACTCATCCGAATTACAAACAATATATTTCTGACCAGGCATATTACGTGGCATGAAACTCCACTTTAAACCGGTTGGAAAACCTGCACCACCACGACCACGCAAGCCCGATTCTTTAACCTCATCGATAATATCATCAACTTCTGTGCCGTCTTTTAGAATCTTCTCCCATGCTTGATAACCACCTGTTTTAAGATAATTCTCTAACGTATGCGCTTCATCGCCATATTGTTTTGTTGTGAAGCAAACTTGATCAACCATTGTTTGCCTCCTTTTTACTTGATAAAGATTGAGTTATAACACCATCTAATAGCTCATCCACTTTTTCTGGCGTAAGATTTTCGTGATAAACATGATTTAATTGCATCATTGGTGCACCACAGCAAGCAGCTAGACACTCTTCCTCTATTTTAAAGAAAAACTCACCATCTTCTGTCGTCTCCCCCATTTTAATACCAAGTTTTTCTTCAATATGCTCTACAATTTTATCCGAACCATTCAACATACAAGATACATTGGTACAAACCGCTATAGTGTTTTTACCTGCTGACTTTTCATCTAGCTCATACATTGAATAAAAACTAGCTACTTCATAAACAGCAATTTTTGAAATTTTTAAATACTCGGCTACTGCATCCATTTTTTCTGTAGAAAGATAATGATCCTCATGCATTACTGCACTTAAAGCTGCCAACAAAGCAGATTGCGAGCGATCCTCTGGATAACGCTTCAACCATCTATCAATTTCTTTCTGCTCATATTTGCTGAGAATAGTCATTTATCTATCCACCTCACCAAACACTATATCCATTGTACCAATTATCGTGACTACATCAGCCAGCATGTGACCTTTCGTAAGCTCATCCATTGCAGACATATGCGCAAAACCTGGAGCACGAACTTTTAAACGATATGGTTTATTCGCACCATCAGATACTATATAGCAACCGAATTCTCCTTTGGGATGCTCAATAGCAGCATAAGCCTCACCTTCTGGCAAACAATAGCCTTCCGTTGCTAGTTTAAAGTGATGAATTAATGCTTCCATATCACCTTTCATTTCTTCTCTAGATGGTGGTGTTATTTTATGATCTTCATGCATTACCGAACCAGGGTTCTTACGCAACCAATCTACACACTGCTTAATAATAATATTTGACTGCCTCATCTCTTCTATACGGACCAAATAGCGATCATAACTATCACCATTTACACCAACAGGAACATCAAAATCCACATGATCATACATCGCATAGGGTTGTTTTTTTCTTAAATCCCACTCAATTCCAGAACCACGCAACATCGCACCTGTCAAACCAAGTTGCAAAGCACGCTCTGGAGAAACAATACCAATATCAACCAAACGCTGCTTCCAAATACGATTATCCGTCAACAATGTTTCATATTCATCAACATAAGTAGGAAAACGGGTTGTAAAGTCTTCGATGAAATCCAACACTGACCCACCACGGTTTTCGTTCAACCGATTAACTTCTTTGTCATCAGTCCAACGAGACTTTTCATGTAAAGGCATCGTATCTGGCAAATCACGATACACACCTCCCGGACGATAATAAGTTGCATGTAGACGAGCACCTGAAACTGCCTCATATACATCCATTAAGTCTTCACGCTCACGAAAAGCGTACAAAAACATTGTCATTGCACCCACATCTAAAGCATGAGCCCCTATCCAAAGCAGATGATTTAAAATTCTTGTGATTTCATCGAACATAGTACGAATATATTGCGCTCGCACGGGAGCTTCGATACCCAGCATTTTTTCTAGTGCCAACACATAGCCATGTTCATTACACATCATCGAAACATAGTCTAAGCGATCCATATAACCGATACTTTGATTATACGGTTTGCTCTCTGCTAATTTTTCAGTTCCACGATGTAATAAACCCACATGAGGATCAGCCCGCTGTATCACCTCACCATCCATCTCTAACACAAGACGTAACACCCCGTGCGCTGCAGGATGAGCCGGGCCAAAGTTTAACGTGAAATTTTTAATTTCAGCCATTATTCATCTCCCTCGACAGCAGGGGTAAAACGCTGATCTTTACGAATTATACGAGGCACTAGTATCCTTTCCTCTATAGATACTGGCTCATAAACCACTCGCTTTTTCTCTTCATCATAACGCATATCTACATGCCCAATTAAGGGGAAATCCTTTCTAAATGGGTGACCAATAAAACCATAATCAGTAAGAATCCGACGAAGATCAGGGTGACCATTAAATAAGATGCCAAACATATCAAAGGCTTCTCTTTCAAACCAATTAGCAGAGCTCCATACCCCTTCAACGGAATCAACCATAGGAAAATCATTATCATCACAATAACATTTCACACGAATACGCTGATTAAGCTTAACGGATAAAAGATGAATAACCACCGCAAAACGCTTACCTTCAAATGCTACTGCTTCTTCTTGCTCACCGCTATCGAATGAAAATTCACGCTTTACGCCTCTGCTAAAGCTACCACTACTCGTATCCCATTCTGTTTCCCCATAGGTCAGATAATCTACACCACACACATCAATTAACTGTTCAAATAGACAACTGGCATCATCACGTAAGAACTTAGCAAGCATCAATAAATTCTCAGGGACAACCTCAACAGTCAGCTCTTTCAAAGCAATAGTACATACTTGGACTTTATCTGCTAATGCCTCGTTTAAATGTGACTTTAATGTTTGCAAAGATTCACTCATTGTTTATGCAACATCCTGTCGAGCTATTGTATTGGTATTTTTTATTTTGTTCTGTAATTGAATAATTCCATACAACAAAGCTTCTGCTGTCGGGGGGCAACCAGGAATATAGATATCAACGGGAAGGATACGATCACATCCACGCACGACCGCATATGAATAATGGTAATATCCCCCGCCATTAGCACAGGACCCCATTGATATCACCCAGCGTGGCTCAGCCATTTGATCATAAACCTTACGTAATGCTGGTGCCATCTTATTCGTTAGTGTACCCGCAACAATCAAAACATCTGCTTGTCGTGGACTAGGGCGAAATAAAATACCGAAGCGATCCATATCATAACGCGAAGCCCCAGCCTGCATCATCTCAACCGCACAACACGCCAAACCGAAGGTAAGCGGCCACATTGACCCTGTACGAGCCCAATTAATTAATTTATCCGCCGAAGTTGTTACAAAACCTTCTTTTAATACACCTTCTATTCCCATTCTAGCGCTCCTTTTTTCCACTCATAGATGAAGCCAATAATAAGAATACTCAAGAATATCCCCATTGAAATCAAGCCGAACAGTCCAATTTTATCAAGCACAATAGCCCACGGAAATAGAAAAGCAATTTCCAAATCAAAAATAATAAAAAGAATAGCAACAAGATAGTAACGCACATCAAACTTCATACGAGCATCACCAAAGGCTTCGAAGCCACATTCAAACGGAGAATCCTTAGCCTCACCAGGGCGACGAGGGGACATCATGGCACCTAGTAAAAGCATAATAATAGCCATACCAAAACCAACAACAAAAAAAACTAAAACTGGCAGATATTCTGCAAGCATATTCTCTCCTCTAGGATATAAAACTGCCTTTTCCCGGAAATAGTACTCTCACAAGTACGAAGGCTTTTAATTAGATAGAGGAATATACACTCATTTCAACCTTGTTCACAATAAAACTAATGGATTATTTTTATTAATTTTAATATATTAGTTATTTTTATCTGTATATTTAGGTTGAATTTATTAGTTCAACCCAAGAAAAATGGTGCCGACGGCCGGAGTCGAACCGGCACTGCTTACGCAACACGCCCCTCAAGCGTGCGTGTCTACCAATTTCACCACGTCGGCAATTTATAGAGAGGGAGTTTATTTACTTACTATTTGTTTATTTTGGAAGGTCAGAAGGAACCTCTGATTTTTTATTATCAACTGCAGGAGCTATTGAACTCCCAACAGGCAAAGATGAACCTTCAGGTGCAGTCTCTGTTACTGCTGTTGGGATTATAGACTGACCGCTCGTATTACTCGGATGAGCAACCAGCCAAGCCAACATCAGTGAGTTAGCAAAAAATACTGCGGCCAAAATACCCGTAAGCCTTGTTAAAAAACTACCAGAACCCTTAGAACCAAAAACAGTTCCAGATGCGCCACCACCAAATGCTGCACCAGCATCAGCACCCTTACCATGCTGTATTAACACTAGACCAATAATACCTAGAGCTACTAAAATTTGAATTATCAACAATACGTTATATAACATTATTTTTACCTAATATTCTCTCAGTGCTGCAATTATTTTAAATTAACCAGCACGACAAATCGCGAGGAAATCTTCAGCTTTCAATGAAGCTCCACCAATCAAACCACCATCAATATCTGGCATCGCAAAAAGCTCATCTGCATTACCGCCATTAACACTACCACCATATAAAATCTGCACTTTCTCTGCCACATCCACATCTAGCTTTGCAAGCCTCTCACGAATAAAAGCATGCACATCTTGCGCCTGCTGCGGAGATGCCGTCATACCTGTCCCGATCGCCCACACAGGCTCATAAGCTATTACCGCATCAGATAGTGACTCTATCCCTTCCAAGTCAATGATAGCATCTAACTGACGAGCAACAACTTCTTCTGTTGTACCTGCTTCACGCTCTTCTAACAACTCTCCAACACATAATATCGGTGTCAGACCATGCCTTCGCGCAGCTGCAAACTTATTTGCAGTATCTGCATCTCGCTCACAAAATAGTGTTCTTCGCTCAGAATGCCCAACAATTGCATACTGACAAGAAAAGTCATTTAACATTGGACCAGAAATCTCGCCAGTAAAAGCACCTGAATCATGCTCTGAAATACTCTCAGAACCATAACCTACAGCCGTACCTTCAAGTAATTCTTGTACTAATGGAATGTAAATATAAGGTGCACAAACTGCGACATCAGTCTTAGCTTCCGACATTCCTGCCAAAATACCTTTCAACAACTCCTTAATACTTTCTTTAGAGCCATTTAGCTTCCAGTTACCAGCAACTAATATTTTACGCATAATGAACAATTCCCTAGTGAGATTTTCGAATCGCGGAAGAGTACCCCTAGATACGTAATAAAGCAAATATTTTGATAGATTTGAAGACTATTTATTATCATAATTTGTCACCCCCCCTCTTTTTACCATTTTTGTAAAGGAGAGCCTGATTAAGTCGATTAGAATTCAGCACAGAAAAATCTGTCGCTATTTTTCATGAAGTGAGACGTAATAGTCATTCTATTACACCGATCTTCGTGGAAAATATCGGCAGATTTGGCAAGCTGAAAATAATTGGACTTGATCAGTTTCTCCTAAAAGACAGTATCTAAAACAAACAATAGATAAGCAAAGAATCTTAATTTACTATTGAGATGCTATCTTAACTGCTTCAGCAATTATATCTGCCAACTGTTCTGTTTCAGTCAAATCTTGAGCCTCAACCATTACTCTTATCAAAGGCTCTGTACCAGAAGCACGCAGGAGCACACGACCTCTACTACCCATCTGCTCTTCAGCCTTTTTAACTGCGCTCAGGATTTCCTCATTTGAATCCAGGTCAATTTTCTCTTTAATACGTACATTCACTAGTGTTTGTGGGTATTTAGTCATTACACGCTTCAACTCAGATAAACTTTTCCCACTTTCAACAACCGCATGTAACACCTGCAAAGCAGCAATAGTACCATCACCTGTTGATATTCTGTCACGAACAATGATATGCCCTGATGACTCCCCACCCAACAACCCACCAGTTTGTCGAAGAACCTCCATTACATACCGGTCACCAACATCTGCACGATGAAAATTTAACCCCATACCCTCTATCGCTTTTTCTAGACCTAAGTTACTCATTAATGTACCAACAACATGCCCCCCTAAACCACCTTCTTTTTGCTTATGCTCAGCAATAATTACTAATATCTCATCACCATCCACAACCTCACCTTTGTGATCGACCATCATTAAACGATCGCCGTCGCCATCCAAAGCAACACCTAAATCAGCACGGTACTCAATAACACTTCTTTGAAGTAAAGCTAGTGATGTAGCACCACAATTTTCATTGATATTAACCCCATCTGGGTTTGTCGCAATCTCGACAACATCCGCCCCCAACTCCCTAAATACATCTGGACTAACATGGTAAGTTGCACCATTAGCACAATCGACAACGATACGCACCCCTTCTAGAGCTACCTCTGTAGGAATAGCCCGCTTACAAAACTCAATATAGCGACCCGCCGCATCATCAACTCGCTCGACCTTTCCTAGCTTCTCAGAACTGACCGTTTCAAGCTCTCGATCTAAATAATCTTCAATTGCTAACTCCATTTCATCAGTTAACTTTGTACCATCGCTAGAAAAAAACTTAACCCCGTTATCTTGAAAAGGATTATGAGACGCACTAATCACCACACCGGCTGATGCTCTAAAGGTTCGCGTAAGATATGCAACTGCCGGGGTCGGCATTGGGCCAAGCAATCGAACATTCACACCAGCTGCCACCAATCCCGCTTGTAATGCTGTTTCAAGCATATACCCTGAAATACGCGTGTCTTTACCAATAACAACCAAAGATGAGCCTTGCGCTGCTAAAACCTTACCAGCCGCCCATCCTAGTTTAAGCACAAAATCTGGCGTCATTGGAGCCTTTCCTATTTCACCGCGAATTCCATCAGTACCGAAATATTTTCTAGCCATAGTTACTCTTTTCTTTATTGACCAAGTTTTATTAATCATTATCTTTGATAATAACACTGTTACTTAAATTTTTTATGCCTCTTTAGAAGCAAAATAATAAAGCCCACAATGGAAAAGCAATTACAAAGTTTCAAATTATTTTAAGTACAAAAAAGGACGCTTAAAGCGCCCTTTTTCAAATATCAAAAAATATACTTAACTCGTAGAACTTGCCGCACCACCGATAGCATCTTTTTCATCTGGTTTTTTATCTTCAGCATCTACCACTACTGCAGAACCACTATCATCCCCATCAACATCTGAAGACAAATCATCGTCTATCCAGCCGTCAGGTGGAGGCGGTACATCGCCTTTCATCAATGCTTTTATTTGCACCTGATCAATGGTCTCATACTTCATTAACGCCGCTGTCATTGCATGAAGAATTGAAACTTTCTCTTTCAAAATAGTCTCAGCACGCTCGTAATTCACCTCAATAATCTTACGAATTTCATCATCAATCTCATGCGCTGTATCATCAGAAACATGCTTAGTTTGAGTTACAGAACGACCCAAGAAAACCTCACCCTCTTCCTCACTATAAGACAAGGGGCCTAATTTCTCTGACAATCCCCATTTTGTTACCATATTACGAGCAATACTGGTTGCGCGCTCAATATCATTTGATGCGCCCGTAGTAACACCCTCTTTTCCTAAGATCATTTCTTCAGCAATACGACCGCCAAATAAAGTAGAAATCTGGCTCTCTAAACTTTGTTTACTGGCACTATACTTATCTTCCTCTGGCAAGAACATGGTTACACCCAAAGCACGACCACGTGGAATAATAGTTACTTTATAAACGGGATCATGATCAGGGACTGTCAAGCCAACAATCGCATGACCAGCTTCGTGATACGCCGTGTTTTCTTTTTCTTTCTCAGTCATCACCATGGATTTACGCTCAGCACCCATCATGATTTTATCTTTTGCCTGCTCAAATTCTTCCATATTTACGGTGCGTTTATCTCCGCGTGCCGCAAATAATGCCGCCTCATTCACAAGATTAGCAAGATCAGCTCCTGAAAATCCCGGAGTACCGCGAGCAAGAATAGATGGCTTTACATCATCACCCAACGGTACTTTTCGCATATGGACTTTTAATATTTGCTCACGACCACGAACATCTGGCAAAGGAACAACAACTTGACGATCAAAACGACCTGGGCGTAACAATGCTGGGTCAAGTACATCAGGACGGTTAGTTGCCGCAACAACGATTACACCTTCAGAACCTTCAAAACCATCCATTTCGACAAGAAGCTGATTCAATGTTTGCTCACGCTCATCATTACCACCACCAAGACCGGCTCCACGTTGACGCCCTACAGCATCAATTTCATCGATAAAAATAATGCATGGCGCATGTTTTTTGGCTTGCTCAAACATGTCGCGCACACGAGATGCACCTACACCCACAAACATTTCAACAAAATCAGAGCCCGAGATACTAAAGAAAGGAACTTTTGCTTCACCTGCAATTGCTTTTGCTAAAAGTGTTTTACCAGTACCAGGAGAGCCTGCCAACAAAACACCGCGTGGAATTTTTCCACCAAGTTTTTGGAATTTACTAGGGTCACGCAAGAATTCAACAACCTCAAAAACTTCTTCTTTGGCCTCTTCACAGCCGGCAACATCATTGAAAGTTATTTTCACCTGATCTTCTGTCATCATACGTGCTTTAGACTTACCAAAAGACATAGGACCGCCCTTACCACCACCGCCCTGCATTTGGCGCATGATGTAAATCCACAAACCAATAATTAACAAGAAGGGAATTGTATTAACCAATATATCTACAAGAACAGAACGACCTTCTGGCTCTTTTACATTAATTTTTACATTATTGACAAGTAGCTCATCAATCATCTTTGGGTCATTATATGGCGCGTATGTCTGGAATTTTTCACCAGTAGAACTGACCCCAGTAACCGTTTGCCCACTAATAACAACTTCTTTAACGGTTTTATTTTCAACTTTCTTAACGAAGTCTGAGTAAGACAAACCCGTAGCTACTTGCCCTGTGGGCACATTAAATTTGCTAAAGACCGCGACCAAGACCAGCGCAATCACAACCCACATCACAATATTTTTATTTAAATCGTTCAAGAAAAATTCCTCTTCGTAAGAATGAGACTGCCATTCCTAACTATTTTTTTATACTTTAAGTAATAGTCTACACCAAAATAAGTGCTGATTAATTACCTTATATCATTTAATCAAGACTGAAAACCCAGACCAACCATAAAAACTTCACGGCTACGCGACCGTGATGCTGCTGGCTTACGAATTTTAACCTGTTTAAAACTACTTCTAACATCTTTTAAAAAAGCATCAGAGCCATCTCCCTGAAACACCTTAACTGCATATGAGCCACCAGGCTTTAGTATCTGACGTGCCATATCCAACGAAAGTTCACAAAGATAAATTGATTTTGGCTGATCAATTGCCTCTACACCAGTTATATTGGGCGCCATATCTGAAATTACAACATCTGCCTTATAATTCTTCTCATCTTTATTTAATACGTCCAGTATTTTATTTAAGACGCTCTCCTCTGTAAAATCACCTTGAATAAATTCCACAAACGGCAAAGGATCTATAGGCAAGATATCACTTGCTACTACTCGTCCATTATTCCCAACAAGCTCCGTAGCATACTGACTCCAACCTCCTGGGGCAGCTCCTAAATCGACAACCTGCATATTTGGACGGATTAGGTTATCTTTTTGCTGAATTTCTTTAAGCTTGTAAATAGCACGAGAGCGATAACCCTCTTTTTGTGATAATTTAACGTATTCATCATCAAAATGCTCTTTTAACCAATTTCCACTGCTTTTACTTCTCGCCATTTCCCTCAACCCGCATTATCATTCCTACTATGGATAAAACACAAATAAAACAGCTTAAAGCATTAGCACATAAACTCAAGCCGATTGTCACCGTTGGCCAACATGGCATGAAAGATAGCATAAATGACGAACTTGCCAATGCCATTGATTTTCATCAGCTAGTAAAAGTTAAAGTTAACGTAGGCGATCGTAACGTGAGAGATGCTCTTGTTACAGAACTCGCTCAAACACACAAAGCAGAGTTGATTCAGAAAATTGGCAATGTTGCCGTTTTCTACAAAAGAAACTTCGACAAAGACAATTTACTCAGAAAGCCTTAGCTCGTCACCAGAAAAATACTAAAGCTTACTATGCTCCCTATCACAGAATGGAGGAGATTTTGTGTGCTTACAACCACATAGCCCCACTTTTTTGGTCTCATCCAGTTTGATAGGAACAGGCTCAAAAGTAGTACCCTTGTGCGAACCATCACAAAATGGTTGATTTTCTGACCGCCCACATGAGCACCAATAATAAGTTTTATCAGCTTCCAGCTCAACAACATATGGGCCTTTTTTTGCGACTACAGGATTTGTTCGATGCGGCATTGTATCTCCTAATTTTTAAATATTTTTTATCATGAGTCCTTACACGATCTCAAAGTGTACTAAAGCATAGACACATCACAAAATTCACTTATATTTTAAGTAACCATTAAGGAAACACTATAAGAGCATGCTCTTATATAAAAGTCTCCTATTAATAAACAAATCCTAGCCTGCAAATTAAAAAGGCATATATTAAGAATATAAGATTCTACTATCTACCTACACTATTATTTATCACTTCAGGCCTAATCTATGCAGGCAATATTAGTAATGAGAATGCCTATGCACGTGAAGCCTCCCCCCCCCATAGTTCCAACTTCTGCTCTTTTTTCAGCATTAAACAATGATGAAAATATGACAAGCTCCAAGAAAGCACGATTCCTGCAATAGCGTAACTGAATTCAACCTGATGACCATCATATTATGCTCATTGGACTTACTAGAAGAATCAAATCTGGGAATAATAGTAGTGATTAAGCTAGAGTTTAATGACAGCTCAGAGCAGGCTATTAGTACTGAAGTTAAAAAGTAATGAAAAAAATTAGGAAAAAATAATAGAAGCTATTTAATAACGACATAATAAAAGAGCTCACTAAGATTCGATTTATTTACGTAAATTTTATGCCAACTCTAAAAACATACGAAAAAATTAAGGCCTACCTCGCTTACTTGCAGGCATAAAAAAACCAGCTCTAGGCTGGTTTAATTAAGAAATATGGCGCGCTGGGGAGGATTCGAACCCCCGACCCTCTGGTTCGTAGCCAGATACTCTATCCAACTGAGCTACCAGCGCATTAATCTTGAAAATCGTCTTGATAATCAAGGAGGCGTATTTTGCTGACTTCAAATAAGTAAGTCAAGAACTCATCTTAATTGAAAAATACAGTATAAGAAAAAATGGCGGAGAAGGAGAGATTCGAACTCTCGACACGGGATAAACCATGTACTCCCTTAGCAGGGGAGCGCCTTCGGCCACTCGGCCACTTCTCCATTTTTTTCTCTTTCTTTAAATATCCAGCCAGCTGAATTTCAAGAAGGCGCAAGGATACATCTGCATAGTGCTTAGGTAAAGCATGAATTATTAAAAAAGCTGCATTTTTATCGGTTTTTTCAACTTTTTCTCTTTACCTTGAAAAAAATAAATCTGCCATTATGCTTAGAATACTTATTTATAAACTCATTGGAGAATACAATGGCATCAGCAAGCGCACGTCACTTATTAGTAGCAACAGAAGAACAGTGTAACGACATTAAAAAACAAATTGAAGATGGTGCAGACTTTGCTGCAATGGCCCAACAACACTCAAGTTGTCCTTCTAAAGCACAAGGTGGCGATTTAGGCACTTTTGGCCCTGGCCAAATGGTTCCTGAGTTTGACAAGGTCGTATTTAGTGCACCTCTTAATACTGTTCAAGGCCCTGTTAAAACACAGTTTGGCTATCACTTATTAGAAGTTACTAACCGTACTGATTAATATTTTGTCACCCCCCTTATTTTTACCACTTTTGTAAGTTGTGACATCACACTAATTACAAAAGTGGCAAAAACAAGGGGGGGTGACAAATTCTATATGCTTTATAACGAAATATATATGATCACGTAGATACCTTAATTATAAAGAAATCTGTATTTATTACAGATCCATCAACAATTAAATTTGCCAACCAAGTTTTCTACCCCAAGTGAACAATCTAAATAGGATTTCTATAAGTATTTGTTCTGTTTCTCCAACCAGGTAGCCATTTTCTTTCGTTGCGACGGGGGTTGGAGTTTCTTACACGACGTTCTAGCACTCTCATAGCGGCATCAGCAAACTCATTTAAAGCTGGCTGACCTACGCTGGTTGGACGCATCTCTTCTAAAACTTGAAGAAGACCCCAGTTATGTCCTTTATAGCCTCCGCTACGGTTTAATCCTTCACCTTTAAAGTTCACATAATCAACCAACACATAGCGGCCTCCACGAGAATTTGCCACAGCATTTAAATTATTTGCCACATGACGACGTAGATGTTGCGGTGTCTTTTTTACTAATCGAGGCATCGCTCGCATAGCACGATCCATTATATACTTCGCTTGCAGATGGCGAGTATTATATAAAAGTTGTGAAAATTGGCGAACTTCTTGCGTATTTTTAGCACGCATCAGTTCTTCACGTGTACGCCATGGGGCTCCTTCAAAGCGTGCACGTTGTACCCAATAGGGTAATTTCACGCCATTCTTTTGCAGGTAATCCAATAGTCCTGGGAAGGTATTACCGTATCTTGCACGGCGTCCTGATGGGTACCATGTGAAATGACCTATACCCATAGAGGCAAAATCTTCACGATGATTCCAGTGAACCAATTGATCTATTTTACCGCCCGTTTCATTTTTAAATATTTGATCTCCTATAGCATAAAGCTCAGAAGTATCCGCCTGTACAGGGTTCTGCCTAACAGGTCTTACTTGTGGCTTACGAACCTGCTGGAAAACAGTTCTTTGCTGGCTTGATTTATTCTCTATAGGGCGAACTTGCTGACGAAAAACAACATGTTTAACTTCAGCTTTTTGCACACCAACATAATAAGTTTTATTTGAGGTTGAAGAATTCTGGGTCGGGTTCTTCGTTTGGCTACACGCAGAAAGACTAATCATCGTCACTGCGGCAAGCCCTATCAGGGTTTGTGATTTCATAAGTATGCCGTATTTATTATTATTATTTTTAGTAACTAACTTAAATAAGGGTAAGTATAAGTAGCTGCTGATCTAACGGTAAATAATGATATAGCATCCAATTTTTTTGTCTATTAACTCACGACGGGTGACATCGTTTTCTGGTGTAAATCTGATAAAAGGTCATGACGAAAACTTTTGATACAAACGTTCGCTAAGCAAGATAGCCAATATAGCAGAATAGATTGCAGGTTCAGTAACATCCAATTTAACCATCCACCAAAAATGAATAACTGCCAATATAGCAATAAGATAAACCAAACTATGTAAACGCTTCCAGTTTTTCCCAAGCCTACGAATCATTCCTTTTGTGGATGTTAGTGCTAAAGGTGTTAACAATACAAACGCCGCCATACCAATAGTTATAAAGGGTCTTTCAAGGATATCAAACCAGATTTCTTCCCAATCAAAAAATTGATCAAACCAAAGATAGCCGAGTAAATGCAAAACCACATAGAAATAGGCATACAAACCCAGCATTCTACGCAAACGAAGTGCCTGTGCCCAATTTATCATTCGCCTCAGAGGGGACATTACTAGTGTTAGTAATAATATCCGTAATGCCCAATCACCCAGTCCTCTAATAACAGCTTCTAACGGATTAGCGCCTAATTGATCCTGCCAAATACCCCAGCCGTAATACAGTGCTGGCAGTAAAAGAAGAACAAAAAGTAGTGTCTTAAAGACACGTGTAAAATACGGTTCAGCTATTTTCATGGATAACTCTAATTATTTTAATTATTGGATAATCATTTTAGAAAGTGATCTATGCTCTAATAATATTTTTTAAGATCCATGCCCTTGTAAAGAGAAGCAACCTGCTCACCATAACCATTAAACTTTTGGGTTTTAATTTTACGGAATTGTCCAATTCGGCGCTCTTTACGCTGACTCCAACGAGGGTGAGAAACTTCAGGGTTCACATTCGAGAAGAAACCATATTCGTTTTTATTAGCTTTTTGCCATGTATTTACAGGTTGGGTTTCTAGAAAACTTATTTTAACGATACTTTTAATGTTTTTGAAACCATACTTCCAAGGAACAACCAAACGTAACGGTGCCCCGTTTTGATTCAAGAGATCTTTACCGTAAATACCTGTACCCATTAAGGTTAATGGATTCATAGCCTCATCCATTCTCAATCCTTCCCTATAAGGCCAATCAAGTACAGCGCGTTTTTGACCCGGCATTTGTTCAGGATCATTTAATGTTTCAAAGTAAACATACTTTGCTTTTGAAGTTGGTTGCATACGTTTAATCAAATCAGCAAGCGGAAAACCCATCCACGGGATCACCATTGACCAGCCTTCTACACAGCGGAAGCGATAAATACGCTCTTCAATAGAAACAGGCTTTAGCAAATCCTCAAGGTTATATTGCCCTGGCTTTTCACATTCACCCTCGACGGTCACTGTCCAAGGTGAAGTTACTAAGGTATGTGCATTTCTAGCAGGGTCAGATTTACCCGTACCAAACTCATAAAAATTACAATAGCTCGTAATATCCTCATAGTCAGTAAGTTTTTCATCGGTAGAATAAGGAGAGACAACCCCTTTTGCGTTTGCTTGAATGATAGGCAACCCACTAACTGCTGAGATACCAACACCTGCTGCTGTTTTCATAAACTTTCGACGATTTTGATAAATTTCAAAATCTGTTACTTCGTTTTCTTTGATATCTTTACTTTTTAGTATTAGCATTTTTTCATACACCTTATCTACAAATATTTTCTGACTTTAGCATGGTTTGCTTGCCCTGTATAAATATACAAGACAAGCTACAAAGGCTACCTATTCTGTAGGCCAGTTACTTCACTCGTTCTACACGCAATAGAGCACCAGGATTATCAAATCGATGTGATTCATCCAATACAGATGTCACAAGACCATCAGCATTCGTGACAATACCTTGATGAATTGCTACAAAGTTTCTGTCTCCGGCACGACTAGCATTATAACCCTCACCACCATCAGCAGGCCCAGGAATTGAACCACTTGCTTCTGTATTAGCTTCTGTTCCAGCATCCCACACAGGGACACGCATACTAAAGCTCTCACCTTTCTTTAGATTCTCTATTTCATTACTACTTTTAGCCGCAAAAGCATCATTAGTGTTTACCAACATAGTTACCACACTGATATTAAGATCTTCGGAGTCATCTACCTTTATATTAATGGTTTCTGAAGCACCTGGTGGAATAATTCCAGTACCTGATCCGCTTTCTAAGAAGGCAGCATCCCCACTAGCATCATCAAGAAGCTCGTTATTACTTCCTCCTTCTGCTAAATGCTCAAGCGCAACACTCGCCACCTGACCAGGCTGAAATAAACGATAAGCCGATT
>Ga0256840_1000334_pt1 | contig 48371 bp, 45 predicted proteins | sample 355202metaG_FD_185969 | JGI IMG/M metagenome (GOLD analysis project Ga0256840, IMG submission 185969) | Hydrothermal vent microbial communities from Mid Atlantic Ridge, Atlantic Ocean - 355-202 | ecosystem: Environmental > Aquatic > Marine > Hydrothermal vents | place: Atlantic Ocean: Mid...
CTTGCTGCGGGAGGTGGTTCTTGTTCTTCTAATCCTCAACAACTGTGGAGCGGAGCGAACGAGCGAGCGTGCCCGGCTTATGTGCTTTTCGAGCGAGGCAGGCTCGCAGAAGAATGGGTGGTGGGCGGGGATGGAAAGTAGAAGTGGAATGGTCTTTTGATGATAACAATACAATCCAGCGAGTCTGCCGAGCGTCCCCGGAGCGGAGGCGTGCTTATTTTTTGGTTTTTATTTTGTTTTCAAAAAATTGAAGTAACTTTGTCCTTATTTCATCAAAAAAGCACGCCGAAGCGGAGGGGCGAAAAGCCAATATGCCGGGACAGCTTTAATGCTGAGCGAGCGAGTGAGTGGAGCGGTCAGACTTCTCTGATTTTAAAGAAAGTCTAATGTTTTCCGATTTACAGACCTCTGGTTTGGGCATCTTTTCAATTATTATTACTTCTCAAGAAATTCCATAACCGATTTTTCGACATTATTTATCAATTCTTCTGGCTTCTCTGAGAAAACAAGAGTTGTCATCTCAAGATCTAAATTGAAAACCCTTGAAAGTCTATCCAACATACCCGATATCTGGTTATCCTTCACCCCTTTCTCCTTAGCCTGAAGTCCAATGACTATGGCGGGTGAGGAGAGTAGATAATCAGTTCCACCGCATCTTATCTTTTCTCCAAGGAGTATTGACACCAGATCTCCAAGAACTTTTTTGGGAGTGGATGCTGTCTCTTCTATTTCGCAAACTATCTTTACATCACCATCCTTCAGCACCACAATATCAACAAAAGAGAGAATATTCTTTCTTGAGTAATCCCCAAAATAAACTGGAATTCTTGAACTGCTGTCTCCATGATCGTAGTAAACCTCACAGCCCTCAAGCCTTTTCCTCAATCTCTTCCCAAGAATTGCAGTGAATTTTCCAAGCGTGTTTTTCCGTACTTTCATTTTGTTCATTTAAATAGTTTTTGGGTTTGACGTCTTTTTGTAATGGTTTTTATTTCCTAATCTCCCTGAAAAGTGATGAACGCAGGAAATACAGCAGAATGAAAAAGACATAAACAGGAGCATAAGCAACTCCCAAACGATAGGCAACTATTATCCCGAATCCGATAAGGATGATTAGCAAAACAGGGAAGAGAGTTACAGAATCGGATTCAAGTCTCAAACCCTTCTGGTTTTCGAATTCAAACTCCTGTAAAATTTCCAGTAATTTTGAATTTCTCAAAGCTTTTCTCTCATCCTTCACTCCAACATACAACTTCTCGATTTTTCCAGCAAGAATGAGCTCTCTTAGAAAAACTAAAGCCTGCTTCGATACATTCTCGAAGTTATCAATTGCCATCGATATTTTGCAATCTGACTGAACGATGGCTTTGAACTTCTCAGCATTTGTTGTTAAACCTTTTGTTGGAATTCCGGCATACAATAAGATTGTCTTCAGGATGTAGGATGCTGCAGGGTAGGTTATGTAAACGAATCCTGATTGATATGCGAGCTGCTTCAACTTCATTGTGTCAGTTAAGCAAAATCTTGCTTCTTCTTTGATGCTTTGTTCTTTAACCTCAGGAACCCATGATGGATCGAATAGCTTAAGGATTTGTTCTCCTCTCTTTGTAATCCTTGCTTTCCCACCTTTCCATTCTATCAAACCCTGCTCTTTCAGCTTTTCAAGCCTTCTGTAAAATGTGGCTCTTGAAAATTCCCAGTCTCTCGATGAGTAAACATCAATTGGCTTTGTCTCCTCCTTAAAGGCTTTGAGGATCTCTAACCAGTCTTTGTCCATCATTCTATCACTCTAATCCTGATTTTGTCTTTTCCATTCGTTCCATCAAAAAGCTCGTAGAACAGATCCTTTCCCGTGCCAAGGAAGTCGATCCAGCCATAGCCGTTATTGTAGGCTGTAACAATGTCGTGGTTAACCTTCTACCTCTTCAGAACGATGCGTTTTTCAACCTCTTTCCTCACAACTTCGTGCATTTCCACTATTTTTGTGGATTTAATCTGCTCTTTACCAATTATTTTCAGCCTGCCGTCAACAACAATCCCTATTCTCGATTTACCATCATCCCACACGATTTTCTTTTGATTAAAGCTTTTTAATACTCCATTCTCATAAAATGAGATATCAGCATAGATGTCGTTTGATTGTCGATAATAGAAAATTTTGTCGAGCTCTGTTGTTGATGCTGCGAGACTGAATGAAGCTGTCAGAATTACAACGGCAGTTAGCAGCATGAGTTCTGCATTTGATCCTGTCTTTATACGCCAGGCTGCGGGCAGAAAGTGATACGTTGTTTTCTTGAAAGGATAGAGAAGCATAACACCAGATAAAGTAAGCATGTCTGCAAAGAGGTGGCTGAGATAAGCGGATAAACCAATAATGAAGAGTCTCAGATCAAAGATGAGGGGTAGAGATGTTAGTAGGGCTGCGTAAAGAGTGTGAGAGTATGTTCGATGCTTTATTCCAGCAAGAGTGTCGAAATCTGCCATCATAGCATAGAGAGACAGAACAATCCAGAACTCATAGCGGGAAGTTAGATCAACGAGTAAGGTTATCTCAAGGAGCTTTACGAAGAGTGAAGCGATGGCAATGTGCGTAATCCACCTCACTTTATCACCCTCGATTTCTCTAAAAGAGCAAGGTACTCTTCAACCTCTTTCCTTAATTCGGCTTCTGATTTAGGATTAGCGGAAGGGTGGTAGGTGGAGGAAGGCTGGGTTGTGGCTTTAGCTGTGCATTCAACCTTTAACTCTTCAGCCCTCTTCCTCATCCTTACAGCAAATCTTTCGAGGTCATCACACAAAGCGAGCAGATCATCTCCGTATTTGACGTTCTTCCTGAAAGACTCAACAAATCCTGCAATTGCCTTCGCCACGATCTCGTAAACCTTGAAAGCGTAGTCAGCCCTTATAACGTAAATGGATTTCCTACCAAGTTTTGGTGTTATCTTACTCCTGATGACATCAGCGATGATGAAGTGGTACTCGAAGTGGATCAGATGGACAATCCTGCCCAAATCAAAGAGCTCAGCAATGTCTGAAAGCCACAAATCTCTTAACCTTGGAGTTACCCTTTCAACCCTCAAGAAAGTAAAGAGCCAGAGCTTGTAGTTTCCTTCCTCTACGATGGGTATTGGTATTGCGACTACAATTGCATTCTCTTCTGTCCTGTAGAGCTTATCAGCCGTAAAGCCATAGTCCATTGCCTTCGGAAACCAGAATGAAAATTCATCTAATAGCTATTCTAAGCTAAATGATGAATTTGATGTCTTATAAAAATCAGAATGCTTGTTAGAATCGCTGTTATTCAGCATGCTTTGCTCTCCTTCTTCCTAACAAAGTATAAAATAAGTATTAAACTAAACGTTAAAACGTTTTAAGTATTAAGTAAGTATTAAGAAAGTACTTTCTTCTTACTTTTATTTTTACTTCTTTATTACTTTCTTTATATTTTGTTATCTCTTCTTCAATGGCTTTATTCGACTTCTTCGTGAATCTGATGACTTCTCTGATTTTTATAACATGCTCATCTTTCTGCAATTCTGAAAATCTCCTTGAAAAATTGAGATGGATCATAGTTGCAGATGAATGATCCTTTTCCTTCTCTGTATTTCCTTCTCCCTTGCCTTCCTGCATTTCTCGTATATCTTCAGCAGTTCAGAATAGTAATCAGAACAAACACCTATGCTGCACGTTTCTGTGTATACACTTCTCTCACTCTTATGCTGAACGGCAAGCCTTACTTCATTGTTCAGCGATTTTCTGCCTTTTGAGATCAGCTTTCCCTACCTTCCGCATTTGGGCATTTGACTTCAATTGTTACTCTGTTGAACTTCCATTCAATCGAGCTCAAGCACCTATGCTTCTGAGAAGGTGTTTACCATGGAATCCCTCTCATTTATAAATGGGGACCCTCATAGAACCAGTTTTTAAGCAAGCCATAGTGAACTATGGCTTTCAGAAAAATGTGTATCTCTGAGGCTTTCTGAGGGTCTGAGTTTATAAATGGCTGGGTCTCTGAGAAATTTCCCGGACTCATTTTTTCACCCTTTCAAAGTCAGCTATTGATATCAGCCACTTGCCCGCAATAACTACTCTTGAAATTCCAAGCTTCTCGATGTGCTTCTTCAAAGTCTTCTTATCAACGTCTAAGTAGAGCGATAGCTGTTCTGCTGAAATCCATCCATCTTTTGGCAAACAGCCTATTATTTCTTCTTTCTTCTCCTTCATCCTTCTCACTCCTGAAAAGAGATAGCGGGACTATCCCTCCTGTTCTTGCAATAAGCCTTTCATGACAATCTTTACACAGGTAAAGCCATTTGGTGAAGTCCTCATTTACATACACGATCAATGGAACTTCACTGCTTACACCGCATATCCTACATTCCATGCCAGAATCTCGTATCTGCCTGGTGTTGCTTCCAGTTTCTTTGCTATCTTTTCAAGCTCCTTCTGCTTTTCCTGAATCCACAGCTTTAGATCATCGATTGCATTCCCTGTCTTGTGCTTTCTGACCTCTTTATCGTTCCATCTTGCAGATTCAATAAGGATGCATTTGACAACCGAATTCTTTCTTATTCCATAAAGGGTTAGCTTGACGTAAGCAATGTCGCCGACTGGACCAACTATCCTGGATTCGATCTCGTAGTGAACATCGCTGTTTGGATCTATCTTGCCGATGAACTCTTCAACGCTGTGAACAACTTCAACGAGCATCGCTCCACCTCCCGTTCTTTTTTCCATTTCTGTTCCACGGCATTTTGTTCAAAACTGCGAGTTCATCAGCGGTCACATCTTTGGGATACCTGAAGTTCTTACATGCCGGCCTGTTTAGATTTGTGATCTCACCCGTAAACCCGCACCAAACTCTGCCAGCTTTGATGGCTATGAAGGTACAGTCGGAACATCTTGGAGTTTCAAGGGTTTCAATTGCATCGTGGATTCTGTCGCAAAGGGATTCGTGCGGGCAGTTTTCGCAGTTGTAGTCGCACCACGCAGAATGAACGAATATCCTCTTGATTCTGTTGGTTTTCTCATCGAAATAGATCGTGAAGTTGAGAACTTTCATCATCTCACCTCTCAACCTCGATGCGTGGAGCTATGAAGTAGAGAATCGTTGTTGAGAACTCTGATTCAATTGAGATTCTGATGGGCAGATCGTTTCCTATGGCTATTCTGACTGCATCATCTTTGTCCACAACCTTTCCGATCTCCCTCAGATACTCCAAGCTGAGCATAACCCTTGTCTACTCTCTTGAATTACCATCAAGCTCTATTCTGATGTCTTCTATGTCACCTTCGGCAATCATCTGGAACCTATTTTCCTCTGCAGAGAAAACAACGTTATCAGCAACCTTCGATACCATCAAAACAGCATTCTTGAACTCGCTGCCCTCAACAATCGTTTCGGCCTTTAAGTCGAGAACAGGAAGCTTTGGCTCAGCTTTGAGCGATGAGGGATCAATCAAAGCCAGGCTGTATATAGTTTTGCCTGCTTTCAGCTTAAGCTCTTTGTTGCATTCTATTTCCACGAAATCGTCCTTTACAGCCTTCAGAATATCGTTTAGCCTGCTGACGTTTATGCCAATAACTCCTTCCTTAGCGTTGAATGCTTCGAAGTCCTCTTTCGGGATGAAGATATCTGTAAGGCAGATGTTACCAGCATCGACAGCCCTGATTGCTATTCCTTCCTCGCTTATCCTTACCCTTGTTTCGTTGAGAAAAGCGTTTGATGCTTTGATGACCTTCTTCAGCAGCCTTGTGTTCACTGTAGCACTAAGCATTGCTGCTCATCCCTTCCTTTTTCTCCTCCTTCTCCCTCAACATCTCAACAAAAAAGACGAAAGCCAAGACATTCGCTGATTCTCTCTGCCTCACAATTTCAGGAAGGCTGTCGAGCCATTCCTGAAGCTTCTCTGTCTGATTGATTTCTTTTACAGCAACCTTCCCAACCAGACCTAACATGCACTAATTGGAAAGAGAAAAGCTTATAGGTGTATACGCCGCTCTGAAAGTCATGGTAGGGCGTAGAACCAGAAATAAAGACGCCGGGGGTGGGATTCGAACCCACGCGCCCTTTCGGGCAGGGGATCTCGAGTCCCCCGCAGTACCTCTCTGCAACCCCGGCTTTTTAATTTAAAATATTAAGAGTAAAAAATTTTCTGCTAACTATATCTTTTTTCAGCTCTAACTTCTTTCTCCAGTTCTTCAGCGAATTTAACGAGTTTAGAAACTTCATCTTCAACTGAAGGTAGCTTTGAAATCTTTTCTACAAATTCTCTCATAGTAATTGCAAACTTCTCACCTTCACTCGCAGAAATCCAAGTTAAAAGCAATCTCTCGCTATTTATTCCAAATTGCTCAAGTATCTCCCATAATTTTTCAACCCTTCTCTTAGCTTTATAATTGCCAGTTAAGTAGTGACAATCTCCTAAGTGACATCCAGCAACAATTACACCATCTGCTCCGTTCAGAAAAGCCTTAATTACAAATACTGGATCCACTCTTGCTGAGCACATAACCCTTATAGCCCTAAGGTTAGCCGGATACTTTAGTCGAGCTAATCCAGCAGAGTCTGCCCCGCCATAACTACACCAATTACACAGAAAAGCAAGTATTCTTGGTCTTTTTTCACTTCCATCAAAAGCACTCTCTATTTGAGCTATTATTTGCTTATCTGTAAAACATCCCATCTGTAATGCTCCGGTTGGACAAGCTGAAACGCATCCACCACATCCCGTACAGTTTGGTTTTACGTAAGCCTTTCCCCAACTCATGTCTATTGCGTTAAAATCACATATCTCCTTACATATTCCACATCCAAAGCACAGTTCAGGTATTACGTATGCTGTAATTGGATCTATTTCTATCGACCCCTTAGAAAGCAGAGATGCTACTCTACTTGCCGCTGCACTTCCCTGTGCAACACTAGAAGGTATATCTTTTGGAGAATGGGCACATCCAGCAACAAATATACCTGCAATTGGTGTATCAACTGGTCTTAGTTTAGCATGAGCCTCCATAAAAAATCCATTCGAATCTGCAGATATTCCAAGTTTTTTCCTTAGCTCTTCTGATCCTTTTGCTGGAATCATTGCTGGAGCTAAAACAACCATATCAAATTCTTCTCTGATAATTTCTCCTTTTAAAGTATTTTCAGCTACTACAATCAACTTACTTCCTTCCTCTAAAATTTTCGCAGGTCTTCCTCTAACAAATCTAACACCCATTTCCTTGGCTCTCCAGTAAAACTCCTCATATCCTTTCCCCACAGCTCTTATATCCATGTAAAAAATGCAAACATCTACCTCAGGGTCTTTTTCTTTCAATTGTATCGCATGTTTAAGAGAGTACATGCAACATACTCCGGAGCAGTACCTTCTCATCTCATCTCTTTCACCTCTACTCCCTACACACTGAATAAATGCCACTTTTCTTGGCTTTTCTCCGTTCTTCATCAAAACTTTCCCACTTGTTGGTCCAGATGCATTTATTAGCCTTTCAAATTCCATGCTTGTTATAACATTTTCAAACTTTCCATAACCGTACTCCGGTAACTTGGAAACATCAAATAAATCGTATCCTGTAGCAACTACTATTGCACCCACCTCTATCTCTTTTAATTCGTCTCTCTGCTCATAATCAATGGCATTGGGTAAGCACACTTCTTTACAAATATTACATCCAATGCAAGCTTTGGGATCGATCGTATATCTAAGCGGGACGGATTGCGGGAAGGGTATGTATATTGCTTTTCTCTTAGATAGTCCACAGTTAAATTCATCATCGACTTCAACTGGACAGTAATCTGAGCATACACCACATCCAGTACAAGCATCACTAACAAATCTAGCCTTTTTCCTTAACTTAACTTTAAAATTTCCAACGTAACCTTCAACACTTTCAATTTCTGTGTAAGTCAACACCTCTATATTCTCATGCCTGTAAGCTTCAACCATTTTTGGCCCCAAAATACAAATCGAACAGTCAAGAGTTGGAAATGTTTTATCGAGTTTTGCCATATTTCCTCCAATGCTTGGACTTCTTTCAACAAGGTAAACTTTAAAGCCCTGCTCTGCCAAATCAAGAGAGCACTGAATACCTGTAACTCCTCCACCAATAACGAGAACACTTTTTTTGAGAGAAATTTTCTTCTTTTCGAGAGGTTCAAGGTATCTTGCTTTCGCAATTGCCATCCTAACCGATGCTTTAGCTTTTTCAGTAGCCTCCCTACCTTTATGAACCCAAGAACAGTGTTCTCTTATGTTAGCCATTTCCAGCATATAAGGGTTTAATCCAGCCTCCTCAATACACCTTCTAAATAAGTTTTCGTGCATTCTCGGACTGCAAGCTGCCACAACAACAGCATTAGCATTAAATTCAGATAGTGTTTCCTTAATCATTTTCTGACCACTTGATGAGCATAGGTACTTATTTTCTCTTGCAACAACCACTCCTTTTAACTTGGATGCATACTCAACTACTTCGCTCACATCAACTTCTCCAGCTATATTTTTACCACAGTGGCAGATGAAAACAGCAACTCTATTCATTACACCCACCCTTCTTTTTAAGAGCTAAACTTCTCAATTTATTTACATCAACCTTTCCAACTCTAATTAAACCTTCTTTTATAGCCCCATCTACAATTTTTTTACCAAGCCCACTTCTAACAATTACAGTTCTCCACCCTCTTTGAGAGCCAGTATTTCCAAAAGAAATATCGGAAAATTCAGCAGTCATGTCTTTACAAACTCTACAAGCAATTGCTTCTTTTTCAGGATGTTTACCTCTTGGACAAAAAACACCCATTATCAGCTTTATTTCTTCAAATCCGAGTTCTTTCATTTTCCTTGCAGCTTTAACTTGGCAAGGCACACCAACTATAGCTATTTTTTTATAACCTCTTTTAATTGCCTCCTTTAACAAAGATAGAGTAGGAGCTACAACAAACTTTATTCCAGAATACTTATCAAGTTTATCTTTTTTTGTAACTAACACTGGATTTTCCCCTACAACAATTGCACAATCTATTATTTCTTTTTCCATAGCATACTTGAGTAAAGTAGTTATAGCTCCAGCATTTTTACTATTTCCACCAGTTTTCTGAAGAGAAAGTATCTCTAAAAAATCTCCAAGCTCATCTTCGCTTTCATTCAATTTATAGTAGTCCGTCTTAGGACATTTGAGTAGGCAAGAAGCACAATTCTTACATTCACCAACTAAATGCGGATAACTTAGCCTTCCATCAACTGTTATTTTTAACACATCCTCAGAACAGGCAGAAACACAAGCTCCACAAAGGGAACATAGTTTTTTACCTATTACTTCAAGGTAAAGTATAGAAAAACAATCTCCAGCTTTCTCAAATTTTTTTATTATTTCAAAGAAATCTATTTCACTATCACTTTCGAACATTCTTCTAATTAAACCGGTAGAGAACCATTCCGATATGTAGTCGGGAAATCTTTTAATTTCTTCTTTCTGTTCTTCAATATTGGTTTCTTTCGGTTTAGCAACTTCTGGTTCTTCACTTACAACTTCAACTTCTTTTTCTTTTATATCTTCTTCTCTAAAAGTTTCTTTAACAACCAACTCTAAAGCTTTAAATGGACAAACTCTAATACATAATCCACACCCTTCACACAAAAAACCGCTTTTCAACTTACCACTTACTATTCTCATTGCAAGAGTGTTATTTAATGGGCAAACAGCCGTACAGTTACCACAACCTACACACTTGCTTTCATCAACTTTAATTTCGATTAATAGATTATACATAAAATCACCTCTTCAACGTATTTATAGCTTCTCTATGCCTGAAAAACCACGGATAATCCGAATTTTCGATTTTTATGTCATACCTCTTAACTTCTATTACTTTAATTGGACATGCATTCCTACATGCACCACAGAATATACAGATATCTGTATCTACGACCATCTTTTTCCCATCAAAAGATATGGCATTAGATGGACAAATATCCATACATACACCACATAATTTACAATCATCTCCAATATTAACTTCTCCAGAAATTGGTTTTTCAACAAATATCTTATCATCTGGGCAATATTTAGCACATCTTCCACAAAAAATACACAATTCCTTCACCCATTCCTTTTTACCATCAACACTAAGTATAGCATCCCATGGGCAAACTTCTTCACAAATTTTACAGTCTTCACACTCAAAATTAGCGAGGAAAAACTTTCTAAGATTTATCTTAACTCCATCTACCTTTAAGGCGTTAGAGGGACAAACTTCAGAACAAATACCACACAAAATACACTTGTTTGAATCAATTCTTATTTTTGATCCTCTAACAAACATATATGCAATAGGATAAAGAGTAATAGCATTTTGAGGACAGACCGTACTGCACATTTCACATCCAAAGCACATGGAAGAATTGTACCTCAGCATTCTACCATCTCTACCATCGACCACCCTTTTTATAACGAATTGTTTACCTTTACTTTCTACAATATTCATCATTGAGCATGAACAATATTTTGCATTATTTAAAAGTTTACATACGTCGTATGACGATTTAATGTAAATTGGCACAATTTTAAAAATTTAAGTAATTATCAACCATTATGTTTAATAAATAATTTTAATGACAGATAATGTTAAATTCAGAAAGGACTACTTAACGCTATGAAGTGTTACCAGTGTGGCACATGTACGGCAGACTGTACTTCAGCAAACATCGATAGTAAATTCAATCCAAGAAAAATTATGCTTGAGTATCTTGAAGAAGGAAAATTTTCAGAGTTTTGTTGGTTATGTGCAAGTTGTTTTAAATGTTATAGATGTCCAAGAGAAGTTAAACCGTATGAAATTTTATCAGAAATGAGAAGTAAACTCATAGAACAAGGTAAGATCCCAGCATACGTAAAAGCTTTTGTTGAGACTGTCAAAGACTATGGCGAGTTAGATGAAACTGCATTTTTTATTAAATTGGCTAAATCTGGGATGTTTATGGATACATCTGTAATTATCTCAACTCTGAAAAAAAGAGGTATAAAAGCAATAAACATTCCAAGAAAGAGTGAGTGTGCTAAAGAAATCTCCAGAATATTTTTGATTGTTGAAGGTGCTGAAAAAGTAAAGAGTGTCGATAGTGTTAAAAAAGCAGTTATCTCAGGTGTCCCATCATGAAGTTAGCTTTTTTTCCCGGTTGTTCTGCGAAAAGCTCTGGATTTGAGTATGCTAATTCAGCTTTAAAGTTAATGAAAGAGCTTGGGCTGAAAGTTGTAACTCCAGATTTCAACTGTTGTGGTACTCATATAGTTGAAGAGTACAACAGAGATGTTTGGTTAGCATTAAATGCCAGAAATTTAGCGATAGCTGAGGAAATTGAAGCAGATATTGTTACAATATGTCCTGCCTGTTATCAGAATCTAAAAAAAGCAAAAATAATTTTGGAAAACGAAGAAGAAAAAAAGAAAATAAATGGAATTCTTGCATCAATAGATAAAGAATACACTGGAAAAACGAGTGTTTTTCATGTAATCGAGCTACTAAAAAAATTTACAGATAAACTTAAAATAAAAAATAAAAGTAAAAAAGTTGTAGCCTACTACGGTTGTCAAATATTAAGGCCGCCAGAATTAGGAATAGATAATCCGGAAAACCCAAAAATTTTTGAGAATTTTCTTAAAGAAGTTGGCTTTAAAGTTGAAGAGTTTAAAGCTAAGAGTGATTGTTGTGGAGGTACATTTTTACTAACAAATCCTGATGGGTTTAAAAGGAGAGCTGAGAGTATATTAAATGAGGCAAAAAAAGTTGCTGATTGTATTGTAACACTCTGTCCTCTATGCCAATTCTCACTCGAAATAGTTAGTAGTGATATAGAAGTTGTGCCATTCACATCCTTAATACTAAATGAACGTAAGCTTTAAGTTACCATTTTAACTTTCTTTTTTAAAGGCCCGAGAACCGGCAGGGCTGAAAAGTGAGGCTCTGCGGCTTAACGGGCCTACAGCAAAAAAAATTTAAACACCCCAATTGGGGAAATTTCTAAGCGGGGGTTGCCGAGTCAGGAAAAGGCGCTGGCTTGAGGGGCCAGTCCCGTAGGGGTTCGAGGGTTCAAATCCCTCCCCCCGCACTGGAAATACTTATACGTTTTGTAGTCTAATTCTAAACATGGACACAGAAATCGTAAAAATTAAAGGTAGAGAAATACTCGATTCTAGGGGAAATCCAACTGTAGAAGCCGAAGTAACTTTAAAATGTGGCGTTACTGGAAGAGCTGCCGTTCCAGCGGGCGCTTCCAGAGGAAAACATGAAGCTCTTGAGCTTAGAGATAGTGGAAGTAGATATAAAGGTAAAGGTGTTCTAAAAGCTGTTGAAAACATAAACGTACTAATATCTGCCGAGTTAAAAGGAATGGATGCACTAAACCAAAGAGAAATAGATGAAACGATGATAGAGCTTGATGGGACTGAAAACAAAAGTAAACTTGGAGCAAATGCAATACTCGGTGTTTCTATGGCTGTAACAAGAGCTGCAGCCAAAGCAATTGGTTTACCTCTGTTTGTTTATCTTGGGGGAGTTTGTTCCAACCTACTACCAGTTCCAATGATGAACATACTTAATGGAGGTGTACATGCAAATTGGCAGGGTGCAGATTTTCAAGAGTATATGATTGCTCCCTACGGTGCTGACTGTTTTGCCGAGGCTTTGAGGTGGGGTAGCGAAATATACCATACCTTAAAAGAAGTGTTAAAAGAGAAAGGACATAGCGTGGGGGTAGGAGATGAAGGTGGTTTTGCTCCAAAAGTTTCTTCAAACGAAGAGCCAATTAAACTGATAATAGAAGCTATAGAAAAAGCTGGATATGAACCGGGAAAGCAAGTTGGAATTGCGCTTGATCCAGCTTCAAGTGAATTCTTCGAAAATGGATATTACATACTTAGAACTGAAAACAAAAAGCTAACTTCTGAGGAGATGGTAAACGTTTACGCCAAATTAGTAGATGAGTATCCCATAATACTAATAGAAGATGGGTTGGCTGAAGATGATTGGGAGAACTGGAAAATATTGAATGATAGACTTGGAGATAAAATAGAGTTGGTGGGAGACGATATATTTGTTACAAATGTCAAAAGAATTAAAAAAGGTATAGAAGACAATATTGCCAATGCAGTTCTAATAAAACTTAACCAGATTGGTACAGTTAGTGAAACTGTTGATGCAGTCAAACTTGCTCAGAAAGCCGGATGGGGTGCTATGATTTCTCATCGCTCAGGTGAAACTGTAGATTCCTTTATATCAGATTTTGTAGTAGCGATGAATACTGGGCACATAAAAACTGGAGCTCCATGCAGAGGAGAAAGAGTTGAAAAATACAATCAATTATTGAGAATTGAAGAAATGCTTGGCAAATCTGCTAAATTTGCCGGGAAAAAAGCTTTTGTTAGAGAGCCAAGATTTTAAAAAATAAAATTTTATTTTTTAATTTATTTTTTTAATTTACCATGCGAACACTAAAAAAATACTATCCTTTTGCAACACCGAGCGGGAGTAACTTAGCTACAAGCTTTGAAATTCCTGCTTTGTGTACAACTTCAACTACATCATCACTCTTTTTATATGCCTCTGGGGCTTCCTCAGCCAATAGTGCTCCGTGCGTAGCTCTTACATATATTCCTCTTTTTTCAAGCTGTGATTTTACAACGTTTCCTCTCAACTTTTTCTTTGCTGCAGCTCTGCTCATAACTCTGCCACTACCATGACATGTAGAGCCAAACGTTTCCTCCATAGCTTTTTCTGTTCCAACCAGAACGTAACTTGGGGTACCCATTGAACCGGGTATTAAAACAGGTTGTCCTATTTTTTCATATTTACTTGGTATTTCTTTGCTACCGGGACCAAAAGCTCTTGTAGCTCCTTTTCTATGAACGCAAACGAGTTTAGATTTTCCATCTATCTCGTGCTTTTCAAACTTGGCTATGTTGTGAGCCACATCGTAAACGAGTTTCATTTCTAAGTCCTCTTCACTCATACCAAACACTTTTTGGAAAGTTTCTCTAACCCAATGTGCTATTATATGCCTATTACACCAAGCAAAATTTGCACTTGCAGCCATACCAGCAAAGTAATCTCTTCCTTCCTTACTGTTTATTGGTGCACAGGCAAGTTGTCTATCTGGTAGTTTTATACCGTACTTTCTAACAGCTCTGTCAAGTACTGTAAGAAAATCAGAGCAAACTTGGTGACCTAAACCTCTGCTACCACAATGTATCATTACTGTTACCATTCCTTCTTCTAACCCCATTACTTTTGCAGCCTCTTTGTCGTAAACTTCTGCTACATATTGAACTTCCAAGAAGTGATTTCCTGCACCAAGAGTGCCAAGTTGAGTTCTACCCCTATTTCTGGCTTTTTTGCTGACCACTTCTGGTTTAGCACCATCTAAGGCACCATTTTCCTCACAACATTCTCTATCTTCTTCCCACCCATACCCATTTTCTATAGCCCAGTTAACACCAGAAACGAATACTTCGTCTAACTCTCTATCGCTAAGCTTTAATCTACCTTCACTGCCAACTCCCGAAGGGACTGCAACGAACAATTCATCAATCAACTCTCTTATTTTACCTGAAACTAAATCTACATTTAAGTTGCTCCTAAGCAATCTAACACCACAGTTAATGTCAAAACCAACACCGCCGGGACTTACAACACCATCTTCAACATCAAAAGCAGCAACTCCACCTATGGGGAAACCATAACCAACATGCACATCAGGCATAACCAAGCTCGCCTTCTGAATTCCTGGCATTGTTGCAACGTTTGCAGCCTGTTCAACTGCATCTCTTTCCAGAATTTTCATTAACTTTCTATTTATGTAAAATATTGCAGGTACTTTCATTCCCGGTTTGTAGTTTTTTGGTAATTCCCATTTGTAATCAGTAATTTTCTTCAATAAATCCTCCATAATCATACCCCCCTTTTAACGTTTTCATAACCTTTTCGTGCAATTCCATTAGAACTTTTTTCTTATCCTCCATTAACACTGCATCTTCATCACCCATTATGTATATGTTGTAAGAGAACGGGCTCGGACTTGATATGTCCTTAATAACGACTTTTCTTTTACCACTTTCTATACTGCGTAAAAAATCTATCGCTTCATCAATGTGCATACTATCTTCAATTATCTCTCTATAAGTTTCTTTTAATACTGGAAAATCCGGTATATTTTTAACGACTTTCAACAAAGTTTCAGCACTTAACTGTTGCCTCCATACGCTTTTTTCTCGCCCCATGTACCTCCTAAGAACCATAAAACTTCTAACTGCAACATGCCTAAATCTTCTCTTTAATATTTCAGTTCTCTCTAACGCTTTTTTCAAATCCTCCTCAAAGTTTTTTGAAGAGAACAAATCAAGTATCTCCTTATCATTGAGATCTGCCTTTATTATAAATCCATTGTCATTAAAAGCCATTTTTATATTTTTACCTGTAATTTTTCCAGCTCTATACGCAAAAACTCTTGCTATTGCATTGTTAGCTCTTCTACCAACTAAGGTGTGAAAGACAAGAACAACTTCATCATCTAAGAATCTTTCTACTACTACTTTCTCAAATGTTGGAATTTCAGAGAACATTTTTTGCAATTCAAAGTATTTTACTATTGCTTCAGCCGTTTTAAAATCTATACCATAATTTTCGGATAGATTTACAACTACAGCTTTTTTGTCCCCATCAATAATAGAACTAACATAACTCCTGAAAATCTGAATTCTATTAGCCAAATCATAGCTTAAAGGCAGTTGTTCAGAAAACCAACTCGGCACAGTTACTTTTTCTCCTTCCACCTCTTCAACTATGAGTTGAGTGCCCTTGGACTTCAAAAATTTAAAAGTTCTACCTGCAAGAACAAATACATCTCCACTAACCAATCTCTCAGCAAACTCCTCCTCAACTTTACCAACAAATTTTCCATCTTTTGTAAAAACTTTAACTGAAACTTCATCTGGGATCGTTCCTACGTTCATGTAGTATATTGGTCTAATCATTTTACCTCTCTTTCCAAATTCTCCTGAATTCAACCAAATTTTTCCATAAACATTTTTATCCTCTAAAATTGTATATTCACCAGCAAGATACTTTAAAACACTCAAGAATTCATTCATACTCAAATCTTTGTAAGGATAAGCCCTTTTTATTAGTCTAAAAGCTTCTTCAACTTTCCATTTTCGTTCTATTGCCATTCCAACTATATGCTGGCAAAGTACATCAAGAGGTTTCTTGGGTATCCTTATTCTATCAAGTCTCTTTTCCATAGCCTCCTTAGCAAGAACTGTACATTCAACAAGGTCGTCCTGATCAACAACAACTATTCTGCCAACACTAACTTCATGCAACTTATGACCACTTCTACCTATCCTCTGCAAAGCTCTATTAATACTCTTAGGAGAGCCAATTAATATTACGAGATCTATATATCCAATATCAATACCCAATTCAAGACTTGTAGAACTAACAACGCATTTCAACTTTCCAGATTTTAGTTCTTCCTCTACCTCAAGTCTAACTTCTCTCGAAAGGGATGAGTGATGAGCTTTAATGTAATCTTTCCATTCTTTTAATCTTTTTCTAAGCTGATAAACTACTCTTTCTGTTGCACTTCTAGTATTTGTAAATATTAAAGTTGTTTTAGCTGATTTAACCATTTTAGCGATTTCCTCGTATAGTTTTTCACTCACGTTTTCTTGGAATGTAAAGAAATCTTTAACTGGTGATACGACTTTGATATCAATTGGTTTTTCAAACGTAACATCTACAGCAACGCACTTTCTTGGATTTCCATTATCATCAAATCCCGAAAGAAACTTAGCTACTTCATCGAGAGGGGAAATGGTGGCGGATAGACCAATTCTAATCATTCTATCTTTTTGCAAGTTTTCAAGTCTTTCCATGGAAATTGTTAAGTGCGAACCTCTCTTGTTTTCTGCAAGAGCGTGCACTTCATCTACTATTAGATAATCTACTCTCCTCAATTTTTCAGAAAACTTCGGACTCGATAAAACTATTGCAAGTGTTTCTGGAGTCGTTATCAAAATATGAGGTGGTTTTCTAAGCTGTTTGCTTCTCTCTTTTGAATCTGTATCTCCCGTTCTTACACCAATTCTTATCTCTTGCAATTTTATTCCTTTTTTCTCAGCAATTTCGTAGATTTCCCTTAAAGGCTCCATTAAATTTCTTTTTATATCATTATTCAAAGCTCTAAGTGGAGAAACGTAAACTACGTAAATTCTGTCTTCAAGCAATCCTTTTTCCGCAAGAGAGACAAGATTGCTTATAGCCGTTAAAAAAGCTGCTAAGGTTTTACCACTACCTGTAGGAGAAGAAATTAAAACATTGTTACCTTTGCTAATTTCTCTGATTGCAAACTTTTGAGGGGGGCTGAGCTCTTTAAATTTAGATAGAAACCACTCAGATACAAGAGGATGAAGAATTTTCAGCTCTGCACAAGGCTGTGTAACTTCCTTCCTGCAAGACATGTCCATTCATAGCTTTGTAAACTGAATTTAAACTACTACCCGGCTTCAAGTTCAACCAGCAATCGAGAGCATACACCTTAATTACATATCTATGAACGCCAGATGGCGGACAAGGGCCTCCATAACCTACGAATCCAAAGTTATTTACACCTTGAATTAGATTAATTGGTTTTCTAACTATTCCTTTCTTCGGTATGCCAGGAGGTATGTAACTCACATTAGCCGGTATATTCCAAGCAACCCAATGAACAAATATACCTTTTGGTGCATCCAAATCAATCATTATTAAAACTAAACTCTTAGCTTTGCCACTTACACCTTCAATTTTAACTGGAGGGGATATGTTTTCACCCATACAAGTGTATTTTTTTGGAAAATACTTAAAAGGTAAGCTAACTTTAAGTTTTTCAACCTTGGTGTTGTTACCAACGTTATTTCCCAAGCAACAACAAAGTAGGCAACACAACAACACTATTAGTAAATACTTACGATTCATGTTTCTTTTACTTCTCATAGTTAAATTACATTGTTGGTTAAGATCCTAATTAAGGTTTTTAGTTAACTCCTAAAAGGTTTAGCTGGTGACTAAAATTTTTATAGATGTACTAAATAATTCGAAAACTCTTTTAAACTAAACAAGCAATTATTGAGGTTAATGAGTACTGAGATAGAGAAAATAATTAGCATTTTGTCTAACGGTAAATTCGAAATACTAAAAACACTTCTTGAAAGTCCAAAAACACACAGTGAACTTTGCAAACAACTCAATATTTCACCACCCACAATTTCGAGGAGTATGAGAAATTTCTGTGAGTGTGAATTAGTAGAAAAAAATGGAAATCAATACAACTTAACAGGTTTTGGATACTACTTAACAGAGTACTTACTTAGTTTTGAAGAGTTAACAAAGCATTGTAGTTTTATTAAGTTTTCCCTGAGTTTTTCGAGAGTAATTCCTGTTGAATTAAAATCGGGAATATTAAGACTTAAAACGGCTGAAAGAATTGAATCTTCCGAAAGAGTGTTAAAAATACTACTCAACAATGTTGAATGTATGAAATACGGATTATTTATTTTAAAAGTAAATTTAAAGGATTTAATAAATGAAATATGTACAAAATGTGAATCTGGTGCAAAAGCAAAAATTATAGTACCAAAATCTATTGGTAAGTGTATAAATTCTAAAAATTTGGAAGTTAAAGTTATAGATAATCTACCACTTCAGCTCGCAGTTATAGATTATAAAATGGCTCTCATACATATAGTGCCGGATAAAACTTTTAGTTCAGTATACTATTTATGTAAAGATAAAAAATGCATAAAATGGATAGAATGCCTGTTTGATCATTTTTGGGATCTTTCGACGTAGAGATTTCTACCTTTTTTATCTATTGCTACAATGCAAGGTCCAAAGTTCTCAACTCTAAAAACGTAAACTGCCTCAGCCATACCAAGATCACTCCAATATATTTTTTTTATTTCCTTTATACATTCAGCTGCAAGAGCTCCGGCTCCTCCCGGAAAAGACAAGTAATATCCCCTACCTTCAAGCTTTTTAACAACTCCTTCATTCATACCGCCTTTTCCAATTATGATGGGGCATTTACTAAATTCTAAAATTAGAGGTGCGTACTCGTTCATTCTTGCAGAAGTTGTTGGACCAGCTGATACAACTTTACTATTTTTTATTAGTGGACCGCAATGATATATTGGTAAATGAAAAAGTTCGGTAGGTACTTCCTCAATTTTGTTTTCTTTTATTAGTTTTACAGCTCTTAAATGTGCTTTATCTCTCGCAGTAACAATATCTCCACTTAAATAAACAATATCACCAGCATTTAAATCATACCCAAAAATTTTTTCTATATTTAATTTTAATTTTTTCATAACCAATCACCCCAAAATTGTGGATGCTCTCCTATTTGCCCAACATTGAACATTAATTGCTAAAGGTAAAGAGGCAGTATGACAATGTGCAGTTTCAACAAGAACTGATAGAGCTGTAGTTTTTCCTCCAAGACCCATAGGCCCTATGTTAAGAGAATTTAACATATCAAGTATCTTTCTTTCAAAATCGTTCATATACCTAACATCTCTTAGTAACGCCTTTTTTGATAAAACTGCACATTCATCAAAAGTACCTCCTATACCAACTCCAACAAAAACAGGTGGACAGGGTTTTCCACCTGCATTTCTTATCACTTCTACAACGTACTCAGGTATTTTTTCAACTTCACCCGGAAGCAACATCATTAACTTAGACACATTTTCACTCCCTGCTCCTTTTGGCATTACTGTAACTTTTATTTCATCACCTTCAACAACACTCGTATGTACAACAGGTACATATATTCCGGTGTTATCCCCAGAATTAACTCTTGTAATAGGATGAACGGCATTGGGTCTAAGTGGAACTTCTTTCGTTGCAATACGGGTCGCCTCTCTAATCGCATCATAAATATCAAAATTATACTTTGCATCAATCCCAACATCCAAGAAAAATACGAGAATTCCTGTATCTTGGCAAATAGGTATTCTCCTCTCTAATGCGACTTCAACATTTTTTATAATTGTTTGAAGTACAACCTTTGCAATTTCATATTCCTCTTCTTTCTCCGCTTTTTTTATAACCTCTAAAACATCTTTACTTAATTCAGTTTCAGCTTTCATTATCAAATCCACAAGAGTGTTTACGAATTCATTTCTCGATACCATGGTTAAACTACAATCATTTTACTAATTAGCTTGTTGTTACAAAAAGGCTAAATATTACGGAGTAGTAATTATATTGGAGGTGAGAATTTGGAATATGTAATAAATAGGATTTGGAGCGTTAAAATTGTGAGAATTGGTGATGCAAGAGTCTTAAAAGTTGAAACAAGCGAGGAATGATCTATGATTAGTTTTTCATTTGAAGTACACCAACCTTTTAGGTTGTGCAATTCTAATAAAAAAATTCTTGAAAAAGTTGCAAAAAAGTGTTATATTCCTGCAACAAAGATAATCCTTGATAATCTTGACAGAGGTTTTAAATGTTCATTCAGCTTATCAGGACTTTTAGTAGAACAGCTTGAAATGTGGTGTAAAGAAGCTTTAGAATTATTTCAAGAGTGTGCAAAACATAAAAATTGCGAATTCTTAGCTCAAACGTACTTTCATAGCATATCAAGTTTATTTTCAATAAAGGAGTTTGAAGAGCAAGTTAAAATGCATAAAAATATGCTGAAAGAAAAATTTGGAGTTAAACCCGAGGTTTTCGAGAATACTGAATTGATTTTTAATAAAGATGTAGCAAGTTCAGCACATAGAATGGGATTTAAAGCTATTTACGCCGAAGGTTGTAATGCTCTATTAAATGGCAAAAGTCCAAACTTTGTTTATAGATGTGGTAAAATAAAAGTTCTTGTTAGAAATTATCAGCTCTCCGATGATATAGCATTTAGATTTTCATGTAAAAGTTGGAATGAATATCCACTAACAGCGGAAAAATATGCTGAGTGGCTTTCTAAAACTCCGGGGGATTGTATTAACATCTTCATAGATTATGAAACATTTGGTGAACATCATTGGAAAGAATCGGGAATTCTTGAATTTTTAAAATATCTGCCTGAAGAGTGTGAAAGTAAAGGAATCAAATTTGCTCTACCGTCTGAAATAGCAAAAATAAAGGATAGAGGAGAATTAAAATGCGATAAAACCACATCTTGGGCAGATTTAGAGAAAGACATCTCAGCTTGGGCTGGAAACGAGATGCAAAAGTCAGCTATAAGAGCTATAAGAGATGCAGAAATTTATGCAATAGATGAAAAAAGTAAAAGAAAGTGGAGAATTTTACAAACAAGTGATCACTTCTATTATATGTCAACAAAAAGTGGCAGTTGTGGTGAAGTACATTCATACTTCAGCCAAAGTGATCCATATACTGCATTTGAGATATATATGAAAACTTTAAACTCTTTTGAGGAAAATGTATTGTCAAAAATGCCGGAAAACAAGAGGAAAAAAATACTAAGAATTCTCAGAACGGTACCACCAGAAAAAGCATTTCATTTCTTTGAGGATGGAAAATATATCTGTTCAGCTTATTCTTTAAGTGAGTTTGCAGAAAAGTTGAAGGGAATTAGTGGCAAGTGTATAGAAGAACATAAAAAAAGAGGGGATTTTGAGAATTGGATTGCAGAAGTAGTAGGAGATAAAGAGCTGGCTGAAAAATTATCGAATGTGCACTCTCCCGTAGATGTTGTGTTTGAGAGAGTGTGTGAATTATGGAAACGCTTAAAATAGCTTTTTTCTGTTGGGAGAGCATATATACTGAGAGGGTTGGAGGACTTGCAAGAGCTGCCACACATCTTGCTGAAGAATTAGCTAAGAAACATGAAGTTCATTTTTTTACGAGGGGCATAGGAGATTTAGAAGTAAATGGTGTAAAATATCACTGCTATTGTCCTCATGGCAGTAATATAGTGGAGTACTGCAAAAACTTAAGTTTAAAACTTGTAGATGTGTTCAAAGAGTTTGACAATCCAAAGTTCGATATACTACACTTTCACGATTGGCACATGGTTGAAGCACTACACATATTAAGAGATAAAAATACTGTATTTACATATCATTCAACAGAATATGGTAGAAATGGAAATAAATTTGGTAACTGGTGGGAGTTTAGGGAGATATCTGGAAAAGAATGGTATGCCGGTTTGATAGCCAAGAAAATAACTACCGTATCAGATACATTAAAAAACGAAGTAATGTGGCTATACAACATTCCAGAATGGAAAATAAGAGTAGTACCAAATGGAGTACATCCTGAGGAATTTTATACTGATGTTGATGCTGGTCTTGTAAAAAAAGAGTACAGAATACATCCCCTAGCCCCCCTCATAGTTTTTGCGGGTCGTTTAGTTTATCAAAAAGGTCCAGATTTATTGTTGAGAGCGATACCGGAAGTACTAAAGCATAGATGGGATGCCAAATTTATATTTATTGGAGACGGAGATATGAGAAGTTGGCTTGAAGAAAAAGCAAAAAATTTACCAGTGTTATTTACTGGATATATACCAGATAGAGAATTTGTTAGATTATTAAATTCAGCAGATATAGTAGTAATACCAAGTAGAAATGAGCCGTTTGGATTGATATTGCTTGAAGCTTGGAGTGCTAAGAGGTGTGTTGTAGCCACAGATGTAGGAGGTTTATCTGAAAACATAGATAACTTTTACGATGGGATAAAAGTATACCCCACTCCAGAATCTATTGCATGGGGTATAAACTATGTGATAGATGATTCTGAAGGAGTAAGGTTGCTGGGGGAAAGAGGTAGAGAAAAAGTAGAACAAAGGTTTAGGTGGAAAGTTATAGCAAAAAAGATGATTGATGTTTACAGGAGTGTGTAAAAATTGAAACTGCACATTTTTGTTGATGAGTTCCCCCCTTTTTTAAGGGGTGGATTGGGAGTATATGCAATGGAAGTATCTAAGAGGTTGGCAAAGAAAAATGATGTATCAATTTTTACTAAGGGTGCTAAATCTGGACATGAAGTTTTGAATGGAGTAAACGTCTTCAGAGTTAAAGTACCCAAACCATCAATTTATTCATCATTTTTACCACCAGATGTAAGAAATTGGGGCGATGGTAGAATTTTTTACGCTGAAACTTTATTTTACAATATTATTTCAGCATACAAATCTTCAGAACTTGGAGATGCAGATTTAGTAGTTGCCCACGACTGGTTATCTTTTCCTGCTGGAGGTATTGTCTCAGCTACACTAAGAAAACCTCTCGTAGTACACTTTCACTCAACCGAATATGGAAGAATGAACAATCCATCTTCTGCTGTTTGTGAAATAGAAAAAGAGGGGATTGAAAATTCCGAATTAATAATAACTGTAAGTCAAGCAATGAAAGATGAAATAAAGTTGCATTACGGGGATAATAAAATAGAAGTTGTTTACAATGGAGTAGACACTGAAAAATATAATCCAAATAACTTTAAACGCGATGAAATTGAAAAGTTTAAGTCTAAGTTCACAAAAGATGAAAAGATAGTTCTATTTATTGGAAGGTTGACATGGGTAAAAGGAGTTGATTCTCTAATCAGAGCGATGCCAAAAATAGAGAAATACTGCGGAAAAGTTAAGCTTGTGGTAGTTGGAAAAGGTGAAATGGAGAATTATCTACAGAACTTAGCCAAAGATGTAGGAGCCAACTGTATCCTTAGGTTTGAGTTTGTGAGTGAGAGAGAAAGAATTCTGCACTACTTATCCTCAGACGTAGTAGTTATACCCTCAAGGTACGAACCATTTGGAATAGTTTGCTCTGAAGCTATGGCTTGTATGAAACCAGTTGTTGTTGGAGCAAAAGGCACATCTGGTTTAAGAGAGCAAGTGATCCATGGCAAAACAGGTTTTCACATAGATCCTGACAATCCACATGATATAGCATACTATACTTCTTTAATTTTAAACGACGAGAAAATGAGAGAAGATATGGGGAAAGAAGGTAGAAAAAGAGTGTTAGAATTATTTACTTGGGATAAGTGTGCTGAAAAAACTGAAAAAATTTACAAGAGGTTTTTGTAATGATACTATCTAAAATGGATTACGAAAATGCAAATAAAAAAGAATACTTGTTGATTAAAAACAATTGTTACTCATCTTCAAGTTTAGCAGGAAATACGAGAAAATACCATGGATTACTAGTCAAAAACGATTACGTTATTCTATCAGCCATTGACGATTATGTATTCGATAAGAGACTGTCATGTTTTGAATTTAGCAACTGTCTTGATTGTGAGTGTTTAAAGTACACTTATTCTTACGTTCATCCTGCTGAGTTTCACTATTGGTTTTCAGATGTTTTTGTAAAGAAAAAAATAGTTTTAGAGGATGGTTTTGTTAGTATAATATATTCATCAAGTGAGCCGGTTGAATTTAAGTTGATTCCACTGTTTGCTATGAGAGAAATTCATCAAACAAGAAAAAACTTTGAAGATGTGTCTTTCGGGAATATGGTTATAAAATCCAAAGATGAGAGTGCTATTTTGAAGATTTTAGCTTCAGAATTAAACATTGAAAGAGTAGATTACATCTACTGGAACGTAGAATATAGAAGAGATAGGGAAAGAGGTTACGAATTTAGAGAAAATTTGTATGCTCCAATAAAAATAGTTGCTAACACTGACAAAATAGAAGTGAGAGTTGGAGATTTGAATAAAAATGAAGTAAACATTCCAAATAAGTTGAACTTCTTTAACCCAGTAGAAATGTTGGAGATGGCATGCGACTCTTTTTTGAGAGATGGTTACATTGTAGCTGGATACCACTGGTTTATAGATGGCTGGGGTAGAGATACGTTTGTAAGCATTCCCGGATTACTGTTAGAGAGGGGTAAATTTGACTGTGCAAAAAAAATTTTTCTTAATTTTGCAAGAAAGATTAAAGATGGACTAATTCCAAATAAACTAAAAGATTTGGATTACAATTCAAGTGATGCAAGTTTGTGGTTTATTTACGCTTTAAAGAAGTTTTACGAAAAAACAGGAGATAAAAATTTTATATATAGATTAAAAGTATATGTTGAGGAAATAGTGGAGTTTTATCCAAACAGCGATGTCGCAAAATTAAAAGGAAATTTAATATATGTAAAACCAAAAACTACGTGGATGGATACTAAGTACACACCGAGAGATGGTTGTCCGGTAGAAATTAATGCTCTATGGATAAATGCCTTAGACTTCTCAGATAGACTTGGAATAGATATACCTACTAACGTAGAAGACTCAATACAAAAGTTCAAAAAAGTGTTTTGGAATAGACAGTACTTCAAAGATTTAAAAGATGATGAGTCATTTAGGCCAAATCAAGTAATTGCCTTATCGATACTGTCGGATATTGAAAGATTTCCAGAAGCAAAAAATGTTTTTTACATGGTTAAGAAGAAGCTTCTCACACCCTACGGATTGAGGACACTTTCACCAGATCACAAAGAATATAGAGGCAAGTTTATTGGAGATGAGAGCTATCATAACGGTTGCGTATGGCCATGGCTTCTTGGATTTTACATCGATCTTGGATTAAAATACAATATAAAAATTGAACCCGAAATTTTAATGCCTTTATTTTCACACATTTACGAGGCTGGAATAGGATTTATTTCAGAAATATTTGATGGAGATGCTCCGCATACTCCAGAGGGGTGTATTGCTCAAGCTTGGAGCGTTGCTGAAGTGTATAGAGCATTTAAAATGTTAAGCTACCCTCTCAATAAAACCTAATAACTGAGGGTACAAAAGTTAGTTCATGAGGCTAACCAAAACAGCTGAAGTTGTACTAAAAAAGAGGTACCTCCTCAGGAATGAAAAGGGAGAGATAATAGAAACACCAGAAGAAATGCTTTGGAGAGTAGCTAAGGCTGTCGCTTCTGCTGAAGAGAAATACGATGGAGACAGTGAAACTATGGCAAAAGCATTCTTCAATATAATGGATGAACAGTTGTTCCTACCAAACTCTCCAACTTTGATGAATGCGGGAACGGGTTTAAACTTATCTGCATGCTTCGTTATACCTGTAGAGGACTCGATAGATGGAATATTTAAAGCTTTATGGGATATGGCAAAAGTTCAAAAGAGTGGAGGAGGAACTGGTTTTTCATTTTCAAAATTAAGGCCTAGAGGTGATATAGTTCACTCAACCAAAGGTGTTGCCAGCGGCCCTGTAAGTTTCATGAAAATATTCGATGCTGCAACTGAACAGATAAAACAGGGTGGAAAGAGAAGAGGAGCAAATATGGGTGTACTAAACGTACACCATCCAGATATAGAAGAATTCATAAAAGCTAAGTGGGAAGAAGGAGTTTTAAGAAACTTCAACATCAGCGTAGGAGTTACAGACGAGTTCATGAAAGCCTTAAAGGAGAACAGAGATTACCCCCTAATAAATCCAAGAACCGGTGAAGAAGTGAAAAGGATCCAAGCAAGGAAGATATTCGATATGATAGTCGAAGGTGCATGGAGAAATGGAGAACCGGGCATGATATTTCTTGATACGATAAACAAACATAATCCAACACCACATGTAGGAAAGATTGAAGCTACAAATCCCTGCGGGGAGCAGCCACTCCTCCCATACGAATCATGCAACCTCGGATCAATTAACGTTTCAGCTTTTGTAAAAGGAAAGGATTTCGACTGGGACAGGTTAAAAGAAGTTGTACATCTCGCAACAAGATTCTTAGATGATGTTATAGACGTTAATTCTTATCCTCTAAAAGAAATTGAAGAAAAGACTCTCGCAAACAGAAAGATAGGTTTAGGAATTATGGGTTTTGCTGATGCCCTATTCAAGATGAACATACCATACGATAGCGAAGACGCATTAAAAATAGCAGAAAAACTCATGTCGTTCATACAAAGAGAATCTCACTTTGCATCTCAGCAACTTGCTGAAGAGAGGGGGGTTTTTCCCAACTGGAAGGGAAGTGTTTGGGAGAAAAAGGGAATAAAAATGAGAAATGCTACTACAACTACAATAGCCCCAACTGGTACTATAAGCATAATTGCCGGTTGTTCATCAGGAATAGAGCCGGTATATGCTTTAGCTTTTAAGAGGATGAACATACTCGACGGAGAAGAGTTTTTTGAAGTGAATCCAATTTTTGAAGAAGTTCTTAAAAAATTAGGACTTTACAACGATGAAATATTAAGCAAAATAGCTGAAGAAGGAAGCATTCAAGAAATAAATGAAATTCCAGAAAACATTAGAAGAGTGTTTAAATGTGCTCTCGATATATCTCCAGAGTGGCATGTGAGAATGCAGGCATCTTTCCAAAAATACACGGACAATGCAGTTTCAAAGACAATAAACATGCCGAACCATGCTACAAAGAGGGATGTAGAAATGGCATTTTTACTCGCATACGAACTTGGATGTAAAGGTATAACTGTTTACAGAGATGGTAGCAGAGAAGAGCAAGTCTTGGCTAAAGCTAAGAAAAAAGAGGAAAAAGAAATAAGAGGCAGAATTGTAAAAGGCCAGTACATAGAACCAAGACCAAGACCAAAAGTAACTACTGGAACTACTATAGAAACAAAAACTGGATGCGGATCTTTATACGTAACTATTAACGAAGATGATTATGGAATTGCTGAAGTATTCGTTCAACTCGGAAAAAGCGGAGGTTGTGCAGCATCACAGACAGAAGCAATAGGAAGACTACTAAGCGTAGCTTTAAGAAGTCAGGTCAATCCTTACGCTTTAATAAGACAGTTAAAAGGAATAAGATGCCCATCCATTGGTTTTGACAATGGGGAAATAATTACCTCCTGTGCTGATGGAGTAGCCAAAGTTCTTGAGAAATATCTAAAAGGTGAATTTACAAGCAAGAGGACTGACGGTATTAAGCCACTAACAGAGTTTATGGAAAATAAAAGGCAAAAAACAAAGATGATTGGTGGAGTTTGTCCTGAGTGTGGTAATGTATTAGAATATGGAGAAGGTTGCATGATTTGTAAAATGTGTGGGTTTACAAAGTGTGGATAATTAGTATAGGTAAATTATGCCCCAAATGACAAATTAGGGCTACCAGAATGAGTTACAACCTAAAGATTTATATATTAGATATTCTGAAAAATGAAAGACATAGGATGGCCGGTGAGTTTGAGCAATTTGCGGGATGAATGTGTTTGATAATTCAACAACCGGCCAGTATAGGAGGTGTGATGAATGGGTGAATTGCCTCTTGCCCCAGTTGAAAGAATAATTAGAAATGCAGGGGCTCAGAGAGTTAGTGAAAGTGCTAAAAAGGCGCTTGCAGATGCAATAGAAGAATACGCAACCAAAGTTGCTAAGAGGGCTGTAGAGCTTGCAAATCATGCTGGTAGAAAGACTGTAAAGGCTGAAGATATAAAGATGGCTGCAAAAGAATTTTAAATTTTTATATTTTTTGTAAAATTTTTTATGCTTATGGAATTATTTCAGTTGTGTTGTTAAATTTTGGATATTGAAGATCTCTCAAATCAACCCTTCCTTCTTTTACATATCCTTTTATTCTTGGTATTACCCGCTCAATCTCATTTATCAGATGCTTACAAGAACCACACACAAGTTTAAATCCTTCATCCCCCCAAAGTCTCTCCCTATTAAAAAATAGGCATCTACCTCCACATATTGTGGAAAAATTACAACTCTTACAAGGCTCTAAAATATCAACAAACTTTTTTATACCACTTTCCAAATCACCAAGTTTATTCCACTCGAATTCAGCACAAATTGGACAGGCTGTAATCTTACCATCAGTTGTTATAGAGAATGATGTTTTACCAGCCCCACAAGGAGGAGATACGTTTGGTTCAAAAAGAAATGCCTTAAAAATACCAAGAAATGGTACAATTCCTCTCACTACCCCATTTTCTATTTCTTTAACCCACCAATCTACAAGTTTCGATATTCCAGTATTGTATTCTTTTATCCAGCTACCAAAATCAGTCCACAATCCATCAGGACTCCATACTGCATTAATTTGCCAGTGAACACGATCGAACCCGACGCTTAGCAAGTGTCTAACATCTCTAAAGATATCTGTTTTCTCGTTAGCAACCATTCTTGCAATTAAATCTCCACAATAAAATTTTTTTAACCATCTAACGTTTTCCATAACTTTTTCGTAAACTTCCCCTTTGTAATAGTCATTAACTTCCTTAACACCATCAATAGAAATGAGAATGGTAGATAACTTCTTAAGATACTTTTTCCTGACTTTTTTTAAGAATAAGCCATTTGTTTGCAGAACAAAGTGCTTTGCATCAATTTCATCCATTATCTCTTCCATTAAACTTGGCCTCAATAAAGGTTCTCCACCATAAAAAGCTAAAATGGCATTTTCGTCTTTTTCTACAAAGTTTTTTAGAAGTTTCAAATCATAGGTTATTTCAGACGGCATTATGTTTGGATCAATACTGCCTCCACAGTATTTACAACTCAAATTACATTTAGCTGTAAGAAATACAATGTACAACATAAATTTAATTCCTCCTCAATTCCTCATACTTTTTACGAACACTCTGAGACAACTCTTCTCTCAATTCACCTGAAAAGTAGTCTATTCTTGCAGCTATTGCTACCTTAGCAGCCATATATCTGGACATTTTACCTCTTTTTTTCTTTGGCAGTGTTCTTATAAATGGATGCTGAAATATTACTCCGTGTTTTGGGAATTTAGCTTTCTTACCCCTTTTTACTCTTGCCATAGCTTTATACAAGCTTTTTTCCGCACCAAGAACTTGTATTGTGCTTGCAGGTAATTCAGCCAGTTTTTTTAAACTTCCTGCTTTTTCAAGTAACCTTGCCGCAACAATTCCGAGAATCGAATACAAATTTGGTGCTATTTTTTCAAGTATTTTCTCAATTTCATTTTCTACTTTGCTTCTAAGAACTCTAAGAGCTTTTATTTCCTCTCTTGTTAGATCACATATTTCACTCTCTCTAACTTCCTCAATATCTTCTACTTTATTCTCCAGCAGATTAATAATTTCGTCGAGCTCATCAAGTAGTTTTAAAAGATGTATTACATACAAATCTTCTCTTTTTAATTCTTTTTCAGCTTTATTTTTGAAGAATTTTATTGCTTCTTTTCTTAAAGTAGAGTAGTATTCTTTTTCATCTTTAAAAACATCTTTTAATGCAACTTCTTTTAAGTTAAATGGTAGTTTTTTATTTTTTATATCAAATTTAATTCTCTTTTCAACAACTCTACTACCATCTTTATCACTTTCAACTACACCATACCAAACTTCATACCTCATTCAATTCAACCCTCGCTCCAGTGTTGTTTGGTGTGGCAATTAAAGTCTCGCATTCTATACCTTTCTCCTCAAAAAATTTTTTCATATCTTTTAACAAAATTTTTCCTTCTTTTTCAGATTCAACAACAATGTATATGGCAGTTCCAGTAGAACTCATACCCGCCCCTTCAAATTGTTCTAAAAGTTCTGGAATTCCTATATCACTGTGCATATTCACTTCAATTTTCTTAAATCCAATTTTCTGAATTTTACTTATAGTTTTTCTGAACGAATCTATATCCTCTTCAACAACAGATGGTAGAAGTTTCATTAAAATTATATGTGAAAGTTCTCTAACTTCTTCAATAGGTATTGGGCAGTTTTTTTCAAATAAATTAACTTCTCTCCTTCCAGCAAAACCTAAAACTTCAGGAATTACAATCGCAACTTTCCATGGAAAATCATATCTAAAAATTACTGGAGGAGGAGGGGCTTTGCTAAGAGAGGATGGTGAAAAACCTTTTTTTACAGTTAAGCTATGCCCCCCATCTACAATGAAACCTCCTTTTTCAAAAACAGCAACACCTATGCCCGATGTACCACCTCTACCTACTATTTTTGCAAGCTCCCTTACACTTAATTTAATACCAAAAAGTTCCGAATAAGCTTTTGCAATTGCAAGAGATAACTGAGTTCCGCTACCAAGACCACAATGTGGTTTGTATTCTTCTAAAATACTAACTTCAGCCTCAAAACCAAAAACACTTTTCAATTTATTAAGTGTGTTTTCAGCCTTTTTCTTTAATTCCGTATTTTTTGAAATACACTTATTTTTTCCTTTTCTTAACTCAACTACTATGCTCGGTTGATTTAAAGCAAATCCAACACCACCATCAACTCTACCAATGCTACCATTTAAATCAATTAGAGTGATATGTATTCTTGAAGGTGTTTTTACTTTAATAAACATGATAAATTTCTCAGTTGGAATGCTAATAAATTTAACGTCTATTACGAATAGGCACTCTTTTCACATTTCCACAATTTAAGCATGTAATAATAACCCTGCTTTTTTTAATTCTAACCCTAATTCTATCGTGTCTATATGGGTAAAAGCATTTCTTACAAAAGTTTCTTAATTCTTTAGGTATTTTTACTCTATATTTCATTGCAATCTTCCTTGCCAAAATTATATATCTTCTTGATAAATCATAATCCTCAAATTTTATTTTTTCAGACATTTCAATAAGTTTTTTAATTCTCAATTCAGCCAATTCTCTTTCAAGTTTTTTTTCTCTCCTTAGCATCTAAGATTTTTCAAAAACTCGGCTTATAAAATCTTACCTATTGATAACGAGATAAATAACAATAGGTGCTCCAAAAAGAGATGTAACAACACTAATTGGGAGTTCTATAGGATTTAAAAGCATTCTAGCAATTATATCACATAAGACAGTTATAGATGCTCCAGCAAGCGCTGAAGCTGGTATTAATATGAAGTGGTTGGACGTTTTAAAAAACAGTCTTACTATGTGTGGCACAGCTAAACCTACGAATGCAATTATACCACAGTATGCTGTTACTACAGCTGTTAAAATAGCAGAAATACACATTATTGCAATTCTTACAACTTTAACATTAATTCCCATTGTTTTTGCGTATTCCTCTCCCAGAAGTAGTGCATTTAAAGATTTAGAAAGAAAAAAAGAAGAAACTATAACAGGCAGTAAGATTATTAACATAAACTCAAGGTAAGACCAAGTAACTCCCGAAAATGTTCCAAAACTCCATAAAATGTATATCTGAACATTTCTTGCATTTGCAAAAGTTATTAAAATCTGATCAACTGCAGAGAATGCATAACCTATCATTAACCCTACAATCAATAGAGTTACTCCACTTCTAACCTTAGCTGCAACAAGAACTAAAACCAATATTGCTATAGCAGATCCAAGAAGGGCTGAAACTACGAAAGCTGGAGCGTAAAAAGAGAAATTTGGAACTAAAATCACACCCGCCAAGATATAAAGTGCAACACCAAAAGATGCTGCTGAAGATATACCAAGAACGTATGGGCCAGCAAGCGGATTTCTGAAATACGTTTGTAACAACAAACCTGAAACTGCTAAACTCGCTCCCGCTATTGCAGCAGCAAAAGTTCTTGGCATTCTAACTTCAAACACAATATATCCGAGAACATCATTTTTTCCTGAAAGAAACTTTATTAAATCAAAAATAGATGCGTTAACACTACCAATTATTATACCAAGAAAAATTGAAACTGTAAGCAAAATTAAAAGTAAAAATAATTTTTTGGTCATTTTAATCTAACAAAGTAGTGTGGTTTGTAGCCTCTAAATAAGTTTGGATGTGTTATTGCTGCTAAATCTTCGATTACTCGATCAGTATGTATATAACCAAGTTGCCAGTAATCGGGAGTTATATTGTAAATTCTGCCATCTTTAAACGCCTTTATTTCAGTTAATCTAGGATCTATATTTTTTATGTACGTAAGATTTTTTGCAAAATACGATGCATAAATGAAGTAGTCTGCATTATTCGCTATTTTAATTAGATTTGCTATATTAGTAGTTGTATATGCTGAACCATTAAATCCCAAGTAAGTACATCCAGCATCTCTTACCATGTTTGCTACATAAGACGTATTTGAAGGCATATATACTCTACCATGCCATATCAAAGCCCATACTAACGTTGGTCTGTTCGCATCTTTTACTTTTTCTTTAATTTTAGTTATATTTTCAACTATTCTGTTAAAGTATTTACAAGCTATGCTCTCTTTTCCAGTTATAGCTCCAAAAAACTTAACCCATTCAACTCTGCCAAGAGGTGTATTTTCCTTCCACTCACTATCAATAACAAAAGGCACATTTAACTCTTTAAGTTTCTCTGCAACTTTATAGTTGTTCATAGCAACGTAAATGACAACTAAATCTGGATGAAGTTTCAATATTTTTTCATAATCTGGATTGTAAGGACTTCCAACATTCAAAATTTTACCTTCTTTTAGTTTTTCGGCTACATCCTTAAAGTATATTTTGTAGTTACCACCATACATAAATCCGACTAAGCAATTTGTAGCATTAATAGCCTCCAGCATAGCTAAATGAGTAGATGACATAACTATTAGTCTTTTAACTGGAATTTTAATGTAAATAGGATTTTTTACAAAACTTATATTTGGCTTTGTGCCATTATAAAGAATATAGACATTCCACTTTTTATCATTTTTTACATATAAAATATAACCTCTACTATTTTCTGCTTTGAATGGTATTAATTTAAAATTTTTTGCATATTTAACCAAATTATGTTTTAATAAAATATTTAAATTATTTTTTTCTTTCTGTTTTTGAGTGCAACCTGAAATCAATGCTACAACAATTAGAAGCAGTGCTATTTTTTTCAAAGTCATTGACATATCATCAAATAATTTTGACTATTTATATTTTATGCGAAATTTTAAAATTATATAAATAAATAAACTATCTAAATATACCAAACCAAAAGCCTTAATCACGATAGACCAAACTAAGAACAATGATCACAACCTTAGATAAATTCTTCCCCCTATTTGATGATGAAGTTAAAATTGATAAAAGAAGAATAGTTTTAACTGAAGAAATAAAAAAGTATCATGAAATGTTACTTAAAAACGTTAGTATTGCTTATGAGATCGCGAAAAAAGCAAGAAGTAGAGGATTGGACCCAAGTACGGAAGTGGAAATACCAATAGCTAAAAACATGGCTGAAAGAGTTGAAAGGTTGCTACATATAAAAGGAGTTGCTGAGAGAATAGAAGAATTAGAAAAAAAAGGAATGAGTAGAGAAAAAGTCTGTTTTCAAATTGCCGAAGATATAATAGACGGTAAATTTGGCAAATTTGATAGACTGAAAGCTATAGATTTAGCTGTCAGAAGTGCTGTAGCTATTTTAACAGAAGGCGTTGTAGCTGCCCCAATAGAAGGAATAGCCAAAGTAAAAATAGATAAAAATGATGATGGTACTGAATTTTTGAAAATATACTATGCAGGCCCCATAAGAAGTGCTGGGGGAACTGCACAAGTAATATCCGTCTTAGTTGGAGATCTCGTTAGAAGAAAGCTTGGAATAGATAGATATAAACCAACAGAACAAGAAATTTTAAGATATTGTGAGGAGATCCCTCTTTATAAAAAAGTTGCAAATCTTCAATACTTACCAAGCGATGAAGAAATAAGATTGATAGTATCAAATTGTCCTATATGTATTGATGGTGAACCCACTGAAGATGCTGAAGTTTCAGGATACAGAGATTTGCCAAGAGTGGAAACAAACAGAGTTAGAGGTGGTATGTGCCTCGTTATAGCAGAAGGTATCGCGTTAAAAGCTCCAAAACTGAAGAAGCTCGTGGATAGTATATCAATAAGCGGATGGGAATGGCTCGATAAACTAATAAGTACAAAAGAGAGTGGAAAAGAAGAAAGTAAAGAAGAGGGTGGTGTAAAACCAAAGGATAAGTACCTTTCAGATATAGTTGCTGGAAGACCTGTTTTTAGTCATCCCTCTCGTAAAGGGGGTTTTAGGCTTAGGTATGGCAGAGCAAGGAATTCTGGTTTTGCAACCATAGGAATAAATCCAGCAACAATGGTTATAGCGGATTCTTTTATTGCAATTGGAACCCAACTAAAAATAGAAAGACCCGGAAAAGCTGGGAGCGTCGTTCCAGTTACAAGTATAGAGGGGCCAACTGTAAGATTAAAGAACGGAGACGTAGTTAGAATTGATAGCTATAAAGAGGCTATTTCAATTAAAGAGGAAGTTGAAGTAATCTTAGATATGGGAGAAATTCTAATAAATTTTGGAGATTTTCTCGAAAACAATCATCCGCTTTTACCTTCGCCTTTCGTTTATGAATGGTGGAAGCAGGAGTGCGAAGAGAAAGGTGTGCCTTCAAAATATATTAGGGAAAAAATTGACGAAAAAACGGTTTTAAAACTTTGTGAAGAATACGATGTGCCTTTACATCCTGAATATACTTACATGTGGCACGATATAAGTAGGGAAGAAATTGAATACCTCAGAAACTGGATAAGTAAACAAGGAAAAGTTGAAGGTAATATTGGATTATTAACAGTAGAGTTTGACGAAAAAGGAAAAAGAATACTTGAAAATTTGCTTATTCCTCACAAAGTTAGGAATGGTAGGATTGTTCTTGAAAAATGGAGAGTACTTATTAGATGCTTAGGATTAGACGAAAATCTGAACAAAAGAGTTAGTATGCCAAAAAGCGGCTCAGCACTTGAAATAGTAAGGAGTTTGTCAGGCTTGGATATTAGAGCGAGATCACCTTGGAGAATTGGTGCAAGAATGGGCAGACCGGAAAAAGCAAAAGAAAGGAAAATGAGCCCACCCCCTCACTTACTATTTCCGCTTGGACAAGCTGGAGGAAAAACAAGAGATATAAAAAATGCAATAAACTACACTTCATCCTATAATTCAGCTAAGGGAATGATATCTGTAGAAGTTGCAGTTAGAAAATGTAAAAAATGTGGAAAAGAAGGTTTTTGGTTGAAATGTGAATGCGGTGGTTTAACAGAGCAAGTTTACTATTGTACAAGGTGCAAAATAAAAGTTGGAAGTGAGATTTGTCCAAGGTGTGGGAGTGAGACCATTGCTTACTCCAGAAAAAATGTGAATATAAAAGAGCTTTATGAAAGTGCTTTAAAGAACTTAGGAGAAAGAGATACTTTTTCCACGATAAAAGGAGTAATAGGAATGACTTCAAAACTAAAAATACCCGAAAGGCTTGAAAAAGGTATCTTAAGAGCTAAACATGGAGTATATGTGTTCAAAGATGGTACTATTAGATTTGACATGACTGATATACCATTAACACACTTTAGACCAAGAGAGATAGGAGTTAGTGTAGAAAAATTAAAAGAACTTGGTTATGAACATGACTGGAAGGGAAATGAACTAAAAAGCGAAGATCAAATAGTTGAATTAAAACCTCAAGACATAATACTTTCAAAAAATGCCGCTGAATACATGGTTAGAGTTGCCAAATTCATAGACGATTTACTCACCAAATTTTATGGATTGGATCCATTTTACAACGTAGAAAAACCAGAAGATTTAATAGGACACTTAGTAATAGGATTAGCTCCTCATACTTCGGCAGGGGTTCTTGGTAGAATAATTGGATTTACAGATGTTTTAGCAGGGTATGCTCATCCATACTTCCATGCAGCAAAGAGGAGAAACTGTGATGGTGATGAAGACTGTGTTATGCTTTTACTCGATGGACTTCTGAATTTTTCCAGAGCATACTTGCCTGACAAAAGAGGGGGTAAAATGGACGCCCCATTAGTACTCACTACCATAATAGATCCAAAAGAAGTTGATAGTGAAGTACACAACATGGACATAGTGGAAGTTTACCCTCTTGAATTTTATAGATTAACTTATAACTACCCTAATCCAAAAGATATTTGTGAATTGATAGAAAGAGTTGAAGATAGGCTTGACACAGATTGCAAAGATTGTTGTTTAAGTTTTACACATGATACTGAAGATATAGCTCTCGGAGTTAGGGAGAGCGCTTACAAGTTATTAAAATCCATGCAAGACAAAGTTAAAGCTCAGATGAGCTTAGCTGAAAAAATAATAGCTGTAGATGAAAACGATGTTGCAGAGAGAGTCATAAATAGGCATTTCTTACCAGACATAATAGGAAACCTCAGGGCTTTTTCAAGGCAGGAGTTTAGGTGTGTAAACTGTAACACAAAGTATAGAAGAATCCCATTATCGGGGAAGTGTCTAAAATGTGGTGGAAACTTAACATTGTCTGTACACTTCGGATCAATAAAGAAGTACTTAGATATATCAATAGAATTGAGTGAAAGCTACAAAGTAAGTGACTACACAAGACAGAGATTAAAGCTTGTAGAAGTAGAGATAAAATCTCTATTTGAAAGTGATGTTAAAAAACAAATAAGTATAGCTGAATTTTTCTAAATTTATTCTGCGATTTTTACTTTTTTCAAAATAATTAAAATTTAATAAAATTTAATAGTAAAATTTTACATTAAAAATTTATTTTTTACTAAGATGACAGCAGTAACTACAAGTGTAATTTTTTGGTAAATCCATTCCCCTTTTTAAATGGCAATTTATACATAAAGTAGTATTGTATGTTGTATTATTCAACTTTGCTTTTGGAAGTGGCTCTCCAAACATGTGCAAAAACTCACCTGTTTTAACTACATTTATCCCCTGAAATACTTTTATCCATCCGCCATGATACACTATTGCTACGGGAACTGAATTTATGCCTACATGTTTCGCTAACCATTGACACTCCTTTGAGCAATTACTCATGTTATACATATCACAGAAATAAAATTTTATGTTTTTATCTGTTTTTCTCAATAATTCCATATAAGGCTTAACTTCTCTACAGTAAGGACACTTAGAGGAATAATAAAAGAATACTTTTGTCACAAAGTTGGTAGTTTTGGTTTTATTAACTGGCATATTTTTCGGCATTTTTGCCGTACTTTTAACATTAGTACCTCTGTTTTCTTCAACTTGAGCGCATCCAGCTAAAAATACTGCCAGCAAAATAAAAAATACTAATAATTTCTTCATATTCATTCAAAAATATAGCAGTAAATATTACTTACGTTTTTTCACAATTCTACTGGGTAACGCTGTGGTACCAACGAAGTATATACTCTGGTAATTTCAAACCATGCGTAGCTAATTTCTCCACAACACTTAATGGAAGTGGACTAAGGACGTAAGCAGCATAACAATAAAAGTTTTCATAACTACATCTTAAAACGTAGCTTTTGGTAATTGAAGATAGAGTTGATTCCTTCCCCACTATGGAATAAACTTGAACTCCACTTTTCTTCATTTGATTACACCAATTTATAAGGGGTTCATTCTCACCGCTACGTGAAATTAAAAGTAATACATCTCCTGCTCTTGGGTGTGGTGCCAAAGGACCGGAAAGATAAGCTTCGTCTCCAACACTCCTTTTAACGTGTTGTAACCTTATAACAGTCATCATTGCGACTTCCTTGGCAATACCAAGCCCGCCTACAGTAACGTGACTTCTCCTTTCTACAGCATCTACTAAGTCCAAGTAAACTTCACTATCCATAAAATCATCTACAATTTTAAAGATATTTTTAAAATCTTCATTAATGTCTAAGACAAAATTGCAATCTCTATCATAGTTAACAGCAAGTTTCAATCTGTGAGTTAGCATTAAACTCCCCAATTCATATATATCATTCATTATTCCAAGTTTTGGATACTCTTTTTCACTTTTAGGTTCACTTTTTCTACCCTTTAATTCTATAACAAATCCAAAGTCTTTCTCCCTAATAAGGCCAATACTAGAAAAAAGATTGGATGTAATTGCATTAATAGTATAGTTCGATTTATTACCTTTACTCTCAATATATCTTGTTATTTCCTGAACTGTTTTTTTAGGGATTAGAGTTTCTCCACTGCCGGAATTGACGAAGATTGCTATTTTTTTATATCTTTTTTCAAGTTCTTCAGCAGCCTCATAAATCGTATTTCCGGGGAAATCCAAATCCCCAAGAGTTTTCACAATTTTATTTATTCTACCCAAGCCTATATACAAAGCACATTTAGATCTACCTTCTCCAATGGGTATTATACAGTTTGATGTTTTTAAGTTTCTCAGAATTTTTTCTACCTGATTCTTTTTAATACTTCTTAGATTTCTATATACTCTATTTAGATAGGGTGCTTTTTTGCAATACATAATTTATATTTTAAATTAAATCAATATAAGCTTTTATTCATCCCAGAAAAGTTTTGCGTTTTTCTGTTTTACAATTCTCTTTTTCGTTTCAGATTCATTTAAGCTAACCCACTTTATCCATTCTGATGGGGAATCTCTACTTATTCCACCGTGTGTTGTTAATCTCTCTCTAACTCTAATCATTAGAGGAGCATTAACTGCAACACCTGCAACAATAGCTTGACCCTTTGTTAATCCCGGTAGTTCATCAAGTAAGTCCTTACCTATGCTTTCAACGCTACTCTTTATATTATCCTGATCAGCCGGATTTACAATTCTCATAACTACTTGAGTCATACACTGACTCAATATATCGGAATCTATCTTAGATGGCCTCTGACTAATTAAGCACACACCAACTCCAAACTTTCTTCCTTCAGATAAAATTGTTCTCATTACATCGTAACTTTTAGCATCTCTCGATGCAAACCTGTGAGCTTCTTCAACTATAATAAATACCGGATACTCAAGAATTTCATTACTTTCTTTACCTTTCTCAGCCGCAATTCTCGCATTTAACACTCTGTTTAATAAAACTGAAACTAATATCTGCTGTTCTAAATCACTCATTTCGTAAAGTTGAATGACACTAAGCTGTCCCGGTTTTAAAATATCTACAAGTTCAAGATGCACGTAATCATCAATTACATCCATCCCTTGAATGTATCTCTTTATTCTCCATATAAGTGCCTTTGAAGTATAACTTTTTTCAGAATCTACTTCTAAAATTGCATTTATTAGGTCCTCCGAAGTGAACTTTTCAGGTAATATTTCATAAGCATTTTTCAGCATAGCCTCCATTTTGTCACTTAAATTTGGAAGTATTCCAACAAGTTCTGTATAATCCAATTCACACAATCTTATTTTTACATCATTTTTACCAAAAATTCTAACTCGCGGTTTATAGTTTCCATCCAAAAATTCATCAATTCCCTCAATTTCCTTTAATGTATGGTATTCACCATGTGGATCTAAAATTAAAAGTGCTCCTCTATTGTATGGTTTCATGAACTCCTCAGCTATTACACCAGAAAGGTAGCTCTTACCACTACCAGTAGATGCAAGTATGCAGATGTGTTCACTAGCAACAAGCGATGCATCAAGAACTACCGGAACATCCTCATCTCTATTAAGTAAATAACCAACATGCAAAGATCCTTTTTCGTAAATTTTCTTTTTCATTAAAGTTTTTTGTATTTCCTCTCCTTCAGCTATGTAAACTTTTTCTCCCGGTGGAGGCGGTATTCTTGGATTTATAAATCCAAGTTTTTCATCATAATAACCCATTATACATGCCTTAACTTCAAAAAGTTGAGTTTCATTTTCTATTCCAACTGCTCTCATTATTTTCGAAGGTTCAACCTTAGGATGTGACAAAAAAGTATCTGGATATATTCTAAGAGGTTTTCTTTTAATGACTCTACACAACACTTTTTTTCCATCAAGCAAGTAGTAAATGAACTCACCAGTTTTCAATTTTTTATTATCTGGTGTTACAAATGTGAATTCGTACGTTCCTTCAGGACACCTAACGGTGCCTACTGGTTCCATAGACATACGGAATTAGTATTGTATAAAAATATGTGTACAGCAAAAACAATAAATAACCAACACACAATTAACTAATTAGAAGCGCGGGTAGTCTAGTGGTAGGACAACGCCCTTCCGAGGCGTTAGCCCGGGTTCAAATCCCGGCCCGCGCATTTGATTTATTGTTATTCCGCAAATGTAATTTGAAGTTGGATAGTAATTATAGTATGGATGTATCGACTCTACTTGACGATTCAAAGTTTGCGGAAACAATGTTATCTGGAGAGATAACATGGGAAAAAGCAACCATTTCAATTAGACATTTGCTCAGATTGAAGTACCACCCAGTTGCAATAAAATTTTCTTATGAGGATTTTAATTCAAAGATTTACAAAAATTATAAAACAGCAAATAAATTTTTTACATTCTGCCAATACACAGCCTTAGCAAGGCAGGATTGCACAAAATTAGTATGTTTTAAAGAAAATATGGGGTGTAAAAATGCCCAATACGTTTTTGGATGGAAAGATTTTGATGAAAATGAAATAAAAGCACACTTAAAGTACGCTAAAAATAAGGAGCAAGCGGAATTTTTTGTAAAAACTAAGCCAAAACTTGAAGAAAGTCCTGAATGTTTCTTAATAACCCCCCTACATAAAGTTGATTTTGAACCAGATGTAATTTACATAGTTTGCGATGTTCTACAAGCATACCATATATGCAATGATTATGCTTCAGCATTTAACAAGCATCCTATAAGGCCAAACATAACTGTAAATTCCGCAGTTTGTGCTGGTGCAGTGTGGTGTTACTTAGAAAATGAGTTAAACTTAACACCTATGTGTAGTGGAAGCAAAACATCTGGAAAAACTGAACAGGGAGAGATAAACCTGTTTATTCCCGGAAATAAGTTTAAATCAGTTGTAAAAAGAATGCTCGAAAGAACGGTTGAACTGGGCGGAGTTAGTTTCCCAAGAACGGGAAAGACATATCCCGGGTGTGATGTATGCAAGTTGTGTCCTATATTTAAAATTAAGGATGTTGAGTAATTTAAAATTTTATATAACTTTATTTTCCAGAGTTCCTATTTTCTCTATTTCAACTTCAACTATATCTCCTCTTTTAATAGCTCCAACACCTGCTGGAGTGCCTGTAGCTATCACATCTCCTTTTTTTAAAGTCATAACACTTGATATAAACTCCACTAAGTAGCCTACATCAAATATAAGATTTGACGTTCTCGATTTTTGAACTACCTTTCCATTCAGCCTTGTAACTATTTGAAGGTCAGATGGGTCAACATTAACTATATAAGGGCCAAGAGAGGCAAAAGTATCAAAGCTTTTTGCTCTCGTCCACTGGCCGTCTTTTTTTTGTATATCTCTTGCGGTAACATCGTTAAAGCATGTATATCCAAGTACAAACTCTTCAAAATTTTCCCTTGAAATACTCCTACATTTTTTTGATATAACAATAGCTAACTCACCTTCATAATCAACTCTATTTAAACCATCAGGTAGATCAGGAATTACAATACTATCGCCATCACCAATTAGAGACGACGGTGGTTTTAAGAATATTACAGGCTCATCTGGAATTTCCATTTTTAGTTCTTTTGCATGATCTATGTAATTTAAGCCAACGCAAATAATTTTTTCTGGTTTTACTGGCGGAAGAAATTTTACACATCTAAATTCTAACCCTTCAAAATTTACACATTTACTTATTGTATCTACATCAAACCAGCCTTCGTAGATTTCACCACAAGCATAAAATCTACCGTAGGCTTTCAACATTTTCACCTCCAACTATCAAACACATGTAAACGCTAAGTAATGATGCAGAAAAAGCACTAACAATAGGGTAAATGATAGGAATTAAAATTGAAATCATAGATATAATAGAACAAAAAACGACAGATGTAAAAGCCAATAGATAGTTTCTAATCGCTATTTTTACGCCATCCACAATGCTGTCTAATACAGATTTGTTTTTAACAACCACCACGTATCTAGGAGTTATTAGAAAAGGAGCTACAAAAATAAGAACAACTGGTAGTGCATTTAAAATAATTTTACTTCTCGTAAGTATGTAAGCAACATAAAAAGGCATTAGAAAAGCTATAAAGCCAAAGCCACATAGTATATCAACTCCAATTAAAGGTAGAGTATATACAAAACCTCCATCAAATGCCTCTTTAAAGGAGAATTTACCGGTAAAAACAATATCTCTCGCAGCAACTATCATAGATGCATTGAAAAATTCACTAAATATAAATGCAAATATTCCAAATAATATAAAAGTTAAAGCCACTTTTTTAAAATTTTTTTCTACATAATTGTATATTTTCTTTTCAACCTTTTGAACGTAAGCTGTAAAATTTTTGGATGACTCGTTTATTTTATTTATTTTAGAGATGGGTACAGATGTTATCAATGCACCAGCTATAAAAAAGTATAATACGAGTATCGAAATTATTGGAAACACTATAATACCAGCGTTCCTCAAAGTTAACTTCAAACCTTCAATAATCATATTAAGATTTCATGAGCTACTTGGTTAAAAAACTTTGTAGGTGTGTGTATGAAGGTAGCAGTATTCAGACCAGAAAGTAGAGCTAAATCCTTAGAAATTTTTAAGAAGGAAGGCATTGAGGTAATACACGCTCCTTTCGTAGAAACGCATCCAAATGAAACAGAAATAGAAAGATTTAAAAAATCTAAGTTCGACGTAGCTATAATAACCAGTATAACCGCGGTAGAAATACTTGAAAAGTACAAATTGATAGAAAAGCTGAGAGGAAAAAAACTGATAGCCATAGGAAATAAAACTGCTGAAAAGCTCAAAATTCATGGTTTAGATTGTGTAATACCTGAGAAGTTCGATTCTAAAAGTGTAGTAAAAGAATTTAAAGGAAAACTACATGGAAATATTGCTATTCTGAGAAGTGATAGAGGCGATCCGGTTTTATTGGAAGTAGGAAAAAACGTTGATGAGTATAAAATCTATAAAATTGTAAAAAAATATGGAAAAAAACAAATTGAAGTAGCAAAAATGGTTTGCGAAGGTGATGTTGATTTTGCAATTTTTTCAAGCAGAATGATCGTAAAAAGTTTCTTTGAACTTTGTGAAGAATTGGGTTTGGGAAAACCAAAATGTAGAGTTATAGCTATTGGTCCTCCAACCAAAAGTGAGTTGGATAAAAGAGGCGTAGAAAGTTTAATGCCAGAGAAATACACGTTTGAAGGTATTCTCGAATTGCTGAAAAGCCTTAGATGAGTGTTATAAATATAATTACTATTAAACTAAAAAATAGAAATTGGAACTGTCAAAAATCAATTTTTAACTTTCAATTTTTAACTTCATATATAACAACGTTTCCATCTTCGTAAACCTTTTTTAACCATTTACATTCATTCAATTTTATTTTGCCATATCTTTTCTTTTCGACATCTCCAACAAAGATGTATTTGACATTATACTTTTCAACAAGACTCTTAGATGCGTTCAGATAGGTTGAATCAACATCTCTTACCCTCTCATTTACAGCCTTCCACCCTCTACCCCACATGACCTCGTGGCTAACCCAACCAATAACTGTAGGTAATCCCGTAAACGTTGACACTCTTGAGGAATAAGTGTAAGCCTCTCCCGGAGCTTCCAAAACTACACCACTTTTATTTTCAAGCCACTTTATTGCTCTGTATTCCGTAGGTTTGCTTTCTTCAAGCCATTTCATTCCGTCTAACGTTAATTCGTTTGTTTTCCCCATATAAGCTTTATTCGGCATTGAAATTGCAGATGCAAGTGGATGAATTAGTGAGGCGATGATGAGAATAATTGAGATAACTTTTGCTACTTTCCGTAACTTTGTCAAAAAATGAGCTGATGCGACACCCCAGAGCAACCATACTTCTATGTAAATTTTCATTACATTATTCATCCTTTCGTACGGCACCCCGTAAGCATCGTTTATGTAAAACAGTTCGCAAAAGATAACCAAAAGTATGGCTATTAACGCCAAAATAGCTGGAAATTCTACTTTTTCTTTCTTTTGCATGAGTAAGATTATGAGTAAGATTATTACTACTAGTAAAAATGCCAGCTGAAAGTTCAGCAGGAAACCAGTAACGATAGTGGCTAATAGAATTGCCACGATCTTCGGTTTAATATCTAAAAAATAAGCAAATGTTATAAAAGTGAACACAGCGAAAATCTGGAGAAAATCTATTATATTCGTTCTCTCGCAAACAAACCCGATATAGCCATTGAGAAGTGAGTAGAGAAAAACTAAAGTGATTGCCACAGTTGGAATTAAAAATACTCGGTTCTTTGTAGTTAGATATGCTGTTACAATGAGTAGAATTAGGTAAGCTGGGAAATCCCATGTGTTAATTCCAATAAAAAATAAGGCAAAAACCAATGCTGAAACGAATGAAATTACATTGAATCTCTTGTATATGGAAAGGCAAATTCCAATAAATGCTAACTGAAAAGGTATCGACATGAAATGAGCATGCATGTCTCCTTGCAGAAAAGTAAAAAACGGATAGAAGTTGATAGTGTGAGGAATTATCCTTGTAGCTGAAGAGAAGTCAAATGATAAAAGCCAGTCTGTGAATCTACCGTTGAACGGTTTGTAGTTTAATATACTCATACCAGTTACGTACGCCAAAAGTTGAAGGAAACCAGATATAAACCCCATAAAGCAGGTAAGAACTGCCGTTAGCAATCCTTGCAGTTTTCTTCCACTCAGGTTGTATCCAATTCCAAAGGCCGACTGCACAGCCATAGAGAAAAATGTAGCAACAGCCAAATTATATCCAACTTCAGCTTTAACTCCTGAAATTTTGATTAGGGTTGCAGCAATTAGATGTCCGAAGTAGTAGTAGTGTAAACTCTTCCCAGCAAACCACGGATCTTGGGGAGGGAAGTAATTCGACCTTAAAATCGATTTTAGAAAAGCAAAGTCCATGAAGTCCTCTGAATACGCAAAGTATATTTCGGGCTTGTACATTAAATATATTAGAGAGATAAAAAATGTTGAGACGAATATGACTTCTTGTAGGATAATTTCTCTACTAAATTTTACGCTTACGCGCTTTAAGGTTAACAATGAGAGAGCAAGCAAAAAGGATAAAGCAAAAATAATACTTAAATCAAATTTAAGTAATTTGAGGCTTGAAAGTATCCAGGTAATGTAAACGATCGTAACTATGCCGAACTGTTTTGAAATTGAATATCCACAATCTTTTAAATTCCCGAACAGAAATGATACAAACGGAAATGAAATAAATCCGATCGCTTCTACGGTTATAAGGAATGGCAAAAAGTCCATCACACCACCCTTCGACGTTAACGCATTTTATCAGCTCATGCCGTATTTCAAACTGTCGTTTACTGCTTTCAGATAGTTCTGCAGTCTATCTCTGGGCTTCCAAATCTGAGACTGAACAGCTGCATTGAGTGTTGGGCGAAATTCTGTGCTACATGAGATTTTACCAATCCATGTTCTGCTGAGTTATTAACTAGTGCAGATAATTAAAAAATTCCCAAATTATAAGGTAAAAACCTAACGTTTTCGGTAGTTTGATTATGATTAGATTGAACATATAAAAAACGGCGGGAAGGTGAAAGAAATGGCAATTGTAGCAGGTTATCAAATTCAAGGAATAAACAGGGATGTAAATATAGCTGTCAAAGCCATAAGAGGCTCCATCTCAAGACCCGCTCAGCTTGTAGTGGGTGAATACATTGCATGGCACGTTTGGACAGCCAACGTGGAAAACGCCTTGGTTTTAATCTGGCCACACGAGGGTTATGGTGCCTGCTTTCGTTATTATGTAGAGGGCAGATACAGAGATGAAATTGATTGGGTGGATGAAAATGCAGATTACGATGTTTTGACGGAGATAATACCGCTTCAGAACGATCCGTCAGCATACGGCTCAATAAGATTTTACTGGAGGAACAGAGAAACTGGAGAATCAAAAGTTCGCAGTTACGCTCTCTCTCAGTATCGGATTGCCAAGGCTGTTGACTTTACCCTTGAATTCGATGATAACATAGGAACACCACAAACCACAGACTGGAAATGCTTTTACAACGTTCAAATTAAGAGGCATGGGAGCAATTCGTGGGAATACGTTTCCAAAGATCTATTTTACTGGAAAGAATGGACACATCCAGAACTCAACAATGTTCATTCTGAGGTCTTCAGCGAGCACAAGTTCTGGCAGAGGAAAGAATTAAAATAGGTCGGAGGTGTAGTTGTATGCGATCCCTTAAAATTTTTTTAATTGCAATTCTTGTAATTTCCATGCTTTTTTTAAGTTTCAAATTTCAGAACACAAGCCTAGATAAAAAATCAGTATTAGGATCCAAAGGCTTCCAGACAGTGTCTGTGAAGATGCCAGATGGTGAAAAGTTGACAGTGGACATAAATCACGGTGAGAGAACGGAGATAACAGTAAAACTACCGAATGGTAGAATAATTGCTAAGGAAGAGATACCAAATGGAAGTAAAATGTCAAAAGAAGAAATTGAGAAAATTGTAAAAGACTTGATAAGAACGCTCAAATTAGACCAGAAGTTTCAAGCTATGAACAGGATAATATTTATGGGGGAGAAGAAGAACATCTCTTATGAAAAATGCACCAAAGCTGCAAATGAGTTTGGAAAATGCTTGGATGACGGTAAAAACCCGAAAGAATGTGTTATGGAATTGAAGCACAAGTACAAATGGATTGCGGATATAAATTTTACCGACCTCATTTTACTATACAAAAACTGGTAAATCTGATATTTTTATTTATCCGCAAGTCAATCTAATGAAAATTATAGGTGCTCGACATGGATATAGTAAAAATTGACAGAAGAGCTTTGTTTGCCTTAGCATCTGAAACGAGAATAGAAATACTTAAGAGGCTCGATGAGAGACGAATGACTTTAACAGAACTATCAAAAGAGCTTAATATGTCAAAAACTGCCGTTAAAGAGCACCTTGACAAACTTGTACAGGCAGGGTTGATAATAAAGGTGGATGAGGGCAGGAAATGGATGTACTATGAACTAACGGAGAAGGGCAAAAGAATTTTACACCCAGAAAGTAGAACCAAAATTATTTTGCTGATCTCATCTGCTATAGCGAGTGTATTAGCTGGATTATTCGAACTGTATAAGTTTATAGTTATCAAATTAGCTGTACCAACAACCCCTGCACCAGCTCCTATACCGGTTCCAACTCCAACTAGACCTACTTCACCCGCACCATCCCCCACTAATCCAGAAGTACATTTATTGGCCAGTTTATTTTTAATCTCGCTTGGCATCTTAATGTCTATCTACTGTATCAAAAAATACTGGTTTTAATTTTTGTACATTATCTAATTATTTTAAAATTCTTTTGTATTCATCTTTCAAAAATATTATGTTTCCTCTCCCTTTTTTAACTTTTTCTACGATTCCTCTCCTCTCCAAATCTGAAATTATTAAACTTACTTTTGCTTCTGAATACTTAAGCCTACTTCTCAGCTCTTTTTGAGTTATCCTACCTCCTGAATTAACTATCTCTTTTAGAGCTTCTTTTAAATCTTCCGGTAAATTCTCAAAATTTAATTTGATATTTACGTTATTGTTATTTGACTTATCCAATTGCCTTTTTAAGTATGAACGTCTTTTTAAGTACAAAAAAACTACGGA
>Ga0256840_1000335_pt1 | contig 48295 bp, 47 predicted proteins | sample 355202metaG_FD_185969 | JGI IMG/M metagenome (GOLD analysis project Ga0256840, IMG submission 185969) | Hydrothermal vent microbial communities from Mid Atlantic Ridge, Atlantic Ocean - 355-202 | ecosystem: Environmental > Aquatic > Marine > Hydrothermal vents | place: Atlantic Ocean: Mid...
ACCAATCACCATAATCATCTGGCGACCTTCCATTTTCGGGAATTGCTCAACAAGCCCGTATTCTTCTAAATCTTTTTCTACGCGTTTAAGCATTTCCATGCCTAGCTCACGATGAGCCATTTCACGCCCCCTAAAACGAATCGTTACTTTTGTTTTATCGCCATTTTCTAAAAACTCTTTAAGCTTATTTAGCTTGATATTGTAATCGCCAATATCAGTACCCGGTCGCATTTTAATTTCTTTGACCTGAGTTTTCTTTTGTTTCTTCTTCGCTGTACTTTTTTGCTTACTTTGAGAGAACTTAAATTTACCATAATCCATTATGCGGCAAACAGGTGGCTTTGCATTCGGTACAATTTCTACCAAATCTTGCCCTGCTTCTTCCGCCATAGCCATGGCTTCGTTTATACCAACAACACCAACATTCTCACCATCTTTATCGATCAGGCGAACCTCTGCTAAGGTAATTTCTTTATTGGTCCTATTTTTCTTTGGTCGAGCGATATTTAAATTCCTCTTTGTTCAGTTCAAATTACTCTGTACTGACTATTGTGTCAGCATGTGATGTAATTTCATATTTAATTTTTTCAATCAAGTCATCAACAGTTATCACACCGAGGTCTTCACCTTCTCGTGTTCTCACTGCTACCGAGTCATTTTCTACTTCACGATCACCCACAACCAACAGGTAAGGAATGCGTTGTAAAGTATGCTCGCGGATTTTAAAGCCTATCTTCTCATTTCTCAAGTCTGATACGACACGAATACCGCTTTTTTTCAGCCTATTTTCAACATTTTTGACAAAATCGGACTGTTTATCCGTAATATTCATAATTACCGCTTGTTCTGGCGATAACCAAAGTGGGAAACGACCTTCGTGGTGTTCGATCAAAATACCGATAAAACGCTCAAAAGAACCCAAAATAGCACGGTGCAACATCACAGGGGTTTTACGCGATCCATCTTCTGCAACATACTCTGCATCGAGACGATTTGGCATTGAAAAATCAACCTGAATTGTGCCTAATTGCCATACACGACCAATAGAATCTTTTAGTGAAAATTCGATTTTTGGCCCATAAAATGCACCTTCACCTGGAAGTTCTTCCCATTCTAATTTCTGAGCATCCAGTGCATCTGCTAGAGATTTTTCTGCCTTATCCCAGTCTTCATCACTACCTACTCGATTTTCTGGACGTGTCGATAAGCGATATATTACATCATCAAAACCAAAGTCTTTATAAACCGAATGCAAGAAGTCGATAAAATCGGCAACTTCTGGTTGAATTTGTTCTTCTGTACAGAATATATGCCCATCATCTTGAACAAAACCACGTACTCGCATTAAACCATGCAAAGCACCTGACATTTCATTACGGTGACACGAACCAAACTCTGCAATACGCAACGGCAAATCACGGTAACTTTTTAAGCCTTGATTAAATACTTGTACGTGACAAGGGCAATTCATTGGCTTTAACGCAAACTTTCGCCCATCTGATTCAAGTGAGAACATATCATCACTATATTTATCCGCATGACCTGAGCGTTCCCATAATGAGAAATCTACCAACTCTGGCGTGTTAATCTCTTTATAATCACGTAAACGCTGTTGCTCACGCATATATTGTTCAATAGCTTGGTAAATCGTCCAGCCTTTATCATGCCAAAATATTTGACCTGGTGCTTCATCTTGAATATGAAATAAATCTAATTTACGTGCAATTTTACGATGATCACGTTTTTCTGCTTCTTCAATACGACGAATATAAGCCTTTAGTGCTTTTTTATTTTCCCACGCTGTACCGTAAATACGTTGCAGCATTTCATTATTTGAATCACCACGCCAGTATGCACCCGCTAGTTTTGTTAGCTTTACCGCAGGGATTTTACCTGTGCTCGGCACATGAGGACCACGACACAAATCAATAAATTCACCTTGCTTATACAAGGACAAGTCTTCATCGCTAGGAATACTTTCAATAATTTCAGCTTTGTACTCTTCACCCATATCGCGGAAGAATTTCACTGCCTCAGCACGAGGCATGACACTACGTTCAACAGGCAAATCTTGCTTGATGATTTCCTGCATACGCTTTTCAATCGCTTGAACATCTTCTGGCGTGAATGCGCGCTCATAAGCAAAATCATAGAAGAAGCCATCTTCAATGACAGGGCCTATTGTGACCTGAGCTTCTGGGAATAGCTGCTTAACTGCCTGCGCCATTAAATGCGCCGAAGAGTGACGAATGATTTCTACGCCCTCAGGGCTGTTGGTAGTGATAATACTTAGCTCGACGTCATCTTCTATCAAATGAGAAGCATCGTACTGCTTACCAGCAATTATGCCAGCAAGTGTTGCCTTAGCGAGGCCAGGACCAATATCATTGGCAACATCTAAAATTGAAACAGTTTGATCAAATGAGCGCTGACTTCCGTCAGGTAGTGTAATAGTTGGCATTGTGTTTTTCCTTTTCAGTGGTGATCCATACTAAAGACCACTTGATTTATACAGCCTTAATACTTGCTAGTTACTAATGACTGCTTAACTTAAATAATGCACTTACAGAGTGCGACTGTAAAATATGGTAGGCACGCTCGGACTCGAACCGAGGACTTCCACCATGTCATGGTGGCACTCTAACCAACTGAGTTACGCGCCTAAATCACTGCTTGAAGAAGTGTATATCAACTCAAAAAACAGGGGTTGGATATTATCTGTAATTAGACAGCTAAACAAGACTATTTATTTGTCACCCCCCACTTTTTTCATGTTTTGTAATCTATAAATATTTACTAAAATACAAAAGACCAAAAAAGAGGGGGGGGTGACACGTCAAAGTATCTGATAAAGTCAGATATCATATTATTAAATGAAAACCAGAAAAAGGACATTATGGATAATCTAGAAACTTATTTACAACCCGTATTGCAATTTTTTGATAGCCAGCCTTGGCTACAAGGTGGAGCAGTCTTCTTAATTACTTTTCTTGTTGCTTCTATTATCTCATGGATCATATTTCGTGTATTAAAAATACTAACTAGCAAAACAGAAAGCTATTTAGATGATCGTTTACTCGTCATTGCACGTCCCCCTATTTATTATTCTCTTGTTATTACTGGCTTTTCTACCGCGGTTAAAATTATGCCGATAGCCGACAGTCTTTCGGATAAATTAATTTATGGATTCAAAACTGTAGGCGTCATTATTTGGATGGTTGCTTTGATTCGCGTTTCCAAAATTGTTTTACAACAGCTTGCATGGAGTAGCAGTAAACATGGTTTAGTTAAACCTCAAACTCTACCTCTATTTGATAATTTATCAAAAGTAGGCATCGTCGCCATTGCAGGTTATGTCATTTTCCAAATCTGGGGAATTGATATGACTGCTTGGGTTGCGTCGGCGGGTATCGTTGGTTTAGCAGTCTCTTTTGCCGCTAAAGACACCTTGTCTAATTTATTCTCTGGTGTTTTTATCTTAGCTGATTCGCCCTATAAAATCGGAGACTATGTTGTACTTGATGGAACACAACGAGGCAAGGTTACCCATATTGGTTTACGTAGCACCCGTTTAATTACGCGTGATGATGTTGAAGTCACCGTACCTAATTCTATTATGGGAAATAGTAAAATCACCAATCAAAGCGGTGGACCAAACCCTAAATTTAGGATACGAGTGAAAATTGGGGTTGCCTACGGCACTGATATTGAAAGAGTTCGTGAAATTTTAATGGAGATTGCACTAGCTGAATCTCTTGTTACCAAAACACCTGAACCACGTGTTCGGTTTAGAGTATTTGGTGCATCAAGCTTAGACTTTGAGTTGCTTTGTTGGATTCAAGACCCAGAATTAAGAGGACGCACGTTAGATAAGCTTAATGTCGCTGTTTACAATAAATTCAATGAAGAGAAAATTGAAATTCCTTATTCTAAACAAGATCTTTATATAAAGGAATTACCCAGTAAGCCCGAGTGATAACCCTCATTATCGGTTTTACATTAATATTCTCGATGCTCTACTTTCAGTTCAACACGCGGTAATACTGCTATATCACTTGGTTTCTTGCTCCCTCCCTCCGATATATTATTCTTAGCACTTGATGATGGAACACGCCCAGAATCAGAAACCGGTGCGGCATATGGTGCACTACCAGCCACTTTAGAACCTTCGCCATTCAATGGACTTGAATGTTCATCTTTAGGAGCATCTTTATCATCAATAGACTTTTTAAACTCTTTACTAGCATCACGACCTATAACAATAGTTTTACCTTTTCCTTCCTTATCTTTCACAAAGATAGGCGGGATATAACCATTTTTTGGATCTTTAACTGCTTTTATTTTTGTTTCTTTATCATATATAGGGCAGGCTTTATCATTGTAAAAAGTCTTACCCTGCTTATTAACACATTTATATATCTCAGCCTGTACCTGCAAAGCAGGCAAACAAGCTAATAGCGCCAAATAAACACTTTTTTTAATTATTATCTTAAACATAAAAATGTACCATTATTGTTTACTAAATGGATCACTCCAATATACAGACTCTAAGCGGAATGCATCATACTCTGTTGCCTGTGTTTTCTTTTTACCAATTCGAATATCAACAATGTGGCTACCAGTACCATCATCATTCACCTCTAAAGAGTTAAAAACAATTTGAGGCTTCCCAGGTATCTCTCCTTTTGAGACAATTATCGCAATATCCGTGGCATTTATAACAGACTCTTCAGTATCATTGTCTTTATTTAGATTCTGACCTGCTTTACCACTCAATATATCAATCGCATATAAACGCCCTTGCGTGGATGGTGCGGCGCATTGATCAATACCTTCTCCAACTAATAAAGGTTTTGGTAACAGGGTTGTAAATACAACAGAGCCATTATAGGTGATAGATGTACCTAAAACTTTCTCACCACTTTCAGGGAAATCAACCACCCAACCCTTCTTACCTCCACTACCAAAAGTACCTTCTGTTGCGACCGCTGTTGCACCTACTGCACCTGATATTGTTATATTCGCCAAATCATCCATAATAATCACATCATCATTGCTATAATTATCTAAATCAATAGATTCGTAAGGAGAATCATCTATGATCATAAAGAATTTATCAGAAATGCTTTCATCCATAGGGTGAGCTCTAAAGCCACTTCCTACTGATATTACAAAAACCCTCTTACCATTAAGCTTCATTGATGAAACATCTGGCTCGTTATAAAACTTACGTGAATTTTGTCGACCACCAGATCCTAACGATGCCATTTTAATTAGTTTAGAATCATTGGTTGAATCAGTATTTTCATCTAACTCTAAACGCCAAACATCTCCACCCGTATCAGCGAAATAAAGGCGATCAATTAAACCATTACGATTAGTATCTAACATTCTAACACCACCAGGAATACTGCTAGTGAGATCAGCAAGTGCCGACGTGTTACCAATATTATCTCGAAGTGACCAGAGCTTTGCACCAGATACCGCATCAAACATAAAGATATCATTACCTACATCTGCGGTAATAGGGGTTGATGCTGATTGTCCATCTCTATCTTCATCCTCATCATAACCACCACTAACTATCATCACTTCTCTACAGTTAGCTGTCCCATCAGTACAAGTACCTCCACTGTAACGAATGCGTGCTAAATAAGGGGATGACCATGACTGTCCCATAGTTGGGTAATCATCTGCGGATACCGTCCAAAGCAACTTAGGCTGATCAATATCAGTCACATCCAAAGCATAGTAAGATGTACCACCACGGCGTAAACCAAAGTAAAGGTAGATCTTATCAACCCCATTAACTTTTGTTTTCCAGTAAGTCATATTACCATCGACACCATATTTATGGTCTTCTGCTGTACCTTCATTTCTAAATTGAGGTTCGATAATTTTTAGAAGCTCTTTAGGCATAAAGGCAAATTTTTCTTCACCTGTTGCTGTATCAAAGACATGTAAATAACCTTCATTCGTACCTGCAAATATATATTGCTCTTTACCTGTACCATCATCTGCACCAGCTTGATAAGTGATAATTAAAGGCTCTGCATGTAGCATATCCCCCATGTGTTTACGTGCAACACCATTCGTTTCAATCCCATCTTTCCACCCACGTATAAAGCGAATAAGCTTTTTCCTGAAATCTTCTGTAGCTGTAGATGGAATGCCCAATAAACTATTTGTTATGAGAGTAGAATTATTCGTTACAATTTTATTCTCATTCGCAGAAAGGTTTAGATTTGTAGTAATATTCGAATATATATTTCTTACAGCAGGATTATCTAACTTACTTGCTACACCTCCTTTTTGAATATCAATACCATCAGCCGTACTACTTTCTGACCAATAATCCCACGCATCTGCTGTAAAACCACCTAAGGCATCAACGGCACTCGTATTATTCTTACCTTTAATAACACGATCATTGCCATCTACAACAATTCTGAATTTTTTAAGATTCCCATTCCAGCGTGATGTATTTTCTCTATCAAAAACAGGAATATATATATCCTTCTCGTGCTCAAGACCACTTTTAACATTTACACTATAGCCTGGCGATGCAAGCGTTCCTGATGGTTCTGCTACCGAATCTAGAATTTTCTTAAACGCTGCTGCTAATTCTTCTACACTATCTGCATTAAAATAGCCTTCCCCTGTTGGATCCTCACCTTCAGGTACTATAGTTTGTAGACTCTTCAAATAACGTCGAGCACTATCACTCAAGCCATTTCCAAATCCTATGGTGAAAGTATCAATAATCTGCTCACCCTCTTCATCACTATTATCATGAGTTGAAATATAATGAGTTAATTCTTTACCACACTCACCTTCAGATAATCCTTCAGGATTCGACTCACAAGAAGGTACTTCTCTAGCTAAAGTGCCAGCCGTACCAGTACCACGAATAGAATCAGCAAAACTCTTCTGGGCTGTTGGTTCTCCATCCGTCATTAGCAAAATATAGTTAGACTGACAACTACTGTTTATTGGACTTATGTAATTAGGAGCAGGATTGAGCTGAGAATCTCCTATTTCAGCTCCGCCAGCATATGTTGCTGGGTGCGATCCATTAGCAACAGGAATACCCGTGATATTTAAATTAAAATAATTACTATCTGATGTAACATCTTCTGTATTATTTTTATAATTACCAAAGTGCATTTTTTCACCTCGATAATATAAAGCTGCTTCATATAACGAATCTACGATTGGCGTACCATTATAACCTTTCCAACTATCAGATATATCTGATAAATATTCTCTCACAGTGATGATATCACTTGGATTTGGCAAGTTATCTCTATCTTTATAATCACGCACGATCGGCTCAACAAGAGCATTGATATCAGAAACAGGGAAGCCAACACCAGACACTAAACCTTGCACATTATTCCATTTTTGCCCAGAAAACTTCATAATACCAACATTAACATTATCTGGGGCTGTTTCTAAAACTCTCTTTATCGCAATCTGCATAACTTCTAAACGTGTTTTATCAGCACCCGCTTCAACTGTAGTATATTCGACATGTAGACTTGGAGCGCGATTTATACCATTCTCGATTGACGCAGCAACACGTGTACCAGTTTCCCCAGGAACACCTTCAACGACAAAAACAATGGCATTATTTTGCTGATCCCAGCTAGGTAAATTTATAATACTTTGTACCAATTCTGTAAGATCAGGCGTTCTTTGTTCTACTCCCCTATCACCAATAGATTGCCAAACAGGCACATTATCCCAAGCAATAGCATTTATTTCACTTGGGGATACATTAGGTTTTTGAAGATATGTACGGCTATCAATCTTATTATTATCATCAAATCTTAAAGCATGCGTATTTGCTTCAGCATACACCTTCAAATTGATTGGTGTTCTTGTATAGATCCCTGTATCTCTTACTTCAAATTGAATATAAGCGTTAATAATAAGCGCGCCCGCAGGAATATCCAAATCAAAAAATCGTAACCCCACTCGCTGCGGAGCTCTAAAGTCATACCCATCATAGCCTAAATCTAAATATCTATCGCTTCGCAGTTGTGTACCCCCGCTTGCAGCCTGCTCTGCATCATCGTCTCTGTGAGCAACATATCTAGGTACCATTGTATGATTCACCGTATTATTAGAATCTCCTGAACCTGCCACACGCGAAAGAATCATACTTCCAGAGGTATCCAGCACAAAAAGTAAATTAGGCTTAGAGACATTTGTAGAGAAAAAGACCTCAGTATCATCACCATATACACCCGTAAAGGCACTTAATAATGATAAGGCAGTAAACACCTTGAGCATCGTTTTAATCTTTTTAATTACATGTTTCATACTATTACTTACCTTATATGCTTAATCTGAAATGGCATTATTTTTTTTATCATTTGGTACTTCTTTACTTGCACCGATAATATGCCTATCTTTAATACTGCTATTGCTCTTAGCTGCGCTTACGTCGAATTGATAGAGGTGACATAAAATCCCCCCCGCTCCTAAACTTATTGCCTTACCAAAACCATTACACTCTGTTTTATTTTTATCTGTAATCACACCAGATATACCTGGTTTATCACTACTTACAGGTACATTATATTCACCCGTAGTATCATCAAATAAGCCATCTACCATTGGAGTCGCTAACTGTGAAACTGTTGCTAACTCCCTTAACTCATTAGCTGCAGTTTGATATATTTCTATCTGCTTTTGATCATTTCCTGCGACGAGAGTATTCACTATCGCTATTTTACTAGTAGAAATACCTATCACCGTCATTAAAATAAGGAAAACCAATACTGTTAATAATGAGGCGCCTTTTTGCCTGTGAGGGCTACGCTTAAAATTAATCATTTCAACTCCCCCTTATACATATTCGGCAAAAAAATTGTAGTGCTATAAACACGATATAATCGTCTTAAATCAGTAACACTTATGTTGTTATTTAGAACACGATATTCATCAGGACCATCTTCTTTTAGTAAAAACTTTTCTGATGAACGCATAAGTAGACCTACACGCACACTTTTCACTAAACCCCATAAGTCACTAGTCTCAACTACCTCTGCTCTTAAGTACTCTGTAGTACCGTTATCGTGATTAACGCCATATAAATATTGAATATTCTGAATATTATCAACCAGAGGTTGAACGCCACCACGGCTACCCCTGCAATACAAAGTATGCTTAACACTACTCATATAAAAGGTGCTATAAATTTTGGCATCTTGTGGGTTAGGCATATTATCTACACTACAAGCGACTGCTCTAGCATCACGGCTTGAGCCTCCTCCCGTACAGTCTGTGTAAACTAATGCTTTGGGATTTATATTGGTTGAACCAGTGCAACTAGTCACACCGTCTACACAAGGATTATCAGCTAAATAAACAACCGTTAAGATATCACCCTTCGCTTCTTGATCTTGAGTATGTTCATCTTCTGTTGGCTGTACAGCACCTAAATTACTCGAGTCAAATATAGTACCAGTACCACAAGCAATATTTGTTGGCTCGCCATCAGACGGTGTATAAAAAGGTTTATCCAACATCTGGTTCGTTGTTGAAGGGTAACCAGCATGTGAAATTTTTTCTCGTAAAATTTGCATAGCAAAACGGGCATTAGAATCTATTTCACTTATGGCTGAGCGCATTCTATCTGCATCTTTTGTACCTATAAATGACGTGATAACACCCCCAATAATAAAAAGGCCAAGGGTTGAAGCGATCAATAATTCAATTAAAGAGAATCCTGAGTGTCCTTGAGGGATATTTTTTATTGACACTGTTATATATTTATTATTCATTCTTATAATTCCTAAGGAATGACAGATATAGTCAATGATTGCTCTTGATCTAGAGAGGAGCGATGATCCGTCTTTTGATTACTCCAAGACACTGTAATATCATGAGCTGCCTTAGCTTGATCACAACCACCGACACAAGAAATTGTCATTGAGCCATTAGGTAAAAGCCCTACTACCCCGCCTTCTCTTTTAGTACCTATTTTAGAGCCACATTTTACTTCTTGAATATCAAAAATGGCTAATTCATCGGTAGAACAAGCAGAACTTCTACATAAACGAGAGACGGTAGTGCAACTTACAGCTTCACCATAGCGGCCATCGCTAACGGCTTTAAGGTTTGAGCGCATACGATCAGCGAGATCCATAGCTAATACACTAGCCGTTGTACGATAATGTGCATTACTGGAACCTTTTAGTGAGGCAATTTGTAAACCACCTAAACCTAAAACACCAATCGCAAACACCACTACACTTATCAAAACCTCGATAAGTGAAACGCCATACTGCTTCTTTGGTAGACTACTTATTGTCATAACATTTAACTTTTTATAATATTATTTTAATTATATTTGACCTAAGTCCTCCACTCACATCGCTTAAGGAAGCCTAGTCTTGCGTATTTAACTTATTTCTATTTTAAAATACAACCTTTGTAACACGTACTTTTCGCTAAAAAATTTTATTTACCCTGTAAGGCTACCGCTTTTCTAGAAAACTTCAACTTTTATCAGGAACAATCAGATGAATGGTGGATTAAATCTTATAAACCATGAATAAACAAAGCTACTTATAGTATTAGGCTCCCCTACTAATTTTTATTTTTACTATTTATTAGTAGGGGGGCTTGGAGGGTTTAATTTATACAGATAAACTAGTTATTCCACCCATATAAGCTTGCAATACTTCAGGTACACGAATAGAACCATCTTCTTGTTGATAGTTCTCAATAACAGCGACTAATGTTCGCCCAACTGCCAAGCCAGAGCCATTTAGGGTATGAAGCAATTCTGGTTTGCCTTGCTCATTTCTAAAACGTGCTTGCATACGTCTCGCTTGAAAGTCTTTCATATTTGAACAGGATGAAATTTCACGATAGGTATCTTGGGCTGGCAACCATACCTCTAGATCATACGTTTTACTTGCTGAGAAACCTGTATCTCCTGCACACAACACAACTTTACGATAAGGTAACGCTAGTTTTTGCAATATAAGCTCAGCATGGGACACGAGATCTTCTAAAGCTTGCTCTGATTCTTCTGGCCTTACAAAATGAAGTAATTCTACTTTTTCAAATTGGTGTTGGCGGATTAACCCTCGCGTATCACGACCGTATGAGCCTGCCTCTGAACGAAAACAGGGCGTATGAGCGGTATAGCGCATCGGCAATTGATCGGCATTTAAGATTTCATCACGCACAAGGTTAGTTACTGGCACTTCTGCTGTCGGGATTAAGTAGTAATTTTGCTCACCTTCGAGCTTAAATAAATCTTCTGCAAACTTGGGCAATTGCCCTGTTCCGTAAAGGCTATCTTCATTTACTATGTATGGCACGTAGACTTCTTTGTAACCATGCTCTGCCGTATGCGTATCTAACATAAACTGAATTAACGCGCGATGCATTCTTGCCATGCCATCACGCATCACGACAAAGCGTGAGCCGGTAAGCTTGCTAGCTGCTTCAAAATCCATCCAACCATTTTGCGCACCTAAATCAACATGGTCTTTTATTTCAAAATCAAACTTAGGTGGCTCGCCCCACTTGCTGACTTCAACATTATCACCTTCCGTTTTACCTTCAGGCACTGTTTCTTGCAAGAGATTCGGAATCCCCATGACAATATCATCAATTTCACTTTGTAGTACTGACAAGTCTTGCTCTGCTGTTTTTAGCTTATCACCAAGGTCGGCAACTTCTGCCAATAATGGTTGAATATCTTCTCCCTTTGCTTTTGCTTGGCCGATAGATTTTGAACGTGTGTTACGCTCATTTTGCAAATCTTGCGTTGCTGTTTGCAGTGTTTTACGTTTGTCTTCCAATGCTTGAAACTGTGCTGTATCTAGCTCGAAATTACGTTTTTTTAATTGTTCTGCGATGTCTTCTAAGTTGTTTCTTAATAATTTTATATCTAACATTTTATTCTACCAATTTATCCTATTTGCTTGCCTAAAAGAATGCCTAGCCATACTGCCAAAATACTCAGTATCACGCTAATAAACATATTCATCACAGCACGTAATATGTCACCTTGCTCTAAAAGATTAAAAGTCTCCATCGAAAAGGTCGAGAAAGTTGTAAAGGCACCTAAAAACCCTACAAATATCCCCAGCCTTAAAAGCGGATCAATACCTATCCTCTCAACCAAAAACATCGCTAAAAAGCCCATAATAAACGAGCCAAGCACATTAACAGCCAATGTTCCGTAAGGAAAACTATTGCCAAATTTTTCAGCCACACTACTAGATACAATAAAACGCATTAACGCGCCTAAAGAACCACCTAACATGATGACCAGTATTTGTGGAAGTGAAAGTGCCAAATTTAATCCTTACATTTATCCTTAATAATTAAGAGTAATAGTGTATATGATCGTTAAGCAAGATAGAATAAAGGAATGTCATTAGATACAAACACACGCAATAACTTAATCTTCCAACTCGGTGATATTTTATCACCAGAATATCTTTTAACTAAAGAAGAAGATTTAAAGCCTTACGAATGCGATGGCTTATCAGCTTATCAACGATTACCTGTTGCAGTCGCCTTACCCGATTCTATTGAGCAAGTTCAGCAAATTGTGAAACTATGCTCTAACCTAAAAGTGCCCGTTGTAGCGCGCGGAGCAGGCACTGGTTTATCGGGTGGCGCCCTTCCACATGAAGGCGGTATTATCTTAGGTTTATCTCGCTTTAATAAAATTCTAGAAATTGATACAGATAGCCAAACTGCATTAGTTCAACCCGGTGTGCGCAATTTAGCCATTACCGAGGCTGCACGACCTCATGGGTTTTATTACGCGCCCGACCCATCCTCACAAATTGCTTGCTCCATTGGCGGTAACGTTGCTGAAAATGCCGGCGGTGTGCATTGTTTAAAATACGGCTTGACTGTTCACAACGTCCTACAAATTAAAGTTATCACTATTGATGGCGAACTTATTACTTTAGGCTCAGAAACACTCGACACGCCAGGCTATGACTTATTAGCTTTGATGACAGGGTCTGAAGGCATGTTGGGGATTATTGTTGAAATTCTCGTTAAACTTTTACCCAAACCCCATGCTGTAAAAGTTTTAATGGCATCATTTAATAAAGTTGAAGAAGCAGGCAACGCTGTTGCATCGATTATAGCTGGCGGCATTATCCCCGCTGGTCTTGAAATGATGGACAAGCCCGCTATTCACGCAGCTGAAGCTTTTGCAAAAGCGAATTACCCGCTCGATGCAGAAGCAATTTTATTGTGTGAGCTTGATGGTGATGAGCAACAACTAGCTGAACAAGTTTCAATCGTTGAAGCTATTTTAAAAAAAGCTAAAGCAAGTAATATTACCATCGCTGATTCTATTGAAGATCAAGCTAAACTTTGGGCCGGTCGAAAGTCAGCCTTCCCTGCGGTTGGACGCATATCACCTGATTACTATTGCATGGATGGCACTATTCCACGCAAACAAATAGCTTATGTTCTAAAGAAAATATCAGAACTTTCTGAGCAACATGGTTTACGTGTGGCGAATGTCTTTCACGCGGGCGATGGAAACCTTCACCCCTTAATTTTATACGATGCCAATAACGAGGGTGAACTAGAAACAGCCGAACGTTTCGGTGCTGATATATTAGAACTGTGCGTTGAAGTAGGTGGAACAATCACAGGCGAGCATGGAGTCGGTCATGAGAAGATCGACCAGATGTGTGTACAGTTTTCTGATGCAGAGTTAACCCAATTTTTTGCCGTAAAAAGCGCGTTTGACCCTGATGCATTATTAAACCCTGGGAAGGCGATACCTACTTTGCACCGCTGCGCTGAACTGGGCGCAATGCATGTGCACAATGGGGAGCTTCCCCACCCAGAAATACCCCGTTTTTAGATAACAATCATAGGACTATTGAATAGTGTCATCCCCCCTGTTCTTTGCTGTTTTGTAAACTCAAACTATCATCAACAATTTACAAAATGCCAAAAAACTAGGGGGGTGACAAATAAATACTATAATTTTTGTAAAGAGAGTTACACACGAAAAGCATGAGCAATATTACAGACAATGATGTTACCGAACATCTACAACAACAGGTAAAAGATGCTATTAGCTCTAGTGAACCACTGTATATTCACGGGGGTAACAGCAAATTATTCTACGGCAATAAAGTAGATGCCAAGCCAATCGATATAAGCCAACACACAGGCGTGGTTAGCTATGAGCCAACCGAATTGTGCATTACGGTGCGTGCTGGCACACGCTTAAGTGAAATTGAAACATTATTGACTGAAAACCAACAAATATTACCTTTTGAACCCCCAATGTATTCTGAAAATACAACCATAGGTGGAGCAATTGCGACAGGTATTTCTGGTCCTCGGCGCGCTTATACTGGCTCTGTCCGTGATGCTATTTTAGGCGTACAAATAATCAATGGAGATGGAGACATAGTCAATTTTGGCGGACAAGTAATGAAGAATGTAGCGGGTTATGATTTATCCCGCCTTATGGTTCGCTCGCAAGGCACTCTGGGGGTTATCCTCAGTGTATCACTCCGCTTATTACCCAAACCTACTCATGACATTAGCCTTAGTTTTGAGGCATCAGCAACAAAAGCCATTGAATTTTTTCAAAAATTACGTGTTCAACAACTACCCGTTACGGCAACTGCTTGGCATGACAATCAAGCTTATATTCGCTTATCAGCATCTGAAGCAATAACCCAAAACAGTCAAAAGAGGTTAGGGCTAGACCAAATCAATAATGATTTATCATTTTGGCAAAATATTCGTGACCATAAACATGATTTTTTTAATAGCTTCGATAAGCCTCTATGGCGCTTAACGTTGCCACCTGCCGCAAGTAATCTAGCAAATATTGATGACCAACAGTTCATTGAATGGAGTGGTGCGCAACGTTGGTTAAGCAGTAATGCGCCAGCAAACATTATACAGAGCCTAATTAGCAAACAAGGTGGCCATGCTACTTTATTTCGTAGCAACGTACCTGATAGCCCTGTTTTTCCTGTGCTTGAGCCGGTGCTTCTCACAATACACAAACGCTTAAAAAACAAGATGGATCCTCACGGAATTTTCAATATAAACCGAATTTATCAAGGGCTTTGAAGGATAAAACATGAAAACTGAATTAGTTGATTCTTTCAAAAATTCCGAAGATGGAAAAATTGCCGAAGATATATTACGCACCTGTGTACATTGTGGATTTTGTAATGCTACTTGCCCGACTTATCAACTTATTGGTGATGAAAATGATGGTCCTCGTGGGCGCATTTATCTCATCAAACAAATGCTCGAAGGCAAAAAAGCAACGGCTTCAACTCAACTACATTTAGATCGTTGTTTAACATGTCGCAATTGTGAAACAACCTGCCCATCAGGTGTGCAATATTCAAAGCTACTGGATATTGGTCGGCAATATATTGAGACTAAGTCCCCACGAAGTTTTAAAGAACGACTAACAAGAACACTGCTAAGAAGTGTCCTACCCTACCGTAATCGCTTTGGCCCTTTACTCAGTATTGGCCGCCTTTTTAAACCCGTGTTACCCGCAAAAATAAAATCAAAAATGCCACGAAGAGTAGCAAAGGGAAGCATCCCCGTAGCACAACACAAACGCAGAATGCTTGTATTAGATGGTTGTGTACAACCCGCATTATCACCTGATATTAATGCAACAACCTCTAGAGTTTTACACAAACTGGGGATATCACTTATCACACAGAAAAAAGCAGGATGTTGTGGCGCTGTTAGCCAACATTTATCTGCCGAAGATGAAGCACTAGTCTTTATGAAAAATAATATTGATGCATGGTGGCCAGAGATTGAAAGTGGCACAGAAGCAATCGTAATGACAGCTAGTGGTTGTGGTGCAATGGTAAAAGACTATGCGTATTATTTACGTAACGATGCAGAGTATGCAGAAAAGGCCCAACGCGTTTCCGAGTTATGCAAAGATATTTCTGAGATCATTATCAATGAAGATCTCTCTGCTTTAAAAGTAAATGGCACTGAAAAAATAAGCTGGCATCCACCCTGCACCTTACAACATGGGCAAAAAATCAATGGTATTGTGGAGAAAATACTAAGCAACTGTGGCTATGAATTATTGGCTGTAAACGACCAGCATTTATGTTGTGGGTCAGCAGGCACCTATTCAATTTTACAGCCTGAAATTTCTCAGAAACTCCAAGCCAATAAGATTGATAATTTACAACAAAATAAACCCGAGATGATTGTTACTGGTAATATAGGTTGTCAAACACACTTACAAGAAGTTAGTGATGTGCCGGTTATTCACTGGATACACCTCTTAGATAAGTAAAATCTCTAGCCTTACTGAGTTAAGTTATCAATGAGAAGAAATCATCTCTAATAAATCATGCGCTTGTTGTCTTTGCTCATCGCTACCCTCTTCCATTATCTCGGAGAGAATATCAAGCGCAGACTGAACATCTTCAGCCTCTATATATGCACGAGCCACATCTAACTTTACACTGGTTTCTAATGAGCTTTCTTCCTGGTAATCTAAACTATCACTTCCTTGAAAATCAGCAATATAACCAGCTGCAGGCTCAATATAACCAGCTTCATTTACTTTAACGACATCATCATTTTGTTGTTGTGCACGTTTTCTTTTGTTAAGTAAATAAAAGAAAAATAGTCCTAATAGTATAAGTGGGAGCAACCAAATTAAAGTTGATAATATACTCGTTGATGGCCCAATTAATTTTTTCTTGCTCTTCCTATCTTTTACATTATTTATATCCACTAGTTCAATTGATTGTTGCCCCTTTGAGGTTCGATCAATATTGGATTTAGGCATTTCTGCTAATTCATTTCTTGGTCTATTTGGCGCTTGTTGCAACTCTGTATTTGATTTTCCCTCTACTAACACTTCAACAGAAGCGGCTGTTCGGCCTGATGGAGTTGACTTATTATTGATAATTAATGATTGATTCAAAGATTTTTCTAGATCTAGTAAACGCTGATCTCTATTTGTTTTTTCACTCAACAACGCTTCTAGTTGTTTTTTTAGTTCATTACTTTCTTGTTGTAGCTGGTCTATTTTTCTAGTTTGGCTTTTTTGCCTTATCAAAATATCCGTAGTATCAGTCAACTCTTCGGATTCAACTTCCATTTCAGAAAGAGTTGGAATAGGCAAATCCCCTGGAATACCAAAACGAAAAAAACGAGCATGCTCTGATAGTAATTCACTCGCTTTTTCAGGAGATATGTATTGAAAATCACGCTCATCGGGCAGGCTTAAACGCTTACCTCTTAAAAGAAAGTTAACATTTCCTCCTCTAAATGCCCGCGGATTTTTAATCAAAATACCAACTAAAAGTTGTCCTCTTGATAACTCTGAATTTGGATAATAGCGCTCAACAATAGTATTTACATTATCAGATGACTTTACACGATAGCGGATTTCTGCAGAAAGAGTTTCAAATATCAAAAAAGAAACGACTAAGAGTACAGCTATTACTGTCCTATTTGTATGAAGAGGTGACCGAAGAGTTATCATAATTTAACAAACTTGAGGAACTAAGATCTACGATTATACAAAGGAATGGTATGCTGTATATTTATACTTGTCTTTGTAATTTGAAATAGGCTATTTTTCGGACAGTCGGACTGAAGACTTCTACTAAGGTGAGCCTTGACTAGGAGACAGTCGCTGGAAGATGCTTAATAATTTCAAGTACTGTTGCAAAACGATCCGCAGGGTCTTTAGCCATCATTCCATCAAGAACTGGCTGAAAAGCACTTAATTCGACAGGAAAGCTAGGGACAGGCGCCATAACATGATTCATCATCAACTCATGAGCTTCAACTGCAAAATAGGGTTTACGTCCAGTTAATAGCTCATAAAAAATAACCCCTAAACTATAGATATCAGAAGCTTGAGTGCAAGCATCACCACTAATTTGCTCGGGACTTACATAATGTGGAGAACAATGCAGCTCACTCTCAATCACAAAGCCTGCATCCAGTAAAATACGCTTAGAAACACCATAATCCATAAGTGCCAAACTTCCATCACCGCGCAACATAATATTATCTATCTTAAGGTCACGATGGATTAGTCCAGCTTTATGCACCACATCCAGCGCTTGTACTATTTCTTTAAACCATTCTAATGCATGGGTCTGAGGTAAAATATCACCACAGCTACTCAAAGAATCCCGCAAAGTCCCATGCTGCATGTATTCCATGACTAAATAGAATGCCTGATCACTCACTCCGCCCTCATAGAAGCGAACCAAACTTTTGGAACGAAGCCCACACTGTTTTTGAATGTGCGACACAAACTGCTGAACTGTTTTTCCTGACAAAGAACTAGGTTTAAACTTAAAACGTTTTATGACTGCACATTCACCTCTAGAACCTATCAAAGATTCTGCCCGATATATGACAGTCTCTTCACTATCATGTAGCACTTCAACTAATTTCCAATCAGCTAGTTGTAAAGGATATTGAGAACGATATCGCCTTAACTGTAAGAAAATATCAATTTTAGCCGATAAATCTGACAATGCTCTCCACACAATCACCTCTACGCCCTTGCGACCAAAAGCCTTTTTGAGTAACCTCTCCTTGGTAATTAATAACTCATAATCGCCCACATCAACTTCACCTTGTTGCAATTGAGAAAGAGAAATATCATTGGTATTTGCATTAGGGATTTTTCCCGCGAGCAGAGAGAGCATATCGGGAGATATACGTTCATTTTGAACCAATAACAGTGACAAACTCACTTTGACATTCCTCTCTATGGCATGAGGGTAGCCATCCGCCTAGATATTTTCTGGAAGGCTTTAAACATCATCTCTAGTGACATACCTCATTGGGGAAAAGTAATTATTTTTTAGCGAAGCACACCTAAAATCGGATGGCTTATTACTCTATGAAGAAATATCTAATTAGTAGAGATGCTATCTAGTGTAGGACAGAATCAAGAAAATTTCTGGAACATTATTTCAAAACCAAAAGGCTACTTGACATTTATTATAACCTCTACGATAATGCGCCGTTCCGTGGGTCATCGACCCCTCCTTGCCGTAGTTTTATAACACAAAAAGTTATTAGAAATACGGCCAAACTGTCCATAAGGAGATACTATGAGACATTATGAAGTTGTCGTTCTGGTACACCCAGATCAAAGCGAACAGCTACCTGACATGCTAGACCGTTACCGCAAGTTAATTGAGGGTAACAAAGGATCAATCCACCGCCTTGAAGACTGGGGTCGCCGTCCGCTAGCTTACCCAATCGTAAAATTACACAAAGCGCATTATGTGCTAATGAATATTGAGTGTGACACAAAAACTTTGAGCGAGCTGGAAGACCTATTCCGCTTTAATGATGCTGTACTTCGTAATATGGTTATACGCCGTGACGAAGCAGACACTAAGCCTTCAATGCTAAGCAAAGAAGCCGAAAAGAAAGCTGAAAGAAAACAACAGCGTAGATAATTTACAATCTACATTGTAGATAGAATAGGAGAATAACCATGTCACATCGTTTTCGTCGTCAAAAATTTTGTCGCTTTACCGCTGAAGGCGTTAAAGAAATCGACTACAAAGATTTAGACACCCTAAAAGCTTTCATTACTGAAACAGGTAAAATTGTACCTAGTCGTGTAACAGGCACTAAAGCTAAATACCAGCGTCAGCTAGCCACAGCTATCAAACGCGCACGTTTTCTTGCTTTAATTCCTTACACAGATCAGCATAAGTAAGTTTTAAGATAAATTTTTTAAGAAATAAGTATAGAGTACAAAACATGGCCAGCTTTATTATGGCAGGCCGGATACAAGCAGCAATATTTGTTGTTTTATCCACCCTGATTTCTTTACTGCTACCTCCGCTAATTGTTTTCAGTAATGCAGCGATTGCACTGATAACACTTCGCAAAGGCTGGCAGCAAGGAGTTTTATACACACTACTAGCAACAATAACGCTGGTAATAGTAAGCGTATTACTAAAACAGCAAGCCAGTAGTGGGTTTTTAGCAGGTTTAGCAACTTGGTTACCCATGGTACTGATAGCCAGTACCTTAGCCATGACAAAATCATGGAATAGAACCTTACAGCTAACTTTGTTATTAAGTGTCGCAGGTGTTTTATTGTTTCACCTCACGCACCCAGATGCAGCCGCATATTGGGAGCCTGTGCTAAAACAAATGAAACCCATGCTTCAACAAGCATATCAATTAAGTGACAGCAAACTTGATGAAACCATCAGTAATGCTGCCACTTGGATGACAGGAACATTTGCAGCAGCGCTTGCGGTTATTACGATAATCTCGCTAATAATTGCTCGTAACTGGCAATCTAGACTTTATAACCCTGGTGGTTTTGGAGAAGAGTTTCGTCAGATAGTCATTGGCAAACAAGCATCTATTGCTCTGCTAATTGGCATTACACTTGCTGTAATAACTAAAAACCAATTAATTATCGAATTGATAATGGTTGGTGTTGCCGTTTTTATGTTCCAAGGCTTGTCACTTGCACATAGTATTGTAAAGCAACGAAACCTGGGTGTTCGCTGGCTAGTAGGGCTTTACGTATTGATGTTTTTGTTACTTATACAAATGATTGTACTGCTTGCAACCTTTGGTTTAGTCGATAATTTCGCCGACTTCCGACGACAGGTTGCTAAGAAAAATTAGATAAATATTAAACGACCTTTAGGTCAATTAAGGTGAATACCATGCAAGTAATATTAATGGAAAGAATCGAAAATTTAGGTGCTTTAGGCGACATCGTTGATGTAAAGTCAGGATTTGCGCGTAACTACCTCGTACCACAGCAAAAAGCTAAAATTGCTACAAAGTCAAACATTGCCGAGTTTGAAACGCTTCGCGCTGATCTTGAAAAGAAAGCCGCTGATGTAACCAAAGCAGCTGAAGATCGTCTTGCCGCTATAAACGGTGTCGGTGATCTTGAAATCGAAGTTAGAGCAGGTGTTGGTGGCAAGCTATTTGGTTCTGTATCTAATAATGAAGTAGCAGAACTGATTACCGCCAAAGGCGTAGCCGTTGAGCGTCGTGAAGTACGTATGCCAGATGGTCCTATCCGTAATATCGGTGAGTATGAGATTCTTATTCACTTACACGGCGGTGTTGAAGCAACTGTGAAAGTTAATGTTATTGCAGATGCTGATAGTGATATGGAAGAAGTAGAGAAGCAAGTTATTGGTACATTCACCGATGACATCATGCCTCTTAACTAATCTAAAAGACCAGCTTCTTAGATTAGTTATAACCAAAAAGCCCATTATTCTCAAGTGAGTAATGGGCTTTTTTGCCACCCCCCTACTTTTTGACCATTTTGTATTCCTACAAAATGGTCAAAAAGTAGGGGGGTGGCAAATCTTACCACTTAAAACAATCACCTCTGATAAATAGGCAACTCTATATTCTAGCAGAAATTTTCGTCATAACCTTTGACGTTAAAGGCATGAAAATTTTTCGAATTGGCAAAGGTAGTTTTTCAGCACCTGCCTCTACAGCAATATCGGCGTGATGTGCCTCATCTATTTTCATTTGCTTTAGAATGGCTAAACTAGGCGTATCATTTGAAGATATTTTATCTATATGCTCATCTAAATGCCTAACTACTTGATCCTCAGTCTCTTTAACAAAGCCTAAGCTCCACTTATCGCCTACTAACCCAGCTAAAGCGCCTAATGTGAATGACCCCATATACCAAAATGGACCAAAGTAACTTTTATGCGCATTTAACTCATCAAGGCGGGTTTCACACCAGTTTAAGTGATCATTTTCCTCCATAGCGGAGCGTTCCATCTGCTCACGGATATCATCACGCTTAGCGGTTAGAGCCTGACCTCGATATAAACCTTGCGCTGAAACTTCACCCGCATGATTTATTCTCATTAATTTTGATGATAACTTATGCTCTTCCTCAGACAATTCACATTCCATTTTTATATCAGCAGAGGGATTCAAACGCTCAGTTGTTGGCGCAAGGGTATAAACTGTCCGTAAAGCTTGATCAATTTCATTGATTAACTTATCGATCATATTCAATGTACGCATGGTTTACTCCTTATATTCACCACAAACTGTGAAAAAATTTACTTCTTTTCTCTACGTGTCAGCATATCAACAACTTTCATGACATTCTCTTCACCACCTGCAGCATAAGGACTAGTACGGTACTTACCATTTATAATAAGTGTAGGAACTGATTGAGCTTGAGACGATGCACTTATTTCTTGTGCTCTCTTAATTTTTGTACGAAATAACATTGATGTTTTAGCAGATTGAATTTGATCTTCAGAATAACCTAACTGAACAAAGAAACGATTTACCGCATCTGGATTTCTCAATTGCCTTTTTTGCTCATGAATTGCTTGAAAGATTTTTGTAACCAAATCTTTTTCACCTTTTGGGTCTAATACTTCGGCTAAGTAATAAGTCCTCGCATCAGCTGACCAACTTGGATTTAGCATTGCAGGTACTTGTTGAAACTCCACATAATTAGGAAGGTTCTTTTTATATTTATGTATCGTAGGCTCAAGATTATAACAATGCGGACAACCCAACCACATGAGTTCAATAACTTCTACCTTTCCTGCTGTTGCATCTGTTTGCATTTCAGGAAATATTTCAAAGTAATGCACGCCCTCAATAAAATTTGACTTCTCAGTCACTTGCTCTGTCTGTTCAGCTACCTTTGTTGTACTAGCCTCTTTCATATCAGCTGCAGTTGCGATCGCATTTTTCACTGTTGGTTCTACTTTTTTTACCTCAACCTTTTTAGCATCAGATGAACCACAAGCTGATAAAAATAGTGCCGCTACCAGTGAGATTAAGGTAGCTTTTAATATGTTATTCATTGTTAATTCCTATTTCTAATATTAGTATTCTTGTATGACTTTGTATTGTATAGCAAAGTTCATTATTATTCTAATAAGCCAATCATCTATATAATTTGATATATAGTTGGCAGTTATTCAGGCTTCATGTACGCTATATATGCAGCAACAGATGCAATATCCTCATCATCCATTTGTCCAGCAATACCACGCATTTGTGGAGGAATATCATTTGCTCTTTTCTTTGAGCGAAAAAGCTCCATTTGCTTAATAATATAATCCATATTTTGGCCCGCTAAACGTGGATACTTACCTTCCTCATCACCCATACCATCTTTTGCATGACAGGCCGAACATGCTGGTATCCCATATTCAACCCGTTTCCCTGTAAAAATCTCTTTACCTAATTTCAAATCTACAAACTCATGACTTTTAATACTTTCAGACGTATTTTTGTTAATCATTTGTTGTTTAGAAAAATATTTAGCAAGACTGGTCAGCTCTTTACTTGATGGAAACTCTTGAACTATTAATGTCATTTCTTCGTTAATTCGTTTTCCACTTCTAAAGTCATCCAGTTGACGAATGATATATTTCTGGTTTAAGCCTGCTATATTTGGCCACTTTTGACTAGGGCTATTTCCATCAAAGCCGTGGCATTCAGAACAATTTAATACATATTGTGAACCATCAACTCCTTCTTGAGGTGTTCTTGCATTGGTATTATCATTAGAATTAGAAGATCTCTCTATCTTTTCAATTTTTTCTTTTACTGATTGGCTATCAGTTTTTTGCTTTTTATTTTGGGCACTTAATTTTGTAAAGCCAGTTGCCAACATCAAACTTACAAGAATTAGGCTTAGTCTTGATAAAAGTAATGGTATCCTCACATTGTGGCCTCTTAGTTGTAATTATAAGTATATTAATACCACATTGTTTAAAATTTACCCAATAAAAAAGGGTGATAAAATCACCCTTTTTTATAAGATATAAGACTATCCGTACTATCAATTAGTCATGTAAACCTGAGATATACTCTGCTACAGCATCCATCTCAGCATCTGTCATATTTTTAGCAATATTACGCATCATCTTTCCCGTATCATTTGCACGTTTGCCTGACTTAAATGCTTTTAACTGATTTATAATATATGTTTTATGCTGACCTGCAATACTAGGGAATTTAGCCGCTTCATTACCAGACCCTGTAGGACTATGACATGCAGCACAAGCAGCAACACCCGTTGTAAGATTTCCACCTTTATAGATTAATTCACCTTCGGCAACTTTATCTTTATCGTTAGCGGCTCCTGGTTTTGCTTTTTGCCCCGCAAAAAATGCGACTAGATCTTTAACATCAGCATCTGAAGCAATTCCTTTGGCCATCGCCGTCATTGTAGGATCTTTACGCTTATCTGATCTAAAATCAGCAAGCTGTTTTGCAAGGTAACCTGCTCCCTGTCCCGCAAGCTTTGGCCACACTGGGTTTACGCTATTACCATCAGCACCATGACATGCAGCACAAGTTGCACTTAATACTTTACCCTTTGCAGCATCCGCCACATCACCTTCTTTAACTTGTTCATTCGCTATTGCTAAGCTACTCACACCTAAACAGGCTAAAAGTGCTAACTTCATTAACTTATTCATCTAAATAACTCCTAAATACCTTGTATACTTCCATGCCATTACGATCATAGCAAACATGGCGCGTTTTATATCATATGTACCAACAGACAGCAAAGAGTGAGATCAAATTATGAGTGCTTTTTATCAACAAGCGCATTTTTTACAAAGTGCAACGACCCCAGATACCTTACCACCCGAATCAGGAGCTGAAGTAGCCTTTGCTGGACGCTCAAATTCAGGAAAATCAAGTACCTTAAACCGACTCTGCCAACAAAAAAGTTTAGCTCGAACGAGTAAGACCCCAGGTCGCACACAACTTATTAATTTTTTTGGTTTACCTGAAGAAAAATTTTTAGTTGATCTTCCAGGTTATGGCTACGCTAAAGTACCTGAAAAAGTTAAATTAAAGTGGGCAAAATTTATCGAACTCTATTTGACACAACGCTATACCTTACGTGGCTTGGTGATTGTTATGGATATTCGTCGCCCCATGCTTGAGCATGATCTAACCATGTTAGATTGGGCTGAATCACGTAGTTTAGCCGTTCATGTCGTACTGAACAAATCGGATAAACTAAAACATGGTCAAGCAAAAAGTGCTTTATTGAAAACAGGGCAACAGTTAAATAAATTTAACAATGAAACAACTGTGCAAATGTTTTCTGCATTAAAGGGGGTCGGGGTAGATGAACTTCACCAACAACTGGATATATGGCTTGAGCCAAAACCTTATAAAAGCAATCTCTAGCCATAACGGTGTTTACCAACTAGTGCTTAAGGAGAAACTGATCAAGTCCAATTATTTTTAGCTTGCCAAATCTGCCTATATTTTCCACGAAGATCGGCACAATAGAATAACTATTACGTCTCACTTCATGAAAAATAGCGACAGATTTATCGAAGCTGAAGCCTAATCGACTTAATCAGATTCTCCTTATGGAAGGCCTGAATAAGTAATGATAAAAGATTGCGCCCATAAAAAACCCCATTCAATGGAAACCATTGATGGGGTTAAAATAACAGATCTGGATTGGGGACACCAAATCTGTGTATCCGCAAGGAAAATAAAGAACACCGGGCTTAAGTGTCCATAAATTTTAAATTCCTATACTGCGAATTCATTAGTTAAACAAAAAAATTTGCTTAACAAGTACCTCTATAAAACCACATTTATTACCTGCTGACAAGTCAGCTATCGATAAAATCACATTGATAGAAGATAATTGGTCACTTCAAGTAACCATATGGACTATTTTGTAACTGTATCTTCTTTGTGTTTTGCTAACTTTGCTTTAACACCATATCTATCTGCTTTCACCTGACCAATAAGCACATTCGATCTTCTTAGCAAACCACCTCTCATATACTCTATATGAACATTAGAACCCATTTTCAAGTTTCCAATCATACTTTTTAAATTAGAACTACTTGTAACAACGACACCATTTATACTTGTAACAACATCCCCTTCTTTAATACCTGCAACATCTGCAGGAGAGAGGGGAACTACACTAGAAATTAATGCACCTTGGCCGTTACGTAAATTAAACTCTTTGACTAAACCGGGTCTTATATCTTGGATCTCAATGCCTAACTGGCCTCTTTTGACAAATCCATTTTCTATCAACTGATCTTTAATATTAGTAACCATATCCGAAGGAATAGCAAAACCAATCCCTACATTACCACCACCTTTGCCACCTAAAATAGCAGTATTGATACCTATTAGTTCGCCACGTAAATTCACAAGTGCCCCACCTGAGTTTCCAGGATTTATAGAAGCATCTGTTTGAATAAAATCTTCGTAATCCTCAATTCCAAGACCCGTTCGACCTATCGCACTAACAATTCCTGAAGATACGGACTGACCTAAGCCATATGGATTTCCAATAGCTACTACAAAATCGCCTACTCTAACCTTTTTGCTCTTTGCTATGCGCATCGCTTTTAAGCGATCGGGTTGAATACGTATTACAGCCACATCAGCCTTCAGGTCCTTACCGACTAGGATTGCATAAAACTGCCGCTTATCCGTTAAGGTTACAATTATTTTACCCGCACCTTCGATTACATGTGCATTAGTAACTATATAACCATACTCTGCATCAATAATAATGCCAGAGCCAGCACCTATTGTTTTTTTCTTTTTTGCAGGTAAAGAATTGCCAAAAAAATGCCGATAAACCGGATCTTTGACATCCGTAGCTGCTGATACTCCCTTTGTTGAGATATTTACAACCGCTGGTGTAACACGCTCTAACATATCCGCTAATGATGGCAATACTTGACCATTAACCACAGCAGGTAATCTAGCCACAGCAATGCCATTGATCCCAATGAGGGATATAATAATGACAAAAGCCATAAATGATTTTTTTATAAGTCTCATTAAGCTAAACCTGATTGAAAGGTACTGGTACTATATTCGTACTATAGTATTGTTATATCCCTATCGCGGGTTCCAGTCAAACTTCTTCTCCATTTCCTTATAGAAGTCTTTCTTATCGTCAGTATCAGCAGGAGGTGTAACCATTTGTAAAACCACATATTGGTCACCAGATGCCCCTGTAGACTTTGGCAATCCTCTACCTTTAATGCGCATTTTTTTACCCGAATTCGAGCCTTCTGGTACTTTTAATTTCAACTTCCCTTCTAATGTATCGATTGTGATACTTGCACCTAATGCGGCCTCCCAAGGAGCAATAGGTAAATCTAAATAAACATCTTTTCCTTCTAAACGATAGATTGGATGCTTTTTAAAATTAATCTTTAAATGTAAGTCTCCTCCATTACTTGCTTTACCAGAGAGACGAATCTTCTTTCCATCATCGATTCCTTTTGGAATTTTAACCTCGATAGTCTTACCATTTGGCAAACGAATACGCTTATTTTTTCCAGCATAAATATCTTCTAGATCTACCGATAGGTTTATAATTTCGGCTGGTGGCTTTCTACGTTGCTGCCGTCCAAAACCACCTTGCTGAAAGCCCGCGCCACCGCCACCGCCGCCAAACATCGATTCAAAGAAATCACTAAAACCCGCACCACCACCTTGTGCACCACCACCAAATTGATTAAAGTCGAACCCACCTTCCCAACCTGGAGGCGGATTAAAGCTCTGACCATTTTGCCAATTTGCTCCAAGTTCGTCGTAGGATGCTCTCTTTTTAGCATCACCCAAGACTTCATATGCTTCATTAACTTCCTTAAAACGTTCTTCTGCATTGGCTTCTTTACTAACATCAGGATGGTATTTACGCGCAAGTTTACGGTAGGTCTTTTTAAGATCTGCCTGAGCAATATCACGATCAACACCTAGTACTTTATAATAATCTTTATATTCCATGAATTTTATACTTGAATTAATATGCCCCTAACATGGTATCTTTCGGTTAGAAATCAAGACAAACAGGAGAAGAGAATGAATAGATTTTTGGCCATTGGAGCTCTATTTGGATTGCTAGCTGTGATCATTGGCGCCTTTGGTGCGCACGGCCTTGAAAACAATCTATCAGAACATGCCTTGTCACGATATCATACGGGTGTTCAGTATCAGTTCTATCACGTGATACCACTTTTAGTATTGGGTATTATTTCATCACAACTAAATTCTAGCTCTGCTAATACTCCAAGACTCATTACTCTTTCAGGGATTTCATTTATTGTCGGGATTTTTCTATTTTCAGGAAGTCTTTATCTTTATGCATTAACTGGCATCACAAAATTTGGGATGGTCACACCTATTGGAGGCTTAGCCTTTATTCTTGGATGGGTTTTTCTAATAATTTACGCAGTAAAAGCGAAGGATTAAATATCATTCAATATTCAGACACTGCTCCCTCATTTGTTCTATTAAAACTTTCAATTCAACGGCTGATTTTGTTGTTTGTGTATCGTTAGATTTTGATGCGAGTGTATTTGCCTCACGATTTAGTTCTTGCATTAAGAAGTCCAAACGTCTACCAATAGGTTCTTTGCGCTTAAGTACTTCATAAATCTCTTCAATATGCGCCCCCATACGGTCTAACTCTTCATCAACATCAAGTCGTTGGGCATGATAAACAAGCTCTTGCTCTAAACGATTTTCATCAACTTCTAAATCTAGCTCTGAAATTTTATTCATTACTTTTTCACGCAATGCTTGCACAACTTCATCACGCCTTTTCTTTACACTGTCTACAATCTTTACAATAGTTTCACAGCGAGATTTAATCATCTCAACTAAACGAGCTCCTTCAGTTTCTCGCATAGTGATCAAACCATCAAGAGTAGATTCTAATAACAAATATGAAGATTCAAATAATACTTTGTCACTTTTTGAATTTGCCTGTGATTGTTCCATCACTCCAGGCCATTGGAGTATTTCCATTGCTGATAGTGTTGCTGATTTATGTGTTAAAAGCTTGAGTTGACCACAAGCATTCAAAAGAGACTTAACCTTAGCTTCATTAATACTAATATCTTCATCTTCATTTATATTTACTACGTGAAGTGTCAGTTTAAGATCAACTCGACCTCTACCTAATTTTTTTTGAATCAGCTCTTTTAATTTATGCTCATAGGAGGAAAGCCTATCAGGCAAATGCAAACTGATATCTAGATGACGATGATTAACTGAACGTATCTCCCAAGTTATATCAGTATCACCAAGGTTTTCACCCTTACGAGAAAATGCTGTCATGCTTCTTATCATCATGATTCCTTTATCAAAACATTTATAATTTGTCACCCCCCTACTTTTTGCCACTTTTGTATTTTACAAAAGTGGCAAAAAGTAGGGGGGTGACAAATTAAACGATTATATTCTTCAATCTCCTAAAACTGCTCTTGCAATTGACCATACACCTACTTTTTTAATACCAGATTTTTTTAATTGCTTTGCTAGTTCATTAATTGTTGACCCTGTCGTTACTACATCATCAATAATCACAACATGGCTGTAATTTTCAGCTAGTTCTATTTTTACATCAAAACAGCCTTTTACATTTTTCTTTCTTTGAACAGCATTTAGTTCTGCTTGTGCTAATGTTCTCTTTTTCCTCTTTACACTTGTTAATTCTATTGGAATATTAAGATATTCAGCAACATTACGTACAATCTCAAGCGACTGATTAAACCCACGTTTTACCAATCTTCTTTTGTGCAATGGCACAGGAATAATACAATCAGGGTAATTCCCTATTACCTCCCCTTCTAAGCGAGCTAAAAGCAAATGGCCTAATATTGTGGCATGAGATAACTGCTGATTATATTTTAAAGTAGTAATCAAATAATCCAATGGCGCTTGATAATGATATAAACACAAAGTGTAATCAACATAGGTCGATATTTGCAAACAATGCCCACAAACAGCACTATTACTTTCATTTGCAGCATCCAGTGGTAACCCACACGTTTTACAGGCATCAAGCAAAACAGGAAAATCTTCTTCACAAGATTTACATAGTGATATAGCACGAGATACCATGCAATCACAAAGCACGCAGGATGAGGGAATCAACAAACCCATAGTAAAGATACAAAGGCTAAAAAGATGTGATTTTAGCACACGCACAGTAAACTACCGTACTTACACCGTTAACTAAAAATAGAGTATACAATGAGCAATTCTAAAAATAACCTGACCCACTTTAACCAACAGGGAGATGCCCACATGGTTGACGTTGGTAGTAAAGCCATCACTAAACGAATCGCAGTAACAGAAGGACGTATTTTTATGGAAGCTGCCACGCTCAACAAAATAATTGAAGGCGATAATAAAAAAGGGGATGTTTTAGGGATTGCACGTATAGCAGGTATTATGGCAAGTAAGAAAACTGCCGATCTTATTCCTCTTTGTCACCCACTTGCAATCACACATGTTGATATTCAGCTAGAGATAGAAAAAAATCCAGCTGCTGTTTACTGTCAATCCACTGTTGAAGTGAGCGGACAAACAGGCGTAGAAATGGAAGCTCTCAATGCAACTCAGGTTGCTTTATTAACTATTTACGATATGTGCAAGGCTGTTGATCGTGGAATGATCATAGACGGTGTACGTTTATTGAAAAAAAGTGGGGGTAAATCAGGTGAATGGGTAGCAGAAAATACTTAATTTTGTTCTACTAACGCACTAATTTATCATCAACACCCAAAAAATTGGAGAATCTCCCCCAATGCTTAAAATAGCCTTTAATAGCTTTCTTGGTAATAGCCCTAATTGGTTTAAAATGGTTCTCATTGTATTTATAGCTTTAAGCTATCCTGCAATGATCGCACTAGGAGATATTGGCCATACCGCTATTGGCTGGGGCTTTATTGCCATGTTTATCTTATCTTTGGCAATGGCATTAAAGTGTTACCCACTCCAGTCTGGTGGCTTACTGGCAATTGCCACTTTACTTTTAGGGCTTACCACACCCGAAACAGTATGGCATGAGATCCAACAAAATTTAGGCGTGATTTTGTTATTGGTTTTCATGGTTAGCTTTATTTACTTTATGCAACCCTTGCTAGTTTTCATCTTTGGGAAAATTCTATTAAAAATAGAAAATAAAATTGCATTATCACTAATGTTCTCGATTGCTGCAGCCTTTCTCTCTGCTTTCTTGGATGCTTTGACCGTAACAGCCGTTCTTATCTCTGTTTTTGTAGCGCTCTATGGTGTTTATGAAAAAGTACATTCATCGGTAGGTGTTGATTATAATGAAAATGATACCTTCGATCGTCATGAAATGGGCGGTGATTCTTTAGAGGAGTTTCGAGCGTTTATCCGTTCATTGGTCATGCATGGTGCTGTAGGTACTGCTTTAGGTGGGGTTATGACACTCGTTGGCGAACCTCAAAACTTACTTATTGGCGAAAAAATGGGTTGGAACTTTGTAGATTTTGCTACACAAATGTCCCATATAACTATCCCGACATTAATTGCAGGCTTACTCGTTGTCGTCTTAGTTGAGCTAACACGCTCTTTTGGTTATGGAGCGAAACTCCAGCCTCATGTTAGAGAAATTTTGAGAGGATATATTGAAAAACAAGATGCAGAGCGGACAGATCAAGAGAAATATGCTTTAGTCATACAGGCTATTTGTGCTGTTTTACTGATTCTAGGCTTAGCCTTCCATGTGATGGAAGTAGGCCTTATCGGCTTAATGTTACTCGTCGTAGTAACTGCATTTACAGGTATTATTGATGAAGCACGTATCGGACATGCCTTTGAAGAGTCACTGCCCTTCGTATCATTATTGGTTATCTTCTTTGTGATTGTTGGTGTTATTCATGATCAACACCTATTTACACCTATTGTAAATTGGGTATTAGCATTACCGATAGATCAACAACCACAAGCCTTCTTCTTAGCCAATGGCATACTTTCAGCCATCAGTGATAATGTATTTGTTGCAACCGTGTATATTAATGAAGTTAAAGCCGCATTTGATGCAGGTGATATGTCACGTGAGCACTTTGAAACGCTAGCAATTGCAATCAACACAGGTACAAATCTACCCAGTGTTGCTACACCGAATGGCCAAGCCGCCTTCTTATTCTTACTAACCTCAGCTTTAGCACCTGCTATTCGCTTAGGTTATATGAAAATGGTCATTATGGCGTTGCCTTATACGATAGTCTTAACGATTATTGGATATTCATTTCAGTAGGATTACTCTATCAGTAATGCGCATCATTTCTAAATGCTTTTATCTGGAATATTGTTAAACTTCGCAGCTCCCTGATAAAAGTATACGGAATGGTGATGTCATACTAATAACCTACCGTGTTCTCTTCCACCCACCGTGACTCACCATCCTTCAAAGTCTCCTGCTTCCAAAAAGGAGCTTTGTGTTTTAAATCTTCCATTATAAATCGACATGCTTCAAATGCATCAACTCGATGAGATGACCAAACGGTAACAAGCACAATAGGCTCTGCTGGTAAAATTTTACCAACTCGGTGTACAACTAAAGCATTCAATAATGACCATTTACCAGCAGCCTCATCAACAATCTCATTGAGCTTTTTTGACGTCATTTTTGGGTAATGCTCCAATGTCATACTGGTAACATCATCGCCTTCATTAAAATCTCGCATAGTACCGATAAAACTTGCTGTAGCACCGTAATCAGTCTTATCTTGCATGGATGTAGTTTGGTAGTCCTGCTGGAGTTTCCAGGGATCAAATATGGACTCCAACACTTCTATTTTACGGGGTACGCTCATCGTTATCCCCCCGTAACAGGAGGAAAAAATGCAACTTCATCGCCATCCTTTACAAGGGCGTTAGCATCCACATATTCTTGATTAAGCGCAATAAGAACATTATCAGGAAAACTTGCCTGCCCTGTCGCCTGTTGCCAAACTTGTGCAACCTGTAAAACTTTAGACACTTTAGACACTTTAAGCGTATCACTACCACGCCCTATTTTTTCTCGCAAACTAGCGAAATATTTAATTTTAATAATCATAGAGAAAATGTAGCATATTATTTATAAAAACACCCCCCAGTAAGTGGTAATCTTTACTTTTCTTTTTTCTCATTACCAGATAAATCTGTCGTTTCTAGCGGCATGTATTCTAATAGTGGTGCTATATCAATTGCACTACCATACTTTTTCTTAGCGTATAATGCCGCCTCTTTACGAGATAAGAAAAAGTATCTTTCACCAATTTTTTGTAATAAACCTGTACGCTGAAAGACATCCATCAGTGGTTTTTTAGTACGTGCTATATAAAAATCAATACCAGCAGATTTTAAATGCTCACTAATTAGAATAATTACCTCTTCACCAGTTGCATCAATAAATGAGACTGCCTCAAGATCAAGAATCAAAACCTTTAGCCTAGGCTTTGCTGCAGTGTAATCAAGAATTCTTTTTTCTAAATAACCTGCACTAACAAAATAAAGATCTCCATCATAACGATAAATAGCAATGGTATCACTGGTTTGCAAATTAAAGGTTTTAGCACCACGTAATGTTCCATCTTCATGCCTACTAACTTCAATTAGTTTAGGTGTCATTGTTTGGTAGATATACAAACCCAATGACAACAACACACCTATCATAATACCGTTTTCAAGATGTGGTGCAAAAAATAGAGTAGTTGCAAAAACAGCTATTGCAATAAACCCATCATGTCTGTGAACTTTCCATGCATGTTCAACAGGCTCTATTTTAATTAAACCGATAACTGCAACCATAATAACGGCAGCCAAGGTTGCTTGGGGTAAGTGATGCAATAAAGGGGTTAAAAATAGAAGTGTTAATGCAACTAACAACCCCGTTATCACGGATGAGAAACCTGTTTTAGCCCGTGCCGAAAAATTAACAGCTGAACGAGAAAATGAACCAGAAACAGCATAACCTTGGAATAATGAAGAAACGATATTAGCCAATCCCTGACCCACTAACTCTTGATCAGCAGAAAGTCTTTGACGTGTCTCTTGAGATAAAGCTTTTGCAATCGAGATAGCCTCAACAAAACCTAGTAATGCAATAACTGCGGCTGGGGCTATTAATTGTTTAATGTATTCAAAGTCAACTTCGGGAACCTTAAAACCTGGTAACCCGCCTGTGACCATTCCAACAACTGCTCCCCCTTGTTTTTCATAACCAAAGAAGTACGAAATGAGAGTACAAGTAACCACAGTAATCAATATCACAGGAAGTTTTGATGATAGCTTCTTTATAAAAACCAGCAAAAAAATTGAGAGCACCCCCATTGATAAAGTTTCAAAATGTGTTTGTGTGAGATCCTGAACTAAATGCCATAGGGTTTCATAATTATGATCGCCTTTTCGACTATCGATACCCAATATTTTATTAATTTGCGAACTTGCTATAATTAACGCTGCTGCATTAGTAAAACCCAAGACCACTGGATGAGACATAAAGTCAACTAGAACACCTAAACGAAATAAACCCAGAGATAATTGAAGCAACCCTACCATCATGGCAATTATTGCGGCATAAGCAATGTAACCTTCAGGAGTAAGTGCTAAGGGCTCTAATGCTGTAGCAGTCATTAGTGAAACTATTGCAACTGGACCTGTTGCAAGCTGACGTGAGGAACCAAAGAATGATGCAATAATAACCGGCAAAAATGAGGCATAAAGCCCAACATATGCAGGTAAGCCTGCTAATTGAGCATATGCCATTGATTGAGGAACAAGAATTAAAGCAACCGTTAAACCTGCAACCACATCTGCTTTTAGGGTCTTTCCATCCTTAATTTCTCCAATCCAGCTAAGAAAAGGGGTAAAGCTATCTTTCCAACTACTTATGATTGAGATCAGTGTATTTGTCATTTGATGATTCTTTAGTTAATTCAATTAATATTTAATATCAGCAATATTCAAATTATTTGATTCCTTCTGTATTTATCAAATTAAAAAAGCACTAAAAAGAAGGGGGGTGACAAAAATAGATTGTAATTACTCAACAGTAACACTCTTAGCTAGATTTCTTGGTTTATCAACATCTGTACCCTTAAATACAGCCACGTGATAAGACAATAATTGCAAAGGGATAGTATAAATAATAGCTGCTATACTTTCTGGTACTTGTTCCAACTCTATAACATGAATATTATCTTGTTTAACAATACCTGCTGATTTATCAGCAAATAAATACAATACACCACCGCGTGAACGTACTTCTTCGAGGTTAGATTTTAACTTCTCTAATAAATTAGTATTAGGAGCAACAGCAACAATTGGCATTTCACTATCAACCAATGCCAATGGGCCATGCTTTAACTCACCCGCTGGATAAGCTTCAGCATGAATATAAGAAATTTCTTTTAGCTTCAATGCTCCTTCCATCGCCACTGGGTATTGATCACCACGCCCTAAAAATAGAGCATTATGCTTATCAATGAATTGTTCAGCCATCATTTCAATTGCTTTATCATGTTCCAGAGACTGCTCTAGTAAGGCAGGTAGTTTTTTAAGATCTGCCACCAGTGTTACAACCTTTTCAGAGCTATCGTCTTTGGCTTGCATCAACAATCCAATCAATAACTGAAGTGTTACTAGCTGTGTAGTAAATGCCTTAGTCGATGCTACACCAATTTCTGGCCCTGCAACTGTTAACAATGAAAGATCAGACTCTCGAATTAAAGAGCTTTCATCAACATTACAAATACTCAGGCTTGCTAAGCAACCTATTTTTTTAATTTTATCTAGTGCCGCCAAGGTATCAGCTGTCTCCCCTGATTGAGAGATTGTTACAAATAGCATGTTTTTTCTTGGTGGTTGTCTACGGTAGCGATATTCGCTGGCAACCTCAACACTACATGGAATATCAGTAAGGCTTTCCATCCAATAACGTGCTATTAATCCTGCATGATAGCTAGTACCACAGGCAATAATCTGGACCTCTTCAACTTGTTTTAGTATTTCAGCAGCACTTTTACCGTCTGCTTCACCCGAAATACATTGCTTAATACAATCAACTCCTAATCTACCTTCGAGAGTTTTTTGTACTGCTTGTGGCTGCTCATAAATTTCTTTAAGCATATAATGGCGGTATTCACCCAGATCTGACTCAAATGAGGTTGCTTTAGATTGTTTTATTTCTCGCTCTACTTGATTTCCATGCTCATCTTCAATCGTAATTTGATGTCTTTCAATCGATGCAACATCACCATTTTCAAGGTAAATGAAACGACTAGTTACAGGTAATATAGCTTGAATATCTGACCCGATGAAATTTTCACCTACTCCCAAACCAATGACAAGAGGGCTACCTTGGCGAGCGCCTATTAAGACATCTGGGTCTTCAGGAGAAATAACACCCAAGGAGAATGCTCCCGTTAAATTTAATATTGATAGTTTTACGGCTTCTAAAAGGCTAACACCATCAGTTAGATTTGATTCAATAAGGTGAACTATAACTTCTGTATCTGTCTCGGACTCAAACTCATAACCTTTTGCGATTAATACCCCGCGTAATTCTTCGTGATTTTCAATAATTCCGTTATGCACAACAGCTACACGGTTATTACTTAAATGTGGGTGTGCATTTCTTTCTGCTGGTGCACCGTGAGTCGCCCAACGTGTGTGTGAAATTCCTATCACACCTCCTTGTGGCTCAAGCTTGAGCTTTTTTTCAAGTTCTTTTACACGACCTAGCGCTCGTATACGCTTTAAATTACCATCACTATCAAGCAGTGCCACACCTGCTGAGTCATATCCACGATATTCTAAGCGGCGTAAACCTTCTAGCAAGACCTCAGTGACGGGTCGTTGAGCTATTGCCCCAACTATTCCACACATTAGCTATTCTCCTTATTGGTATTCTTAGTGGGACGATTCCAGCCTTTAATAGTAATTTGCTTCGAACGCGACAAGGTTAATTCGCCTTCTGGGGTATCTTTAGTGATAGTTGAACCTGCACCTATCACAGTATCTTGGGCTAGATTAACAGGCGCAACAAGTTGTGTGTCGGAACCCACAAATACATTGTCACCGATAACAGTTTGAAATTTATTCACACCATCATAATTACAAGTAATTGTGCCCGCACCAATATTTACACCATCGCCCATTTGAGTATCACCAATGTAACTTAAATGGCTAACTTTACTGCCTTGACCTACCGTAGATTTTTTAATCTCAACGAAATTACCCACTTTAGATTTATCTTTTAATATCGTATCAGGGCGAATTCTTGCGAAAGGTCCTATATCACAAGCAACGCCTATTACTGCTGAATCGATCACTGAATTAGCCTGAATAACTGAATTATTCGCAATTTGCGTATTTTTAATTACACATCCTGATTCTACTGTTACATTGTCACCCAACACAACATCGCCAATAAATATTGTATTTACATCGATAGAGACATCCTTACCTGCTTTTATTGTCCCACGAATATCAACTCTATCAGGGTCAAGTAAAGTAACCCCAGCCATCATTAACTCTTTAACTTTGATTAACTGATAAGCTCTTTCTAACTCTGCCTGTTGGATACGATTATTAACACCTTGGACTTCTAACGGATTATTACAAACTGCAGCTTCAACGCTTCCACCTTCACTCACTGCCAAACCTATACAGTCAGTTAGGTAATACTCTCCTTGTTTATTGTTAGGTTCTAATTGCTTTAACCACCGTTTTAGATCAATGCCCTTGGCTGCGATAAACCCTGTATTTACTTCTTGAATCTGTCGTTGTTCATCTGTTGCATCTTTTTCTTCAACTATACTTAAGATTTTACCAGTGTCGTCACGTACAATTCGGCCATAACCATAGGGGTTATCAAGCTTTGTAATCAGTACACTCAAAACTGAATTATCGAGCTTAGAAGCTAACAAACTTAGTGTTTCTGACTTAATCAAAGGAACATCACCATAAGCAATAATAATAACCGCATCATCTTCCATTAATTCTTTTGCTTGAGCGACAGCATGACCTGTCCCTTTTTGGTCTTTTTGAAAAACCCATTTAATTTTTGAATTATCAATCGCTTCTTTTACTAATTCTCCCCCATGCCCATATACAATAGATATGTTATCAATATCTAGTTGTTCACAACTATTGACTACATGTTGTAGCATAGGGTTCCCTCCAATCCTATGTAATACTTTTGGAAGAGATGAATTCATACGAGTGCCCTGACCTGCAGCAAGAATAATGGGAAATAATTTCATAAGCCGATAGTTAATTATTATGTGTGACTAAATTATAAGCAATTTATACGACTAGGAATATAGAAGAGCTGATAAAATGATCAATACATAAGATAAAAAAAGAGGGAGATCTTTTCTCCCTCAACTTCAAACTAAAGTCCTTTTCCTTCAAAGTCTTTAATATGTTTTACAACGAGCTTTATAAGGACTACGTTGTGCTCCCCATCGATACTCTAAAGGAGCATTTGGATCTGAAATAACCCTACCTGCTAATAAATTCTTTCTCAATTCTCGCAATGGCATAAAATACTTTTCCCCCAAACTCATTTGAACCATACAAAATTCATTTAACTCTTTAACATCCCTAGGACGTGGCTCTTTTACTGAAAAAAGAGTTTTTGCCCAACGTTGAGGTTGTGTCCAATGCTTGTATTTGCTATTTCTTTCATAATGGTTTTTTACCGCAGTAAAAAAAGCTATCAAACGTCTATCTCGTGATGGTGTTGAATAATTATTATATTCACTACGCGTCATACATTTACGCCCTTTGTTCTTCATCTCCTGAAGCTTATATAAGGCATCATAAACATAGACACTACGATCATTAGCATACATACACATAGCTATTAATAATCTAAGTGTTTTTTTATCTGGATCTTCTTTCTTCTTGCCTAATGCACTTGCGATAATATCCGTAAAGCGAACATAATCATATTTAACAGATCTAGCTATTTCAAACTGCTCTTCACTATATCCTGGCTGCTTTTTTAAAGGTTTTCGTATATTCTGAGGTTGAATAAAACGGCGATAACCATCTGTCTTTCTCTTATAGTCTTCTGGTAGATAAAATGGAAATGAAGGAATTCTATCCAAAAAACGAGGTGCTTTGGGTGTCGTTGATGACATCACTTCAGCGACACCTTCGTTTGTTATATTTACAATTTGATAAGAATGAACATCCGGTGCAGCATATATATCACCTGGTTTTATATCATCAAGTGCAATTGGGTAGGTATCACGCGCTAATGTTCTAGTACTCGTAACATTAGCCACATAATCAAGAAATTTTCGAACACGCTTTTCTTCGGGGTATTTATCCCAACGAGTTTTACCATTACTTATAGTTTTTCCGCGTTTATTTGGATTATTGATAACAAAAGGCAACTTATATTCATAAGAGAATATAAGACGCATGGCATAAACAGCATCAGCACAATCGTTAGAAAACTTATAATAAATGGGTTTTTTCTCATTCATGAAGATATCTTCAGTCCAATTATTTTTAACCCAATGTTGATAACGTTTTTCCCAAACACTATTCCACGTATTTTCTGCCTTCCATACCATTGCAAAAGAAGTTGAACTGGTAATAAGAAAAAAGAGACCTATAGTCAATTTGAAATACAACCTAACAAACTTTTTCATAAAGTTCCTTTTATTTATCCCTGAATATAACAATTCTAACAATATCTGCTACTTATGACTATATACAACTCAATTCGTGCACTTAAGTATATTGAGCTCAAAAAAAATGGGATTGAGGTAAAACCCCAATCCCATTCTTAACCCTGAAATATCAGAGTGTAACGATTAGCTTTCGCTTAACGCTGCATGAAACGCTGAAGTGCGCTACGAGTAGCAGGGCCTACAACACCATCAATAGGTCCTTTGTAGTAACCTTTAGCTTTTAACTTAGTCTGTAAAGCACGAACATCAACTGTTGGTTTAGCTGCACGTGGTGCTGCTGGACGACAACCATACTTGTGAGTATGATTTGCTCTGTTGTACTTATGAGTGTGACGAATTGACTTAGTACAACGTGGAATAGCTGGGTGAGTATGAGTCCAACGGTTTCCTTGTGGTCTAGGTTTTGGCTTATGCATCATTGGTGCTGGTGCTGGTGCTGGTGCCGCAGCTGGAACAGAAACAGGAGCAGCTACAATTGGAGCTGGAGCTTCAACTTGCTGTTGTGAACCAGCTTGTTGTGAACCGCCACCTGCTACTTGTGAACCACCTGCTGACTGCTGTGAACCACCAGATACTTGTGAACCACCAGAGACCTGCTGTGAACCTGCTGACTGTGAACCACCAGCAACTTGCTGTTGTGAACAACCTGTTGCAAAAACACCAGCTAATACTAGTGTTGCAATAGAAAGTTGATTTGTTATCTTCATAATGTGCATCCTTTACTACTTGTTAGTTATAAAATTTTAAATGACCATTTGTGAACAAACGATCCATAATTACTGTTTATTCGCAGACCTAGTATAGTCTTAAATTAAACTACATTCAAAAAAAATGGTAAAAAAACAACAAATATTTATATATTTATCAAAATATAAGAAATTATATGCCTAAAATGGGTGTTTTTTATAAATACACAATTATTTTAAATATAAAATCCCTAAAACTACTTTCTCAAGGTTTTACCAATACGGTGAATCATTTCAATTTGTGCTTTAGCCGCATCTAGCTCAGCTTTAATTGCCTCATAATCCATATCTTCTGGATCTTTACCATCCAAAGCATCTTCTGCACGCGTCCTAGCTTCTTCAGCTGTTTTTTCATCAAGATCTTCAGAACGTACAGCAGTATCAGCTAATATTGTAACAATAAGAGGCTGGACTTCCATTACACCGCCAGCAACAAATAACGATACATCCCCATCATTAGTTTTATACTTTAATTCACCTGCTTTCAAGGTAGTAATCAATTGGGAGTGACGAGGCATTATACCTAAATCACCCATAACACCCGGTGCTATTAATTCTTGCACAGCACCTGAAAATATTGACTCTTCAGCGCTTACCACGTCTAACTGCATTGTCATCGCCATGCTCGTATTCCTTTCTATTGCTCTCTATTATATTGGAAAAATAAAGACTATGCGTCTTTATTTCCTTTTTCAATAGCTTCTTCAATTCCACCAACCATATAAAATGCCTGCTCTGGTAGATGATCATATTCACCAGCTAGAATTCCTTTAAAGCCAGAAAGAGTATCTGCAAGTGCTACATATTTACCTGGGGCACCCGTAAATACTTCTGCCACATGGAACGGCTGAGATAAGAAACGCTGAATACGACGGGCACGAGCAACAGTTTGTTTATCCTCTTCAGATAATTCATCCATACCTAGTATAGCAATTATATCTTGAAGCTCTTTGTAACGTTGTAATACTCCTTGAACTCCACGAGCAATACCATAATGCTCTTCACCAATAACTAAAGGATCAAGTTGTCTTGATGATGAATCCAAGGGATCAACCGCAGGATAAATACCTAGTTCTGCAATATTACGAGAAAGTACTAAGGTGGCATCCAAATGAGCAAATGTTGTAGCTGGCGATGGATCGGTCAAGTCATCGGCAGGTACATATACGGCCTGAAATGATGTAATAGAACCTTTCTTAGTTGAAGTAATTCGCTCCTGAAGAGCACCCATTTCTTCAGCAAGGGTTGGCTGATAACCTACTGCTGATGGCATACGACCAAGAAGCGCTGACACCTCTGTTCCTGCAAGTGTATAACGATATATATTATCGATAAACATCAAAACATCACGACCTTCATCACGGAAATACTCAGCCATAGTTAAACCAGTAAGTGCAACACGAAGTCTTGCACCAGGTGGCTCATTCATCTGACCGTATACTAGTGCTACTTTATCAAGTACACCACCCTCTTCCATTTCGTAATAGAAATCATTTCCTTCACGTGTACGCTCGCCTACACCTGCAAAAACAGATAAACCACTATGGGCTTTTGCAATATTATTGATTAATTCCATCAACGTTACTGTTTTGCCAACACCTGCACCGCCAAAGAGACCTACCTTTCCACCTTTAGCAATTGGCATTACCAAATCAATTACTTTAACACCTGTCTCAAGTATATCTAGCGTAGATGATAATTCTTCGTAGCTTGGCGGATCACGATGAATTGGCATTGTTGTTATAGCCTTTACATCACCAGCCATATCAACAGGCTCACCTAATACATTCATGATACGCCCTAAAGTCGCCTCACCCACAGGAACTTTAATTGGTTCACCAGTATCAACCGTTTCCATACCACGTTTAAGGCCTTCAGCCTCACCCATCGCAATAGTACGAACAACACCATCACCTAGTTGACCTTGAACCTCTAATGTTAACCCATTGTGATCTGCAACGGTTAATGCACTATAAACTGCTGGAACCGCATCACGTGGAAATTCCACATCAACAACTGGACCAATAACTTGAACAATACTTCCAGTACTCATGTTAGTACCTCTACCTTAAATTAAATTTATTTACAAAATTGTTTGATATGATTTTTATGCTATAAATAAAGCATAAATACAGCGTTATTCAACCGCTGCAGCACCTGAAACAATTTCTGATATTTCTTGTGTAATTGACGCTTGGCGAGCCTTATTATAAATTAGCTTTAGCTTATCAATCATATCTCCAGCATTATCAGTTGCACTCTTCATTGCAACCATTCGGGCTGACATTTCACATGCTATATTTTCTACAACACCTTGATATACAATTGATTCAATATAACGATCCATAAGAACATCAATAACATCCTTTGCCTCTGGCTCATATATATAGTCCCAATAATAATTGATCTCTTCCATTTCAGCTGCCACGACTGGAATCATTTGCGTAATTCGCGGTGTCTGAGTCATGCTATTTACAAACTCATTCTCAACTAAAAACAAACGATCAATACGCCCTTCTTCGTAAGCATCCAACATCACTTTAATGGTACCGACTAAATCATCCACGCTGGGCTTATCACCAAGACCAGTTGCTTCTGCCACAACACCAAAACGTCTAAATATCGATAATGCCTTACTACCAAAAACAGCAATATCAACTTCTACATCTTGTTCTTTCCAATCTGCGATATCTTGGAATGCTTTTTTAAATAGATTGGTATTCAAGCCACCACACAAACCACGATCAGATGAAATAATAATATATCCAACACGTTTTACTGTTTCACGATTTTTCACAAAATCATGCTGATACTCCAAATGACCTAGCGCCATATGGCTAACCACTTGACGCATTTTATCAGCGTATGGGCGTGATGCATCCATACGTTCTCTTGCTCGACGCATTTTAGATGCCGCAACCATTTCCATAGCTTTGGTTATCTTTTTAGTATTTTGAATACTACCAATTTGTGAGCGTATTTCTTTAAGACCTGCCATTGATTACTCCCTATCTGCCAAGTACCTGCTTACCAAGCACCTTTAGATTTAAAGTCTTCAAGTGTGCTTTTCATTTCAGCAGCAATTTCATCATTGAAATCTCCACTTTCATTTAAAGTATCAAGAAAATCCGACTTTTCAGAACGAATATAAGCAAGCATAGCCGCTTCAAAATCACCTACTTTAGCCACTTCAACATCATCGATAAAACCTTCGTTAGCCGCAAATAAAGTAAATGCCAACTCACCTGTTTTCAGCGGAGAATATTGCTTTTGCGTCATAAGTGCTGTTACACGTTCACCACGCTCCAACTGCTTTCTAGTACCTTCATCAAGATCAGATGCAAATTGAGAGAATGCAGCCAATTCACGATACTGAGCCAGATCAAGACGAATACCACCACCAAGTTTCTTGATGATTTTAGTCTGTGCTGCACCACCAACTCGTGAAACAGAAAGACCGGCATCAATCGCAGGACGATTGCCCGAATTAAACAAATCAGTATCTAAAAAGATCTGACCGTCAGTAATAGAAATCACATTCGTTGGTACAAATGCAGATACATCACCTTCTTGAGTCTCAATGATTGGATAAGCAGTCAATGAACCTGTCTTACCTTTCACTTTACCTTTTGTAAAACGTTCAACATAATCAGAATTTACACGAGAGCAACGCTCTAGCAGACGAGAGTGTAAAAAGAAAACATCACCAGGATATGCTTCACGCCCTGGAGGACGACGTAGCAACAATGACACTTGACGATACGCCCAAGCCTGTTTAGTTAAATCATCATAAATAATTAGTGCATCTTCCCCATTATCACGGAAATATTCACCCATCGCAGTTCCCGCATATGGTGCAAGATATTGCATAGATGCTGGATCAGACGCATTAGCTGCGACAACAATGGTGTAATCCATTGCACCGTATTCTTCAAGCTTACGCACAATACCTGCTACTGATGAAGCCTTTTGGCCTACTGCAACATAAATACATTTAACGCCTTTACCCTTTTGATTGATAATCGCATCAATTGCTATCGCTGTTTTACCTGTTTGACGATCACCGATAATCAATTCACGCTGACCACGCCCTACAGGAACCATTGAATCAAGTGCCTTAATTCCAGTTTCCATTGGCTCATCAACCGACTTACGTTCGATTACACCAGGAGCTTGACGCTCTATTGGATTCATTTCTTTTGTATTTACAGGGCCTTTCCCATCAATTGGAGCACCTAGTGAGTCAACAACACGACCCATTAGTTCAGGACCTACGGGCACATCAAGAATTCGACCTGTACATTTTGCAGTATCGCCTTCTGACATCCCTTTATAATCGCCTAGAACTACTGCGCCGACCGAGTCGCGCTCTAAGTTCAAAGCCAAACCAAATGAGCCATTTGAGAATTCAATCATCTCTCCTGACATAACATCAGACAAACCATGTATACGCACAATTCCATCCATAATGGATACGATTGTACCTTCCGTACGAGCCTCAGCTTCTGTATTGAAGCCATCAATACGCTTCTTTATTAGATCACTGATTTCTGTTGGGTTAAGTTGCATACCTTTACCTTTTCATTAATTATTTTTTGTACTTAGATTTAATGACTCATCATATTTGTCAATTTATTCAATCGACCTTTCAGAGAACCATCTATAACCAAGTCACCAGCCTGAATAATAGCACCACCTAATAGTGATTTATCCACGCTAACCTTTAATTTTACATCACGTCCCAAGCGTTTTTTTAGAGCAGCCGCAATTGACTTCTCTTCTGCCTGGGTAAGTTTTTTTGCTGCTAAAACCAACGCTTCGACCGAACCTTCCGCCTCATCCTTAAGCACCTCGTAAAGAGAACTTATTTCTGGCAACAACGACAAGCGATCATTTTCAGCCAACATCTTAACTAAATTTTTTGCTTTATCACTTAACTTATCATCACAAAGTGCTATACAAGCATCAGCTCCAGCCTGCTTAGCCATTTGAGGTGCTGCCAATAAAGTTTTCACTTCCTCATTATCAACAACAGCACCCATAAAAGCCAAAGTCTCCGACCATTTAGCCAAATCACCTGCTTCTTTCGCCATTTCAAAAACAGCTCGAGCATAAGGACGAGCTGCAGTAGTTAATTCTGACATATTAGGCTCCTAGATTTGGGCAATAAGCTCTTTGAGCGCAGCTTTGTGCGCACTCGCATCAACTTCCTTGCCTAAAATCTTACTTGCACCAGCAACTGCCAACTCAGAAACTTGAGTACGCAAAGAATCTTTAGCCCGATTAACTTCCTGATCAATTTCAGCCTGAGCACCCGCCATTATACGATCTGCCTCTTCTACAGCTTTACCTTTAGCTTCTTCAATCATTTGAGTATCACGTGTCTTTGCGTGCGCAATAATTTCAGCTGCTTCCTGCTTTGCTTTTTTTATCTCTTGCACCGCTAGCTCTTTGGCAACCTCCTGATCTTTAAGACCTTTCTCCGAAGCTGCAAGACCATCAGCAATATTTGCCTTACGCTCATCAAGGACCCCAACTATAGGCCCCCAAACAAACCTCATCGTGAACCATACGAATATGGCAAAAACAACCATTTCCAGCAACAATGTTAGATTAATATTCATTATCTAAACCTTCAAATAAATAAACAGACTGATTAAGCAACCGCGAATAAAATATACATTGCAAGACCTACAGCGATCATTGGAACCGCATCGACTAGACCCATAACAATAAAGAACTGTGTACGCAGCATTGGAATCAACTCAGGTTGACGTGTTGCACCTTCAAGAAATTTGCTTCCCAATACACCGATACCGACTGCAGCACCTAACGCACCAAGACCCATCATGATTGCACCTGCAATATAAAGTAATCCAGTTTCCATTATAAAATCCTCATTAAAATTAAAAAATTCGTGTTCTAAAATCTGTGTATGTAAATATAACCACTAGTGATCTTGATGAGCCATCTCAAGATAAACTACAGTTAATGTCATAAATATAAATGCTTGCAAGATAACAATTAAAATATGGAAAATTGCCCATATTAACTGCAATCCACCACCAAAAACCGCCATTACTGGCCCCGCTGTAAGCATTAAGGCAATCAGGATAAATATCATTTCACCTGCATACATATTACCAAAAAGTCGTAGTGCTAACGAAATTGGCTTAGATACCAGCGATACAAACTCAAGAAAAAAGTTAACTGGAACCAACAATATCTTAAGGAAGATATTTTTAGACTCAAACGGATGAAGTGTAAGCTCCCCAGCAAAACCACCAAGTCCTTTATTTTTAATTGAATAAAATAAGACCAATGCAAAAACACTCAACGCCAATGCAAACGTTACATTTGGATCCGTTGAAGGAACAACCTTCTGGAAGTGTATTCCCACCTTCCCTAGCACCCACGGAATTAAATCAACAGGCACTAGATCCATCATATTCATCAAGAAAACCCATGCAAAAACTGTCAGCGCCAAAGGTCCAACTAACTTGTTTTTACCCGAAAATGAGTCCTTTACACTGTTATCTACAAACTCCACAATCCATTCAACAAAGTTCTGCATTTTACCTGGCACACCTGCCGAAATATTATTTGCTACACGAACAAAGAAAAACAAAAATATTGCTGCCAAAAAAATTGACCAAAACATTGAATCAACATGCACAGCCATAAAACCCATTTCTTTTGCTTCTTCTGCAGAATGAGCCATCCCCCAAGATCCGTCTGGATGACGCCCATAGGTCAAGTTGGACAAATGATGCCTAATATATTCTGTTGAGGTTATTGTACCCGCTGCCATTCTAAATCTACCTATTAATAATTCTATTATTACTTAGCTATTTCTCAATTACTCATTTCCAAGCCAAGGCACAAAATAAGCCAACTGAGCAACTCCAAATACGATCAACAAAGGCTCTGCATTTAAATTAAGTGACCCAAGACCAATACCTAGACCCACCAAAACAAAAACATACCTCTGTACAACACCCATATAGAGTATTCCCATTGCATTTCGAGAGCCTTCTTTTACTGATTTTACCGCCTGTGTTGCACGATGAGATAAAATCAAAGAACTAAAGAGAGCAATTCCACCCCCATAAGCTGCCGACTGGACACCAAAAACACCCATATAAAAGTACGATAGTCCCGTACCTGCCATAATCAGAAGCGTTTGTATCCACAAAAAACGTTGCATGATCTGGCTACCATTACTTTGAACTGTCTCGAACCGAGCGCATTCTATCATCACATTTTCATACACTCAACTAAACTCATCAAATAAATAAGTATTTTTGAATGTATTAATATTTACTATTAGCCTTTATTAATAGACCGAATTGATTCCAACTTCAATAACAGTATTTTTATTATAAAATACAGTAAGATACCAGAGAAGTCAGCCAACCAATCCAAAAGAGAAAAAGTACGAACAGGGGAATAATACTGCATCACTTCAATAATTAGCCCATATGTTAACAAGGGTAATCCTTTCCACAGCCAGAATGGGTGTCGTGATGTTGCTAAATCCATCAATACTGAGAAACCAAAAAATACTATAGCATGCTTTAGGTAATCATTAATATCGACTGCTTCAGGAAATTCTAATGAAATAGTAGCGACCCAAGAACCTACTATCATTAAAATAACAACCAATACTCGAATACTGATCTTGAAAAGTGCTAGACGCCTTAATTGACGCACTAAAAATATTAACTCATGCATTAGGATAATCTTAACCAATTTAATGTCGCGTAGTTTAGCGACTTTATTCAAAAACTCCTAATGTACGATGGTATAAACTCCTTACACTATTGATGGGATCTAACTAAATCAAATCAATTCTATCTAACCTCCCTTAAGGAATTCCTGATTAAGTCCAAGAATCATGAGAAAATAGCATAATCCAAAGAAAGGGGTTATTCAATGAAACAACAAAGCTTTGCCAGCCTGGCCTACGACAATAAGAAAATCACCACGAAG
>Ga0256840_1000336_pt1 | contig 48267 bp, 49 predicted proteins | sample 355202metaG_FD_185969 | JGI IMG/M metagenome (GOLD analysis project Ga0256840, IMG submission 185969) | Hydrothermal vent microbial communities from Mid Atlantic Ridge, Atlantic Ocean - 355-202 | ecosystem: Environmental > Aquatic > Marine > Hydrothermal vents | place: Atlantic Ocean: Mid...
AGAAACGATTACCAGTGGAGGGTTGTAGCCGGACACTGCACCGCCATGCACAGCTACGACAACGCATACGCCTTCAAGCTTATGAAGATATTGAAGAGGGCGGGAATAACGATAGTTGCGAATCCGTTGATAAACATCCACTTACAGGGGAGATTCGACAGCTATCCGAAGAGGAGAGGGCTTACGAGGATAAAGGAGTTGATGAGGGAAGGGATCAACGTATGCTTGGGGCACGACTGCATAATGGATCCCTGGTATCCCCTCGGCGTTGGAGACATGCTTCAGGCTTTGTTCATGGCCGTTCACGTGGGGCACATGATGGGATACGGGGAATTAATAGAGTCCTTCGACTTAATAACCACCAACGCCGCGAAGGCTTTGAGGTTGAAGGATTACGGAGTAGATGTGGGATGCAGAGCGGATTTTCTCGTTCTGAACGCTTACAACGAAATAGACGCCCTCAGGTTGCTCGGGCCACCACTTTATGTGATCAGAAATGGAAAGATCGTTGCAAAAAACGTCGGAGGTGAAAGCTGGGTGAGGTTTAGGGGCAGATGGGGGAGAGTCGAATTCTTTGAGTAACGTTTTTTAATCCTATTTTTTACGGGTCAAGGGTGTCTTCATGATAAGGGATGAAAGATGGAAGGGTGTTTACACTTTTGAGGATTCCCCGTATCTGATGGAAGTGCTGACGGAGTTGAGAAACAAAAACACGGACAGCATCTCATTTCGTAAGGGACTCGTTAAGCTCGGAAGATACATGGGATACGAGCTTACGAAAACCATGGAGTTCGAAGAAGTCGAAGTAGAAACCCCCTTAGAGAGAACTACTGGAACGATAGCCAAGGACAGAAAGAACGTGGTAATAATAACTGTTCTCAGAGCTAGCATTCCTATGATGGAGGGACTGATAAAGACTTTCGAGCACGCGAGGGTCGGAATAATATCCGCGTCGAGAGGTAAACCGCCCGAATTCAAGGTGGACATAGACTACATAAGGATTCCCGACATAAAGCCGGAGGACACGGTCATAATAACGGATCCCATGATAGCCACAGGCTCCACTCTCTTAAGCGTTTTGAAAGAGCTCGAAAACCATCCTAAACCGAAGAGGATAATAGTTTTAGGAGTTTTGGCCGCACCGGAGGGAATAGACAGGATAAAGAAGGCTTATCCAGATGTGGAAATTTTCGTTACAAAAATAGATCGTGAGCTTAACTCTAAGGGATATATATTACCGGGGTTGGGGGATGCCGGAGATAGGGCTTTTGGCTCACCAAATCTAATTTAATTATATTTTACGATATGTTTAATTTTTTATCGATATCTTTATGAAATCTTTAGATATTATGAATTTTTATTAAAAAAATTTAAATAAATCGCCTACTTTTGCATGAGCCTATGACTTCGAATGTGTTGGTAGAACCGAAAAACTATAATGAAAATCCAGATTTGCTACCGGTTCCACCAAATCAGAGAAGATACAATGCCCTGACGTTTACCTTCATGATGTTCAGCATGAACACGTGCATACCGATGTTCTTCTTGGGCCCCATCGCCAAATCGCTGGGCTTGAACATAGTCCAAGCGGTAATCGGAGCGTTAATCGGGAATTTAGCTGCGGTAACGGTAATGTATCTGAACGGAGTGGTAGGAGTAAAATACGGAATTCCCTACCCAGTCCAGCTGAGAGAGCCGTTCGGATTTAAGGGTGCGAAGGTTCCCGTAATTCTCAGAGGTCTTGCCGGGCTGATGTGGTTCGGAATAGAAGCTTACGCTGGATCTCTGGCTCTGGTCATGATAGCACTCTACTTGGCGGGAGTCCCTCCCGACCAGCTTACGGACAAGGCCATAAGGCTTATTCCGATAGCACTCCTGTTCTACTTGGGTAGCTTCATCTTCGTGATGAGGAAGGGACTCGAGGGAATAGGAAAGATGGCCGATTACGCCGGCCCAATACTCCTGCTGTACTTCGTATGGCTGACCTACTTCCTGGCAACTCAACCCCAGTTCGCGAGCAAGATGCCGGAGGTGTTCAAGGGGACTGCTGGATGGTTTAGCATGAGCTTTCTGACTTACTTGGCAGTGCAGACGAACTGGTGGGCGACAGTGGCTCTGAACATCTCGGATCTTACGAGGGGTTTGAAGAGCACAAAAGCCTTAATTATAGGACTGTTCGTCGGAATAGTTCTCTGCCAGATAGTCGGAACCGCATTGGGCTTTTACTTGGCCGTGATGACTGGAAAGGTGTTACCTCAGACGATAATAGCGGAATACGCTCCGGGCATAGTGGCCGTTATAATAGGGCTACTATTTGCATTCTTGGCACCTTGGTCGACGGACATAACCGCCAACGCTCCCCCGCTCATAGACATCCTTATGTCGGTCTTCAGAATGAGGTGGAAGCTTGCGGTAGTGGTTTCGGCGGTGATAGTATTCTTCGTCGCTCCGTGGTGGGCGGTTAAGAGCGGACCGGCCTACGTGAACTACATAACCAAGTGGGCGGCAAATTACGGAATACTCCTCGGCCCCATAGCCGGGCCAATGATCGCGAACTACTGGATAGTGAGGAAGAGAAAGTACGACCTCCAGAAGCTTTACACCTATGGAGAGGGAGGGTGCTGGTATAGGAACGGATGGAGCTTGGCAGGATTCGCATCTCTGATAACTACGATAGCCCTGTCCTACGTAGTAGCAGCGTTAACGGGGCAGATGGCATACGTCAGCGGAGTTCCGTTCCCGGGAGGAGTGATATGGTATTTTGCTTTGGTAGTATCCTTTGTAACTTATATAGTGTTTGTAAAAATTTTCAATGAATAATTTTTTTGTTTTCTACCTAATGTTTTATTATAATAATTCTTTAAATTAACAAAAATAATCGTTGATTTATTATTTTATTAATTATATTGATTATTAAATTTTATGAATAAATCTTAAAAATATTTAAGTTAAAAATATCGTATCATTTATTCTATTACGGAGGTGGTTGAAATGAGGAAGGTGAGGTGCGCTCTGATACAGACGAAAGGAGAGAAGGACAAGGAAGTAATGATCGAGAAGCACGAGGACTTCATAAGAAAAGCGGCAAAGAGGGGTGCAAAGATAATATGCCTTCAGGAGTTGTTCTACAGCATATACTTCCCGGCAGAGCAGGATTTGAAGTGGTTCGACCTCGCCGAACCCATCCCGGACGGGCCGACGGTTAAGAGGATGCAGGAGCTCGCAAAGGAGCTCAACGTCGTTCTTATAGTTCCGATATTCGAGGTGGAAAAGCCGGGATTCTACTACAACACCGCAGCGGTAATAGATGCGGACGGAAGATATCTGGGCAAATACAGGAAGACGCACATACCCCACGTCAAGGGGTTCTGGGAGAAGTTCTACTTCAGACCGGGCAACTTGGGATATCCCGTTTTCGACACCGCATACGCTAAGATAGGGATATTCATATGCTACGACAGGCACTTCCCCGAACCCGCAAGAATACTGGCTTTGAAGGGAGCGGAAATTCTGTTCAACCCCTCCGCAACCACTGCCGGGCTGTCGGAATACCTGTGGAAGCTCGAACAGAGGGCTCATGCGGTAGCTAACGGAGTTTTTGTGGGAGCTATAAACAGGGTTGGCGTGGAAATAACCGGAGATCCGTTTTACGGAACTTCCTACTTCTGCGATCCATACGGCAACATAATCGCAGAAGGTAGCAGGGACAAGGAGGAGGTAATAGTTGCGGATCTCGACCTCGATCTGATATGGGAAGTTAGGAAGCTCTGGCAGTTCTTCAGAGACAGGAGACCCGAGACTTACGAGGAGATAACGAAGCTGTGAGGTGAGAGCATGCTCGTGATAAAGAACGGAAAGATAGCTACGGCAAGTGAAATCTTCGAGGCGGACATAGGGATAGAGGACGGAAAGATAGTTGCGATAGCCAGAGATCTGAAAGGGGAGGAGGTGATAGATGCCGGCGGTAAGATAGTGATGCCGGGGATGATCGACGGGCACACTCACATGGCAATGCCCTTCATGGGAACCTTTTCGAGCGACGACTTCGAAACTGGAACTAAAGCTGCAGCCTTCGGCGGAGTTACGACGATAATCAACTTCGCCATTCAGGAGAAGGGGAAGGGATTGAAGGATGCGATAGAGGTGGAGGATTCGAAGGCCAAGGGTAAGGCGTTCATCGACTACGCTTTCCACGTCGCTATCACGGACATGAGAGAGGACGTTTTGGCCGAGATTCCCGAGGTTATGAAGAACGGTGTGACGAGCTTCAAGCTCTTCATGACTTACGAGGGGTTGATGGTAACCGACGACGTTCTTTTAGAGGTTCTGGATGTAGTTACGAAAAATGGTGGGCTGGTTGGAGTTCACGCGGAGAACTACTACATCATCAAGTTTTTGACTAAGAGGTTGCTCGCGGAAGGAAAGACCGATCCGATATACCACGCATACAGCAGACCGAACTGCTGCGAGGAAGAGGCGGTAAACAGAGCTTGCATAATAACTCAAATCGTAAACGGAAGGCTATACGTAGTCCATCTCTCAACGGCGGAGGGGCTTGAAAGGATAGAGGAGTTTCAGAAGAGAGGTGTGAGGGTTTACGCCGAAACCTGTCCCCAGTATCTGCTGCTCGACGAAGAGCTGTATAAGGAGCCGGACTTCGGAGGGGCGAAATACGTGATGTCTCCTCCGCTCAGAAGGGAGAAGGACAGAAGGGCTTTGTGGGACGGAATAAGGAGGGGAACGATACAGCTTATCGGATCGGATCACTGTCCCTTCTTCATGGAGCAAAAGGAGATGGGAAAGGACGATTTCACGAAAATTCCGAACGGCGCTCCGGGAGTTGAAACGACCCTCCCATTACTGTTCTCCGAAGGTGTGGTTAAGGGAAGGATCACGCTCAACAGACTCGTAGAAGTGTTCTCAACGAACCCGGCAAAGCTCTACGGGATGTATCCGAAGAAGGGGACGATAGCGATTGGGAGTGATGCGGACATAGTAATCCTCGATCCCAAGAAGGAGGTGACGCTCAGCGTCGATATGCTCCACCAGAACGTCGATTACACGCCTTACGAGGGATGGAAGGTGAAGGGGTATCCGGTCGTTACGATCGTAAGGGGAAAGGTTGTGTGTGAGGAAGGGGAGTTTTACGGGGAGAAGGGTTACGGAGAGTTCGTTCCGAGGAAGGAGGCAATAGATCTATGGTAAACTTCTCAATCTACACTCCAACGCGAATACACTTCGGATACGACAGCTTTGAAAGAATAGAGTCCGCCAAGGAGTTCGGCGAGAAAGCTCTGATTGTGATAGGTAAGGGATCCGCTAAAAAATTCGGATACCTCGGAATGCTCGAAAAAAAGCTGGGCGAAATCGGCGTGGAATACGAGGTGCTGGAGGGAATTCCGGAAAATCCGGATGAGGAAATCGTAGAGATGGGAGCGGAATTTGCGGAGATGTCCAAGCCGGATTTCTTCATCGCGTTGGGTGGAGGTAGCGTTATAGACGCCATGAAGGCTATAAATGCCGTTTACAGCAACGGTATCAGTGTTAAGGAGTGTTACGGAAAGCCGATATGCAGAGCTCTGCCCTCGATAGCAATTCCAACTACATCCGGGACTGGGAGTGAAGTTACGAGGTATTCTATCGTTACCGACAAGAAAGCTGGAACGAAGAGGGTTATATCCGATTACAAGCTGTGTCCGAGCGTTGCCATAGTCGATCCCCAATTCACTTTAAAGCTTCCGAAATCCGTTACGATCTCATCCGGCTTAGACGCACTGAGCCATTGCATCGAGGCTCTCATCGGATACTACTCGAATCCGGTAATAGATGCCATAGCCTTGGAAGGGATAAGGATAGGGTTTGAAAACCTTCCGAAAGTTGCGGAGAATCCCGACAGGGAAAGCAGAGAGAAGATGATGCTCTGCTCCCTCATGGGTGGTATTGCTATAAACTCCGTTCCAACCGGTTTGGCTCACGCTATGAGCTATCCTCTAACCGTAAACTTCGGTATCCCTCACGGAATGGCAGTTGCAATCGTTCTCCCTCACGTTTTGCGATTGATGAATTACGAAGAGAAGTTGAGGAGGATGTCGGAGGTTTTGGGAGGGGATGCGATAAAGAAGCTTGAGGAGTTGTTCGAAATTTTGGGAGTTCCGGAGAAGGTCGAAGGGCTGAGTAAAGAGCAGTGCGAGGCTTTTGCGAGGGATGTAATGGCCAACAAGGAGAAGCTGAGGAACAACGTCAGAATTCCGACTTTTGAGGAGGTTAGGGAGATTTACATGACTTTGAGGGGGTGATTCTTTGAGAGTTAGCATGTGCGGTGTGGAATTTCCGAATCCCTTCCTACTCGCATCCGGCCCGCCGACGGCGAACGCGGAGCTTATCTCGAAGGGATTCGAAAGGGGATGGGGTGGAGCCGTCACGAAAACCATAGTGGGTAGGGGTGTTAAGATAGAGAACGTCTCTCCCCGTTTGGCGGTGCTGAAGTGCGGAAGTAAAGTGGTCGCCATGCAGAACATCGAACTCGTTACGACGAGGACTTTAGACGAATGGATAAAGGACATCAGGAGCCTAAAGAATACCTGGCCGGACAGGGTTCTGATAGGAAGCGTGATGGCAACTTACGACGAAAAGGAGTGGCAGAGCGTGGTGGATGAGGTTCAATCCGCCGGGGTGGACATGCTCGAACTGAACCTCTCGTGCCCCCACGGAATGCCTGAAAGAGGGGCGGGAGCGGCGATAGGACAGAATCCGGAGATGGTTAGGGATGTGGTTTCTTGGGTCAAGGATGTGGCATACGTTCCGGTTCTCGCCAAGCTGACTCCGAACGTTACCGACATCTCAGCAATAGCGAGAGCGGCGGAGGAAGGAGGAGCAGACGGAATTTCGGCGATAAATACCGTTTTGGGATTCGTGGGCATCGATTTGGACGGCATGAATCCGATTCTGAACGTGTCGGGAAAAACATCTTTCGGAGGTATCTCCGGAATGGCGATAAAGCCCATAGGCTTAAGATGCGTTGCGGAGGTAGCCAAAGCCACGAACTTACCGATTTCCGGCATAGGCGGGATTTCAAGCTGGAGGGATGCTTTGGAATACATGCTTTTGGGAGCTAACACCGTTCAGGTTTGCACCGCAGTAATGCTCAGAGGATTCGGAATAATAGAAGATATGATCTATGGGCTGAGGAAATTCATGGAGGAAAAGGGATACGGAGAAGTTTCGGAGTTCGTCGGACTGGCTCTCAAGAGCATCGTTAGCTTCGAGGAGCTACCCAAGGAGAAGAAGATTGCAAAGATCGATGCAGAGAACTGCTCGAAATGTTACTCATGCGTTAAGTCATGCTCCGACGGTGGATTCAACGCGATAACGGTTACTAACGGCTATCCCGAAGTCGATGCAACCAGATGCGACGGTTGCGGGCTCTGCGTTTGCGTATGTCCCAACGGGTGTATTAGGCTGGAGGTGGTTTGAATGCCCGTTTATCACACTTGGAGCAAGCAGAACGTTAAGAGTTTGAAGGTAGTTAAGGCGGAAGGCTGTTACTTCTACGATGAAAACGGCAAGAGATACTTCGACATGTCTTCCCAGCTGATGTGCTCGAACTTGGGTCACGGAAACAGAGCTGTAATAGAGGCGATAAAGAAGCAGGCGGAAAAGCTCGCATACATCGCTCCGGGTTTCGACTGCGAAATTAAGGAGAGGGCCGTGAAGGCCTTGCAAGAGGTAATGCCGCTAAACTGCTTCTTCTTCTCCACATCAGGAACGGAAGCGAACGAGGCAGCTATAAAGATTGCGAGAATGTTCAAATTCCCTAAATACAAGATAATATCGCGTTACCACTCCTACCACGGATCTACTGCAGTATCCATAAGCCTTACGGGAGATCCGAGGAGGTATTTCGCCGAGAAGGTGAGGTGCACGATAGAGGGTGTAATCTTCGCTCCCGATCCATACTGCTACCGCTGTCCTTTTGGCAGAGAATATCCGGGATGCGATTTCGAGTGTGCGAGGTATTTGGAATACGTGTTGAAGAACGAGTGGCACGTTGCTGGATTCGTATTCGAGCCGGTGGTTGGAACGAACGGAGTCATAGTTCCCCCGAAGGAATACTACGAAATAATCGGAGAGATAGCCGAGAAATACGAAATCCTACTCATTGCAGATGAGGTCATGTCGGGCTGGGGAAGGACGGGAGAATGGTTCGCCGTGAACCACTACAAGTTAAAGCCGGACATAATAACAACCGCAAAGGGGGCGACGGGAGCTTACATGCCACTGGGAATCACAGCTACAACCGAAGAGATATACGGGTTCTTCGAAGAGAACTTCTTCGCTCACGGGCACACATATTCTGACCATCCTATGTGCCTGGCTCCAGTTCCGGCGGTTGTAGAGGAGTTCAAGAGGCTGAATCTGCTCGATCACGTTAAGAGGATGGAGAAGTTCATGTCGAAGAGGTTGAACGAGATGAAGGAAGAGCACGTTTCGATAGGAGATGTAAGGGGAATAGGAATGTTCTGGACGATAGAGTTCGTCAGGAATAGGGAAACCAAGGAGCCTTTCGTAACGAGAAAGGACTTCATGGAGGGAAGACCGTCCATAATCAAGGAGATTTCGAAGGCTGCGATGGAGAGGGGGGTTTACGTTACCGGACCGGGATGGGGTAATCATCTGATGCTCGCCCCCCCGCTGATAGCGAAAAAGGAGGAGCTTGAGGAGGCTTTCGACGTCCTCGATGGAACTATATCTGCCTTAGATTAGTATTTTGTTAGTGTGTAATTTGATTTTGCTATATTATTTGTAAATATTATTTATATTTTTAATTTTTATATAGTGAAAAATTATTAGTATATAATATTTATTATACAATTTTTTTATATTTCTATATTTTAGATTAAATATCCAATATCTTTGAAACAAAAGCTATTTCGCTAATTTTTTATAATTTAATTATGGCAAATTCTATGGGGAGCTAAGATGACTGGCATGTTTGAACTTGATGAAAAAGATAAAATGATTTTAGAAATACTTGAAAAAAATCCTGAAATATCTCAAAATGAGATAGCAAAAATTGTAGGATTATCTCAACCATCTGTTGGTGCAAGAATAAAAAAGATGAAGGAGCTTGGGATTATAAATCATGCTTATGGAATAAACATAAAAAATCCCGGATTATATATTCTTAAAGTCGATATAAAATGCAGACAGCCAAGAGAGTTACTTAAACTTTTTTCTGAATGTCCATTTTTTCTCAATGGATTTATTGTTGCAGGAAACAGAAACTTAATGATGTTTTTTATTGGAGAAGATCTATCTACACTTGAGGCTATAGTTGATAGACATATAAGGCCAAGTCCAGATGTTTACGATATAGACGTTGGTATTGTTGTTAGAGCTGAGAGAGATACAATTATACCAATGAAGATCTATGTTGAAAGGAGTAAAATTCCATCTTGTGGATCAAACTGCAATGAATGTGACTATTGGTTGAACGAACTATGTCTTGGTTGCCCTATAACTGGACATTACAGAGGCAAAATATGGAAATAAGATGAGAATGTAAGTTGAGTTATGTTAAGCAAGGTAAAAAAATACACGACCAAAACACTAAATCCATTAACAAAAGTACTATGCTCTTTGGGTATAAAACCCAATCATCTTACTTTTGCTGGGTTGTTGTTTGGTCTTCTTTCAGCTTTATTAATAGCTTTATCTAAGCCTATTTATGGTTCTTTGCTTATTTTGATTAGTGGTTTTATGGATATGTTAGATGGTGCACTTGCAAGGAACTGTGGAGAAGTTTCGGCTTTTGGAGGTTTTCTTGATTCAGTATTTGATAGATATGTTGATATTGCAATATTTACAGCTCTCGGAGTATATACTGGTAGATGGCTTATATCAATTCTTGCAATGAGTGGTGCTTTATTGGTTAGTTACACCAGAGCCAGGGCTGAGCATATAATAGATAGATGCGATGTTGGTATTTGTGAAAGGAGTGAAAGACTACTTCTTGTAGTATTGGGTTTATTGAGTGGATACGTTTATCAAGTTCTAATTTTAATTGCTGTTCTATCCCATATTACTGCAATACATAGAGTTGTGTATACATATTTAATTAGTAGGGGTGTTTGAGTATGGAGATAGTAGTTCATCATTGGGATGCAGATGGAATATCTTCTGCTACAATAATTATGAAAGAAAAAGGTAGATTGCCAGCGTTTACACCACCTTTGGGTGAGTTTAGATTTGATCCAAGAGTGGAGAGTGGTATCTATTCATCTAATTTAGTTTACTTTGTTGATTTAAATATGCCAAAGGAAGTTGTGGATTTAGCAAATAGGGGTTTGATAGATAAAGCTATTTTTATAGATCACCACATTCAGGAACCAATAAAACATGAAAAAATAATTTACCATAACAAACAGTATCCTTCTGCAAGCTTCTTAGTTTCAGAATTGTTTAACCACGAATCTTATTTAACTGTTCTTGGAGGTGTAGGGGACTTAGGTAAATCCTTATTTGAATTGGAAGGATTTGGTGAAAAAGCTGAAAAAATATTGGAAAGTGAAGGCATAAAAAAAGAAGAAATATTAAAAGCTGCTTTACTATTGGATTCGAACTACATAACTATGGACAGGTATGGTGTTGAGGAGGCTGTATTCTACCTTCTAAATGCAGAAATAGATGATATACTTAGCAGGGAGGAATGGTTAGACAAGCTAAGAGAAATTGAAAATGAAATAAGTAAAATAGTTAATTCAGCAAAAATTAAAGATAATATTGCTGAGGTTGAATTTTACTCCCCTAATGCAATAATATCTAAAGTTGTTAGAGAGCTTGTTTGGAATAGAAAAGCAAAGGCATGTATCGCAGTAAATAGAGGTTTTAATGGTAAATATCAGGTTTATCTAAGGTTGCTTAAAGGTAGTGAAGAAGTAATTAAACTAATAGATAGGTTAAGAAACTTAGGCATAAATGCTGGTGGAAAGCCTGAAGTAGTTGGGTGTGTTTTTGAGGCTGATGAATTTAAACTTAAGTCAGTTGTGAGTGAAATGAGATTGACGCTGGAGGCAATACTATGAAAGTGTTTGTAATAGGTTTGGATTCCGCACCACCAGAGTTACTTTTTGGAAAGTTTTTAGATGAACTGCCAAACATAAAAAAAATCGTAGAGAACTCAATACACGGGCCTATGAAGAGTACAATTCCCGCAATAACTATTCCAGCTTGGATGTGTATGGCTACGGGTAAAACTCCGGGAGAATTAGGTTTGTATGGTTTTAGGCATAGAAAAGGTTTCTCTTATAAAGAAATATGGATAGCACACAGTTTAATGGTAAAGGAGAAGGCAATATGGGACTATATTTTTCCAAAAAAATCGGTTGTTATAGGTGTTCCACCATCTTATCCACCTAAGAAGATTAATGGTTGGCTCGTTTCATGTTTCATAACCCCAGATAGTAGTGTTAATTACACTTATCCAAAAGAACTGAAAAAAGAGGTAGAAAAAGTTACTGGAGGATACATCTTTGATGTTGTATTTAGAAAAGAAGATAGAGATTCTGTTATACAAGACGTATGGGAAATGACTAAAAGAAGATTTGAATTGATAAGGTATATGATTGAAACTAAGGATTGGGATTACTTTGAATTCGTAGAAATAGGGTTAGATAGGATACATCATGCTTTTTGGAAGTATTTTGATAGAACTCATCACTTGCATGTTGATAGCGATTATAAGAGAGTTATTCCTGATTACTATAAACTCTTAGATAAAGAAATTGGAAAGACTTTGAAACTTTTGGATGAAGATACTGCTATAGCAATAGTTTCGGATCATGGTATAAAGAAAATGAAAGGTTGTTTTGCTATAAACCAGTGGTTAATTGAGGAAGGTTTGCTCAGAATAAGAAATCCAGAATTACTCGAAAAACCGGGTGTTAAGTTTGAGCAATTAGATGTTGATTGGAGTAAAACAGTAGCTTGGGCTTGGGGAGGTTACTATGCAAGAATATTTTTAAACGTAAAAGGCAGGGAAAAAGAGGGAGTAATTAAGCTATCAGAGTACGATAAAGTTAGAGATGACATTGCAGAAAAAATTAAGTGTATAAGAGGTCCTAATGGTGAGAAATGGGATACAAAGGTATTTTATCCGGAGAAAATATACCCTGTTTGCAAGGGAGACAAACCAGATATGATTGTTTATCTTGATGATCTTTTCTGGCGTTCAGCTGGTACACTTGGTTACGAGACTCCTTACCTACTTGAAAACGATACTGGCCCAGATGATGCAGTCCACTCTGAATACGGTGTTTTTGCATTGAAAACTCCTGAAACCGAATGTAGGAACATAAATTGCAACATATATGATTTTGCCCCTACAATTCTTAAATTAATGGGTTTTGATAAGCATGGGCTGAGAGGTGAAACACTTCTATGAGCTTTGTTATATGGATTACCGGGCCAAGCGGTGCTGGAAAGACGACTCTTGCTAATGCTTTGTGCAAAAAACTTGAAGAAATGGGATATCCAGTAGAAGTTTTGGATGGGGATGGCATCAGAAGTAAACTTTATCCAGACTTGGGGTTTAGTAAGGAGGAAAGAGAAATGCACAATAGAGTGGTAGTTCATATAGCAGAAACTCTATCAAAAAATGGTATAATAACAATTGTCTCAGTTATTTCCCCTTACAAATCTCTCAGGGAATATGCAAGAAAAGAAATAAAGAAGTTTATGGAAGTTTACTTAAGGTGTCCTCTGGAAGTTAGAATAAAAAGAGACCCAAAGGGATTGTATAAAAAAGCTTTGAAAGGTGAGATAAAAGAGTTAACTGGATTGGATGGTGTGTATGAAGAACCAGACAATCCAGAATTGATTTTAGATACTAGTTTGATGAGTGTGGATGAGGAAGTTAAAGCCGTTATAGAGAAAGCAAAAGAACTCAACTTGCTATTTTAGTACATCCAATATTATTGCTGGACAGATTCTTTTAACGCCTTCGAATTTTTCTATATGCTTATGAATCTTAGATAATTCATCTACGGATTCTGCTACTATTTCAGTCATTATCATGTGATCTCCGGTACTTAACATAATTGATTTTACTTCTTCAAGTTCTTTTAGTTTGTTTATTACATTCCATAACTTTTCTGGTTCAACATCGATACCAGTTAGTGATGCAGATAAACCAGTAGTTTTATAATTGATAATTGCTTTATAACCAAGAATAATTTTGTTTTTCTCTAATTTTGAAATTCTTTTTCTTACTGCAGTTTCTGTTATCTTTAACTTCTCTGCTATTTTTGTTTTTGGAATTCTAGCGTTTTTCATCAATATTTTTAGTATTGTTTTATCTCTATTGTCCATAATTCTAAGAATTTAGATTGTAATATATATACTCTTTGTTCGAATTTCGTACGAAACTTTTTTATTTTATTAGTTTTAAGTTTAGTACATGTGTGTGAATATGCCTTTAATTGGAGAAAAAGCGCCAGAATTTAAAGCCTTAACAACGAAAGGTGTTATAGAATTTCCAAAAGACTACGAAGGAAAATGGATAGTTCTATTTTCGCACCCTGCAGACTTCACTCCTGTCTGTACAACTGAGTTTGTAGCTTTTGCAAAGAGGTACGATGAATTCAAGAAACTGAACTGTGAACTCATAGGATTGAGCATAGATCAGGTTTTCAGTCATATAAAGTGGACTGAATGGATAAAAGAAAAGCTTGGTGTTGAAATACCATTTCCAATAATAGCAGATGACAGAGGAAAAATAGCAGAATTGTATGGTATGATTCATCCGGGAAAGGGAACGAATACAGTAAGAGCTGTTTTTATAATCGATCCAAAAGGTATTGTTAGAGCTATGCTCTACTATCCTCAGGAATTGGGTAGAAACATGGATGAAATATTAAGAATGGTTAAAGGTTTGCAAGTCAGCGATGAAAATGGAGTAGCTTTACCTGCAAACTGGCCCAACAACGAATTGATAGGAGATAAGGTCATAATTCCACCGGCGACCGATGAAAAAACCGCTAAGGAGAGGCTGGAGAAGGCGAAGGCGGGAGAGATAGAGTGTTACGATTGGTGGCTTTGTTTTAAGAAGCTTTAATACTTTAAATTTTTAAATTTTAATTTTAAAAAAAATTTTAGAGGTGCTAAAATTGGAAACTCCAAAAAACCTTTTGAAAGGGTATATAGGCGAAAGTGTCGCGATAAGCAGATATCTCATTTATTCCGATATCGCGGAAAAGGAGAAGCTGATTTACGTTTCCAAATTCTTTAAGGAGGTAGCGGAGAACGAGAAGAAACACGCCGAAATCTATGCCAGATTGATAAAGGAGTTGGGCGTCGAGCCTACGGAAGTAGATGTAAAAGCTCCGGTAAGGTTCGGAAATACGGTGGAAAACCTCAGGTGTGCTGTGGAAGGGGAGAAGTTGGAGGCTGAAAAGCTTTACCCGGAAATTTCCGAAGTTGCTGAAGAAGAGGATTTTGGAGAGGTTGCGGAGAGAGTAAAGACGCTCGCGGAAGTTGAAGAGCAACATTACAGAAAGTTCGCGAAGCTTTTGGAGTTGCTCGAAACCGATAGTATGTTCAAGAGGGATGAGGAAGTGGAGTGGATGTGTTTGGTCTGCGGTTACGTGCACAAAGGGAGAGAACCTCCCAAAGCCTGCCCGAACTGCGGTGCTGAATTTTATTATTTCGTTTCAAAAGACGTTTTGGCTCTGTGAGGTGGTGGTATGAAGACTTTGGAGAATTTGGTTAAGGCGTTTATGGGAGAGAGCATGGCGAGAAACAGATACACCTTTTACGCCAAAGTGGCGAAGGAGGAGGGATACGTTTTCGTCGCGAAGGTGTTTTTGGAAACGGCCGAGAACGAAAAGGAGCACGCTGAGACTCTGTTAGAACTGATTCAGAAGATAAGAGGGGATGTGAAGGCAGTGGAAACGAATGCTGAAGCTCCGATAGTTTTGGGAGATACGGTTCAAAATCTGAAGACGGCAATAGAAGGTGAAACTTACGAGTTCGAGAGCATGTATCCGGAATTCGCTAAAATAGCTGAGGAGGAAGGTTTGAACGAGATAGCGGGAAGGTTAAGAGCCATAGCCAAAGCGGAGGAGCACCACAAGAGGAGGTTCGAGAAGTTGCTCGAAGCGATCGAGAGCGGTAAGATGTTCAAGAGGGATGAGGAGGTAGCTTGGGTGTGCTTGGAGTGCGGATACATACACTACGGAGAAGAACCGCCGGAGAAGTGCCCGAGTTGCGGACATTCCAAAGCCTACTACGTCGCGATGGACATGCTGAGCCTTTGAGGTGATATTGTGGAGGTTTATTCGGAAGGAGAGAAGGCGAAGAATCACAAGCCGATAATAGAGTGTCCGGATTCCGTTAAGGCCGGAGAGGAGTTCGAAGTTAGAGTTTACGTGAGCGGACATCCTAACAAAGTTGAACACTCAATAAGATGGATTGAAGTTTACTTTGAAGAGGATGGCAGAGATTTTAATCCGATAATGCTTTCAAGAAGTGCTTTTTCTGAGTACGTCAATCCTAACGTAACTCTTAAAGTGAAGCTTAATAGAAGTGGTAAAATAATTGCTTTAGCTTACTGTAATAAACACGGTTTGTGGGAAAATAAAAGAGAAATCTCAGTAACAGAATAAAACTTTTTTATTTTTTAGCTCTTCTTCTTTTTACTATTTTAAGTGGTTCTCTATATCATTACTTATCATCATCTACCAATGTGTTATAGAATTTCATAATTTTGACTTAATTTTATGAAAATTTATTAGATTTTATGCCATATAATTAAAAAATTTTTTAAACATGTGGCCAATTGTGCATCCGGTGGTGAGATGAAGGAGGTAAGTAGGAGGGCTTTAATCCTAACAACAATAGTAGCTATACTTATAACAACAGCAATTGCCCCATCTCTTGCAATATCTCCATTGATGTGGGGAGATGCAAACGGTGCAAGAACTCTAAAGGCTCACCCAGGATGGCCGGTAGATTTTGCATGGACACTTATATGTGGATTCCTCGTAATGTTCATGCAAGCTGGATTTGCCTTAGTTGAAACAGGATTCTGTAGAACAAAGAATACGGCAAATGTAATGATGAAGAATCTAATAGATTACGTCATTGGTAGCTTAGCTTTCTGGGTGATGGGTTTTGCGATAATGATGGGTAAGGACTGGCACGGGATAGTTGGAATAACTGGCTGGTTTTTAGCTGGAAAGGCTTATGACGTTTCGACAATGGCAGTATGGTTCTTTGAACTCGTGTTCTGTGCTACTGCTGCAACTATAGTTAGTGGAGCTATAGCAGAAAGACCAAAGTTCTCAGTTTACGTGATTTATAGTGCAGTTATTTCAGCAATAATATATCCGATATACGGCCACTGGGTATGGGGCGGTGGATGGCTTAGCAGTGCACCGTTTATGGTGAAGCTTGGTCATGGATATGGTGCCTTAGACTTTGCTGGTAGTGGTGTCGTTCATGCTATAGGTGGTTACATAGCTCTCGCAGCCTGCCTTATGTTGGGGCCAAGAATAGGAAAGTACGATGAAAACGGCAATCCAAGACCAATTCCAGGACACAACATAGCCTTTGCTGTATTGGGAACGTTCATACTGTGGTTTGGATGGTTCGGTTTCAATCCCGGTTCTACTCTTTCAGCTCACGAGCTGAGGATAGCTGTAATAGCGGTTAACACCAACCTTGCCGCTGCAGCTGCAGCAGCTACAGCAATGTTCATAACATGGGCAAAGAACGGAAAGCCAGACGTTGGAATGACTTGTAACGGTGCTCTTGCAGGACTCGTTGCGATAACTGCTCCATGTGCTTGGGTAAACTCATGGGCTGCAGTAGTTATTGGAATTGTAGCTGGATTCATAGTATGCTACGGATACTGGTTCTTAGAAAACCACGGAGTAGATGACATGGTAGGTGCAGTAGCTGTTCATGGTTTTAACGGCACTTGGGGATTAATCTCCTTAGGAATATTCGCAGATGGAACTTACGGTGTTTACACAACTGCAAAGCCATACGTAACTGGCTTACTGTATGGAAATCCTGGATTCTTCCTCTGTCAGCTGATAAGTGCGGTTGTTAACTTTGCATGGGCATTCGGATGTGGATTGTTATTGTTCTGGATATTGAAGAAGACTATGGGTATAAGAGTAAGCCCAGAAGAGGAAGTACTTGGATTGGACATAACAGAACACGCTACTGTAGCATATCCGAACTTCGTTTGTACTGAGACCGGTTTGCCATTCAGCATAAGAGGTGGTGGTAAGGAATGAAGAAGATAGAAGCAATAATAAGGTCTGAAAAGTTCGTGGATGTTAAGGAGGCTTTAGAAAAGAGAGGTTTCTATGGAATGACTGTTACAGATGTGAGGGGTAGAGGTAGGCAGAAAGGTATGCAACTACAGTTTAGAGGCAGAGTGATGGAAGTAGATCTACTACCCAAAGTAAAAATAGAGCTTGTAGTAACTGATGATGAAGTAGAAGATGTAATTACAATAATCTCAGACTACGCAAGAACTGGAAATACTGGAGACGGCAAGATCTTCATAATTCCAATAGAGGACGTGGTCAGAGTTAGAACAGGGGAGAGAGGAGATAAAGCTATTTAATCCATTTTTTTACATTTTCTAAATTTGATGTTAAATCAATACTTAGAGGTGTAATTGAAATTTTTCCATTTTTTAAGGCATGTATGTCTGTTCCGGGTTCAGCTTTTTCAACTTCTACACCACTTATCCAGTAGTATGTTCTTCCTCTTGGATCTCTTCTTTCTTCTATTAAAGTTTTGTAGTATCTTTTTGCCAATCTTGTAACTTCAAATTCAATTTTTTCACATTTTGAAGGTACGTTGATGTTTAAAACGTTAGCTCCTTCTGGCATACCTAACTTCAGAATTTTTTTTGCAATCGATCTTAGTACTAACTTTGCATTTGAGAAATCTATTGGCTTGAAAACGAACTCAAACTTTTCAGAGTCATCCATTTGCTGAGAAATTGCTATTGCAGGACATCCGTGAGTAGCACCTTCTAAGGCTGCACAAACAGTTCCTGACGTCATTACAGATTCTGCTGAAACGTTTTCACCCATATTTATTCCAGAAACGACTAAATCAGGGGTATCACCTATTATTTTGTATATTCCAAGAATTATTGAGTCTGTGGGTGTTCCATCTACAGCATAACCTTCCATTCCATCAAAGTAAACATGAGAAAGTCTTACTGGTCTCATTATCGACATACTTCTACCAACACCGCTCATTTGAACGGCAGGAGCTACAACATAAACATCTCCTAAGTCTTTCAAAGCTTCATAACTTGCTCTTATTCCGGAAGAATATATACCATCATCGTTTGTTATTAATATTACTGGCATTAAAATTAAAATCCTCACTACTGTGAATAAGTTTTTCTCAAATTATGATCTCAACTTTAATCGATTTATTAACTTTAACCCTAATTTTTTTAGCATTTTTTCCAACAATTTTCCAGCAAACTCTCTCTGCAACTTCAATAAATTCAAGTTTTTCCTTTGTTATTTTACCTTCAATCCTCGTTGCAAGACATGAGTCGGAAGGTTTATCGTAAAAATCTAAACCTAAGCTTTTTGCAAGAGATCTAACTTCTTTTTTAGTTATTCCAAGTTCGACAAATGGGCTTACAACATTAAACTCTTTTAAAGCTTTTAATCCCGGCCTATCTTTAAGTAAATCGCTCGCGTTAGTTCCATCTACTATATTACAATTAAATTCTGAAATTTTAGAAAAAATTAATTTTTTACAATGGTAGCACCTATCTTTCCTATTTTCAAGCATTTCCTCTGTTGGTTTAACCTTAACTATTTTGAGATTAAAATTTAACTCTCTTGCAGTTTTTACACTCTCATATATTCTATCTGATGGTATGAATTCGTTTACTATCATTACCGCTGTAAAGTTCACTCCTGAAATCCTTAATAAGTATGCCAATAACGAGCTATCCACACCACCCGAAAAAGCTAAACAAACTTTTTTACTTCCAAATCTTTTTTTTAAATAGTTCAGTATTAAGCTTAGCTTCACGAGTAACAGTTATATACTTTACAAATTTGTTTTTTACTGAGGGCCCGTAGTCTAGTGGTTATGACGTCGCCCTCACACGGCGAAGGTCCCCGGTTCGAATCCGGGCGGGCCCATTAATCGTTATTGGTCTTTCAGCATTTTGGGTTATAGCCACGCTTAACAATAGACATACGACTTCGTTTCACTACGCTCAAATTGGCTCACTTAAAAGAAAATAAAGAAGAAAAATATTAACTACTGGAAACATAAAAACTCAACTCTCAGAAAAGGTAAGAATAACGAGGTTATTTTAATCGTGAAAAGATAAAGAATAAAATTTAGAAACAATCAAAAATCATTAATCAAAAAATTATACGCTCATCGAAACTTTAGGAAATACGTAACTATACGGCAAACTCCGTTTGTCCAAATTCTTCCTTCGGCAAACTTCGCATAACCGCTAAAACGTTAATTGCAATTGGCGTGGTGTAAGGTTGGGTATTAAAATGAAATATTTCTTAAGCATGAAGACAAAGAATATTATTTGGGAAAACTTTTGTTAATGGATAAATACAGAAGAACGAAGCATCCAGATATTTTTATAGAATGTTTAAATCAATTTGTAGAATTGTCAAACAAAGAAAGAAAATCCATTAAAAAATGGGTATTAAGCAGATATTATGATGAAATTACAGAAGATGAGTAGAATACATGGAATATGCTTATTGAAAAAGTTTATTGCGGTTTAGGAAAGAAAAATCCAGAGATGTAGTGGGGTGAATATGTGATTTATCATTACGAAATATAATCATAGGTGTGAATGCTTCAATAGAGATTCCAGTCAGGACATTGAAGAAAATTTTAAAAGATTAGACAAAATAGAAAAATAAAACTTCATTTATAGTTAAAAATTTATTAGAATTACATTTAGAAGAGGTTACAAGAAGAAATTTTAATGCTCTGTTTCCAGATCTTCAGATAATTGACTACGGCCAACATTATTATACAAAAGATGGGAATTACATAGACATTCTATGTAAAAGCAAAAAAGATGATTTTTATGTAGTCATTGAATTGAAACGGGACCGTTCACCCTCTAGAGCTTTAATACAGTTATTAGATTATATGAATCAAATCAATGGATGAATTTAAAACAAAAAATGTTAGGAATTTTAGTTTGTAAAAATCTTGATAGAAGAACTAAATCAGCTTTAAAAGTTATTAGGAGCAAATTAAAAAAGCCTGAAGATATCTCAATTATTATTTAATTTGAAAATAGGGGCACACAAAATTGAACCTTCACTCAAACCCTTCTCTAAGTTTATAACTATGAACTTATTTAGTGATATAGTGAATAAAGAGATTCAGATACCCGAAACGTTATGTGAAATTGTGCGATGGATAGAAAATAAGCTTGATTTCAAGCTCACTAGGCCCCTGTAGTAAAAAATTAATGTGATTTGGTCCATTATCAATGTATAACAAAGTACATAAATATTGATTGAAAAACGCCTATTAGAAAACCTAATACTGCACCTGATATCTCTATAAATCTCAGCTCTTTCTTTGCAAATTTTTTAAAGAGTCTCTCTATTTCATCATCACTTATCTCTTCTGCCTTTTTAATAACGAACTCTTTTATATCTATGTTGTTGGCTATGTTTTTTACAATTATTTCTCTTACAGAATTAAGAATATAGTTTGTTATCGTGTCTGAGATATTACCAAGAAATTTACCTATGACTCCATCTTTCTCAATTTTCAAATTTTCTAAGAAATTTAATAATTCGTTTTTGTTTATTGTTTTAGTTAGTGCATTGCCTATTACCAATTCAAAATCTTCCTTTGTTAGAACTTCACTTAAAGTATCAAGAAGCCTCTCTGTTATTTCTCTACTTCTTGCTGGTACTAATCCTTGAATTTTGAAACCAAGTATATTTATCGGTTTTTTTGGATGAAAAAGCAATTCCACAGCTATTACATTTGTTATATACCCTATTAAAGCACCTAAGATCGGTGGTAGTATTAAAATGTAATTCATGCTTAGTATTAGAGAGGGAAAAAGATAAGTTTTACTTTGTATATTACTATTTGGAACTTAGCCCCGTGCGGGGAGGGTGCTGAGTTAGCTGTAAGCTTGCGATGAAGCAACCCGCAAGCGCGGGGCAAAATCCGTGCCGCATAGGTCCCCTGGCGAGAGAGCTCTTGGCTTTCAATGACCCCGGGGCAACCCGGGCACGGAACAACCCGGCAGGGTCAGCCGCTCAGAGTCTGCATTAGCAGTCGAGGAAGAGCGGTGTTAGCTTGCCGGGTATAAACTTTTATAACAATATTTTATGAAGTTTACTTTATGAGTAGAACTGTAACTATATTTGATACTACACTGAGAGATGGAGAACAGACACCAGGAGTAGTCTTTCCTCTCGAGGCTAAGATAAAAATAGCTCAGCAGTTAGATAAACTTGGAGTTGATGTTATTGAAGCAGGCTTTCCCGCAGCATCACAGGGGGAATTTGAGGCTGTCAAAAAAATTTCGAACTTAGGTTTAGAATCAAAGATATGTGCTCTTGCCAGAATTGTTAAAAGAGATATAGACACAGCATTAGATAGTGATGCGGACATGGTTCATATCTTCATTTCCACTTCTAAAATACAAATAGAACACACAATTAAGAAAAGCAGAGATGAAATAATCAAACTTGCTGTGGATGCAGTAGAGTACATTAAAGATCACGGTAGAATTTGCATGTTTTCAGCTATGGATGCTACCAGAACAGAGATAGATTTTCTTAAAAAGATATACAAGGCTGTAGAGGATGCGGGTGTGGATATAGTAAATGTTCCGGATACTGTTGGTATAGCTACTCCTTTTAAGTTTCACGATATGATTAAAGAATTAAGGGGGACATTAAACGTACCAATAGATGTTCATTGTCACAATGATTTTGGACTGGCTGTTGCAAACACTTATGCTGCAGTCTTAGCTGGAGCTAATGAGGTACAGGTAACAGTCAATGGAATTGGGGAGAGAGCAGGTAATGCAGCATTAGAAGAGGTGGTTATGATATTAGAAGGATTAGAAGGCATAAAAACGAATATAAGAACTAAAGAGTTAGTAAATACATCAAAGTTAGTAGAGAGGCTATCTGGTATAAGAATGCCACCCAACAAACCTATAGTAGGTGCAAATGCATTTAGTCATGAAAGTGGAATACATGCCCATGGAGTACTTGAAGATGCAAGAACGTTTGAACCGGGGGTAATAACTCCTGAAATGATAGGGCATAGAAGGAGAATTGTAATTGGAAAGCATGCTGGGAGACACCAAATAAAGAAAATTTTAGAAGAAGCTGGTTATCAAGTTGACGAAGAAAAGCTAACAAAGATAGTCAACAAAATAAAAGAACTTGGCGATAAAGGTAAAAAGGTAACAGACCTTGATTTATTCACAATAGCAGAAGTTGTTCTTGGAGAATTAAAGAGAGAAGAAAAAGCAATAGTTGTTGATGAAGTTACAGTTTTAACGGGTAATAAAATTACACCTACAGCAGTCATTAATGCGGAAGTTGAAGGCAAGAGAAAAGTTACTTCTGCAATCGGTCTTGGGCCAGTTGATGCAGCTTTAAAAGCTGTAAAAGAACTTGCTGGAGAAAGTATAAAGATTAATCTCACTGAATTTAGAATGGATGCTATAAGCGGTGGCAGCGATGCATTGGCGGAAGTTTACGTTACAGTAGAGGATGATGAAGGCCACTCATTTACGGCTAAGGGGGCTGGGGAAGACATAGTAATGGCGTCAATGGAGGCAATAATCCATGCAGTAAACTATTTAATGCTTATGAAAAAGAAGAAAAAGTAAAAGCAGAAAGAATGACATCGGAATGGGATTATATAAAATTAGCAACTAAATTATTTTTTAGTAAATCTCCCGAAGTCTTAGTTGGTACTGGAGAAGATGATTGTGCAGTTGTTAAGTTAGCTAAGTATAATATTGTTATGACTGCTGACTCTCTTCATGAAAGCACTGACTTTCCGCCTCAAATGAAAGAGTGGGAAAAGGGGTATATGAGTATTGCAGTAAATCTCAGTGATATTGCTGCTATGGGGGCAAATCCAAAGTACTTTTTATATACTGTAACTCTTAAAGAGAATTATCCTTTAGATAAATTTAAGGAGTTTTGTTATGGAATTAAAAAATTAGCTGATATGTATAATGTTTTGATCATAGGTGGCGACACAGATAGGGGAAATGAAATGTCCATCTCTGGATTTGCACTTGGATATGGTAACAGATTGTTGTTAAGAAAAAATGCAAAACCGGGAGAGAAGGTATTTTTGACGGGAGAGTTGGGTAAAGCGCAGCTAACCTTAGAGCAAGTAATGAATGGTGTTAGTAGAGAGGATTCAGCCTATCCAGAGAAGCTTTATACGCCCACTCCAAGAGTGGAGGAAGGTTTAAAACTCTCTAAATTTGCAAGTGCTTGCACTGATATAAGCGATAGCCTTGCAATTTCTCTTCACAACATATCTTCTGCAAGTGGTGTTAAAATTGAACTGAAAATACCGGATTTATCATACTTAGAAGAATTTGTGAGTAGTGAAAAAGCTTTGGAATTGTTTTTGTACTCTGGAGGGGATTATGAGCTCGTATATACTTGTAAAGACGATGAACTCAATGGAATAGAGATTGGTATGGTTATAGAAGGTAGCGGTGTTTTTTTGAATAATAGAGCAGTACCTTTTAAAGGTTACACTCACTAAGCAAGCTTTCTATAACTTTTATATCAGCATCAGTTTTGATTCCATGCCCAGATAACACAGTTCTTGAAGCTTTGAAGCCCATGTCTCTGAGTTTTTCAACGATAAGACTTACAGGTTTTGGTGATACTTTCAATTTTCTACTTACCTCGTGTATGTCGTAGTAAAAGGGCACATCAACTTCTTCAGCTAATTGCAGAATAAATTTTTTCACATTTTTATCAACTTCTTTTTTATTAACTTCTTTTACTATATCTTTCATATTACCTTTAAGTTTTCCAAGCCACATCGGTCCATAAACTTTTAACTTCTCACCACATTTGCACTCTGAAATTTTACTTAATTCTTCTAATTTAATACACTCTCTATGTAGGCACTTTTTACAGTAAGCTAAGTATCCGTAGTTTTCATAAATTTTACTTGACATCCGGGAACTCCTTCTTATTACAGCGTGAATTCTGTAGTAATGTTCCTTAGCCCAAGAAATGAAGAAATCTACTGCTTTATCGTACTTTGTAGCTTCAGCAACAATTTTGCCTGCTAAAACTCTAAGACCAACTTCTGGATAAAATTCAACTTTTTCAACAAAGCAGGAATACTTTCTCAAGCAAGAGTTTTTAGCTGATCCACATAAAGCAGCGGTATCGGTTGCAGTTATACTTATGCTTTTTTTTGCAGAAAAACAGGCAGAATCTATGAATGGTGCGGGAGAACCGAATGGATCGATGTCTATATGATCAAACATTTTTTTCCTCATAAGGGAGCCAGCCTCCTCACAGTAAATTTCTGCTTCAATTTTGTTTAGCTTTAAATTTTCTTTTATAACTTTTACAGCTCTTCTATTAAAATCATTGAAGTAAACTTCTTTTCCAGCTTCAAGTTTCGCTCTAATACCTCTAACACCTGATGCAGCAAGAGCATCTAAGTAAGTTTTTCCGGGCATGTGTTTAAAGCAAATCATATCTATATCTCTACAAAATTTCATTTTTGGATTGTAAAAAACTCCCTCTACCTTTATTTTTGCAGACCCCTCTACCAACACACACTTTGTAATTTCAAAAAGCTTATAAATTTTCTTTCAATAACTCCAAAACTTTTTCAGTTACTTGATTCCTGTTTCTTTCATCAATCGTGTATATTTTGAATGTTCTTCTTATTTTTTCAAGTAAAGGATGCTTAGATTTTGCATGGATTGTGAAAAGCTTAGGAGTTTCTGAATTCAATAACTCTTCAATTAATTCAACAAAAAAGTAACTCTTTAATTCCATAGGCCCTATTTCGTCAATTATTATTAAATCGCATGCATCTCTAAGACTTGAATTTTTTAGATACTCTTCAAACTCTGTTATATGCACGCAGTACTTTCCAACCATTGTTTTACACTTTCCTACACTTGCAAGTTTAGTTTTTACTTCCTTTCTTAGGTCAAAAACTTCAAAACCAACTCTTCTGTTTTTTACTCTAATTTCAAGAGTTATAAAACCAGAAATACTTAAATTTGGTTTTAACTTTTCCCAAATTTTTTTACATAGCGTAGTTTTTCCAACTCCCGGTTTACCAGTAATTGCTATATTCATACTCAATGGTTACATTCATTAATTGTTTAAAATTAACTTAACTTTATGTTTGATGTAATCGTTGTGGGAGGGGGACCAGCAGGTTCTGTGGTATCACTTTTACTCTCTGAAAAAGGTTATAAAGTAGCTATGTTTGAAGAACATCAAACTCCGGGATTTCCAATGCAATGTGGTGGATTAATTAGCAGAGATTGCTTGTCTATTCTAAAAAATTATATTGATATTGATAAAATTTTGTTGAATAAAATTGAAGGAGCATACTTTTTCTCTCCATCTGGTAAGTACGTTAAACTTAGAGGAAAAAGCAAAGCTGTAGTGATAGACAGGAAGATAATGGATTTTGAATTGTTTAAGCTCGCCTCTTCAAAAGTAAGGACTTTTGTTAAAACAAAAGTTAGTGGTGTATTAGATGTTGGTGGTGAATACATTGTAAAAGCTGGGAATAGCTTTAAATCAAACTATATTGTTGGTGCTGATGGGCCAAGCTCAATTGTAGCAAAAAGTCTCGGATTTGATAGGCCGGATTTTCTTTCAGCAGTACAAATAGAGTGTTGTTTTGATTCCTTAGACGAGAACTTTGTAGAATTGTACTTTGGATATTCGGATTGTATGTTTGCTTATTCAATTCCCTGCGGGGATGGATTTTCGAGGATTGGGGTAATTTCGAGAAGTAATGCAATATTTTGGCTAAAAAAACTTTTAAAAGAACACCCACATGTATCAAATAGAGTTAAAGTTAAATCTTTCTGTGAGTTGAACTGTGGTGCTATACCCTCTAAGCTTGTTAATTTTGTTAAAGGAAATGCTGTGTTGATTGGTGATTCTGCTGGAATGGTTAAACCTTACACTGGAGGCGGGATATACTACCTATTAGTTGCAGCAAAAGAATTAGAAAAAAACTTCCCCAATCTTGATCAATTTAAAAAAAGCTATTTAAGGACTTTAAAACTTGAATACTCTTTTGGAAGAAAAATAGCTAAGCTCTACGAAGTTTTGGGGGAGGAAGATTACGATTATTTAATAAGTGTTGCAAACAAAATAGATTCTGAAAAGCTACACATGGATAGACCGAGTAGTTTAGTTAAAGTGATTCCAAATATTTTAAAATTAATCAAAAATCGTTCCCTATCTCTAAAATTAATCAAATGTCTGCTTTGAACTAAAAATTTATATCAATCTTAGACTAACTCGCTTTTATGATAGTCGATGTTTACATAGAATTGAAGGAGGGTGTTGCTGATCCAGAAGGTGAAGCTACAAAAAAAGCCTTAAGATTGCTTGGATTTAGAAATGTTAAATCAGTATCTTCAAGGAAAGTCTTTAGAATAGAGATAGATGTAAAAACGAGAGAGGAGGCTGAAAAAGAAATTGAAATGATGTGTGAAAAACTACTTGTAAATCCAGTAATCCAAAAGTATAAAATTCAGTGGGTTGAATGATTTACGACAAAATCATTATTAAGGTATTGCTTTTTTTCTGAAACTATGAGTGAGATAATGGAAATGCTCATAAGAAGGGGTTTTCTCTGGCAATCATTTGAGATATATGGTGGTATAGCAGGATTTATTGATTATGGGCCTCTTGGAAACGGTTTGAGAAGAAGGATTGAGAATATATGGAGAGAATTTTTTGTAATTGGTGAGAGAGCTGTTGAAATTGATTGCCCAACCATTGGCATTGAGGAAGTATATATTGCATCTGGACATGCTACTTCTTTCACAGATGTTGCTATAGAGTGCAGTGAGTGTGGTAAAGTTTATAGAGCTGACCACTATATTAAGGAAAAACTTGGATTGGAAATAGATGAAAGCGTTGAAGCTGTTAAATCCGTTTTAGAGGAATTTAATCTCAAGTGTGAGTGTGGTGGAAAATTCAAAGATCCAGAAAAATTTAATCTTATGTTTGAAACTAAAATTGGTCCAGGAAAAGGAAAAAGAGGTTATTTGAGGCCAGAAACAGCTCAGGGAATATTCATTTCTTTTAGAAGGCTTAGTGATTACTTTAGGGATAAATTACCTTTTGGAGTAGCTCAAATAGGTAGATCTTATAGGAATGAAATTAGCCCGAGACAGGGAGTTATAAGACTCAGAGAATTTAATCAGGCAGAATTGGAGTACTTTGTTCACCCAGAAGAAAAGACACATCCAGAATTTGAAAAATATAAATCCAAAATTGTGAAATTACTGGATAAAAACAATGTAGAACACGAGATAAGTCTAAAAGAAGCTGTAGAAAAAGATATAATAAAAAATGAGCTTATAGCTTACTTTATTGCTAAAACAGAAGAGTTCTTACTGAATTTAGGTATAGACAAAAGTAAGCTTAGATTTAGACAGCATAAAGATGACGAAAGAGCACATTATGCGTGTGATTGCTGGGATGCTGAGGTTTTAACAAACTATGGTTGGATAGAAATTGTAGGAATAGCTGATAGAGGCTGTTACGACTTATCTAAGCACTCCAAGCACAGTGGCGAGGATTTAACAGTATTTGTACCATACAAAGAACCTATAAAAGTTAAAAAGAAAGTAATCGTTCCGGAGATGAGTAAATTAGGGCCCATATTCAAAAAGAAAGCAAAAAAGGTTGCGGAAGAACTTAAAAATATAGATCCTGAAAAAATTTCAGGAAAAATAAAGATTATAGTTGAAGGAGAAGAATTGGAAGTTCCAGATGAATGTTACAGTATTAAAGAAGTTGAAGAGATGGTTCATGGAGAAAAAATAATCCCTCATGTAATAGAACCATCTTTCGGACTTGACAGGATAACCTATGCTGTACTTGAGCACTCATTTGATAAAGATTTTGTAGATGGAGAAGAGAGAAAAGTTCTCAGATTAAAAAGGTGGGTGGCTCCAGTTCAAATTGCTGTTTTACCACTCCTATCAAAAGAACCTTTTGTAGGTAAGGCAAAGGAGATAACTCTTAAGCTTAAGAAAGCAGGATTTTTTACAGAATACGACGATTCTGGGAGTATTGGTAGGAGGTATAGGAGATACGATGAAATAGGCACTCCATTCTGTATAACAATAGATCATCAAACTTTTGAAGATAACACTGTTACAATTAGAGATAGGGATACTACATCTCAAATAAGAGTTAAAATTGACGATTTGTTGATTGTACTCTCCCAGCTACTAAACTCTGATAAAGATATTAAAGAATTTGGAGAGATATTTAGAGAATAAATTTACCCAAATCCTTTTATTTTTTGAAGATTAGAACTTGAGCTATGAATGATTTTGATATGCGAGTAGGTGAAGCACTGATAGGCACTGGTAATGAGGTAGCACACGTAGATTTGCTCATAGGCTATAAAACGGGGCCCGTCGGTCAGGCTTTTGCGAATGCACTATCACAACTATCAGCTGGACACACACCTCTTTTGGCTGTTTTGAGACCAAATTTAATAACAAAACCCCCTGTAGTTCTTGTGCCTAAGGTAACTGTAAAAGATATGCATCAAGCTGAATTAATTTTTGGTCCCGCTCAAGCTGCAGTTGCAAAAGCAGTTGCAGATGCGGTAGAAGAGGGCATAATACCAAAAGACCTTGCAGAAGATTTGGTAATAATAGCGAGTGTCTTTATCCATCCAAAAGCAAAAAACGTTCATAAAATATACTACTACAATTATGGGGCTACTAAGTTAGCTCTTAAAAGAGCGATGAAAAAATTCCCAGATGTTGAAAAAGTTTTGTATGAGAAGGATCGTAGCATACATCCATTTGTGGGTAGAAGAATGACCAAGCTTTGGGATCCACCTTATTTACAAGTGGCTATGGATTTGACTAACTTAAGTGAAGTGAAAAAAGTACTGGAGTTAGTTCCAGAAAGCGATCATGTAATATTTGAAATAGGAACTCCATTAGCTAAAAAATACGGTGTGGATGTAATATTAGAGTTAAGAGATGTTAGACCGGAGGCTTTTTTCGTTCTTGACATAAAAACGCTTGATACAGGTAATTTGGAGGCGAGAATGGCTGCTGATGCTACTGCAAACGCAGTTGTTGTTTCTGGCTTGGCACCAAAAAGCACCATAGAGAAATTTATAAGAGAAGCCGATAAGACTGGTATTTACAGTGTAATAGATATGCTCAATGTTGAAGATCCAATAGCTCTTTTAGATAAGTTATCTGTAAAGCCAAACGTCGTTGAACTTCACAGAGCAATTGATGTTGAAGGTGTAGCTCCACCACCATGGACAAATGTAGGAAAAGTTAAAGAAAAGTTTGACATCCTTGTTGGTGTTGCAGGCGGATTAAAGCCTGAAAATGTTGGTGAAGCGATAAGAGCTGGAGCCGATATATTGGTTGTGGGTAGAGCTATAACGAGGGCAAGAGATATAGAAGGTGCAGCAAGAAGATTTCTGAATTCTATGGCTGAAGCTAAGGCTATACATGATACAGATCAATTTAGAGTTATGACTGATTTTTAAAAATTTTTTAAATTTAATTAATTATCAATTATACATTAGAAATTAATTTTGCAATCTCATATGAGTGGTATGTTATTATTAAATCTGTTCCTGCTCTTTTTATTGATGTTAGTATTTCATAAGCTAATGCCTTGCCATCCATCCAGCCCATTTTTTCTACCGCTTTAACCATAGAATATTCACCACTAACGTTGTAAGCGGCTATTGGAACGTAGAACCTTTCTTTAACATCTCTTATTACATCTAAGTATGCGAGGGCTGGTTTTACCATTACTATATCTGCCCCCTCTTTTATATCTAATTCAACTTCTCTTATAGCCTCTCTTCTATTGTGAAAGTCCATTTGATAGCTTCTTCTATCTCCAAAAGAATACCCACTTTCTGCAGCATCTCTGAATGGGCCATAGAAGTTTGAGGCGTATTTAGCTGAGTAACTCATTATTGCAGTGTCCTCAAAACCTTCTGAGTCTAAGGCTCCTCTTATAGCTGAAATCATTCCATCCATCATTCCAGATGGAGCTACAATGTCTGCCCCAGCCTCTGCATGACTAACTGCAACTCTTGCAATTATTGGTAGAGTTTCATCGTTCAATATTTTTCCATCCTTAACAACACCACAATGTCCGTGAGATGTGTATTCACACAAACACACGTCTGTTATCACAACAGCATCAGGATATTCTTTTTTTATTGATTTAACCGATTTTTGAATAACACCATCTTTTTCAAAAGCGGAAGAACCTATTTCATCTTTTTTTGATGGTAATCCAAACAGTATAAAAGCTTTCAATCCAAGCTCCATCGCTCTTCCAATTTCATCTGCAACTTTACTTAGAGGAAATCTAAAGTAGCCGGGCATGGATGGTATTTCTACTTTGGACTCAATTCTTTCATCTACGAAAACTGGTGTTATTAAATCTTTTAAGTTAATCTTACTCTCTTGAACGAGCTCTCTCAAGTTCTCTTTCCTCAATCTTCTCATCCTTACTACAGGAAACAAAATCATCACCTCCAAAAACGTATTCAACAGCATTTAAAATGTGATCTTTACCATTTCTTGCAGCCTCTCTCAATCTTACTGTTGGCAATCTCAAAAATTTTTTGATTAAAGAGGATGCAAATTCTTCAAGAATAGGTAAGACTTTTTCATCTATATTGTATTTTGCTGAAAGTTTGTTGTATAATTCAAGTACTTCATCCTTTTTTATGTATTCAGCTCTTAGGTACATAGCAGATATAGCTGAATTTGCCTTTAAATCTTTAAGCATTTTTTCAAAGTGTTCAACTTCTGCTTTTATTATTTTTTCAGCTTTCTTAGCTTCTTCAATTCTTTTTTTAAGATTTTCTTCACTAATTTCTCTTAAATCATCTATGGTATATAACTCATGCAATTCAGAAACTTCTGGATCTATATCTCTTGGCATAGCTATGTCTATGAAGAGCTTTCTTCCTTTAACGTTAGTTAAATCATTTTTATGGATTATGTAACCTTTTGCGGATGTAGCGGAAATTATAATATCGCATTTATCTATTAGTGAAATTAAATCTTCTAACGGATGAGCATACCCACCCACATCTTTTGCCAATTTTTCTGCATTTTTTAAAGTTCTGTTGGCTATGTGTATTTCGCAATCTTTTGATGATAGATTTTTTGCAACAAGTCTTGCCATCTCTCCTGCACCAATTATTAATATTTTTAGACCTTTTAAGCTTCCAAACTTCTTTTCAGCTAACTCTACTGCAGCAGAACCTATGGAAACGGAACCTTTGTTTATATTTGTCATTTTTCTAACTTTCACTCCAACGTGTATGGCTTTAGAAAAAACCAAGTCTAAGATCTTTCCTACTCCACCATACTTTTTGCAGAGTTTATAAAACTCCTTAACTTGTCCGAGTATTTGGTCTTCTCCAACAATCATCGATTCTAAACCTGATGCAACCCTGAATAGATGTTCTACACATTTGCTGTTTTTGTAGTAGTCCACAATTCTTTCAGAAACATGCATTCTACTCGCTATTTTTTTCAGAGTTATTTCAGTATTGTACCCCACAACGTAAACTTCAACTCTGTTACAAGTCATTAAAATTGCACATTCATATATGTTAGGATAGCTAAGAATTGTATCTATTAAATCTTTTAAATCACCGTGCCATGCTGTTTCTATTTCTTTTAAAGTTGCTTTTTTATGAGTTATCGCGAGAGAAGCAACTTCCATTATTGTTCACCTTCTGGTTGTTGTTGGCTTTTAACTCGTTTTTTAAAGCTTTTCTTTCTAAAATTTGCTTTAACCACTGGAGTTTTTACGTTTTTGGTCAAATATTATTTTTAGCATTAAATGAAAACAAAAAGTAATTAGTAAAGATGCTAAGCCTGTCATGTATATTGCATCCATCAATCCAGCGCCACCTATGGTTATGTACTTACTTTTTATTGCTGATAAATTAAGTAAATCGGCTCCAATAAACATACCTAAGGTTGAGATAACGTAAGCCATAACTGCAGGCTTCTTTCTTTCAATAGCTAATGAGCAAATCACCGCTACAATAATAGGTACTTGGGGATACAATATTCCAACTCCACCCGCTCCTGGGTTGGAAACTAAATGAGAAACTAAGGTCAAAATAAAAGTTCCTAAAATTGTCTTTTTTATTGATATACTACCGGAAACTATCTGTTTAATTGAAACTAAAAAAGGTATAAAAAACCCTGAAATGCTGAAGTACAGATTCACTCCATAAAAACTTCCAAGTTTTATTGGTGGTAGAATTTCCGCAATTGGTGGTAAAAGTGCAATAGCAATTGAATCTTCTTTTGAGAAACCAGAGTACTCGCATACTTTATAAATTGCTAAAAACAGTACTGAAATTAGTACAAAAATTAAAACTATCAAGTCATCACTGCTTTACACCAAGTATCGACTTTGGAGATCTCTTAATTCTTCTTCTCTTACCATAAGAGGTGTATCTCTGATTTGGTCCCGGTTTTTTATAGTGCTGGTATTTTCCCGGAACTAATCTTGTTTGACCTTTTCTCCCCTTTATTTTTATCCATGTAGTAGTTCCCGTCTTCCCCATATCAGCCAAAATTATGTAATGCTTTAAAAATGTTTTGAAGGTAAAGTGAGAGGATTAGTAAAGGGTGTTTACGGCAATAAAATACACGAGCATCATTATAAATCCGAGAGGAACTCCAATTCTTGCCCATTCTTCACTCTTTATTCTTAACCTACCTGCTGAGACTATGTTAGGAATATTCCCCGGAATTAACATACCCCCAGATACAAGCAATCCAATTAAAGCACTTTTTATTTGTAATATAGACAATTCGGGAGCTATTTCTGCTGCTGTAAGTGTAGCATTATCCAATATTGCGGATATCATGTTTACCCAGAACAAAACTTCGGGAGGAATCTTTGTGAAGTACCAAACAACGAGAGGTGTTAATCCATGTCCAAGAAGTACAAGAGCAGAAACAAAGGCATAAACTTTTAGGGCTCTTATTATTACTGTTCTTAGTGTTTCACCGTATTTGGGTACTTCTACTTTGGCACTCTCCATTTTTCCAACCCAGTAAGCTCCTAAGAAAGCCATAGCTATTATACCCGGAATTATCAGATCTGCAAGTAACTTAAAAAGGAAAAAGAAATCTGCATGGTATGGGGGACCTCTAAGCTTAGATATTGCTATTGTTGCCAGTGGTTCTCCAACCGGTGTTAAAGCAGCACCCAGCCCTACAGCAAAACAGGAAACTACCGTAATTTTTATTTTTTTCTCTCTGCTTATTGGCATAGCTGCTATTATTTCTGAGAGTAAGACTGCTGCTACAATTACTGAAATCAGACTCGAAAAAAGGCCAAGAATGATTATCATTCCAAAAACAAAGGCTTTTAATCCAACTTTGTTCATTAAATTTATAATCCATTTGTATATTTTTTCGTTGTAGTAGTGTATCACTAATCCTGCAATTAAAACAACCTGAAAAATTCCTATTGGAGTACCACCGATACTAACGGGATCTTTTATGGCAGTTATAATTATTTCTTTACTCCACATTCCAGAAATTGTAACAGCAATTATGCCCATTAATAGAAAGAACAGTTCAAGGTTCTCTTCCACTACTCTAACTTTGAACGGTAAGATTAAGACTGCAAGGAATATTATTGATAGACCTACTGCAATTGGCATGACTGGTGTTGGTGGTATAGTATGCATGGGTACACAATAAAAAATCTATTAAAAAATTTTTCTCTGAAAGCAGTTAACTAATGAAAAATTTTGAACAAATTTGAATTAAAAATAAATAATCAGCTAGTCCTCATCATTATTAAATTCTTTAAGTATTTCATAGTACTTTCTTACTGGTTCTTCCCAGCTCATTTCACATGCAAGAACGAAGGCAGTTGAACACATCATCTTATCTTTTGCTCTATCTCTTAAATAGGCATCTATTATTACGTGTAAACCGAAAGCATAATCTGTTATCACTTCTAAGTGTTTTTGATTTACATTATCTACCAATATTACTCCTCCAAATAGTCCCTTCTCTTTTTGAAGTTCCTTGACAGCACTACTAAATCCACAGGCTGAACTTATAACGACTGGGCAAGCCTCTTTGCAAGCTTCTAACGCTGTTAGAAGAAATGGCTCATATCTCGATGGGAAAATTCCTGCTATGCAACCGGAGGCTATCTCTTCAATAGTCATACCAAAACCGCCATCATCCTTTCCAACCCATTGAGGATATGGCAAAGCACAGACGCATCTTTTTCCGATGTTTGATATATCTATATCTCTTTCTTCCACCATTTTTTTGAGCCTTAATTCATCTCCAATCAAAATTTCATCTGGAAGCTCAATTGGAAATCCTTCTGGTAAAGTGTCTTTATCTTTCCTGCCAAGAGCTGTTATAAGAATACAAACTACCTTAATATCATCTATTTCTCCATTGTTAATTCTATTTGCCATAATCCTATCGAGTATAACTAAGGAATCTAACAAGTCAGGATAGCCTTTGTTTTCCAGTTCAAGTCTGGAAATCGTGTATATGGGGATTATACTTTCTTCATCTAAGACATACCCATAAACTTTCCTTATTTTTTCAGTTATTGTATATCTTAATTTTCTTAGACACTCATCTTTAAATTCCCAATTAATCGCATCACATTCTACGTCAATTCCGTTTCTTATTACTATTCCATCAATTCCATAAAAAAGCTTAGCTTCAGCCCTTGTTTTATCGCTAACGAACGTTACAACATCCGCAAATTTTGCAAGTTTTTCAAGTTCAACAAGTCCATGTTGTATTCCGGGAGGTATGCTTGGATCATTTCTTTTTATATGTTCAAAAACTTTAACTCCAAGAGCTCTTCCAATCTTAGTTGCGTGAAAAGTAACTACAGTTTTAACTGGAATCTTAAGTTTTTCAAGTCTAGCAGCAGAGTAGAATACTGGATATTCATGGCAGTGAATAGACGTGTTTCCAAATTCACTTAGGTATTTAGTAAATTCTGAAATGGCGTAGCTAAGATTTAAGTAATGTGTATATTCTCTCCCATAGTTTTGAGATTCATACAACAGTGAATTAAGTCCCACGAACTTATACGCTTCAGCTTTAACTGCATCACTTAACCTCATCTTCTGTCCATCGTACTCTACAATTTTGGTGAGATTGTATTCAGCATTGAACAAAACATAGTTTATACCTAATTCTGACTTTCCAGCTAAGAATGGAATACCCACTTTTTTTGCAGCCTCATTTATATCTTCACAAACTTTATCTTTGAATTCTACCTTAGTAATTCTATTTTTTGGGCTCCAATCCTGACCTATTCTTTCAAAATAGGGGCCAACTACAATTATTTCATCTTTTTTGGCTATTTTTTTCATATGTTTCGCTTCAGCATCTATGACATTCCATACTCCACCTAATTTATTAGATGGGGGACCAGCTTCTTCCCCAGCAATTATAATGTACATTGAATTATTTATTGAGTTCATCATTTTTTAATCTTTAGTTTTTCATAACACAATGCAGCTATTGTGGCTGCTACTAATTCCTCGTTTGTTAGCTCAGCAGTCCAGAAAACTTCAGCTAATTTCTTCTTAAGCGGAATGTAGTCTTCTGAGAAATGTTTAACTTTTTCTATTATATTTCTTTCTTCTATAAATTTCGTGTGAACATCTCCTCTAATAAAAGCTTCATCTCTAACGATAGTCATATGCAAAGGCAGATTTGTTTCAATCCCATCTATAACGTATCCACTTAAAGCTCTTTTAAGTCTATTAACTGCCTCCATTCTGTCATTTCCCCAGACTATTAATTTAGATATCATTGGATCGTAATAGGGGGTTATTTCGCAACCCATAAATACACCGCTATCTACTCTTACCCCTATTCCTCCCGGACTTCTATAGTGTACGATTAGTCCAGTTTTAGGCATAAAATTTACTGGATCTTCCGCATAAATCCTACATTCTATAGCGTGTCCTCTAAATGATATATCTTCTTGAGATAATCCAAGTTCCTCGCCATAAGCAATTCTTATTTGATGTTTAACAATATCTATTCCTGTTATCATCTCAGTTACTGGATGTTCTACCTGAATTCTGGTGTTCATTTCGAGAAAGTAAAATTGTCCATCGTAGTATAAAAACTCCATTGTACCGGCATTTGTGTATTTTATATGTTTTGCACCTTTAACAACAATTTTTCCAATTTTTTCTCTTGTTTCCTCATCCACTACTGGTGATGGTGCCTCCTCTATTACTTTCTGATGTCTTCTTTGTATGCTACAATCTCTTTCACCTAAGTGTACTGTGTTTCCATACCCATCTGCAAGTATCTGGAATTCTATGTGTCTTGGTTTTGGAAGATATTTCTCTATGTAAACAGATGAATCTTTGAAATATTTTTCACCCATAGTTTTACTTCTTGTATATGCTTTTTCGATCTCCTTCTCATTTTTTGCTATTGATATTCCTATTCCTCCTCCACCACCAGATGCTTTAATTGCTACAGGATATCCTATTTTTTCTGCCCATTCAATAGCTTCTTCAAGGCTATTTATCTTAGGACTTCCGGGAACTATTGGTACTCCAGCCTCTTTCATTAATTTTCTTGCATTTAGCTTGGATCCCATTTCCTTTATTGTTTTGGGCTTTGGCCCTATGAAAACTATGCCTTCTTCTTCACATCTTTTTGCAAATTCAGGATTTTCTGCAAGAAAACCATATCCGGGGTGTATTGCTTCAGCTCCACTTTTTTTAGCAATATTCAAAATTTTTTCTATATTTAAATAACTATCTTTTGGTTCTGCTTTACCAATCAGATAAGCTTCATCAGCGTACACCCTATGAAAAGAACGTTTATCTGCAGAACTGTATATAGCTACAGTTTTTATATCGAGTTCTTTACAAGCTCTCATTACTCTTATAGCTATTTCACCTCTGTTTGCAATAAGGATTTTACTGAACATCAGGCAGAGTGAATTAAATTAACATAAATGTTTTTCTACAATGACATCAATAAATAATGTTGTGTATGTATTGGACTCATCAGCTATATTCCTGCGTAAAATTCCATATAATTCTGTGACAGTGCCGGAAGTAGTTGAGGAAATAATTGATGAAAATTCAAAACTGTATTTCCAAGTTATGAATGTAAAAGTTGAAGATGTTGGTAGAGAATACGTTTCAAAAGTAGTAAAAATAGCAGAACAAACAGGAGATATATATAAGTTATCTAATACTGACATAAAAGTACTTGCGAAAGCTGTAGAATTAAAAGATAAAGGTTATAATGTGCATATATTAACAGATGACTACTCTATACAAAATGTGGCAAAAAATATGAAAATAACTGTAGAGCCTGTAGTTCAGCAGGGTATTTCCAAAGTCTTTAAATGGGTTAAGGTTTGTAAAGGATGTGGGAGAAAAGTAGAAGGGGATGTTTGTCCTATTTGTGGTAGTGAAGTAGTTCTAAGGAGGGTTAGGTGTGAGGAAACTCGAAGATCTTGTTCAAAGAGCAAAAAAACTGAAAGAAAGAGGCTTAACGACAGGAGAAATAGCGGATGAGTTAAATGTATCAAGGGAAACAGCTTTATGGTTGCTTACTCAGGGAGATACATCTCCTGCTGACATATACGTTTCTTGGAATAGTGTAGCAAAAAATGCCGCAAGAATCAGACATATAGCATCAATAATGGTTGACATGGTTAAAGAAGTAGCAAATCCAGAAGTAGTTATAGGAATAGCTACAAGTGGAATTCCATTAGCAACCCTCGTAGCAGAAGAATTGAATTGTTCTCTTGCAATATTCTATCCAAGAAAATTGAAGTGGGAGAAAGAAAAAGAATCAAGATTGGAAGGAGTTATGAGTGAGAACTTCGAAAAAATTGATGGTAAAAGGTGTATTGTTGTAGATGATGTTATCTCTACTGGTAGGACAATAGAAGATGTTGCAACTTATGCTAAGAAAAGAAATGCAAAAATACAGTGTGCTTGTGTTATAGTCGACAAGGAAGGGAGAGATAAAATAGCGGGAATACCTGTGGTGAGTGTTTTTAGAATAATTAGACTATAATTTTTTGCGGGGTAAAATCTTGTCAAGAGAATTCACAAAGGACGACGTTTGCATAGTTATTCCAACTTTAAATGAAGAGGCAAGTATAGGCGAGGTTATTGAAGGTTTTTTGAAACAGGGATTTCACAATATCTTAGTTATAGATGGCAACAGCGTTGATAAAACGAGAGAGATAGCCGAGAGAATGGGTGCAAAAGTAGTTATACAGAAAGGTAAAGGAAAGGGTAGGGCTATAAAGGAAGCTTTTGAAATTATCGATTATCCCATAGCCGTTCTTATAGATGGGGATGGAACTTACCTTCCAGAAGAAGTTCACTTGCTTTTACAACCAATAAAAGAGGATTTAGCGGATCATGTTGTGGGTAATAGACTTGAAAATTTTGAAAAAGGAGCTTTTACAAAATTAAACTTAATTGGAAATAAAATAATAAACTTTATGTTTAGAATTGCATATGGTGTTGATTTGAGAGATATACTTTCTGGATATAGAGCTTTAACAAAAGAGCTATATAAGAGTGTTGAATTGGAAAAATCTGGTTTTGAAGTGGAAACTGAATTAACTGTGGAAACGATCTCTAAGGGGTTTAGAATAATTGAAGTACCGATTACATACAAAAAGAGAGGAGGAAAAACTAAGTTAAATCCTATAAAGGATGGTATGAAAATAGCCATAGCTATTTACGATTTGCTTAAGAAGTATAGTCCTGGGAGGTATTTTTACTTTGTAGGCTTTTTTATGATTTTTTTAGGCATATTAATGGGGCTGTACATTGTAAAAGACTGGTTTAGGCATATAACTCACTATTTATTAGCAGTTTTAACGGCTCTTTTAATTATTTCTGGATTACAAATAATACTTTTCGGTACTATAACTGATTTGCTATATAGGAGTAACGTTGAATTGAGAAAGGAAATTAAAGAATTAAAGGAAGGGGGTATCTCAAGTGGAAATTCCAGAAAAATGGAGTGTAAGAGAAATTAAGGAGTTGTTTAATTATTCTATTCACGATTTGGGAGAATTTGCCAACTCTTTAAATAGTAATATAGTTACATTTGTCGTTAATAGACACATCAACTACACAAACGTTTGTGTTTCTAAATGTCCCCTCTGTGCCTTTCATAAAGATAAAAACGAAGGATACCTCATGAGTATTGAAGAAGTATTAAAAAAGGCTGAAGAAGCCGTGAGACTTGGAGCTACTGAGTTACATATAGTTGGAGGACACAATCCTGATGTTAGTATAGAATACTTTGAAGAGATGTTTAAAAGTATAAAGGAGAAATTTCCAAAAGTTGTAATAAAAGCTCTAACAGCTACAGAAGTGCACTTTCTTAGTAAACTGGAAAATATGAGCATTAAAGAGATTTTATCTCGTTTGAAAGATGCTGGTTTGCAAGCTATGCCGGGTGGAGGAGCAGAAATATTGGATGATACGATTAGGTCTAAAATATGTCCAAACAAAGCTAATTCAGATGAATGGTTGAAGGTAATGGAAACCGCCCATAACTTAGGTATAAAGAGTAATGCCACAATGCTTTTTGGGCATATTGAGAACTATGAACATAGAGCTAAGCATTTATACAAACTCTGGAAACTTCAAGAAAAAACGTCTGGTTTTCTTGCATTTATACCTCTGGTTTTTCATCCAAAAAATACGAGATTGGAGAAAATAGTTAAGGATAGAACAAATCCTATAGATATTTTAAAAACAATAGCTGTTTCGAGAATAGTACTTAGAAACTTTAAGAGTGTTAGGGCCTATTGGGTTATGTTGGGTGAAAGATTGTCAAGTATGGCTTTGTGTTATGGAGCAAATGATGTTGATGGAACTTTGATAGAAGAGAAAGTTACTCATGCAGCTGGTGCTGAAACTCCGCTTTATATGCCAGTCGAAAAATTAAAGAGAATTATAGAGGGGGCTGGAAAAGTTGCTGCAGAAAGAGATACTTTCTACAATATCCTTAGAATACTTAATTAGCACAAAATATTTATTTTTTATGTGTCGCCTTCCAAAAAGTTAAGCTTAATTCAGTAAACTGTTTAAACAATATAGGGTGAGGTAACTTAAATGATTGAGAGTTGGGATGAATACTCTGCAATTAATAGAGCACTTAGTAATTTAATTAATAAAGTTAGTGCTATAAAGGAGATAAAAGTAGCCTTAGAGCATATAATTAGTGCAGGTGGGAAAAGAACAAGACCGATTATAGCCCTTCTTAGTGGAAAGTTGTGTGGTGGTTGTATAAATGATGTAATGAATCTTGCTCTTGCAGTTGAATTAATTCATACTGCGAGCTTAGCTCACGATGATGTTATAGATAGGGGTGTTACTAGGAGAAATGTTGAAACTTTACACGTTAAATATGATGTTACAACTGCAATACTTGTTGGTGATTGGTTAATTTCGAAATCGATAGAACTTGTTTCAAGTTATGGAGAGGATGTGATAAAAAATTTTGCTGAAGTAGGTATGTTAATGGCTGAAGGTGAAATACTTGACGTTTATAGCATCAAAAAACAGAATTTCGGGGAGAAAGATTATTTTAAGTGTATAAAATACAAGACGGCATCACTCTTTGCTTTTAGTGCTGAAAGTGCATGTAAGATAGTTGGGGGAAGTAAGAGTGAAGTAAAAAATATGTATGAGTATGGGAATAACTTGGGTATAGCCTATCAACTTGTTGATGATTTAAAGGAATTCTTAGAGTTGTATGATGATAAAAGTTCTGAGTTTGAATCGAAAACTTTACCAATGATTTATGAGGAGAAATATGGTTTTGAAGAAGCTGTAGCTAAAACATTGGAACACATCAAAAATTATAGTAAAAGAAGTGTGAAAGCATTGTCAAATTTTGAAGATTGTGAAAGTAAAAACAAATTGCTTAAAATGGTCGATTACATGACAAGGTTGCTTCTTGTGACGTGTAAAAAAGATACAGTAGCTAAGTTGCTCGAATCTTTCTAAAAAAGTTGTTAATTTTTATAATTTAGAATAGAAACAAATCATAAAATGTTAAAACTCCTCAGTTTTTGTACTATATTATGCGAACAATATTTTGGGATGAAGATGAAAAATGCATTAAACTAATAGACCAAACTAAGTTGCCAGATAAACTGGAAGTTTTGTGTTGTAAAAACGTTGAAACCCTTGCTGATGCCATTAAAAGACTTGCTATTAGAGGAGCACCAGCTTTAGAAGCTGCTGGGGCTTATGGTGTTGCTTTAGCTTGTTTTGAAAGAGACTTTTTGGATGTAGAAGACTTCAAAAAACACGTTGAAATTAGAGCTAAACAATTAGCTTCAACTAGGCCTACTGCTGTAAATTTGTTCTATGGAATAGATAGAGTGCTTAAAATAATTTTAAATGCGAAAGATGTTGATGAAGCTAAAAACTTAGCATTGAAGGAAGCTGAAAAAATAGCTGAGGAAGATATAATGAGAAACAAAGCTATGGGGAAGCATGGTGCCAGATTACTTAAGGATGGGGATGTTGTATTGACTTACTGCAATACTGGTAGATTAGCTACTGTAGATTGGGGCACTGCGTTGGGAGTTATAAGAAGTGCAGTTGAGGAAGGAAAGAAAATCAGTGTAGTTGCATGTGAAACCCGCCCATTGAATCAGGGTTCCCGTCTTACGTGCTGGGAGCTAATGCAAGATAATATTGATGTAACTCTAATAACAGATTCTATGGCAGGTTACGTTATGAGAAAGAAAAAAATAGACTGTGTGATTGTTGGGGCAGATAGAATAGTTAAAGATGCTGTATTTAATAAAATAGGCACATATTCTATTGCAATTTTAGCAAAGGAGCATGGAATACCATTTTATGTTGCAGCTCCATCTACAACATTTGATTGGAATAAATGCGAAGAAGATGTAGTTGTTGAGGAGAGAAGTAGAGAAGAGTTAATATATTGTAACATAAAATGCATGAAGACACTAATAGCACCAGAAAATGTAAGAGTTTACAATCCTGCTTTCGACGCAACTCCATTAAAGTACGTTTCTGCTTTTATTACAGAAAAAGGCATTATTAGGCCGCCATATTCAGAGAATGTTAAAAAAATTTTAGAAATATAAAAATTATTTCCAGGTATCCATACATTTATTTACTTTGCTTGATAATTCAAGGTCAAAAAGCGCTATAGTAGGTAATAACCAAGAAATCCAAAATCTTGGCTTTCTATCTTTATTCTCCCCAAAATAGGCTAATGCAATTCTACCAAATCCCGCATCTTTTTCTATACTCTTAGCTTTTCTAAGAAACTTTAGTACCTCTCCCGGTAGCTCCTCATATGGTAGCGGTTTACCTTCATCTCCTCTTTTTTTGATGAACTCTGTTGTAGTTCCGACATTTCTGATACTTTCAAGTAAATTGGAGTATCTGTTCTTTTTGAAGAGAGCTACAAGCAAAGAAGCTGCTGGAACTCTTAGAATTTCATTATTTCCTTCTTCCTCCCATAGTTCCGCAACTAAGTATGCTCTGCCCTCCTCCATTTCTATGTTTGCGAATATTTTTTGCTTAGATGTTAATTTTGATACGACTTTTTCTACTTCGTACTCCACTCCATTCTCTACGTACTTTTCTCCTACTTTTCTCGCTTTTTCTGAAGTAAAATACTTCTTTTCCCCACCCATTTTTCCGTAAAGTAAGTCAAATCCCCAACTCTTTAAAGACTTTAATTTGAATTCTCTAGCCTTTTCAGGTTGACCGTATGTTTCAAATACTAATGTATTCAAAGCTTGAATTTCTCTCAGCTCTCTTAGACTCATATATATCACCTCAATGGGAGAAAGGTATTTTATTGTTGGATGAATATAATAATTGCGGTAAAAAGTATCGAAGAGCTCGAAGATATTTCGAAAAAATAAAATTAAAGTTAAACTGTATTTTTGCTTTATTTTTTGAAGTAATTTAATAGATAAGCTTTTCAAATATTTTTCACTAATAATTATTAAAAAAATTATTTCGAAATACTTATATAGATTCATGTCAGTATTAAGAATGATTCTGAAAGGAGGTGAATTAATGCCGAAGTTAAACATTCCGCCACCACATGGTGGAGAGTTGGTTAATAGAGTTATAGAAAAGAGAGACTACGCTGAGAGCATGGCTGCTGGTGCAATAGAATTTGACTTAAAACCAACGACATTGCCTGATGGAACACCAATAAGGCATGTATATAGAGAGATTATGTCTGTTTGTTATGGTTTCTTTAGCCCTGTTGAAGGTTCAATGACTTCTGCAGATTTGGAAGGTGTGTTGAAAGAAAGAAGACTTGAAAATGGTTGGGTATTTCCGTATCCTATTCTGCTTGATGTGAGCGATGAAGATTTGAAAGCTTTAGATGTTAAAGAAGGGGACAGGCTCCTATTAAAATTGAAAGGTCAACCCTTCGCAGTAATGGATGTTGAGGAGATATACAAGATAAACCCAGAAGAAGTTGCAACTAGGACTTTTGGTACTCCTGAAGACAACCCAGAAGTTGTTAGAGAACCATTTAACGAGAAACATCCGGGTTATATGATTTACAAGATGATGAACAGTAATGTAATTGCTGGAAAATGGACGATAATTAACCCACCAAAGTTCAGGGAACCATACGACAGATTCTGGTTACCACCAGCTGAGTGCAGAACCGTTATAAAGTATGTTAAGAAATGGAGAACTTGCATCGCACATCAGACGAGAAACGTTCCTCACACTGGACATGAAGCTCTTATGAAGAATGCTGCTTACACTGGAGACATTGAACCATGCCACGGAATCTTAGTTAACGCAATTATAGGTGCAAAGAGAAGAGGTGACTATCCAAACGAAGCTATACTTGAGGGTCATGAGGCTGTCAACAAGTATGGATATATTAAACCTTCAAGACACATGGTAACTTTCACTCTCTGGGACATGAGATACGGTAACCCAATCGAATCACTGTTGCACGGAATAATCAGGCAGAACATGGGTTGCACCCACCACATGTTTGGTAGAGACCACGCTGCAGTAGGTGAATACTACGACAAGTACGCAACTCAGATACTCTGGAGCAAGGGAATTCCGAGCTTTGGATTTGAAGCTCCACCAAACGAAGTAGAGAAAGGTCTTAAAATAATACCGCAGAACATGGCTGAGTTCTGGTATTGCCCAGTATGTGGAGAGATCGCTTACAGTGAGAACTGTGGACACGTAGATAAGAAGCAGAAGTTCAGCGGTTCATTCTTAAGAGGTATGGTTGCAGAGGGAGTTATGCCACCAAAAGTTGTAATGAGGCCAGAAGTTTACAAAGCAATAGTCAAATGGTGGAAAGTATTCAACTACCCATTCGTGAACAAGAAGTACTTGGAGAACCTAAATGCAAACTTGGAGGTTAACTTAGAACCAATGGAAATTCCAAAGGCCTAAGGGGAGGTGGTAAAAATGGTTCATTACATTGGTGTTATATTGGATGAAAGCAGATATGAACAAATCAAGGGAACACCTATCGAGGAGAAAGTACAGAGCATATTTGGTGGAGCTTTAAAGATGCTTGTAGTAGAAGTTCCTGAGGACAAGAGCGAGCAGATATTGAAAGCATTTGACAGAGCAAGAATTGACTCAAGAGGATTTATAGAAGATGTTCCAGTAGCATTTAGAAGGGCTGTTTTCGAGGAAATAGTGAAAAACAAGTCCTTAGACATAATAGACAAAGTTCTTGAAAGATTGCCTGAAATTCAGGAGCTTGCAAAGAAGGAAGATGAATATATACCTCCACCGGAAATAGAGTAAAGGTCAAAAAAGGTAAAGTTTTTAAATTTTTTAGTTATTTTATCAGTTGGTGAATGAGCCCCAAAGATCTAATTGGGGTTAGAAAGGTTGTAAATTGGTTGAAGAATAGTTTAAAAAATTTGAATATATGGAGGTGGGTATATGCCGAGCTATGTAAATCCGGACAAGTGCGATGGTTGTAAGGCTTTGGATAAGACTGCTTGCCAGTACATTTGTCCCAACGACTTGATGAAACTAAATGAGGAATTAAACAAAGCATACAACCAGGAACCAGACATGTGCTGGGAATGCTACAGCTGTGTTAAAATCTGCCCACAGGGCGCTATTGAAATGAGAGGTTACGCAGACTTCGTACCTCTTGGTGCTAGCTGTACACCAATGAGAGGTACAGATGCAATTATGTGGACTGTAAAATTCAGAAATGGTAAAATCTTGAGGTTCAAATTCCCGATAAGAACGACCCCATGGGGTTCAATACAGCCATTTGAGGGTATGCCTGAGCCAAGCACTGATGGGCTAAAAGACCAGCTTCTCTGTGGTGAACCTGCAATTCTTGAGGTAGATTCTCTGCCAACACTCAAGAAATAAAGGAGGTGTGTTAAATGGTAGATGTTAAGACGGTTGAAACAGACATTTTGATACTTGGTGGTGGTTTTTCTGGATGTGGTGCAGCTTATGAAGCTGCATATTGGGCTAAAGCTGCTGGCCTTAAAGTAACTCTTGTAGAAAAAGCTGCAATTGAAAGAAGTGGAGCAGTAGCTCAGGGACTTTCTGCTATAAACACTTACATGGGAATGTCTGGTAAAGTAATCTTTGGTCAGCACACTCCTGAGGAGTTCGTTAAATATGTAACAAACGACATGATGGGTATTGCAAGAGAAGACTTGGTTTACGACATTGCAAGACACGTTGATGGAACTGTTCACCTCTTCGAGAAATGGGGTCTTCCAATCTGGAAAGAAGGAGACAAGTACGTAAGAGAAGGTCCATGGCAGATAATGATCCATGGTGAATCATACAAACCAATCATTGCTGAAGCTACAAAAATGGCAATTGGAGAGGAGAACATCTATGAGAGAGTTTTCATAACCCACTTGCTCATGGACAAGAACAACCCGAAGAGAGTAGCTGGAGCTGTAGGTTTCAGTGTTAGAAAGGATGAGTTCTACGTATTCAAAGCTAAGGCTGTTATAATAGCTACCGGTGGAGCTACAATGCTCTTCAGACCAAGAAGCACCGGTGAAGGTCTTGGAAGAACTTGGTATGCTATATTCGACACTGGTAGTGGTTATGCGATGGCTATCTGGGCTGGTGCTGAGCTAACTCAGATGGAGCACAGATTCATACCGCTCAGATTCAAAGATGGTTATGGACCAGTCGGTGCTTGGTTCTTACTCTTCAAATCAACTGCAACTAACTGCTATGGAGAAGAATACATAAAGAACAAAGAAACAATTGCTCAGTATGAGCCTTACGCTTCTGCAACTCCAACACCAACTCCACTCAGAAACCACCAGGCTCTTGAAGAGCTTGTGAACGGTAGAGGTCCAATATACATGAGAACTGACATTGCAATTAAGAAGTTGCAGGAAGAAGGTAAGGACCTCAAGAAGTTAATCAACGAAGCTTGGGAAGACTTCCTTGACATGACTGTTTCTCAGGCTCTGCTCTGGGCTGCACAGAACATTGAGCCAGAAAAGAAGCCATCCGAAATATACCCAGCAGAACCATACATCATGGGTTCACACTCCGGCTGTTCTGGTATCTGGGTAGCTGGACCTGAGGACATAATGCCAGATGAATACAAGCAGACATTCCCGTTCAACGGTGCTTACAACAGAATGACAACTATCGAAGGTTTATTTGCAATCGGTGACAACGCAGGAGCTTCAGCCCACAAGTTCTCAAGCGGTTCATTCACTGAAGGTAGGCTTGCAGGTAAGGCTGCTGTAAGATATGTAGTCGAGCAGAACCCGAACCCAGAAATCGACGAGGCAAAAGTAGAAGAGCTCAAGGAACTCGTGTACAAGCCATTCAAGATATACGAGGAGGGTAAGGGAGCTTCAACAAGAGATGACGTTAACCCGAACTACATACTACCAAAGCAGGGATTGTTCAGACTCCAGAAGATAATGGACGAATACGCTGCAGGTGCTACTACTTGGTATAGAACAAACGAGAAGATGCTCGAAAGAGGTCTCGAATTACTCCAGATGCTCAAAGAGGACTGCCAGAAGCTTGCTGCAAGAGACCTCCACGAGCTACTCAGAGCTTGGGAGTTAATCCACAGAATATGGACCGCTGAGGCACACATCAGACACATGCTCTTCAGACAAGAGACAAGATGGCCTGGCTACTACTACAGAGTTGACTATCCGAAGATCGATGACGAAAACTGGAAGTGCTTCGTTAACAGCACTTACGACGCTGAAAAGGGCGAGTGGAACATATTCAAGAGACCCTACATCCAGCTCGTGCAGTAATTCTATTTTTAAATATTTTTTATTTATTCTTGTTAAAGAATTGCTATTTAAGTTGTTGCTTTTCTAATTTCGGAAAAGCTAAAATTTAACTTATTCTATTAGCATCCTTTGTTTGACCATACTATAACAATGAAGTATTATTTAGAAACTTGATAGGTTTCGATTGATTTATAAACAAATAGTACAATTTCTTGCAAAGAAATTCATGGAGGTGTACTATGACTGAGAAAGCTGGCGGATGCATTCTTGTAATCGGAGGAGGGATATCCGGGCTCACTGCTGCAATAGAAGCTGCAGAAGCAGGATACAACGTCTATTTGGTAGAGAAGAGGCCATACCTTGGAGGTAGAGTTTCGCAACTTTGGAGGTATTTTCCAAAGCTTTGCCCACCTTACTGCGGATTGGAAATTTTGTTTAAGAGACTGAAAAACTTACCCAACTTAAAGTATTTTGTTAATGCAGAAGTCGAGAAAGTATCTGGAGAACCCGGAAACTTCGACGTAACAGTAAAAATAAACCCAAGATACGTAACCGACGCATGCACAGCATGCGGAGAGTGCGTTAAAGTATGCCCTTCTGAGAGGCCTGATGAATTCAACTA
>Ga0256840_1000337_pt1 | contig 48155 bp, 51 predicted proteins | sample 355202metaG_FD_185969 | JGI IMG/M metagenome (GOLD analysis project Ga0256840, IMG submission 185969) | Hydrothermal vent microbial communities from Mid Atlantic Ridge, Atlantic Ocean - 355-202 | ecosystem: Environmental > Aquatic > Marine > Hydrothermal vents | place: Atlantic Ocean: Mid...
ATCTCAAAACAAAGAAAATATAAAATATAACTTTAATCAATAATATTAATCAATTTTAAGATGAGCGACTCGCTGATTAAGTTCGTATTGCTGGTATCTCTTATTTTACAGCTTGTTTTTTGGAAATGTTGGATTTTAGAAGGAATCTGAAATACAGAGTAACTAAATATTATATTAGACACTTTTTCCAAAAAAGGGTTATGAATGATGAAAATGGGGAAGTATATGAAACAAATGAGCTTAAGTCGGTATTAGAAAAAGTTTCTAACAAAATGATATCTGTTAGAAACATACGCATAGCTATGACGTTCCAATTCTGGCTTGTAGTAATGGCTGGATACTACATTTTAGTAGCTCCTCTAAGAAATCCGCCAATTTGGATGACTGCAGTTTATTGGTCATTTGGTTTAATTGTATTTATTGCTACGTCCAGAAGAATTTGGAAGAAAATAGAAATTTTGACACTCGAAAAACGTAATGTAAGAACTGACATAGGAATAACTATTTCGTGGATAATAGCCTCTATATTGGGGTGGTTTATAGTTCCGCATTTAATCGAAGGAAACTTCTTTCAAAAATTGGCAGTAGCTCTACTAAGCTTCATATCTCTTGCAGTTTTTGGAATGATATTAGTTCTGTTGGTTACAACTAAAAAATTTGCAAAGGAGATGGTTCCTGCAGTTTTAGCCCCAACAATGATAATACCCCTTGTACACCTTATTGAGAATCCAATATACTTTGCAGGAATGGGTATTGTTTTTGGATACAGTTTAACTGTTTTGATGTACTTGTATTCAGCGCTTAAGGTGTCTGAAAATGATCAAGGAATTGACTAAAAGTGTTCTTAGAAATCCCATAAGACTTGGAATAATGATTTATCTTTTAACAAGAGAGAAAGCTTTATTTAAAGAAATTCAAAATGTTTTAGAATTAACTCCTGGAAATCTGGATTCTCATTTAAAAATTCTTGAAAAAGAGGGATTAATAAAACTAAAAAAAGTAATAGCAGATAGGCCTAGGACCTTAATAGTTTTAACAGATAAGGGTATAAAAGAAACTAAAAGATATTTAAAGTTGCTTGAAGATTTGATTAAACTTCAATAACTTCTCCAATTTCAACTATTTTACAATTAATTCCTTCTTTTTCAAGTTTTTCTTTCAATCCTTTTGCATTTTTTCTTTTTTCAGGTTTTTCTGGATTATAGTGGATTGGTATAACTAATTTTGGTTTGAGCCTCTTCATTTCTGATACGTACTCATCATAAAAGTCTGGGAAACAGGCAGTAAATACAACATCTGCTTTAACATCTGGGAACTTTGATGAATCCCCTGTATGTAAGATACCCTTGTATAAATAGCTAACAGACTCCTTTGCCTTCCAACACCAGCTTTCTAGAACTTCTACTTCATCTATTTCCATTCCGGGCTTAACTTCAATACCTTCAATATTGTATTCCTCTAAAGTAGCTTTGGGAGCCAGTAGCTTATCGTATCTAATTTCTTTCAATTTTTCTGGATCTATATGATCAGAGTGCTCGTGAGTGACTAAAACTAAATCAAACTTGCCTTCTGGTTTTAGCACATAGTTTGGGTCAATTAAAATCATTTTCTCTGCTGAAATTTCAACACATGAATTCCCAAGCCATCTTATTTTCATGATTTTAAAATTAAATGCGTCATTCTTAATACTTTCTGATACAGATGGATTCACTTCATAAATTTTATCAAAAATTAATCAATATTATGAAAATTTTAGAAGAATATAAAATTAATTATTCATAAAGTAATAAAAAGATTTTTATTTCAAACTACTAACTCTCTAACCGGTGGTCGAATATGAGTTACTTCGATGAAGTAGCACCAAACGCGAAAAAAGTAGCAATATATGGAAAAGGTGGAATTGGCAAATCTACAACATGTCAAAATACAGCCGCTGCTTTGGCTTACTATTTCAAGAAGAAGGTAATGATTCACGGTTGCGATCCAAAAGCTGATGCTACAAGAATGATCTTACACGGTAAGCCTCAGGAGACGATAATGGATGTTATGAGAGAAGAAGGAGAGGATGCAGTAACCTTAGATAGGGTTAGAAAGGAAGGTTTCTGTGGAATACTATGTGTTGAAAGTGGTGGTCCAGAACCGGGAGTAGGATGTGCTGGTAGAGGTGTAATAACTGCAGTGCAGAAAATGGTAGAACTTGGTGGTTATCCTGACGATCTCGATGTATTATTCTTTGATGTGCTTGGAGATGTTGTCTGTGGTGGTTTCGCAATGCCATTGAGAGATGGTCTGGCTAAGGAGATATACATAGTTGCGAGTGGAGAGATGATGGCGATCTACGCCGCTAACAACATCAGCAGGGGTATTTTGAAATATGCCGAGCAGTCGGGTGTTAGATTGGGTGGAATAATATGCAACTCCAGAAAAGTAGATAGAGAGAAAGAACTGATAGAAGAGTTCTGCGATGCACTTGGAACTAAAATGATACATTTTGTTCCAAGAGATAATATTGTACAGATAGCAGAGTTCAACAAAATGACTGTAGTTGAATATGATCCAAATTGTAATCAAGCTCAGGAATATAAGAAGTTAGCAAAGAAGATCTTAGAAAACGATGAATTAACGATTCCAAAACCCCTCTCAATGGATGAACTTGAAAAGTTGTGTAATAAGTATGGAATTACTGGCTAATTTTTATTTTGCTTAGGTTGATGATTATGAAACTCGTAAAGGCTATTATTAGGCCAGAAAAGGTGGATGATGTAATAGATGCATTAAACAGTCAGGGATTTCCAGCTTTTACGAAGATAGATGTGGTTGGGAGGGGAAAGCAAGGTGGGTTAAAAGTGGGCGAATTTTACTACGACGAACTACCAAAAGTAATGATACTCATAGCTGTTAACGATGAAGATTTAGAGAAAGTGGTAGATTTAGTGAAAAACTCAGCTTATACTGGAAATTATGGTGATGGAAAGATATTCATCCAACCAATTGAGGAGGCGTACACAATTAGGACTGGTGAGAGGGGGATTTAGTTGAAGGAAATATTAGCAATAATAAGACCGAATAAAGTATCAAAAACTGCAAAAGCTTTAGAAGCTGTTGGTTTTCCTGCTTTAACAGTTGTCAAATGTTTTGGAAGAGGAAAACAAAAAGGATACATTGAGGCTTCTTTGCCTGATAATAAAGAAAAAATAATCGAAGAAGGTGAAAAACAGGGGCTGTATATGAAATACATACCTAAAAGATTGTTGTCCATAGTTGTAAATGATGAAGATGTAAATCTTGTAGTTGGAATAATAATGAAAGTTAATAGGACTGGAAACATTGGTGATGGAAAAATCTTCGTTTTGCCCGTAGAAGATGCTATTAGAGTTAGGACTGGTGAAGTTGGGATAAATGCAATATAAGGAGGTGAAATATTTGCCTTTTATTTTATTAAATTGTAATGAATGCATTCCGGAGAGGATGAAGCACATATACGCCTACGATCCTGAAGAGGAGATAGTTCCGCTCTGCAATTCCAACACGGTTCCGGGAGATTTGACGGAAAGAGGTTGCGCTTTTGCTGGAGCGAGGGGTGTGGTAGGAGGGCCCATAAAGGACGTAATTCAGATGGTTCATGGCCCTATAGGTTGTGCGTTCTACACTTGGGGAACGAGGAGAAATTTAAGCGACAACGACCTTCACAGGCGTTACTGCTTCTCCACGGACATGCAGGAAACAGACGTTGTTTACGGGGGAGAAAAGAAGCTATACAAGGCTTGTGTTGAGGCTAACGAGGAGTTTCCAGATGCAGCAAAGGGTATAATAATCTACACCACCTGCCCCACCGCTCTGATAGGAGATAACGTCGAAGCTGTAGCTAAGAAGGTGGAGGATGAGATAAAGAAGCCGGTCGTGGCAATAAACAGTCCGGGATACGCTGGAGTGAGCCAGTCTAAGGGTCATCATGTATTCAACATAACCTTCTACAGATACATAAAAAAGGCGAGAGAGAAGTTTCCGGAGAAGTGCCTGAAGGAGGAGGAAAAGACACCCTACGATGTCGCGATAATCGGAGAGTATAACATGGACTGGGATGTCGCTGTGTGGGTTCCGTTGCTTGAAAAGATGGGTTGCAGGGTAGTTGCGATATTCACCGGCAACTCTTCGATGGACGACCTCTTCAAGCTGCCGGATGTGAAGCTGAACATCGTTCTCTGCCAGAGATCGGCGGAATACATAGCGGAGATGATTCAAGATGGGTTCAACGTTCCTTTCATAAGAGTCAGCATGTTTGGAATTACCGAAACGACTGAGTCCTTATATAAAATTGCTGAAACTTTGAACATTCCAAAGGAGAGGGTGGACGAGATAGTAGAGGAGGAGATGGAGGCAATAAGGCCACAGCTTGAATTCTACAGGGAGAAGTTCGAAGGTGTGACTTGCTTATGCTACGTCGGAGCTCCAAGAACCTGGCACTGGGTTATGGCGATGAAGGACTTGGGTATAGATTATGTAGTTGCGTGCACGACTTTTGGGCATGAAGAAGATTACGAAAAGATAAACAAAAATCTGAAGAGAGCTGGATTAAAAGGTGTTATCGTTATAGATGCACCCAACGAGCTGGAGCTTGAGGAAGCTATAAAGACGTTTCAGCCAGATTTCATGCTTACGGGGCTTAAGGAGAGGTATCTGTTCAGGAAGTATGGAGTTCCGACGATAAACTCCCACTCATACGAGAGAGGGCCTTACGTGGCATACAGAGGCTTCATCAACTTCGCCAGAGACATCTACAAGGCTGTTTTCCACCCGATATGGAATACTCTAAAAGAGGGTGAGAAGAAGTTCGAACCGTTCAAGGGTGGTTGAGATGGGAGAAATCTGCTACGTTCAAAAGCAGAGGGCGGTAACCATAAATCCCAACAAGATCTGCCAGCCAATTGGAGCGATGTGGGCTACGCTGGGGGTTCACAGAGGCATTCCTTTCGTTCAAGGCTCTCAGGGTTGTTGCACATACGTGAGATACACCTTCAACAGACACTTCAGGGAGCCGGTAACCATAGCGGTCGCTTCATTCCACGAACACGCCGCAGTCTATGGAGGAATGAAGAACTTGGTCGAGGGAGTATTCAATTTGGTAGCGAGATACGATCCCGATTTGATAGCGGTGATAACTACATGTTCCTCGGAAACGATAGGGGACGACATAGAGGCTTTCATAAGGGCCGCAAAGAAGAAGATAGCCAAGGAGTTGGGAGAGGAGAAGGCTCAACTGCCAGTTATTCCTGTTCACTGCCCCTCATACGTCGGGAGTCACGTTACTGGCTATGACAACGCTTCGAAGGCGTTCTTGGGATATTTAGCTAAGAAGGACGAGGACAGTGAGAAGTTGATAAACGTCATTCCCGGTTTCGGCGTGAATCCGGGGGACATAGAGGAGATAAAGAGAATCCTGAGCATGTTCGGACTGAAGGAGAAGAAGGATTACTCAATTCTTTTCGACATAAGCGAAACCCTCTACCAGCCTCTGAGAGAGCCCATTAAGGAACTTCCCTACTACCCGAAGGGTGGAACTCTCGTAGAGGAGTTCGTCGATGCCGCTAACGCAAAGGCGACCTTCGCACTATGCCAACACGCCGGAGGGAGTGGGGCTTTGTATTTGAAGAACAGGTTCGGAGTGGAAGCTTACTTCGGACTGCCTATAGGCATAAAGAACACGGACGACTTCATAATCAATTTGGCGAAGGTTACGGGCTTGGAAATTCCCGACAGGCTTTTGGATGAGAGAGGGAGGCTGATAGACGCGATAGTTGATACCGTCCACTACACCAAAGATGTGAGAGTTGGTATATTCGGGGATCCTGACTTCGTCATAGCCATAACGAGGTTCTGTTGCGAAATGGGGCTTAGGCCCGTAGTTGTAAACACTCAGACGCCTTCGAAGGTTTACAGACAGGAGATGGAGAAGATAGCCAAGGAGTTCGACGTGAGCTTCGAAGTTCAGTTCTCCGACCTCTGGGACTTCGAGAAGTCGGTTAAGGAGAAGGGCGTCGATCTGTTAATCGGACATCCGAGGGGTGGAGCCAAGCTTGCTGAGGAGCTCGAAATAGGCTTAGTTAGAATTGGATTTCCGATATATGATAGGGTGGGATACTTCAGGTGGCCGATAGTAGGTTACATGGGTAGTTTGAGATTGTTCGACGAGATTGTGAACACGATACTCGACACGCGCATACCTTGGGATCAGAAGCAGCAGTGAGGTGGTGGTATATGAGGATTGTAAAGGTTAGGTTTTACGACAGACTCGGAAGAATAGCTGAGAATGGGAATTTCGCATACATAACGTTCCACTTGGGAGAGGACATAAAGCCCAAAGAAGGAGATCTGCTCGTTCAGGTTACGAACTTAAAGGGGATACCGATTATAGTTGCAAAATTTGTTAAAGGAGAATTTCTTTCAGCATTTAGAAAACCGATGGATTTAAAAAGTTTGGACGATCTAAAAAAATTCAATGTTCCTGAGGATTTAATTGAAGAAATTAGAAGAACATGTAGAGAAAAGGGAGTGGAGTGGGTATGATATATATGGAGCTTGACCCCAAGTACCAGGAACTTAGAGTTCTATTTGAAAAGGCAATATCCTCGCATAGAAAATCGCATTTTCTCAATGCATACATAAAATTTTTTGAAAAATTATCAGAATTCTGCGAGTGGGCGAAGAAGTATGGAGTAAGTGAGGAGGAATTATTTAAATATTTTCCTGACGTAGAGTATATGGTTGAAAAAGTAAAAAGCAGATATGATGAATTTATATCTTAAAATTTTTTATACAATTATATTTTGCTTATAACCGCAATTAGGACATTTGTTTCCATCGAGATTTATTTCTCTTACATAAAACCCCTCTCTCGATATTAGTAAAGCCCCGCAGTTGGGACAGTAAGTATTCTCAAATTTGTGGCCCCAAACATTACCTACGTAAACGTACTCAAGACCTGTTTTGTATGCGATATCTACAGCCATTTCTATCTTTTCTATGGGTGTTGGTGGTAAATCGAGCATTTGAAAATCTGGATGAAATCTAGTGAAGTGAACTGGAATTCTTTTGTCAAGTTGGTAAACCCATTCTGCAAATGCAGAAATTTCTTCTCTGCTATCATTTAGTGTGGGTATAATTAGATAAGTTAATTCAAGAAAGATACCTTTTTCGTACATATATCCTATGGAGTTCAAAACTTCTTCAAGCTTGGCTTTACAGATTTTTCTATAAAATTCTTCATTGAAAGCTTTAACGTCAACATTTGCAGCATCCAATACTCCCTCTTCAACAAACTGATCTAAAGCATATTCACTCATATATCCATTGGTTACGTAAACAACGTAACCGCCCTTCTTTTTTATCTCAATACTTGAATCAAGTGTAAATTCATGCCATATTGCTGGTTCGTTGTAAGTCCAAGCAACACCATCGGCCCCACTCTGAACAAAAGCTTCTACAACATCATCCACACTCATTTCTCTGCATGGATAATTAATGTCGGCAAAAGCTATTGAGTAATTTTGACAGTGTTTACATCTAAAGTTACAACTAACACTTCCAAATGATAGAGCTTTTGTTGCTGGCATAAAGTTGTGAAAAGGCTTCTTTTCTATTGGATCCAAAGCTACGGATGAGACTAATCCATAATTGTAAGCGTAAAGCTTTCCATTTTCATTTTTTCTAACCCTGCATATACCCCAATTTCCATTTTCCAACTTGCATTTATGCCTACAAGTCAAACATTCAACTTTCCCGTTTAGTTTCCTATAGAGGTAAGATTCTACTTTCATTTTTATCACCTGTAAAGTAATACTTTACTTCCAACTTTAACTCCAACGTGTCTTGCTATAACGGGACATTTAACTAACAACAAGTAAAAAATACCTCTAAACTCACTTAATCCCTCGTAATTTCCTTGCCCCTTGGATATTGTTACATCATGTTCGTCTATCCAACTTTTAACTTCGGGAGAGTTTCTCTCAACCCCCACTTCTCCGTTGGAAATGAATCTATACTCTTCTACCACATCATCCATTCCTACTTGTTTTGCATCCTCTATCGTTGCATCGTTTATTATTGGTCCTGCTTTTAATACAAGAGTTACTTTAATAGGAAAATATTCTTTTATCGTTTCAATTAATATTTTGTCGAATACGATCTCTCCAGCATTATCTGCAAAGTAGAGCAGTTTTTTACACTTTTCAAGTTTTCTCCTTAATTTATCGTAGTGATCAATTTCTAATTCTTCTTCCGCAATTCTTTTAACAAAGTTGAATAAGTCAAAATCCTCAACTTTTTCTTTATCTATAGCTCCAAAGTCCACAATATTTCCGGCTATTGCCACTTTAACAGCTGTTTTTAAAGAATTCTCACTTTTTTCAACCAATTTTTTAATTTCACCATAAATCTCCATAGCCAATTCGTTGCTTCTCTTTTTAACTTCAGCGTATGGATCTCCACAATATTTTCTGACGAGAGCGTGGACGATGTGAGCTAATTCAGGAGGTGTTTTATCCCATTTTTCCTCAAGAAGATTTAGCATAACTTCTCTAAGTACTTTTTCTTGAATTTCTTCACTTAGATTACAAAATCGAGAAGCTTTCAAAGCTTGTCTAATGAAACAAGGTATGCACTCGAGGTTCAACTTCATAATAAAAATTCGTATTTCAACATAATATTAAGGTTATTCTATGCCAAAATCAAGTAGTGAAACTTTCTTTCTTCTTAAAATTTCACCTATTTTCTTAAAATCCTCTTCAAGATCCTCTTTTAATTGCGGCTTATAAAGTGCAGCAGCCGGATGGTAAGTTGGCAATATATAAACGACTCTGTTCCATACTCTAACTTTTTTTACGTTTCCTCTTTCTCTACTTATACCTCTAAAAGGTATGTCAAATAGGTCAAATATAAAGGATGTAGAATGCCTACCGAGACAAACTATTACCTTGGGCTTTATGACATTTAACTGTCTTAGCAAGTAAGGGCTGCAAGCCTCAATTTCTTCAGGTTTTGGATCTCTATTGTTTGGTGGTCTGCATTTTAAGACATTTCCTATGAAAACGTCTTCCCTCCTTAACCCTATTTTTTTTAGTAGCTCATTTAGAAGTTTTCCAGCATTGCCTACAAACGGTCTTCCTTGTTTATCTTCTTCTTTTCCGGGAGCTTCCCCTATAAAGAAAACTTCTGCATTTTCATTGCCTTCTCCGGGTACATAATTTGTTTTTACTTTCCAAAGATTACATTTTTTGCATTTTTTTATATCTCTTTCTATATCTTTAAGTCTCTCTTCAACTTCGCTAAATACTTTCATTTTACTCACTCCAAAACTTTTTTGTTCTTATATAATTTTTTTCAGCTTCAAGTAGAGTTTTAAAAAATTCTTCGTCACTTCTATAGTATCGAGAAAGAACTCTTACAGCTACTTCAACTCCAATACCGTAGGTATTTAATGCATAAATTGCTTTAGACCCATAACTCATAACTAAATTTGCTATTTTTAATAGTTTTTCCTTAGAGAAATCCTTTAAATTTCTCCTTGAATTTAAACAGGCTATTAATCTTGATCCACACTTTATACATTTTAACTCACTACTTACAGCATTTTTTACAGTCATTCTGAGAGTACATCCACAGTTAATGCAATGTAAAATACACAATTCTTTCTCGATTCTATTTTTAAAAACATGTAAAATTGCTGAATTTGGTTTAGATGGTATAAGCAAATCAAAAGTTTGATCTTTTGCCACTTTTGAAATTTCACTCAATTCTGTTTCTACAACGTCTATTTCTTCAAACAACTTACCAAGTATTGAAGTTAAATTATCAATATCAAATTTTTCAGTAAACATTTCTCTTACAGCTTCTTTGTAAACTGGAGTATCCTTAAGATTTATTGCAAATTTTTTTAAATTCATCCTAGTTATATCAGCATTTTTACTCAATATTCCAAATTTTCTTGCTGTTGAAACTATTTTCCATTGAAAAAGTTTTGTATCAAGCATTGATCTCTCAGCTAACCACATTATACCTTCTTTTCCACTCTCAATAGCTAATTTTTTGAGGTTTTTAAGAGTGTCTATAACTTCACTTGTAGTGGATGGATAAATTTTAATTCTGTATGGATCTATCTCTACCGAAACACTCGTCCCCCTTCTTACAGCTATTAATGTTGCTAAAATTCTGCCTAAGGTCTCATTAACGTTATGACCAAAACAAGCATTTACTACTACACCATCACCTTTCTCAACTGTGATAACTTTGTTTGATGGTACAATCTCTGTTTTATCTATTATATTTACTACTTCTTCACACGCTTTTTTGTTTGTTTTAAATCTTTTAGATAACAATTCTACTGTTTTTTCTTTACCAAACACTCTTATCATCTTTTTTATGCTATCTCTCAATTCTCCAACTTTAACTGCTACTTCATAAGGGACAGGAATCTCTTCCCCAACCCAGCTTGGTATTTCACCTTCAGCACTTACGGGTTCAACTTTAATTTTTTCTTTAGTTTTTTCACCTACATCAACAATTCTCCATAACTCACCTTTCATTGCAAAAACTTCTCCTTTAAAAGTTGTGACAAAAATTTCATCGAGAGAACCTATTATCTTTCCAGATACTATATCTAAAACGTCGTATCTTTTTTCATCTGGAATCATTGAAACATTATCGTAGAAGTAAGATCTTGTCTTCTTTTTAACATATATCGTGAAGTTAAGGTTTGAATCCGTTAAATCTATTTTTGAATCTACCCATATAATTCCGTGTTTTTTTAAGAAGTTACAAACTTCAAGAAATTCCTCTTTTCTTAATTTTCTAAATGGATAAGACCTTTTAACAATTCTAAAAACTTTATGTGCTTCAATTTTTTTATATTCAAGAGCCATTCCTACTATTTGATTTGCAAGAGTATCAAGACTCTTCTCATGACATACTTCGTTCTCTATTTCTCCTTTTATAGCCATATCTGAGATTATCCAAGATTCCAGTATATCATCAAAGCTTTGAACTAAAATATATCCCTTGGAAGTTTTATCTCTTTTATGGCCACTCCTACCCACTCTCTGTATGAGTTTTGAAACCTGTCTTGGACTGCTGTATTGAACTACTAAATCAATATGTCCAATATCTATTCCAAGCTCCATAGATGACGTGCAAACTAGAATTTTTATTTCTCTATTTAAAAACTTTTTTTCAGCTTCAAGTCTTGCTTCTTTTGAAAGAGAGCCGTGATGCACTTCAACCGATGTCAATTTTCTTAACTTTAAAGCTAAAGCCTCTGCAGTCTGCCTTGTATTTGTAAACAACAATACAGAATTTTTTTTTGTAAGATTTGAAATAAATCTGAGATGAGAAGCTATTTCAACATCTACAAACAGTTTTTCAGCAAGTTTTTCGTCTTCATCTATTAACTCAGGTTTAACAACTTTTAAACTGTAATTTTTATTGTTACTGCTTACTACTACTTCAAATTCACTTTCTCCGGCAAAGAACTTTGATATTTGCTCAACATTTTTTACAGTTGCAGAAAGACATATAGTCTGAAAGTTTGCAATCTCCTTTAACCTCTCCACAGCAACAGAGAGTTGAACGCCTCTTTTACTTTGAAAGAGTTCATGCACTTCATCAATTATAACAAATTTAACGTTTTTAATCCAATTTCTTAAATTTTTTCCAAGGAATAAAATTTGAAAAGTTTCAGGCGTTGTAACAAGTATATCTGGTGCATTTTTTGATTGTTTAACTCTCTCCATTTTTGATGTATCGCCATGCCTTACTGCTACTCTCAATCCAACCAAAGAAGATAGCTTTTTTATTCTCCTTAACATGTCTCTATTCAAAGCTCTGAGTGGAGTTATGTATATTATAGAGATTGGCTTAAAATTTCTTTTTAAAACTAAATTCAAAGCTGGAATTATGGCTGCCTCAGTTTTTCCACTGCCTGTGGGGGCTACAATTAAGCAGTTTTTTTCTTCCTCAATATACCTTAAACTGTTAAGCTGGATATCGTTTAACTCGTTTATGCCGTACTCTTTTATAGCTTTTCTAAGTTTTTCGATTAACATTTTTACTGAATTAAAGCAGTTTTGCTGTATAATCCATTGCTCTTTTTAGTTTTTCTAATGCTTTTTCTTTTAATTTAGTTATTTCATCTTCACTTGCACTTTCTACTTCAATATATCCTTCCTCAGACGCTTTTTTGATTATATTATCTCCGAGCTTGCTTCTTGTTATTAGCAATGTACCTTTTTTGGTTATAGCTCTACCAGCAGATATATCCGCAAAAACTCCAGTGTAGTCAGGGCATAAAAGACAACCGTGTTGTATGTGGTTAAGTACGATATCTACAGGTACTTTTATCTCTCCATCTGAGTGTATAATAACTAAATAATCTTTATCAATGTCAATATTTTTTACATCTTCAGGAGATATTTTATATTCTCTTATTAGTTTTACAAAACCATCAGTTATAAAAGTGCCCATGCAAAATAGACTTATAATTACATAAATTTTATTTGCAAAATCACTCTCTACGAGTGGAAAAGTTTTCATGTGTCTTAAAAACTGTGCTTGGCAGGGTAATCCAACGAAAGCTATCTTATTTAAATTGGACGAAGTGAGCATGTCCTTAAGCTTCATAGTATATGGTACAACACTCCAGCAATTTCCTACAGTATTTAAAAGTTCATCTCTTGTCTTTATAAGCAAGATTTTACCTAAGATACCTTTGACTTTCCTTGCAGTTACAACACCATCCACCTTTTTATTTTCCAGCATATATAAAAGAATTGACGTGACAACTCCAGCATTCTCAACTTTTTTTGGTTTAGCTACGTAGATACCCTCAACACTTCCAATCGGGTTTTCTAAATTTACATCATGAAACATATCAATCACCTAAGTATGTTTTGTGTAAACTTGGGACATCTAACTATACACGTTCCACACCTTATACATTTTTCTACAATTAAGTCAGGTACACCATCAACTAACTGCAGAGCTTCTGTTGGGCAGGATAGAGTGCAAGCACCACATCCCACACATAAGCCCGTTAATACAACATCATCTATAAGGTCAAATCCACTTAACTTTTGGTATTTTGTTAAAGCTTTAAACAATTCAAGAAAACGTCCACCTTTTTTCTCTATACAATTAAGAAAATTGATTATTGTTCTTGATGCTGGGGGACATCCCGGTATTGAGTAATCAATATCAACAACCTTGCCAATAGATGCAAATCTACAGTTTTGTCCTTTTGAGTAAAGAAAGATTCCTCCAACACTTGCACAGGAACCGTATGCAACAAGAATTTTTGAATTTTCTCTAACCTTTTTTAATAAATCTATTTTTTCTGAACTAACAAGACTTACTGGACCCGAAACTATTGCAAAATCGAATTCACGATCTAAGTTTAAGTTGCCCAAGTAAGATATATAAAGATCATACTTTTTTTCAAGCTTTGGATAACTGTTCATAATGCTTGCTATGCATCCTTCACAACCTCCAAGATCTAAAACCAATATACTTGGCATGGCCCATCACCTAAGTGTATATGCTGAATAACATGGAATACACGGATCATAAATTCTTGGTATGACTTCTGCAAATCTTACTTCAATATTTTGTGTAGCTTTTTCAATAACTGGAACTAAAAACATTGTGGGAAGTATTATAGTGTAGTTTTCAATTCTTCCACTTTCATTTAAGACGACTTTGTGAACTAATATGCCTCTCGGTGCCTCAAAAACACTAACACCTTTCCCCGATCTATATATCATTATTTTAGTTTGACATGGCTCTCCCAGCTCTAATTTTTCCAGTAACTCATAGATTCTTTTGTAAGACAATTCTATCTCTAATAATCTTGCCTCCTGCAAACCCCACAGACTGTCGTTATTATACTCATAGTACTCTGCAAGTCTTGCTCTTGGGCCAGTTTCAACAACGTTATCTTCGTACAAAGCCAAGGTTAGAGGTGTAAATTCAACATCTGGCAAATCATCGTGAAAATCACTATATTTGATTAATTTTATTTTATCTACAGATATACTGTATTTATCACCATAAAATAGGTCAGACCCCAAGAATTTTGGTTTAAATTTTATAGTTCTTAGGTAATCGTAAGTCTCATTCAAGCAATTTATTAGTTCTTTTCTGTATTCTGCGTATTTATCTCTAAGGTTTCCTATGTTTTCTATAATTTTTGAAAGAATTTTTTCATTTGGTATTTTTTCTACTCCACCTATGGTTATATACGACGGATGGGTACTACTACCACCGAGCTTAGTCATAATGCTGTGAGTTTCGTTTAGAATATCTAATGTACTTTTTAGAACGTATGCTTGCTTTGACTCTTCAACAAAATCTGGTATAGCCATAACTAAATGCATTAAATGGCTTTGAACCCTATTTACCAAACCCAATATTTCTCTCATGTATCTACCGTTCATTGGTGGTGTTATTCCCATTGCATCCTCTATTGCCTCTGCAGAAGCTATGCCGTGTGCAGCGTGACAAATGCCACATATCCTCATAAGTGCGTACAATGCAAATATAGGGTTCTTACCCTTGACAATATTATCAAAACCTCTAAACGGATAGTTTGTCAAGAAAAAAGCTTTCTCCACTTTATTAGATTTACAATACATCAAAAACTTAACTTCACCACACACTCTTTGCAAGTCTAAGGTTATCTTTTTTAAGTCCAATTCCATAATCATCATTTATTACTCTCTCGCTATAAATTATTTATCCAACTACTGGTTTGTAGGTTAATTATTAAATCATGCCAAAAACTTTTTTTAAATTTTGTATAAGTTATATCATGCTACAAAGACAAACAGTTTCTGTATTTCTTTTGGTAAGCTTACTAATTTCAGTGTTTGCAGTTAACGTTTCTTCTGCTCAATTTGTAAATGAAAGAGTTGTAAAAATACAGGCAGTTGCAGTAAAAACCGGAGAAAAACCAGAAGGTGCAGTAATAAACATAACTGTGATTGTAACGCCCGGAGATGGAAAAGTGTTCGTATCTACATCCCCTTATACTGAAATAGATATGCAGGGTAGCGCGCAACTTGCAGCCCTTACTGCATGTGATTTGCTCGGAGTTGACTATATGAAACATGATTTCTTTTACATAATTCAGGCTAATGCACCTATTGTTGGTGGTCCTTCTGCTGGAGGAGTTATGTGTATAGCAACCATAGCAGCACTCAAGAACCTTTCAATAAAAAGAGATGTTTTTATGACTGGAATGATATACCCAGATGGATTTATAGGGCCAGTAGGTGGAATACCCTATAAACTTGAGGCTGCAGCTGAGCATGGGGCTAAGTACTTCTTAATTCCAGCTGGACAGAGGATAGTTTATGAGAGAGAGGTAAAAGTTGTAAAGAATGGTCCATTCATATTTGAATCAACTGTAATAAAACCTGTGGATGTTGTAGAACTCGGTAAAAAATTGGGTGTAAAAGTTATTGAAGTAGAGACTGTTAATCAAGCTTTGAAGTATTACACGGGTTACGAACTTAAGCAAAAGAATGCTACAGTCAATTTATCTAAGTACTCCAACATATTGAAAAAGCTTGCTGATAAAATGAAAAATGAAGCTGAGAATTTATATGAAATAGTCAGTCAGTTTTCTTCAGATGAAATTAGTGTCGTAAACAACGAAATGAAACTGGCAGAAAAAAACTATAAAGAAGGTAAATACTACACAGCAACAAGTTACTGGTTTGCAGCAATGATAAACATGAGATACATACAATATAAACATACATTAACTAATGAAAAAGCTCTGGAAAATGAGTTCAGTAGAGTACAGAGAGATATAAACAACATGGCTAATTATCTGAGATCTATAAAGTCAGTTGGTCTTGAAAGTTTTCAACTATTCGGTGCTGCAGAGGAAAGAGTTACTATAGCTCAAAACTACCTTGACAAAGCAAAAAGCTCCCCGGATATAGATACTGCTTTATGGGACTTAGCTTATGCGAGAGAAAGAGTAGAAAGTGCAAGACTTTGGCTTTCTCTTTTATCAAGTATTAGAGAGGATATACCTCTTAACAAACAGGAGCTAAGGAGAAGAGCTCAGCTATATTTAAGTCAGGCTGAATCCCTTATAGTATATGCAAGCACCATTTACGGGCAGAAGGACTTATTGGACATGGCTCAGCAAGATGTTGCAAATGGAAGAATTCAGTTAGATGAAGGTCTTTATTGTGGTGCTGCTTTATCTGCTATAAACGCAATAACAAAGGCAAGTTTAAGCATTGAATTAATAGGCTTAACAAATTCCCCTACCAGTCAAGAACTGTTACAGGAAAAAATTAATGCTTCTAAAAAAGATGCTCAAATTGCAATTGCTCAGCTGGAGAAACATGTAACTCCAGTATTGCCAGTTGCATACTATGAGTTTGCCGAAACGAGTAAAAACCCAATAACTAAGTTGGCTTACTTTAAATTATCTGAAAGAATTGCAAAACTAATAGGTGTCTTAGCAAGAATACACGAACACAGCAAACTTGTAAAAGTGAAGCATCTCCCTGTACCATCTTTTGAAGAGTCTTCAAAAGGAATAAATGTAAACACAAGAATTCCGGGATTTACAGCTGTAATAGCTATAATTGCCTTAGTTGTTGCTTTGAAAAAGAGAAGAATATTTTAATTTCATTTCGTTTTTTTAAAACAGTTACTTATTAAGGATTTAAAATTAATTGAAATCTCGAAAATTTTAAGTTTAATGTTTCTACTGCCGGAATGTGAAGGTAGTGGTAGTTGGAAGTGGTACAGCTGGAGCAGAATTTCTTAGACATTACAAGGGAGAAGTTACTGTAGTTTCTCCAACTAAATACTTATTCTGTCAAGCACTTTTTCCATCCTACGTTGCCGGAAAAATAGAGGAAGATGAACTAAAAGTGGATCTACAACCATTTTTTGAACATAGGGGAATTATATTTAGAAAATGTAAAGTAGAATTTGTAAAACAGAAGTGTAAAACTTTGTTTTCAAAAGTGAAAACAGTTAGAGGAATAGGTTACGACATATGTATAATTGCGATAGGTGGAACTAATGGTGTTTATGTTGAAGGTGTAGAAAAAACTCTATCAATAAATGACTTTGAATCCGCGAAAATTGCAAGAAAAAGAATTGAAAAAGCAAAAGATGTTGTAGTAGTTGGCTCAGGTATGAGCGGGGTAGAAGTAGCTTACGAAATTTCTGATTTTTGTAATGTTACTTTAATTGAAGCTGAAAAGAGAGTGTTACCCAACATGTGTGAAAAAGCATCTAAGTACGTTAAAAAACTGCTTGAAAACGCGGGAGTTGATATTTTAACTTCTTGTAAAGTTGAAAAAATTTCAGATACAATAATGACATCTTGCGGAGAGATTGAATTTGATGAAGTTTTATGGTGTACGGGTATAGTAGGAAAACGCTTAGCTGGATTGAAGTATGGCAAATACGGAATTTTGGTAAACTCATCTTTAAAGGCAGGAGAGAATATTTTTGTTATAGGAGATGCAGCAGAAGTAAAAAGTAAAAATGGAATAGCAACCAAAACTGCCTTAGAGGCGGAGAGACAGGCAAAGTTCGTTGCAAAAGCTATTAAAAAAGATATTAAAAATTTAGAGTATAAGCCATTTTCTACAATCGAAAATCCCTTCTCTATAATTACCTTAGGTAACAGAGCTATACTCGTAAGAGGAAATACAGTAATTTCAGGTGATATAGTACACAAGCTTAAAAATTACGTTGTAAGAAGATTTTTGAAAAATTTTGAAGTTTAATCAAAAACAATATATTCTTGAAATACTTGTTTTTGAGTATGAAAGTAGAAATTCCAGATGAGTTGTACGCAAAGTTAGAAGAGAGAGTGAAAGAAACTGAATTCGGTTCTGTAGATGAGTACGTGCGCTATATTTTACAGGAAGTACTTGCCAGCCTTGAGGAGGATGAAGAAGAAGTATTTAGCGAGGAGGAAGAAGAAAAAGTTAAAGAAAGGCTTAGAGCTCTTGGTTACTTAGACTAAATTTTTTTTAGAGGTTTTGCAACTAAAACGGACCCGCTTCCAGTAATTGTGAATATATCCGTTTGATTTGGAACAAAAACAGTTTTGAACTCTCCAATTTTTATACTTTCTCCGTAAGCTGACAGCTCAGCGTAGCCTTCAACACAGCTGACGTACATGTAAGCATCATTCTTTATTTCTCTCGTTATTTCTTTGGAGAGCCTTATTAATCTTACTTCAAAATTTTCTCCCGTAAGTTTTGAGGCATCCCTTTTAAGTATTGATGGATTACACTTTCTGAAATCTATTACTTCAATTGCTTTATCGAGATGTAGTTCTCTCCCTCTACCATAATCATAAACTCTATAAGTTATATCAGAGCAAGTAGAAACTTCGTAAATTAAACCTCTGCATATTGCATGAACGGTTTTTGGCGGAATAAGATAAGAATCATACTTACTACAGGAAACTTTGTTTAGTAACTCTTCAACTTTTAGCTCTTCTACAGCCTTCAAAAATTCTTCTTTGCTTAAGTCTCTTGAGAAACCTATCATCATTTCTGCATTACTTAAAGCAACCCATGCTTCTTCCTTGCCTCTATCTTTTTCACCAAGCCTTTTTGCATCCTCGTCAGATGGATGAACTTGTACACTAAGCTTGTCTCCAGCGTCTATAAATTTAATTAACAAAGGATCGTAACCACCGGAAATACTACTAAAAATGTCGCTCATTTTTACAGTTTCACCCTTATAACTGACTATTGATGGATTCTTAGGGTGAGGAGATAGTTCCCATGATTCACCAGCTCCCGGAATACCTTTTAGTTTAGAAAGATAATTTCCAGCCCAAGGTTTTTCTACAACATTTTCTTCTACTTGAACTACAAAGTGTTCCATGTACTATGTTTTTTCGCAAGTATTATTTAACAATAATCTATACCTACTAAAGTGAAGTACGTTTATGGTCCCGTACCTTCAAGAAGACTTGGCAAATCACTGGGTGTTAACTTAACTCCTTTTAAAACTTGCAGTTACTCTTGTATCTATTGTCAGCTTGGCAGAACTACTTTTAAAACTGTGGAAAGAAAGAGTTTTTTCAAAAAAGAAGAAATACTTGAAGAAATAAGTAAATCTCTTAAATCTAATCCAGATTACGTAACTTTTGCTGGAGAAGGAGAACCCACTCTTAATTCAGATTTAGGATGGATTCTTGAGAGAATAAACCACGATACTGCAGTAATAACGAACTCTTCTTTACTCTGGAGGAAAGACGTTAGAGAAGATTTAATGCAAGCTGACGCATGCTTACCATCTATTGATGCAGTTACTGAAAAAACTTTTAAGAGAATTAACAGATCTCATCCATCCTTAGAAATAGAAAAAGTGTTAGATGGGTTAAAAGAATTCTGTGATGAATTTGATGGCACAATTATGCTGGAAATTATGATTGTCAAAGGATACAATGATGAAGAGGTGGAAAAAATAGCTGAAGTAGTTGGAGAGATAAAGAAAGATAAAGTGCATATATTGACACCTATAAGACCCCCAGCATCAAAAATAGAGGGTGTTGATGCAAGAAAAATGATCGAAATCCTGAGTATTTTTGATGCATACAAGATTCCTGTAGAGATAGTAGATTTTTTGGAAAGTAATGATTTTGACTTTAGCTCTTTTTCCAGTTTGAAGGATGCAATAAAAATAATGAGAAGACATCCAATGAGAGAAGAACAAGTAAAAAAGTTAGCTGAGCATTTTGAAGTTAGTTTAAAGGAGATAGAGGAGATAAACGGAATATTCTACAAGAAATTTAAAGGAAAAAAGTACTATTACTATTTGTAACCGCAACACTTATTTCTACTATACTTGAAAGAAAGTACAATGGATGATTTAAGAAAAAAATTCATACAAACTTATAACTTCATAAATTCCAATCTTCACTTTGGGGAGAGAACTTTTTATTCAACCAAATCTTACAACCCTCTAATTCTCTTCTGCATGTTTTCTGCTATATTGAGAAAGAACGTTTTAATTTTTGGTGATTATGGTAGCGGTAAGACGACTTCTTGCGAAAGAATTGCATCTTTAATGTCTTGCCTGCCTCTTGAATTTATACAAGCTTCTACTATACACTCTCACCCAGAACAAACTGAAGAAAAAATAAAAGCTACCTTAGACTTAGGAATACTTGAAAAAAAGGGAATTGAGGTCGTTAGATGGAAGATAACTCCTTTTTCACCTGTGACAATAATTGATGAAATAAATCGGCTCCCTGCTGGAAAACAGAACATCATTTTGAATGAGGTAGATAGGGGCATATGGTCATATAGGGGTTCAACTTTGTTTTTGAGGAAGAAACCGCTTTTTGCAACTATAAACTACGGTGATGAGGGTACAGCCAAACTAATTCCACCCCTCTTAGATAGATTTGATATAGCTGTAGAAACAGGGAAAATGAGTGTTGTTATGAAGAGAAAATTAAGAAAGGGTATTAAAGACGAGTTTTTGAGAGATCCAAAATTAGCTGAAGAAATTATAGAAAATATAATTGAAATCAACAGTAAAGAAGCTGAAAAATACGTTAGAGATGTGACAGAAAAATTCTCTTTAAAACTTAGTAATAAGCTTGGATTTGATGTTTTAACTCCTGATGAGCAGGAAAAAATAGAAAAAGAAATACTGAGTTTGAATACAAGTCAGGATGTAGAATTATTTCTTGATTACTTTTCCCAAGAAGTTTACTGTCAAATGACAACAAAAAAAGATTTTACAAGGTGTGATGGTTGTCACTACTCAAGTTTTGCATGTTCAGATATTGGTGTCTTCTCAGGTAGAGCTGAGTTAAGCTCTCTTGTTTTTGCAAAAGCAATTGCATGGATTGAGGAAAGTGAATGTGAATTTAACCATTTAAAAGCTGTACTTCCATACTGTTTGTGGCATAGATGCAATTTAAACTCCAGCAGAGCCTTAGAAGTAAGGGACATAGAAAAGATGGAGTGTGATGAAATATTCGCACTAAAAGATGTGATATGTGATGTGGAGAGAAGGTGGGAAGAACATAGAGAGTTCCAGCTAATAGCGTATAGAGCCCTTGTAGATGGCAATATGGAATTACTGGAGGAAATCTGTGAAAAAGTATCTCATCCCCTCTTTAAATCATTGTTGGAGGTCGCTTTAAATGAAACGTAAGTTAATAGTTATCTTGGTGTTATCCGTTACATTACTTGGTTGTTTAAACAATACTCACCCAAACAATACTCACATTGCGAGTAGTAACAATATGAGTGTAGCAAACATCTTACCAAATAAGATAATGGGAATGGAAAAATTTGTAGCCCTTAAAGGTAAACTTGCCCTCGAATTTGTGAAAAAATCACACATAGGCCCCATAAAATATGTAAAAGATATAGCTCTCGTTCACTATATCGGCAACAATAGCATGATGATTGTTTGGATTACTGAATACCCATCAGCAAAAATTGCAGAAAACCAAACTTTGTTGATGGTTAAAGGAATGAGAAAATACGGGAATGTTTGGAGTCTCGTTAATAGAACGAGCCTTGATAACCTTAGAGCATACTATATACCTGAGAAAAACCACTACTTTTTCTGCATAGGAAAGTATATGATATACTTAATTCCAATTAACATGAGTAAAATGCAAATAGATAAATTTACTGAAGTTATCGTACGCTCTATAGAAAATCACTAATTTTTTTCTGTTCTGGCAAGAAACTTAATGCTTTTTTGATTTTAAAGCCCATTTTTTTCAAATCTTTTAATGAGTACCCTCTCTCCATAAGTTTTGCGGCTTTAAATCCTATACCGGGTATTTCCAAAAAATTATTGATTCCAAACTCCTTAGCTACAAGAAGTTTTGGATCTTCTTTAAACCTTTCTCCGGCAACAGCTTCAAGCTTTCTTATATCATATCCATACTTTCTAACTAGCCAATCCGCTCTATATAAATTGATAATTCTGCTTCTTTTCTCGTTTTCTTTATTTTCATAAGGTGTTCCTTTTAAAGCTCTGAAAGGTGAGAAGTATATTCTTTTTACACCAAAACTGTACCATTTTTTCATAAAGCTTAGTATATCCTTATCTGTTTCTCCAAGTCCTACAACTATTTGGGTTGTGTGAGAAATATTTTTAGCATATTTGGCTATCCATCTTTCTCTCCTTAGAATATCGTATTTGCTTTTAACACTACAAACTTCGGATAACATTTTTTCATCTGCAACTTCTGCGTTTATACTAATTCTATTTGCTATTTCTGTAGCTCTTTTTATTTGATCCTTGTTGGCTCCTGGAATTATTTTTAAATGTATATATCCAGAGAACTCTTTTCTTATTAGTTCTCCAGCCTCAATAATATCGTTCATAACTTTTTCAACATCTCCGTATATGCCAGAACTTATAAAAACGGAATCAGCCAATCCTTTCTTATATAACGATAAAAAAACTTTAGAAAATTCCTCTGGAGTTATTGTATCTTTACCGTGCCACGGATTGTAACAATACTTACAATCAAATTGACATTTACTGGACAAAAGACACTTAAAAAGTTTTAAACTTCCGGATCGATAAACTAATTTAGAATAACTACAATTTTCGTGACAAACATCAAATCTGCTTAAAGTTGTTAATCTGAAAATTTTCTTCATATTTCCAAGTAATGTTCTTCAAGATTATGCATATCTTCAGTTCTACCTTCTTTAACTATTTTTCCTTTAACAAGGATATAAGCTCTTTCTGCTATTTTAAATGCTAAATGAACGTTTTGTTCAACTATCATTACGGGAATACCCATTTTTTTTATTTTGAGAATAGTATCCCCAATTGCATTTACAACTATTGGTGCTAAACCGATAGACGGCTCATCGAGTATTAAAAGCTTGGGTTTTTGCATCAAAGCTCTGGCTATTGCAACCATTTGTTGTTCCCCACCACTCATCGTTTTTACAATCTGTTTTCTCCTCTCTTTTAATTTTGGAAAGAGTTCATAAACAACGTCGAGCATATCTTCTTCTCCTGCAATTATTAGATTATCCTCAACACTCATAGAAGGAAAAAGTCTCCTGCCTTCTGGACATACTGATATACCTAACTTGACTCTTTCATGAGTTTTCATTTTTTGAATTTGCTTTCCCATAAAGAGTATTTCACCTTCACTTCTAACAAGGCCAAATATTGCTTTTATTAGTGTAGTTTTTCCAGCCCCATTTGGCCCCAATATTGCAACACCCTCATTACCTACTTTTAAATTTATACCGCTTAGAACTTCTGAATCGTAATATGCTCTGAGGTTTTTTATCTCTAAAATTGGTTTATTCAACACCATTACCTCCAAGATAAGCTTCGATAACAGTTTTATCTTTTATTACTTCTTCTGGCAAACCTTCGAATATGAGTTTACCGTAGTTTAGTACTATAACCCTATCTACAACGTTAAACAGCTCTTTAAGTTTGTGTTCTATTATTACAAGAGGTATTCCACACCCTTTCAGAGACAGTATTACTCTTTCGAGTTCTTTACTCTCTATGCTACTCAATCCTGAAAAAGGTTCATCTAACATTAACATTTTAGGTTTTGTTGAAAGAGCTAAGGCTATACTTAATCTTCTTAGTTCACCATGTGAGAGATTTTGAGCTTTCTCATATCTTTTGTTGTGCAAACCCACTGCTTTAAGTTCTTCTATTCCTCCTCCAGCAGTTAATACGTTCTCTTCAACACTCATTTGTCTGAAAACTTTTATTAATTGAAAAGTTCTGACTAAACCTTTTTTGACGAGGTAGCTCGGTTTTTTGCCTGATATTTTTTCCCCTCTAAATAAAACTTCACCCCTATCGGGTTTTGTAAATCCTGAGATTATATTGAATAGTGTAGTTTTTCCAGCCCCATTTGGCCCAATTATTCCAAGACACTCATCTTTATTTACTTTAAAGCTGACTCCACTAAGAGCTCTCAGCTCTCCAAACTTCTTTTCTACATCTATCACCTTAAGCATGTTACCACCGCGAACATTATTTGGCAGAGTGTCACTATATATCAGAATACTTAAATATTGCTTTAAAATCCCCCAAACATGCGTAAAGTTTGGTTGATACTTTTAATGGTCATGGTGGGTTCAGTAGTGATGGGATGTGCAAACAAGAAAGCTACAAACAATACAATTAAGATAGGTGTAATTGGACCTATGCAAACAAAATACGGTATAGCGATGGTTCATGCCGCAAAATTAGCTGCAGAAGAGATAAATAAAGAAGGGGGCATTCTCGGTAAAAAAATTGAAATAGTTACAGCTGATACAAAAATGGATCCTAACACTGGTATTGTTGCTTTTAGAAGACTTGCGGATGAATGTAATGTAATAGTTGGTGGATTTTCAAGCGGTGTTTGTCTTTCAATGCAAAAGGTAATGGCAGAGAAAAAAATACTTTGGCTTGGTGATTCAGCTACTCCAAGATTAACTCAAAAAGTGTCAGACAACTACAATTTATACAAGTACTATTTCAGAGTTATAGGTACAAATGCTTCCACATTTCCTTTGGATATGGTTGCTATGCTCAACTATTTGAATGAAAATGGCATTCACATAAAAAGAGTTGCAATAATAAGGGATAACGCTCTATGGACGGATGATGTAATGAAAGTTTTGAAACCTCTGTTAGAGAAGAACGGATATACCATAGTTATGGATGAAAAAGTAAACAGAGGTCAGACAGACTTCACAACTCTACTTTTAAAAGCAAAGCAGGAAAAAGCTGATGTAATAATGCCTATAATAGCACACGTTAGAGGAGCTCCATTAGTTAAAGAATGGAAGAGATTAAAGCTTGGAATACCCATCGCTGGACATGACCTCTCTGCAATAGATCCCGATTACTGGAATGCAACAGGTGGAGCTTGTAACGGTGAACTATATACTGCAGATGGTGGGGGAGTGCCGTATCCAATAAACGCAAAAATGGCTCACTTCTTGAAAGCATACAAGGAGAAGTACCATACACTCCCAGAGGCTTTTGATGCGTATGGTGTCTATGATGCAATATATCTATACAAGCAGGCTGTTGAAGATGCAGCAAAAGCTGGAGAAAAAAATCCATTTGACTCAAATGTTCTCGTCAAGTACTTGGAGAAGTACAACACAAAACATCCATTCGAAGGTGTTAGAGGTAAAATTGCTTTTACAAAGTACCATGATCTTGTCTGGGGCAACGAATTTGTGAGGAATTGGATTTGTCAGTGGCAGAATGGTAAGCAAGTTGTAGTATATCCAAACGTTTCATGGATAAAGACAGGTAAACTAATAACATCTTGGAAACATTAATTCTTATTTTTTAGGTGTCTTAAATGAGTTTCGTTGAAATAGTGATACTTGGAACTGTAATTGGTGGTGTTTGGGCTCTTGTGGCATCTGGATTTAGTTTAGTATTTGGAGTTTCAAGAATTCTTAACTTTGCTCATGGTACGTACTTTGCACTTGGAGCTTATTTCTCTCTGGTTTTTTATACTGTTTTTAGTACATTTTTACCTCCTTATTTATCCTTGTTAATTTCTACTTTTTTTGCAGTAATTTTAACCGGTATTACGGGAGTTTTAGTTTATTTATTAACAGTCAAACCCATAAGAAACTATGAAGTGATGGTAATTCTTGTAACGCTTGCAGTAGCCTTATTTATAAAGGAAATACTGCTTATGTTTTTTAGTGATGTATCTATATCCATTCCACCTTACATTTCGGGTTGTACGTACATTTTTGGAATACCCATAACGTATTCAAGAGTTTTGGCTTTATCAATAGCTATAATTTCGATAATAGCATTAGATGTATTCACCAATAAGACAAAGTTGGGTAAAGAAATAATAGCCACATCTCAGGACTTAGAGGCAGCAATGCTTGTTGGAATTGATGTAGAGAAGATATTTGTTATAGTTATGTTTATTTCATCAATTCTTGCTGCAATTGCGGGAATTTTGTATGCTCAAATATATGCAGTAAATCCAATGACAGCTTTGAGAGTTTTGATATATGCATTTGCTATTGTAATTTTGGGAGGTCTTGGTAGTGTTAGAGGTAGCATTTTAGCAGCTTTTATTATTGGGTATATGCAAGTTGCAGTTTCAACTCTCTTAGCATCAGAATGGGCCGAAATTGTAGCAATGGTAGCCATAATAGTAATTCTGATAGTCAGGCCTAAGGGGCTAATGGGGGTGGAGTGATGAAAAAAGAAGCTATAATCATTGCATTGCTCTTTTTACTTCTCCCAACTGTTGTTAGAGGTGATATACTATACATGTTAGGGTTAGCTTTTATATTTGTCGTTTACTGCGTTAGCTGGGATATAATTGCTGGATATACTGGTCAAACAAACTTAGGGCATACAGTTTTCATAGGAATTGGCGCATACACAACCGCACTTTTAAATTCCACAAGAATTCCGCACCCTAATTTACCTATATTTGTTACGATAATTGCTGGTGGCTTTGTGGCGATGTTATTTGGCTTATTTATAGGTTGTGTGTGTTTAAGATTAAAGGAGTACTATCTTGCATTGGTTACTGCAATTCTGCCATTAATATTTATTCAATTGACAAACATATACTCAGGAATTTTTGGTGGTTATGAAGGTTTTTCAATTCCTTTTTCAAAAGCACTACCGGGAGGAGTTATAGGAAACTATTACATTTCTCTAATTTTTTGTTTTTCCTCCATATATTTAACGTACTTACTTGTAAACAGTAGGCTTGGTTTGAAATTAAAGGCAATAAGAGATGATGAAGAGTTGGCAGAAGCTGTAGGTATTGATGTCGTGAAATATAAGCTAATAGCGTTTTGTATTAGCGCATTTTTTGCTGGTATGGCTGGTGCTTTAGCTGTTCATTATAAATTAACTGTGGGTGTTGATTACTTTGGCATACCATTAATGCTTGAAATTATACTGGGTGTAATAGCTGGAGGATTGGGTACTCTCTACGGCGGAGCTATTGGAGGCTTTCTAATATTTACAGCGAAAAATTGGATTTTAATTCAGATTTCTTCCTACTTAAGTACAATTTTGCCTTTTAGAGTTTCAGATGAGTTAATACTGTACGCAATTCTAATAATTCTCGTTGTCCGCTTTCCGCGTGGGATTATCTATGAACTGTATACCAAACTTAAACTCCATTAATAGAGTTAATGCAACATATAACCATGCAAGTTGAATACAGAGAGGAGCAAGATTTGTCGTCAAACCTTACAAATTTTGCGTTTGCTTTTTTAAAAGTATTTAAAGTCTCTTCTTCAAAATTTCCTTTTGGAAAAGCCCCTATACAGATTGTGTTTGCAGTAACAACATGTTTACAGAATTTATCTTTTTCTCCATTTTCACTTAAAACAACTACTTTTCCTTTAAGTACATCTTCAAGTTTATAGTTTAAAATTTCAAGTAGAACTTTTCCATTTATTTCAATTTTTCCAGTTTTAAACAGTTTTTCCATCAATCCTCTAAATCTTTCGTAAGTTCGTGGCAATCTCGTATTTTTATTTACCCAAATAATCTTATCAGCAATTGTATGAACAAAGATTTCGTCAAACAATTGAGAATCCAAAGCTAAAAGTAAACACCTATGTATAATATCTGGTCTTCCCCTCTTTTCAGCATTTCTAAGCTTTCTTATTGCTCTGTAATGCAAGTAATCTTCAAGTAGCATTTCTTCGATCTTTTTTCTTCTAATTCTTGAAGATTTAATTACATCAACATGGTGGTGTATTGTTTTAGGTATTAACTCAAGAGAAGAATCAACAAAAATCAATCTCACGATATATTTTGGTCAATTCTGCAAATAAAGTTTTCTGTAGTTTATTGAGAAAAATTTATAATATCTATTGAACAAAAAATAATTAGAAAACTATTATGGAGGTGATAATGATGGAAGTTATTGCAAAACCAAAAGGTGGAAACATAGACAAAATGGCTGAAAAAGTATTTATGGAAAGTATAAATATACTTGGTGGATTGAAAAAACTCGTTCAATATAGAAATCTTACTTGGTTACCTTCTCTCGCTGAAGCTGCTTACGTTGTGGTTTTAAAGAATGAAGCTGCAAAAACTTACAAAGAAATAGCTGAAATACTTGGAATTACGGAAACTACAGCAAGAAACATTGCTACAGCTGATGAAGAGAAAGTTATAGAGTACATAGAAGGAGAATTGGAAGAAAGACCTAAGGAGCACATAGCTGGAGGTATTGCAAAACTTGCATACAAAAAATTAAAGGAGAGTGGAAAATTGTATGAAGGAGATGAAGTTGTAATAGGTGGTGAAGAAATAGAAGTTTTAGACATTGACTGGGCAGTACACGTTTTAGCAAAAATAAAGGGTGTAGATTTCCCAGCCAATAAGGATGTTTTGGAGGAGAGGCTTAAAGGAATGGTTATAAAAGGTAAGAGAATAGAAGATATACTCGAAAAATTAGAGTATCCAATCAAAAGTCCAGCTGAATTGCTACATGGAATAAAAGTTAATCTTGAATCTTAATTTTTAAATTAATTTTAATTATTGTTTTACTTTTAATAGGGGAATATAAAATTTAGTAAGGTGATACAAATTATCACACTAAATAATGCAAAACTTTTTAATTCCATATACCTATTAAAGAAGACATGTCGGAATTACTGGTTTATCTAAATGGAGAATTTGTTCCAGAGAGTGAAGCAAAGATAAGCGTTTTTGATCACGGATTTTTATATGGAGATGGTGTTTTCGAAGGGATAAGAGCTTACAATGGTAAAGTTTTCAAGTTAGATGAACACTTGGATAGAATGTACGATTGTGCAAAAGTTATAAAACTTAAAATACCTTTGAGCAAGGAAGAATTCAAAGAAGCTATTTTGGAAACTTTGCGTAAAAATAATTTGAGAGATGCATACATAAGGCCTATAGTTACAAGAGGTATAGGAGATTTGGGTTTAAATCCTGATATATGTACCAATTCTAACGTTATTATAATAACAAAACCTTGGGGTGCTATGTATGGCAATCTTTATGAGAAGGGTTTAAAGGCTATTACGGTTACGATTAGAAGAAATGCAATTGATTCTTTGCCACCTAACATAAAGTCATTAAACTATCTGAACAACATTTTAGCTAAAATTGAGGCTAATGCAAAAGGAGGAGATGAAGCCATATTTTTAGATCACAATGGGTATGTTAGTGAGGGTAGTGGAGACAATGTATTTATTGTAAAAAATGGTGTTGTCTATACACCTCCAACACTAAACAACTTAAGAGGTATAACAAGAGCAGTTACAATAGAAATCATAGAAAGATTGGGTATTCCTTTTAAAGAGGTAAATTTAGGTTTATTTGATTTGTACTCTGCTGATGAAATGTTTGTAACTGGAACTGCTGCGGAGATATGTCCTATAACCATTATAGACGGTAGAATTATTGGTAATGGTAAGCCGGGTGAAATAACGAAAAAACTTATGCAGGAATTTAGGAAAATAGTGGATAATGAAGGTACACCAATATACGATTAAAATTTTTATAAATATTTTTAATATCTATTCAACTCTACAACCCAATAATGTGGAAAATAACAATAGCTTAAACATCAAGACAAAATTAATTTAACTATTTTTTAAACATTGTTCTCATGAAAAGAAAGACTGCTGGATGGGTTATATGGACCGCGAACCTTGACAAAAAGTTAAGCAAAAAAGAAGGTAGAAAAATACCCAAGAAACTCGCTTCCCCCAGAGTTAGATTACAAGAGTTAATAGAAGCTTGCTCATCCTTAAATCTTAGATTTATAGCAGAGGAAAAAAAGTATCCAAGATGCTGGTGGATGGAAGGTGGGAGAGTTATTGTTGAAAAAACTAAACCCAAGCCCGTTCTTATGAGAGAAATTGCCAAAAAAATTAAAGAAATTAGAAAGGAAAAAGAAGAAAGGAGGAAAAGAAAGTAAATGCTGTATGCTTTTTTGCTGTCTGGAGAAAATCCTGAACTCGCAAGAGCTGAAATAGAGTACTTACTATCACTGACTAATCCAAAAAAGTTTGGAAGAGTTTTAGTTTACTCTGGGGAAGTTAATAATTTGAAAAGATTAGCTCTAACAAAAGAAGTTGTTAAAGTTTATTCTATCTGCAAACTTGAAGATTTAAAAGATATTTTTGATAGCTTAGCAGAATATATGTTGCTAATCGGAAAAACATGCTGTGTTAGAGTAAAATACTTTTCACCCGGATCTATGGTTTTGGGCGATGCAAATATAAAATCTGAAAGTAAAATAAATAAAATAAATAATACAGAACTTGAAAAAGAACTTGGAGCTATATTATGGAGAAAAGGTGTAAAAATTAGCGTTTCCAAACCAGAAAACATTATAAGAGTTTACATCTTTCCAGATTCAACCGTTATTGTAGGATTACTCGTTTTTAAACTAAATACCAAAGAATATTCTGAGAGACATCCTGAAAAAAGACCTTTTTTTAGGCCGGGAGTTATGCTTCCCAAACTCTGCAGAGCTATTGTTAACATAGCTTTGAGAGCAGGCTCATTACTTGATCCAATGTGTGGAACGGGAGGATTTTTAATAGAAGCTTATCTATCAGGATTGAACGCATGCGGTGTTGAACTGTATCCTGAAATAGCAAGAGGTTGTAAAATCAATCTTGATTTTCTAAAAATTAATGCAGAAGTTCTATGTGGAAACGCTTTGAACCTACCTTTTAAGGATGAAAGTTTTAACGCTATAGCAACTGACTTTCCATATTTTCAATCTTCAAAAAGTGTTTTTGATTGTGAAACCATATATTCAAAGGCTCCTGAGGAGTTTTATAGAGTATTAAAACCGAATAGTAGAGCTGTAGTAGTTACAAATAGGGACATGGATTTTTCACCGTTAAAGATTATCGACATATACCGAATTAAAGTTCACAGTAGTTTAATTAGAAGAATTTACGTACTTGAAAAATCGTGAATAAACGTTTAAAACCGTAAACATTAAACACCCTTTTAAGCTGTGCTAACTCTTGTTGGAGGTGACAGATTGAAGGAAGAAAGTATGATAAGCTTATATAAAGAATTTATCAATATAAATAATTTAGAAGATAAGAAAAAAAGAAAAGAAGAACTAAAAAAATTTTTTGATAAATTAAATAAAACAAACTTGCCTGAGAACTTCAACTGGGTAACTGATGTTTTTGAAGGAATACACGTTAAAGAGAGAGGTGAGAAAAAAGCTTTAATTTGGTATGACATGGATCTTGATGTTAGAAAAGAATTCTGCTACAAAGATTTGAAGAAAGAGTACGACAAACTTCTTAGTTTTTTGAGAGATAATGGAATTAAAAAGGGAAATGGATTATATATAATGCTTCCAACTATTCCTGAAACTTGGATATCTATATTTGCATCTCTTAAAGGCGGGTTTGTTGCAGTGCCTACAGCTACAACTATGGTAGAAAGAGAGTTAGAATATAGATTTAATGTTTATCCCCCGAATGCTATAATAGCTGATGAAAGTTCTGCAAAAGTAATTGATAGAGCTCTTGAAAAGAGCAAAGAAAATCCATTAAAAATTGTTGTAGGAGAAAGAAATGGATGGATTAGTTATGAGGATATAGATGGCGGTAAAGCTGAAGGAGAAAAAACAAAGATAAATGATATTGTTTTCAACTTTTTTACATCTGGAACTACTGGTTTACCAAAAATGGTGGGCCATACAGCAATAAGTTATCCTCTTGGACATTTATCCACAGCATACATGATAGGTATCAATACAGATGATATACACACTAATTTAAGTGCGCCTGGGTGGGCTAAGTTTGCTTGGAGCTCCTTTTTTGCACCGTTTATTATGGGTGCAACAGTTTTTGGAGTAAACTATAGAAAATTTGTACCAGACATGTATTTAGAAGTCATTTCAGAAAATTCAATAAATACTTTCTGCGCACCACCCACTGCTTGGAGAATATTTATGTTGCAAAAGCTTAACAACTACGATTTCTCGTCCCTTAGAGAAGTTATGAGTGCTGGTGAACCTCTTAATCCCGAAATAATAAACACTTGGAAAAAATATACTGGAACAATAATTAGAGATTTTTATGGGCAGACTGAAAGCACAGCTATGATAGGCAACCCTCCATGGGTAAAAGAAGTATTACCCGGATCTTTTGGTTTTCCCGGATACATGCATGACATTGCTTTAGTAGATGATGAAAGAAACTTGATAGAAAAACCGGGTGAAGTTGGACAGATCGTAGTTAGATTAGATAGATGGAGACCTATTGGTTTGTTTTCTGGATACATTGGTGACGAAGAAAAAACAAAAATGGTATTTAGAAACAATATGTACTATACTGGAGATAAAGCTTACTTTGATGAGAAGGGCTACTGGTGGTTTGTTGGGAGGGCTGATGATGTTATAAAAACTTCAGACTACAGGGTTGGTCCGTTTGAGGTAGAAAGTGCATTGATAGAACATCCTGCAGTTGCAGAAGCCGCAGTTATTGGAAGTCCTGACCCAATAAGATGGCAAGTAGTAAAAGCTTTTATAGTGCTAAAACCGGGATACGAGCCAAGTGATGAGCTTGCAGTAGATATTTTTGAACACTGTTCAAAAAATCTTGCTAAATACAAGATACCAAGAATAATAGAGTTTGTTCAAGAACTACCAAAAACGATAAGTGGGAAAATAAAGAGGAATGAGCTAAGGAGGATAGAAGAGAATAGAAGAAAAGAAGGTATAAAAGGGGAGTATGAGTACTTTTATTCAGAATTAAAAGAAAAATATAAGAAAAAATAGTTTACTAATTTTTTAATCATTCAGCATATATTGCCGGTTTTCCGGGCATAGAAGTTTTTCTTTTATCCTCAGGAACTTTATTTTCTTCAAGTGATATTTTTACACCTAACTCTCTTTCAAGAAATTCTTTGTTCTCTTCTATAATCTTTCTTTCATTGAGTTCAACTATTTCTTTTTCTTTTAATACCTTTTTAACAAAGTTTGAGATTTCTTTGCCCATTTTTCTCCACTTTTCATCTTTCATCAATTCTTTCATTGCATTTTTGAAGTTTCCAGCTTTCAGAGCAATTTTTGCAACCTCAGTTTTCCACTCTTCTGCGGGAGCTATATAAACTGATTTTGCATCAACAAACTTTAAAACTTCTTTTATGTCGTTTATTAGAGCTTTTATATATTCTTCTGCTACTTCTGCAATTCTATCAACTTTACTTTCATCGTAAGTTGGATATTTCTCCAAGCTAATGAAACTGTTATGCTTCCAGTGCCATATCTCTTCGCATATATGAGGTATAAACGGAGTTAGTAGTTTTAACCATTCATCAAAGATTATTTGTGGATTTTTACCACCCCTTCTTAAGTACCATTTTACGTCATTCATAACTTCAAAGAATGCTGAATTCACGGCCCTTCTTGTTTGTAAGTTTTCCATAGCCTCTCTCGTATCTTTTATTGCTTTTTGTATTCTGCTTATTAACCACCTATCCAAGTAAGATTCGTTTTTCACATCTCTTATATAGTATTCATTCATGAGAGCGTAAAATTTTCTAAGATTTGTTGCTAAGCTTTCAACATCTTTTCTTCTCCAATCTGCATCGTTATCGTATTCTGCAGCGTGCAATATATACATCCTTGTGACATCAGCTCCAAATTCTTCTACTGCTTTTTTCATTGTTAGTAGTGGGCCCTTGCTTTTACTCATCTTCTTTCCTTCCAAGCTAACGTAACCATTTACTGCTATTGCTTTTGGCCATAAGTCTGGTGGAAATATTGCTACATGATGAAAGAGAAAGAAAAGCAGGTGGTTAGCCACTAAATCCTTACCACTACTTCTTAAATCTACTGGATACCAGTATCTAAACTCTTCTCTAACTTTTTCTATTAATTCGGTATCTAAGGATGAAATCTTAGCTACATCCTCTAAATTGCCCTTTCCAAGAAATATGTAGTCCAGCAATTCTGGTTTTATATTTTCAGCCTTTATTTTTCCATTGTTGATAAACTTTGCAAGAATGTAGTAACACATGTAAATCGTTGAATCTGATAAACTCTCTATCAACCACTCTTTATCCCAAGGTATTCTTGTACCTAATCCTTTTCTTCTTGCACACGCCTTATCTTTCAACCACTCAATTTTGTTTCTAAATTCATTTTTATAGTAATCAGGAATAATTTTCATTCTCTCAAGGAGTTCTAGAACTCTTTCTTTCCAATCCGGTCTTGAATAATTTAAAAACCACTGATCTCTTACTATTTTAACCACACACTTAGCACCGCACCTACAAATAACGGGTTTTTCACTGAATTCATAAAAAATATCTCCAATTCCAAGCTCTATTAAATCTCTTTGGAGTACATCTTTAACTTTTGATACGGGCATTCCGGGGTAGAGTGTATTATCTAAGAGTATACCTTTATGGAATTCTTTTCTATATACTATTTTTGTTGCTTTATCAAGAAGATCACTTTCTTTTTGACTTTTTATGTTTAGTTCTTCTGAAATTTCTTTTGCAGGAATTTTGTAATTTTCACCTTCAATTTTTATTAAGGTTATAGGTTCAACATTAGCAATCTCTAAATCTTTTTTTAATTCTTCAAGAGCTATGTAGTCGTATGGAGCATGAGCTGGGACACTCATAACAACACCAGTTGCATTGTCAGTATCTACAAACTCTGCTGGAAGTATAGGTACTACTACCAATCTTAAAGATGGATTAAATTGTTTTATAAGTTCTTCAACTATAATTTCTAAGTTTTCTACAATCTTGGCTATTCTCTCCTTTCTATCCGCCAAATTACATACTTCTTTTAATAAGTTCTCAATTTTAGAATTTTTGAGACTTTTTACCAGCTCTTCAGCGAGCATTCCTACGAGAACAGGATTTACTACAAGTTTTCCAATTAGTTCTTTTCCTTTAAATTCTTTTATTAATTTAACACTTTTTTCCTGATGAACTAATTTTTCTGCTGCTTCTTTACTTAGAACCCATTTCTCACCATTCACATCTGCAAGAACGTACACACCATTCGGGTTTACCCATAAGTTAGTAACACCAAATACTGTTTCAGGTCTCAGCGTTGCACATGGAAAAACAATTAGACCATCTTCAAAACTGTAAAGTTTGATTACGGTAAAATCGACTATTGTTGCATTTTCTCCCTTCATTAAATCGTGATCTTCAACAGGGTTTTCATCATTTGGACAATATCTCACTGGATGTGAACCTTTAACAACCAGATTCTTCTCTTTGAGCTTCCAGTACTGCCATTCTATGAACTTTTGGTAGGGTTCATCCATAGTAGTAAAAACTCTTCTCCAATCTATGGAATATCCTATGGATTTTAGAGCTTTTGTAGCTTCTTTTGAGAAGTAATCTACTATCTTTTCTGGTGTATCAAGTTTGAGTAAATCCTCTAATGGGACGTCATGATATGTTGTATATACTCTTATTGTTTCTGGATCTTTCTTTGCTATCCTCTCTGCTAATCCGATAATTGGTGTACCTGTAACGTGATAACCCATTGGGAACAGAACGTTGTACCCATTCATTCTCATATATCTCGCTATAGCATCTCCAATAGTTAGAGTTCTAGTGTGCCCGGCATGTAAATTTCCATTTAAGTATGGATAAGGTATAGTAATGAAGAATTTTGGTCTTTCGTCAGGTTCAGCTTCAAAAATTCTATTCTTACTCCATTCTTCCTGCCACTTTCTCTCTATTGATTGAAAATCTATCATGTTCTAAGAATTTCATGAAGGCTTTAAAAAGTTTGAGCAAATCAGTAACTCCAGTTAATATCCCAGACAATATTAGTATGGGCTTCAGCTAACTCTCTTCCATCTTTAAGTACTTGAATAACTACAAGCATTCGATCCCCCTTTTTTGGAACGCTTTTAGGACTTTTAAATCCAATATATGCTATTATTTTTCCTTGCTTGGTTAGAGGGAGATATGTAGAAGGTGTAACTCTCAAGCCCAACTCTTTCATACTTTTAACACCACTCATGTCGTAAGCATACAAAATTATGCCAGTCATAGGTGTGTTGTACCATGGATACAGTGTAGGAGCTTTATTTTTTGAAATTAAAGTAGCTTTTGCGTACTCTATTTTTAGAATATGTTTGTTTCCAGCAATATAATGATCAAAACAAACTTCTATTGCAGGTAGCTTCTTTTCATGCATTACGCAACCTGAAAAAGTTAGTGATACAATCACTCCAAGAATTAACAAGATCTTTATGTATTTCATTGATAAAACTTAATTTAGAGATACTTAAAAATCTTGCTAATTTAGTATGCTTTTATAGTGACTTTTAACTCTAAACATGATTATACCATCCTTTTCAAACATATCTAAGGCTCCTCTCTCACATAAATCGCTTAAATGCCCCCTAATTGGAGGCATTATTACTAAGTTTGCTCTTATACCTTTAAAGTTATATTTTTTAGCGAAGTGCGAGAAAATTTCGCATTCTGCTACTTCTTCTCTCTCTTTAACAAATTCATATATCTCCCTATCTACTTTTTCAAGCATTTTTAAATTGTATTTCATTATTTTTATACCCTCTTTTTTATTATCAATGATATCACAATGTCCAAGAACAAGAACATCCCAATCTAAGTCCTTCACAGCATTTATACTTTCAGCCATTAAACGTGGATCTACATAGTAAAGTATTCCAAACTTCTCCCAGCACTTAGGACTATGAATAGCATCACCCACAACAAAGATTGAATCTATTAAATAGGCCGTATGTCCCGGCGTATGCCCTGGCATTTTTATAGATATTTCCATTTCATCTGAAAAGTAATCAACTTTAACACCCCTTCCAAGGAAGTAGGGTGTTACAACTTTCTCAGGTAGTTTTGCCCAGCTATACATACCCCTCCAGTTTATTTCAGGGTTTTCAACGAAAGGTAACTCTGACCTTGGAGCCAATATCTTAGCTTTATTTTTTAGCATAAATGCATCTCCAAAATGGTCTGCATGTCCATGCGTTATCAAAACTTGATTTACATTCTCGTACACATTTTTTCCAACATTTGGATCGATTACTATGCCAAGTTTTTTGAAAATTGTTGTATTAACTTCAAATCTTCCAGAATAAACTATAAAATTTTCGCATTCATACTTCATTATTCGGATACCGAAACCAACGTTTATAAAACTTGCTATCGTTATTTGTCGAAATAAGCGACAGACCGAGGGTTTTATAAACTGTTTGAATAACATGTATATAAGCGGGGGTTGCCGAGCCAGGCCAAAGGCGGGAGACTCAAGATCTCCTCCCGTAGGGGTCCGTGGGTTCAAATCCCACCCCCCGCACTAAGTTTTTAAAGGTTAAAATACAGAAATTATTATAATGACTAATCAACTAAGGTTGTTGGCAATCAAAGAATACCTTGATGATTCAGATGATAAATCTGATAAAGAAAGTGAAGAACTGTCCGCTTCCAATGCTTTAGTTCACATAATAGTGGGAATTATAGCAATGTTACTTTCTTATATAGTCTTTTATATTACACCTTACATTAAACTATCGTTTTTTGGATTTATCTCTGGTTTGCTTTCTTACCTTTTGTTAGTAACAGATATAGCATTCTTCATAGTTGGGTTTTTTACATTACTACAGGGCTTACTGGAGATGGGTGTAGCTATATTTTTGGCTTTGTTCGATCGTAAATCGTAACTTTATTTTTTTGATAATACAATAGCAATCTCAAGAAATTGTAAATATTTAGCATTAGTTCTATTAACAGCTATGAAACCTTAGGAGATATTAATAAAAATAGCAAATGTATTAAGAAGAAAGTAAATTTATTTCACAAATAGAATTTTATTCTAATGACTCTTAGCCCCTTCATGTATCAGCAATACGAATTGCTAAAACACCCGTGTTACAACAATTGCTCACACGCTAAGTACTCCAGAATTCACCTTCCAGTTGCCAAGAGATGCAATATACAGTGCAACTACTGTAGCAGAAAGTTTAGTAAAAAGGGCAATGTACCGGGGACGTGTGAAAGAATCATTTCTCCAAGAGAAGTAGAATCTTATCTGGAAAGAATTATAGAGAAAATTCCTGAAGAAACGACTACTCTCGGTATATCTGGTCCGGGTGAACCTTTATTTAACAAAGAGACTTTTGAGACTTTGAAAATTGTTAGAGAAAAGTATCCCAATTTGTACAGGTGCGTAGCAACAAATGGATTACTCCTTGAAGATGTAATAGACAAGTTGCTGGAGTGCGATGTAACTCACGTAACTGTGACTTTAAACACAATATATCCAAAGACAGCATCCAAGATATACTCATGGGTAAACTATGGTAAAATATACTATGGGCTGGAAGCAGGAGAAGTAATTGTTGAAAAGCAGATAAATGGTATAATCGAGGCATCTAAAGCTGGATTACTTATAAAGATAAACACAGTATATATCCCCGGAATAAATGATAGAGAAGTGGTTGATGTTGCAAAAGTAGTTTCAAACTATGCGTACATAATGAATATAATGCCTCTAATACCTAATGGTAAATTCTCTAACCTTAGAATGCCGACTGTAGAGGAAATTGAAAATGCCAGAAATGCTGCTTCTCGGTATATTAGGCAGTTCTACCACTGCAAGCTGTGTAGGGCTGATGCATATGGTGTCCCTGGAAAGTTGTTTTGAAACTAAGGCTGGAGATTTTACCGAGAGGGGCTGCTCTCTTCTTGGTTGTAGAGTTGTTGTTTGTGGACAAGTAAAGAATGTTGTTCATTTAGTTCATTCACCCATAGGCTGTGCTTATTATTCTTGGGATTACAGAATGGATACAAAGGGATACTGTTTTACTACAGATATGAATGAAATAGACATAGTTTTTGGGGGAGAAAATAAATTACTAAAAGCTGTACTTTTAGCTATAGAAGAATTTAGTCCGGATGCAGTTTTTATTTACGAAACTTGTAGCACCAGTATCATAGGGGATGACATCCAAGCTGTAGCGAAAAAAGCGAGTGATTTAACTGGAATACCAGTCATAGCATTTAACTGTGCTGGGTTTAGAGGTAAAAGTCAGAATTTCGGACATAGAATTGCAAATCTTGGACTGTTTAATATCATCTTAGATGGGGAAAGGAAAGAAATGGTAAATACGGTTAATTTGATAGGTGACTTTAATAAAAAAGATTCAGAAATACTTGAAAGACTGTTTGGAGAAATAGGTATAAAAGTTATTTGTACATTTACAGCTAATGCTACTATAGATAAAATTAGAGATATGAAAAATGCTGAACTAAACATTGTTATGTGTAGTAAAAGCTCTATATTTTTAGCGGAGTTGATGGAGGAAAAGTATGGAATACCTTACGTAGAATTAAACTTTTTTGGTTTAGACAACTGCTGTAAATCTTTATATAAAATATCAGAATATTTCAATAATTTAAATGTTGAAGAGGTAATACACGAAAATATGAGTTGGATTAAAATGAAGATTGATAAATATAAAAATATTTTGGAAGATAAAAGAGTATTTATATGTCATGGGGCTCAAAGAGCCATATACTGGATAAAACCATTCGAAGAGCTTGGAATGAAAGTTGTTGGAATAGCCACTCATTTTGGAGGAGAAATACCAAACTTTGATGGATTGGTAGTAGATAACTTAAGCAGCGATGAGCTTGAAAAAATACTTGAAAAAGTTAGGCCAGATATCGTCGTATCTGATGATAAAATAAGACATTTAGTGCATAAAATGTCTATACCATTTTTTAATGGTAGAGGTCAGAATAGAGGATACTCAGGATTCGAAGGTTTCCTCAACTTTGCTAAAGATGTGGGTGAAACTTTAAATGCTAAATTGTGGTACTTGGCAAGAGATTTCGGAGGTTTTAACGTATGATAGATGTGTTTTGTAACAATTTACCTTTAAAAGTTAATCCTCCTAAGATGTGCCAACTTACAGGAGTTGTGCTTGCGACACTTGGTATAAATGGAGCTATACCGCTTATACACGGATCTCAAGGATGTTCAAATTTTGTAAAACACCTAATGTCCAAGCACTTTAAAGAACCTATGGATATTGCTACAACTGCTTTAAACGAGAAAGTAATTGCAGCTGGTGGAGAGAAAAGATTGCTTAATGCTATAAAAAATTTAAGAGACAGGTTGGATCCAGAATTGATAGTGGTTATGACAACTTGTCTTACTGAAACAATAGGTGATAACTTAGGCGTAGTTAAGGATTGCGTTGTTGTTAGAACTCCGTCTTACTCTGGAACACATGTTGAAGGTTATGACAGTGCAATAAAGGAAATTATAAAGTTTTTAGCTGATGATTGTATTGAAAGAAAGAACAGTATTAATGTTATAAGTGGTTTTGTAAATCCCGCTGATGTTAGAGAGTTGAAAAAAATTTTAACTTTAATGGGTGTTGAGCACACCATACTGACAGATTTAACATCCTTAGATATGCCCATATTAAAAAAGAGAAGGAGTGATACTACAGTTGAAAAAATAAGAGAGTCTGTAAATGCTATTGCCACTTTTAGTTTTGGAAAGGAAGGAAAAAGTGGAGGAGAGTATCTTGAAAAATTTGGAGTAAATAATTTAAATCTTAGATTTCCTATTGGTATAATCAATACAGATAGATTTTTACTTAAGGTTTCTGAAATTACGGGAGCTGAAATATCGGATAAAGTAGTTGAAGAAAGGAATTATGCTCTTGATGGAATGGTTGATGTTAGTCACGTTTTAAGGGGGAAAAAAGTAGCTATATTCGGCGATGTGGATAAAGTTATTGCCCTCTCAGAATTTGCATTTGAAGTTGGTATGAAAGTAAAGGCAGTTCTAATTCCAGTAAAGTGCGAACGCTTTGTAAACGAAATGGAATACATAGCTGTTAAAAATAATTCTAAGATTGCTGTTTTTGAGAACTCCGATCTATACACATTACATAAGTTTTTGAGAGATAATCCTGTCGATGTTTTAATAGGGGATTATAGAGGAAGATATATAGCTGAAAAAGAGAAAATACCTCTCTTAAGAGTGGGTTTTCCTGTGTGCGATAGATTCGGATATCATAGAAAGCCTATTTTTTGCTACGCTGGAGCTTTGAGGATGGCCGAAGAAATGGCAAACTTAATTGTTGGGAAATACTATGGGTAATTTTTAAAATATATTAAGAAAGATTATGAATGTTTAATCAGAAAATTCTTTTTTTCGTAAATAAATTTTTATGCTGAATTTATATCTTCAAGTGTATGGTATTCTACGACACAACACTGAGGGATGGAGAACAAACACCAGGAGTTAGCTTTACACCAGAGCAAAAACTTGAAATCGCAATAGCCTTAGATGAAATAGGGATACAAGAAATAGAAGCAGGATTTCCTGTTGTCTCTAACAGAGAATTCAAGGCCGTTAAAGAGATAGCCAACCAATCTTTAAATGCAAGAGTGTTCGCCTTTTGTCGAGCTAAAATAGGGGATGTAAATACTGCTTTAAAATGCGATGTTGATGGAATAGTTGTAGCTACTTCCTTAAGTGAAAGGCATTTAAAGTACAAACTTAAGAGGTCATTTGAAGCCGTTTTTAGAGAGGCTATAGATGTTCTTGAATATGCAAAAGATCACGTTTTTGTTTCTTTTACAACAGAAGATGCCACGAGAATACCTTTGAGTAAGCTTGTGGATATATATAGTGCTGCACTCGAATTTGCTGACAGAGTGCACATCTCAGATACCGTTGGTATTGCTACAACTGAGTTGATTGAATGTTACGTTCCAGCCATAAAGTCCTTAGGAGGAGAGGTGTTGTGTCACCTTCATAACGACTTTGGAATGGCTACTGCTAATAGTATTAGAGCTGTAATATGTGGTGCAGATAGGGTAGCTGTTACAGTTAATGGAATTGGTGAGAGGTGTGGAAACGCCTGCTTGCAGGAAGTAGCTACAGCACTCGAAATACTATACGGCGTAGATACTGGATTAAAGTTGGATAAAATGTGTGAAATAGCTAAACTTGTGGAAAAGTACTCAGGAATTCCTGTTCATCCAATTTCACCAGTTATAGGTGAAAATGCTTTTACCCATGAAAGTGGTATGCATGTAGCAGGAATCTTAGAAAATCCAGAAACCTACGAACCATATCCTCCTGAAATGGTCGGTCAGAAAAGAAAGATTGTACTTGGAAAGCACTCTGGGAGAAAGAGCATAGTTTACAAGATGAGTGAAATTAATACTGAAAACAATGGAAACTACAGTATAGATGAAATTTTGAAGATAGTAAAAGAAATTCATGAAAGAGGTTATTCTGTTACAGATAAAGTTTTTAGAACTATTTGTGAAAATATTGGAAATTGAGGTGGTTTAATGGAGAAAAAGCTGGTATTACTCTTAGTTGTATTGTTGAGTTGTGTTTTATTGGGTTGTACTCAAAAACAACAGGAAAAAACACTCCATGTTTATTCTGGAGCTGGTATGAGGAAACCAATGGATAAGATTGCCAAAATGTTTGAAAAGGAATACGGTGTTAAAGTTCTATGCGATTACGCTGGTAGTGGTTATCTACTTGCAAAAATTGAATCAACTAAGAGTGGTGATATATTTGTTCCAGGAGATTATATTTACGTTAAAAAACTAATTGAAAAGGGTGATATTATTAAGTATAAGAATCTATCCAAGCATATTCCAGTTATCGTTGTTCCAAAAGGAAATCCTAAACATATAACATGCTTAGAGGATTTAGCAAAGCCGGGAGTTAAGTTAGCCATAGGAGATAGAAACATAGCAATTGGAATAGCAATGAATAAGATCCTCGACAAAGCAAACAAGTATAATCCCGGAATAAAAGAGAAGATATTGAAGAATGTTGTTGTAAAGGGTGCTACTGTAAAGCAAGTTCTATTTTATGTATTGGAAGGGCAAGTAGATGCAGGGGTTATATGGAAAGCTGATGCTTTAGAAAATAAGAACAAGCTTGAGATAATACCAATAAATGAAAGTTACAACGTAATAAAAACAATACCTATAGCTATTCTAAAGTTCACAAAAGATAAGAAATTAGCAAACGAGTTCTATAACTTTACATTGACCAAGGGTAGGCGCGTATTTGAAGAATATGGATTTACGTTAATATGAGGCGAGTTTTTCTTGTATTTTTTATTTTAATGATACTGTCAGTAATACTGTCCATAGCTAGTAATATAACACCCTCAGTAATCACCAAAGCTCTAAATTCCAAAGAAGTGCAGTTTGCAGTATTTTTAAGTCTAAAATCAGCTTTAGTTGCTACAATATTAGCACTAATAGTTGGTGTTCCCACAGCATACACTCTCGCTCGATCGAATTTTGCATTAAAAGAGCTGGTAGATAGTCTTGTAGATTTACCAGTTGTATTACCTCCACTAATCAGCGGTTTCGGTCTTCTACTGTTTTTTGGAGACACACCTATAGGGAAGTTTATTTCAAGTTATATCAACGTAATTTTTACGCCATTAGGCATAATAGTGGCTCAATTTTTTATAGCCACTCCGTTTGTAATTAGAACTGTTAGAGCTGTTTTTGAAAACATAGACCCGAAGTATGAACTTGTTGCTATGAATCTCGGAGCATCAAAAACTGAATGCTTTTTCAACATAGTTTTACCTATGGCAAGAAAAGGTATTTTAGCGGGGGCCATTCTTGCTTGGGCGAGATGTATGGGTGAATTTGGTGCAACTCTTATGCTTGCAGGGGCTACAAGAATGAGAACAGAAACACTACCGATAGCAGTCTATCTAAATATTTCTATTGGAAATATCAATTTAGCTCTTGCAATATCTTTGATTATGTTAACAATTGCTGTACTAACAATAGCTTCAATAAAAATTATAGTTGGTGGGTTTAATGTTGGAAATATTAGGGGTTAAGAAAAAGTTAGAGTACTTTGATTTACAAGTAGATAACCTGAAAATAAATAGTGGTGAGTATTTTATTTTTCTTGGATTGAGTGGCGCCGGAAAAACAACACTATTAGAAATAATAGCAGGTTTTAGAAAACCAGATTTTGGTAAAATAATCTTAAACGGAGAAGATATAACTAATAAACCTGTGAATGAAAGAAAAATCTCAATTTGTAATGAATATCTCTTTCCACATATGAACGTTTACGACAATATAGCTTATGGCATAAGAAAAAAGAAAGATAAAAAAAGAAAAGTTATTGAGTTGGCAGAAATGCTTGGAATAGAAAATTTACTTGACAGAAAAATAGACACTCTTAGCGCAGGAGAGAGACAGAGGGTTGCTATAGCAAGAGCTTTAGCAGTAGAACCTGAAGTAATTTTGCTTGATGAACCCCTTAACTCTTTGGATAGGCTAACTCACGAATCGCTAATGGTAGAACTTAGGAAGTTGAATGAGAATACTAATACTACATTTATACATGTAACTCACGATTTTATAGAAGCTATAGCTTTGGCAGATAGAATAGCTATAATAAGAAGAGGAAAAATAGAACAATGTGAAGAAGTTGAAAAAATATTAAAAAATCCAAAAAATGAATTTGTTGCAAAATTTGTCGGTGTAAAAAATCTATTAGATGGAGTTATTTATAGAAAGAACAGTAGTTATGTGCTTGATTGTGGATTAAAATTGAGAGTTAATACAGAATATGAAGGCAAAGTGAGAGTTGGTATAAGGCCTGAAAATATAATGATTATATCAAGCGAGAATTGTAGATTCGTGAAAGATAATATATTTGAGGCTGAAGTAGTTGATATAATTCCCCTTACACTTTCTACTACACAGGTTGTTTTGAATGTTGACGGAGTAGAATTAGTGGCTGAAACTGTAAAATCAAAAATTTTGAGAATGGGGTTGAAAAAAGGTAGTAAAGTAAAAATTAGTATAACTGACGTAAGCATAATAAAAGCTTCATAAAATTTAATATTTTTTATACATAATATTTATTTAGTATTCTATTCTCAATAATACCATGTTTAAGTTATTGTATCCGGGGGATGAAAAGGGGTCTTCTGTATCTCTAATAATGACTGAAAAACATATTGTTGTAGTAGATACTTCATCCAGCAAAGTTAGAGAGATTCTACTCAGAAATTTAGAAAACGCTGGAATAGATGCAAAAGATGTTGATGTTGTTATAAACACGCACTTACACCCAAGACATATGGGCAATAACGATTTATTTCCAAAAGCAGAGATTTTTGCTTCACCACATGAATTCGTAAGAAATATTGACAACTGTTTAGTTTACGATGAGGAGACAATATTTAGAAATGTCAAAGAATTGGAGGATAAAGAACTATCCATCATTAACACTCCTGGTCATACATGGGGTAGCATATCTGTTATTTACGATGAATATGTTGTTGTAGGCGATGCTATACCAACGAGAAATTTGAAAGTGGATAACTGCGTTGATGACATTTCGGCAAGAAGTAGTATAAATAGAATAATTAGATTAAAGAAAAAAATAGTTACTGGTCATGACGGTATTTTACTACCTGAGGAATTGAATATATTATTCTAAAACATTAAACATTACTTGAGTTGCTGTTTTCAATTTTCTTCTAATTTTGCCCATTTCATAGGTTTCAAGAACTAATACTCCATTAACAAACCTATCAAATCCAAAAGCCCTCTTTATGAAATCTGCGTGTTTTTTGTTTCTTATGTAAACAAGAGTTTTACCACCAATATCACACATTTCGAGAAGTATTGGTATTGGAAAATCTTTTAATTCATCATCATTCAAATAAGAGGCTATAAATTCGAGTTCTTTTCTTTCTATGATATATTCATTTCCATCCTTGGCTTTTATAGTAGGGTACTCTTCCTTAAGCATATCCAATAAATATCTACTATTTCTTGGCAGATGTTTGTTTACAGCTGATATTAAAGTTGTAATAGCTATGTCAATTTTATCAACTTCGTTTTTATTACCATTCAAACTCATAAAACATCACCTTACTAACTTTATTTTTATTTCTCCAGTTTTTAATCCGGCGTCTTTAGCACTACCTTCTCTAATACACAACTCTAAGGTTGAAAAACTTCCTATTATTGCAAATGGTTCCTTAATATCTACATCTGTAATTCTATTCACCATTGGAAAGTAAATTCCTTTTACTTCTATACCTACAACATCTTGCAACACTTCAGATTTAAGATTTGTTATTGCATTACCAAATCTGTCATTGAATACTATTCTGCATTTGACTTTATCATTTTTGACTTTAAAATTGAATAGATCAATTTTTGTTATTTCATCTTCTTCAATCTCACATCCAAATTTTTCTATTTTCCCAGCTGATGCTATAGCAGAGGCTGGAGCAAATATATCTCTACCATGAAATGTAGTAGAGAGAGTTACATTTTTGTTTGTGTGTGTTCTAATGCACTCTTTTAAAAAATCGAATACATTATCTTTTACTTCTAAAATTTTTACTATTTCTGCTTCTTTTGCCGCTGGGTATAAAATTCCGTTATCTGGTCCTACAAATATGGAGTTTTTACAAACTACGACTATTGCTTTTCTCTCACTACCAACTGTAGGATCAACTACTGCACAGTGCACCGCTTTTATATACTTCCAAGAATTGAAGAGTAAGAATGCGCCGTGATATACATTAAATGGTTCAACTTCGTGACTAATGTCTATTATTGTTGCTTCATGCTTTAAACACTTTAAACAAGATTTAATTGCACATTTGACTACTCCGGGATAATAATCTCCAAAATCAGTTATAAGGGTTATAGTATTAAAAGTCATCATTTTAATCAATACTTTTAGTTATACTTACCATTTTTCCCAGTGAGTTAATTCTTCAATTGGATATCTGCTTCTTCTTTCTGGTTTTTCGTCTGGCCAACCTATTGGTACTATAGCTATAGGTCTAACGTACTCTGGTAAATTCAATATGTAAGAAATGGCTGTTTCATAAAAAGCTCCAACCCATACTGCACCAAGACCGAGAGCGTGCGCTGCAAGTAAAATATTTTCTACAGCAGCTGTTGCATCTTGCTCAGCGTATAATTTTCCTCTATCACCGTATATTCTTACACTCCTAGGATAGTTTGCACATACGACTATTACCACAGGAGCAGAAGCAATAAACATTTGTTCTAGTGCTGCTTTAGCTATTTTTTTCTTCGTTTCTGGATTTTTTATGACTACAAAATCTCTTGCCTGTAAATTTCCAGCTGAAGGAGCGGCATTTCCAGCTTTAAGCAATTCTAAAATCAATTCATCAGGAACGGGGTCTGGTTTGTACTTCCTAATGGATACTCTTTCGTATATCAGCCTGAGACATTCCCTAAGTTCCATGTGATATGCTTGGGCTTATTCAAAGTTATATTTTTTCTTTCATTTCTGTGGTTAGTTTGAGGTAGCACTCTAATTTTTCAACTTTGATGTTTAAAAAAATTAGATAATGATAAGAAACTTATTTGTAGTTTTTTGTTATCTTGATTTAATTTTTTGTTTTTTGGGGTCTGATTTTAACACTCTTTGTAATGGTGGCTGTCGTCTTCGTTATCAGGCTTTCAATCCCTTAAAGGTCTGATTTTAACAAAATGGGAGTTATTGAAGATATTATAAAAAAGAAATACTTTCAATCCCATCAAGGTCTGATTTTAACACTACAACCGCCCGGTAAGACCACCGAAATACCTCCCCACTTTCAATCCCATCAAGGTCTGATTTTAACGTTTAATACAGGTGGAACTACAGAATCTTCAACCATACTTTCAATCCCATCAAGGTCTGATTTTAACGAAGAAATAGACAACCTGTATCAAAGGTCTGTCAAGCTTTCAATCCCATCAAGGTCTGATTTTAACAGATTAGGACGGGGTTCCCATCCCCATCCTCATCCACTTTCAATCCCATCAAGGTCTGATTTTAACTCGCCAGCCTGAAGGCAGATGCACGCAGGAAAGACTTCTTTCAATCCCATCAAGGTCTGATTTTAACCTGATAGAGTCAAAATAGTGAGTGCCTGCTTCAAGTGTATGTACTTTCAATCCCATCAAGGTCTGATTTTAACTCGTTAGTATGGAATTTTTCCCAAAACATTATCAAACAAGTCTTTCAATCCCATCAAGGTCTGATTTTAACTCGTTAG
>Ga0256840_1000338_pt1 | contig 48141 bp, 47 predicted proteins | sample 355202metaG_FD_185969 | JGI IMG/M metagenome (GOLD analysis project Ga0256840, IMG submission 185969) | Hydrothermal vent microbial communities from Mid Atlantic Ridge, Atlantic Ocean - 355-202 | ecosystem: Environmental > Aquatic > Marine > Hydrothermal vents | place: Atlantic Ocean: Mid...
GATGTGAATGTAAATGTTGAAAAAGGTGATGATTTTGATGTGTTAGAGTTAAATATTACGTTGCCAGAAGAAGACAAGTAAAAACTAGCGAGGCTCCAAGCCTCGCTTTATTTATGCTCCATTAAATTTTAGCTTTTTCGGTTATCGCGTGACTTCTTCATCGCTATCGCTTAATCCATTTATTTCATGAGGTGAGACGATCCAACCATCTGTAGTATGCAGATAATATCTGGGCTCTACATCAGTTAAGGTTCTTTATTAAATTAGCTTTAATAACTCGTTCCAAATCCTTGATCTGTTTGATGTCCCAAGTCCGGTAAATTTGTTAATTCATGAATTTGGCTGAGTGGTCCGGCTGGAAATAACCGATATAGATATTTTTTACCACCTTTATCGGTAAATTCTTGATCCATGACTTTCATTAGTTGCCGAGCATTACGGCAGTCTTCACAGTGCGCGTAAAAATCTAGAACAAAATCTATTGCTTCTAGTCGTTCTTCTGTTAATTCTAGCCCCATTGATTTTGCACGTTGCTCAATACCTTGATAGCGCTCACTGCGGTTAATACTACGTGACTGATGATTTCTGGGTTGTTTGCGAGGAAATGCCTCGGATTGTTGAACATTTAACATGATAGCCTCCTATTATTGCTATTAATTATCCGTACATAAAATATGTTGTTGGCTTAAGCTTAGGTTGTTTATTTGATAAAAACATGAAAACCATCGAAGTTATAGGGTTTTAGTTGTCCTATACTCTGATTACTTATATATAAAAGGTGAGTAGGTATGACTGTTAAATTCAAAAACTGGCTAAATGTTTCATTGCTGGCAATTAGTAGCTTTTTTCTTTCTTTTTCCTCTGTTATGGCAGAGTCACCTAAGCCCAAAGAAGGAAAAGTCCTCGGTATAGCGGATGCGGTAATCCCTAATTATTTTAAAGATAGTTTTTTGGATTTTCGAGAAGAGTCGGCCGAGGCTGTGGATGCCGGTAAACACATGCTGGTTTTTGCAGATTTGAAGGGTTGCCCCTATTGCGCTCAAATGCTTAAAGATAACTTTATAAAATCAGAGAAAGAGGGGGGTAATAAAGAGTTCATTAAGACTAATTTTGATAGTATTCATATTAATATTAAAGGCAGCAGAGATGTTGCATTTAATGAAAAAATAGAAGTGACTGAAGCAGAGCTGGCTAAAGTTTTACAAGTCTCGTTTACACCGACACTTTTGTTTATGAACGCAAATAATAAAGTGGTTGCAAGAGTTAATGGTTATAGGTCCCCGCGTGAGTTTCGACAAGTATTGAATTACGTTAAAGAAAAAGCTTACGAGAAAACGGACTTTCCTAGTTATCGCTTAGCGCATTTAAAAGATTCGGTTTACACACTACTTGACCATGAGGCATTTGCAGAAATAACAAATTTACAGAAAGCCTTTAAATCAGATAAGCCATTAATGGTGTTGTTTGAAGATAAAACCTGTGACGAATGTAATAACTTTCATAAGGAAATTTTAGATTTGCCAGAGACCAAAGACTTGTTAAAACCTCTGAATGTGGTGCGCTTAGATGCTTTGTCAAATAAAGAAATTATTGATACAAACGGTAATAAAACGACCGCAGGGGAGTGGTTAAAAAAAGCCGGTATCAGTTATCGCCCCGCAGTACTATTTTTTGCAGAAGGTGAGGAGAGAGCGCGTTTAACCGGTTTGATTAAGTCGTTTCATTTTCAACAACTATTAAGTTATATGGGGCAGAAAAAATACCATGACTATAAAGATTTTATAGAATATGGTGATGAATACTCAAAGAAAATCCTAGAATCGGGTAAGGATATTGATATTTGGAAATAAGGTTAAGATGACTAGAATAAAGCGATAAATAAACGTATTATCCTCAGCTAATAAAAGTAATGGGCTGTGACAATATTTTGTCAGATACATTTATAAAAATACGCGATTTACATTTCTCAAGAGGAGATCGCGAGATATTTTCAGGGGTTTCACTGGATATTCCTACGGGTAAAATAACCGCTATTATGGGGCCGAGTGGCACGGGAAAAACAACCTTATTACGTATGCTGGGTGGACAATTACAGCCGAGTCAAGGCACTGTCGAGGTGGAAGGTTTAGATATTGCTTCATTAAATCGCAAGGATCTTTATAAAGCCCGTCGTCGTATGGGTATGTTATTTCAATCGGGAGCATTATTGACTGATTTGAGTGTCTTTGAAAATATTGCATTTCCAATTCGCGAGCATTATAACTTTCGTGAATCTATGGTTCGTGATTTAGTCTTGCTAAAGCTTGAATTGGTTGGCTTGCGTGGTGCGCATGCGTTAATGCCGGCGGAGCTTTCTGGGGGCATGCAACGGCGTGTTTCTTTGGCGCGCGCGATCATATTAGATCCTGTGCTGATGATGTATGACGAGCCCTTTACGGGTTTAGACCCAGTTACTTTAGGGACAATCGTGACCCTAATTAAAGAGTTAAATCAATCATTAGGTATCACCAGTGTGTTGGTTTCTCATGATATTCATGAGACTTTTTCAATTGCTGATTATGTGTGTATTTTATCCGAAGGAAAAGTCATGGCAGCAGGGGCACCGCAGGAGCTAATGGAATCAAAGTCTGAGTTTGTGCAACAGTTTGTGCAAGGTAAGCCTGATGGTCCGATGCCGTTTCATTTTCCGGCAGGTTCTTTGTCTAACGATTTGCTGGGTTCTAAGCTTGAAAAAGGACAGCATCTTTCGTGACTTTTTTCACTAATTTATTACAAATGATTGGCGCCTTTGCCATTAACACCGTTGCAAGTTTCGGTCGCGCCAGTATTTTTCTCTTTCAGATTATTTTGGGCTTTAAAGATGTTATTTTACGCTCTAGCTTACTGATAAAAGAGTTGTACTCGGTTGGTGTTTTATCACTTTTAATCATCGTATTTTCGGCAACCTTTGTCGGCATGGTGTTGAGTTTATTGGGCTATGTCACCTTGGTTGACTTTGGCGCAGAATCATCTTTAGGTGTTTTAGTGGCATTGTCATTAATTCGTGAATTAGGCCCTGTTTTAAGTGCTTTATTATTTTCAGGTCGGGCAGGTTCTGCGCTAACGGCCGAGATTGGTTTAATGAAAGCCACCGAGCAACTTGCTAGTATGGAAATGATGGCAGTTGACCCGATAAGGCGGATTATTTCACCGCGTTTTTTTGCCGGATTAATATCCTTACCGCTACTAACTCTGCTATTTATGGGAATAGGAATTTACTCCGGTTATATGGTTGGTAGTGTTTGGCTAGGTGTTGATGAAGGTTCGTTCTGGTCGCAAATGCAGTCTAAAGTGGATTTTCGAGGTGATGTGGTCAACGGCTTGATTAAGAGCGTCGTTTTTGGTTTTGTGGTGACTTGGATTGCTTTGTATCAAGGCTATAATGCCTATCCTACCTCTGAGGGGGTTAGTCGTGCGACAACAAATTCAGTGGTGTATTCCGCACTAGCTGTGCTTGGTTTAGATTTTCTATTAACTGCTTTGATGTTTATGTAAAAAGTGTTTAACCTGAACCCGTGATGAATCAATGGCTTGTGTACTGTGCCGTAGTGAAGTCACGGATTTAGGTTCAAGTAAGAGAAAAAATTATGGGTTCTTCAAGAAAAACAGAAATTACCGTCGGTGCATTTGTGCTAATGGCTTTATTGGCATTTGTTTATTTGGCATTAAATGTGAGTAATTTAACGGGCTTTTCATCTGATAAAGGTTACCAAGTCAGTGCAAGCTTTGACAATATCGGTGGCTTGAGTAAACGCGCAAAAGTAACCCTTTCTGGCGTAGCGGTGGGGCGTGTTATTGATATTAGTTACGATAAAGAGACTTTTCGTGCCAAGGTTACGATGCGTATTAACTCGGATGTGAATTATTTGCCTACAGATACGCAGGCCAGTATTTATACCTCTGGCTTGTTGGGTGAGCAGTATATTTCACTCGAACCGGGTGCCGAAGATGATGTTTTAAAAGATTCAAGTCAACTTGATATAACCCAGTCAGCACTGGTGCTTGAAGAACTTATTGGTAAATTCATGTCGAGTTTTATGTCGAAAAAAGAATAAAAAATATTGAAACTAAGAAATCATAACCAGGCACATTGGGAACTTACAGCAATACTAATGCACTAAGATGCATCTACTATTATCTGCAAAACAGGATTAACATGAAAACAATTAAACTAATATTACCTTTTTTATTGAGCTTAGCGCTATTTTCACAAGCTTTTGCAAAAGGCGAGGAAGTACAAGCGGCGGAAGACAGCGTTATCAAAATTACTAACAGTGTTTCGCAAGAGCTTGAAACTAATAAAGCTAAAATAAAATCTGACCCAGCGGCCTTAGAGGCGTTAGTGAGACGTAGAATGTTACCTTTTATTGATTTTGATGCTATGTCGAAATTGACCTTGGGTAAGTTTTGGAAACGTGCTACCCCAGATCAGCGTAACCGTTTTAAAAATGCTTACCGTGAAATGTTGGTTAAAAGCTACACTAAAACTATGTTGCGTTATATTGGCGCGGTTATTAAGCCCGGTAACTCTGCACCTAAAGGTAGACCTGGTTATGTAACGGTACGTACCAAAGTGTACCCAAAGGGTGGTTCGTCGCTGACTGCAAACTACGATATGCGTAAAAAGGGGGGGGCTTGGAAGGCCTATAATGTTGAAATAGCAGGCATTAATTTGATTGCAAACTTCCGTACAAATTTTACCCGTGAGATTAACCAGAAAGGCTTAGAAGCACTTATTAGCCGTCTTGCGCACACTAAGCGATCGAATAGAACAAAGACGTTTCAGCCAAAGTGAACCGCACCACTCCAAGCCTAACCCTCTCTGATAAAGTACAAGGAGTGTACCTATTAAGTGGTGATTTAGTTTACTCCACCGTGCCTGACTTTGTAAAGGAAGGAGATAGCTTGCTCGATCTATCATTAAACCAAATTGTTATTGATTGCTCAGCGGTAAAGCGCCTTGATAGCGCGGGCTTGTCGCTTTTTTTAGAATGGAAGCGACAGTGTCAAGCTGCCAATAAGCAAGTTTCTTTTACGGCGTTGCCAGATCAGGCTACGTCGATGTTAGAAACTTTCATGCTGAAAGATTTATTGAGTCAGTAAGTATAAATTACTTACTCAATTTCAAAATCAATAATAATCGGCAAATGGTCGCTGGCAATTTTAGAGACCTTTAGGCGGCAACGTTTAGCTGCTTCAAACTGTAACGCATCTCCGCGGTAATAAAGCCGATCCAAACCGCCTTGTGGGGAAAATGAGGGGAATGTCTTTATCGCCTTACAATTCCCCGAATCGTTTTTCTTATCTGTTGCGCATTTAAAGCCTAAACCTTCCACATAAAAAGCACGTAATAGCGAGCGCCAATCATTAAAATCACCGGCTATAATGCAAGGCGTATCAGGGCTTAGCTCTCTAAACTCTTTAGCGCGTGATAATAAACCCGCTTGTTTTTGGCGCTCATTAGCCATCAGACCAAGGTGTAAATTAAACACATCCAAAAATCTAGCTGATGTTGTATATTTGCTTAAATCGAGCGTGGTGTGTTGACAGCCACGGCGTTTGTGTTTGCCAATAGTGAGGTCAATATTACGTTCTTGGATGATCGGGAAACGGCTCAAGGTGGCATTACCGTACTTACCCTTGCGCAAAGTCACATTATGGCCCATGGCGTAATGAGGGTAGTCGAGTGCTTCGGCAAGTTCTTGTGCAAGTTTAAGTTCGCGTGAACGAGGCGCGCCCTCATCAACTTCTTGTAATAATACAATATCCGCATTGTATGTTTGTAAAATTTCAATAATACGCTCTGGAGCAAACTTACGGTCAAAACCGATAGCGCGGTGCATATTGTAACTGAGAATACGAAGGTTCATCGCTGTGGCACTTTATGCAAATAGGGCATACTGTTTGGTGCAAATAAGCTAGCGCGTGGTTTAGGTAATATCAACTTTCCGTTAGTTTTTGTGTTTTTACAGCCTTCTTCCAAGTTGCCGCAGTTATTGGTACTTTTATAGCTACGTTGATCAAAATTATAAAAATCAGCCGTGTCGCTGCGTAGCCCATCGCCACTGGAAGATATTAATTCTTGTGACACTAATATGAAATCCTGATGTTTTTTTTCGTAGCGATAATGCTTTATATCAGCATCGCTACCCCAGTTATGCTCTGATTTAAAGGTTGATAAAATGAGCATTTTGTTTTTCCATTCAATGCGCTCAACAATGTTTTGAAAGTCAGGTTTGGTATTAACGTGAATGGGAAATTTAGGCAGTTTTCGAATATAGTTATTTTTGTTGCTCATGCAAACGACTAGCCTAGCTTTGACAGGTTTTTTCTTCGTCAATGATTCAATAAAAATGTAGTCATTGCATTGGTCGGTATTGAAGTCCTGCGCGATAATGCCTTTAGGGGTGCTTACAGGGCGATAGGATTCAGTTTTTGCATTTAAGGAGCTTATTGTATTTAAGTGGCTTACTGGCTGGTAAAGTTTGCTCTGGTCAATGCAGGCATTAGGTAACGGCTTAAATTTGTAGCTACTTTTATTCACTTCAGAGTGAGAGCAGCTAGAGATAAACATCACCATAATAAATAACGAAATATGGTTGGTTAGGGCTTTCTTAAGAGGGTTCATTTTTTAGTTTGCTTGTTTGAAACTAGGCGTAATACTAGCATCAAATGAAAAATTAATAGAGTTTATAGTGTATACTACATAGAATAACCGCAATGCCCTAATCCCCAGGTAGAAATGGGAATGAAGTGCAAGATTTTGATTTATTTCATAAGATGTTTGAAAAATCCCCGTTTCCCTCCCCCGTCGGTTTATGGGTATTTTGGGGTATTCTATAGAATCAAAGGCTTGTGCTATCATCGTGCTTTCTATCTAGGGACTATGGGACTGAATATAAATTTCGAGGCCTCACGTGGTAAAGGATAAGCCTGAAAATACAAAAATTAACAATAACCCCGAGTTGGTAGAGCACCAGCTGTCCGTAATTCTTGAAAGTTCTTACTTTAAGTCCGCCCAAAAAATGCAGGACTTTCTTAAATATATTGTTCGTAAAACACTGGCAGGTCATGGCGACCAGTTAAAACAATATACCATCGCGGTCGAAGCGCTTGCCTTTCCTGTTGATTTTGATTCAGATACAAACCCCGTGGTAAGAATAACTGCAGGTCGTGTGAGAGAACGTTTAGAGAAATATTATGCGGTAGATGGTGTAAATGATGCACTGCTTATTCGCATTCCCAAGGGTTCGTATGTGCCTCATTTTATTGAAAAACCACGTGCTGACTTAGAGGCCAAAAGTCCAGAGCTTAGGAGGGGAGTATCAATGCCCCCTAAATTGGCGGTTTTGTGTTACTCAGATGAAACACAGGATAAAGAAAGTAATCGTTTATTATTTCAAATCACCGATACCATGGCAAAAGAGCTAAGTTATTTTTTGTTTTCGCGTTTGGTGGTCTCTATTCCACATGCCGATAAGCGTGAGTCACGTTTTGCCTCCATTGAAATTAAAGAGCGCTTTCAAGCTGATTATATGTTGATTTTTTATATTCAGCAGCTGCCTGATAATAAACACACCTTGGTGGTGCGTTTAATGGATGTTGAAGATGAGCAAGTACTTTGGTCTGATAGCTATGAAATCATTGAGCAGCACTTTAGTGATCAGCACGACATCATCGGCAATATTACTGCCATTGTAACGGACATCCAGCAAGGTGTATTACACCACCATTGGGGAAGAAAGTTATTAGAAAATGAAGCGATTATTCCGCGTAGTAACCAATCTCAAGCCTATTATCGTTATTACTTGGATGACTTAAGCCGCGATGCCTTTGTTAAAAGTTCTGAAACTTGTAAACAGTTTTTAGATAGTAATCCCAACGATGTGATTAGCTTATTGCTCTATGCTGATTACTGTCGACGCGATTATGTGTATGGCTATAAAGTGATTGATGAAGCTTTAGCTGTCGGTCTTAAGGTTGCAGAAAAAGCTGCAAAGCTAAATCCTTCTAGTCATGAAACTAACTACGCTTTAGGACAGATTTTGTTTTGTTTGAATGAATATGAACAATGCTATCAAACATTGAAACATACCCGAGAACTCTACCAATATAATGCCTCAATTGACTATGGGGTTGGTTTCCATTTTTGTTTAATGGATAAATGGGATGAAGGTTTGAAAATTGTTAATAAGGTAATGGCTACCTCTAAAAACTTTCCCAGTTGGTGTAATTTTTCACCGTTTCTTTATCATTACCTTAATGATGACTATGAAACTGCCTTGTCATTCGCGCTTAAAATTAAAACCCCTCAAATCTACCATAAGCCCTTATCTCGATGTGTCGCGTATCTCTACTTAGGTGAATCAAAAAAAGCTAAAATTGAGTTACAAGATTTATTGCTGCGTTATCCCAATTTTATGGACGAAGGCGAAGCGCTATTAAAGCGTCATTTGGGCGCTAGCGATGTTGCGAAAAAACTATGGGCTGGGGTAGTAAAGGCTAGTTATAGTTAACTCTATTTTTGTACACCTCAACACGTTACAGTTTATGAGGTGCTAAATGCCTTTCATCATTGCTTATTTTCTGATCATCTCATATATCAGTCCATTGGTATTGGCTTGGCCGTTATTTTTAAAATTTTATGCGAAAGTAGTTAATCTACAGCACAGGATTATAAAAATAATGAAAAATTTAAGACCATTTTCAGACTATTTAATGAGTAAGCTTATCGACTGGCTGATTATTCTCTTTATCGCGGCGCTAATACTCTGGGCAGCCTTTACACTACCCGTTTTTTCCTCGAAGACGTTAAATACTGACCTATCAAAAGATACTGAAGCAAGATTAAAGTCAACGGTTTCAACTTTGGTAAATACCTATAATCCGCGTACTTACCGTTATGAAACATTGGACTTTACTACCGACTTCTTGCGTAGTGAGTTAGCGCAGCTCGGTACGGTTGAAGTTCAGGCTTTTGGTGATATTGAGAATGGTGAGAAGATTTATAAAAATTTAATACTTCGTTTGGGCCCGCATACAAAAGAGATTTTTGTCATTGGTGCGCACTACGATACAGATGATGAATCGTTAGACGCAGAAGGCAATGCGAGCGGTATCGCAACCCTCTTAGAATTAGCACGTGAGCTTTCAAAGCATCAAGATAAGCTCGCTATAGGCATTCAGTTAGTGGTTTATCCTATTTCAAAAATTGATACCCAAAACCTATTTACCTCGGTAAAAACAATGGGTAGTGAGGCTCATGCAAAATATTTAAAGCGCTCAGGTACAAAAGTGAGAATGATGTTATCACTCGATAGTGTTGGTCATTTTAATAGCAAAAGCGGTAGTCAACAATATCCATATAGTTATCTTCATGCTTTTTACCCCAGTAAAGGAGATTATATTAGCGTGGTGGGTGGCCTAGGTGAGTTTCAAACTTTAATTGATCTTAAAAAGAGTTTTGTTCGCTCATCACCGTTGCCGATTGTATCGTTTAATACGCTTAATCATTTTGGGCCGACAGGTGCGAAAGATCACTTGCATTATCAAGAGCAAGGTTATCCTTCATTATTAATTACTGATACAGCAAAGTTTAGAAAGCAGGGTGAAAAGAAGTCAGTTGTTGAGGCACTGGACTACGAAAAAATGGGTTTATTAGTTAAGGGTTTGTACCACGTGGTGATGGATAATTATTCTGAATTTGTAGATCCTATTCATATGGCAGAACGATAACGTACTATAATTAAAAGTGGTAACCCACCCCTAAAAACAGGTTGTTATTTGAATAACTGGTCTCCATCACGCGGGGTATTTTTCTACCGCCGATGGGAGTACTTATTTTTGCGCCATCATAATCCCATTGGTTAAGGGTGTAGCCTGCATTAGCGGTAAAACCTTTTAATTGTTTGGGTTGATAATGTAGCTGGCTAGTGAGGGTAAAATATGTTCCTGAAAGCTCAATGCCACTACCAATAATATTATTGTCCATTTGACCCGTTTGTAGGTTAAATGAGGTATTTAGGGTAACGCTTAAATCAGGTTTAATTTGATATTGTGCAAAGGCTACTGTTCCAAGTTTATAGGTTTTAATCTCTGTATCGAAGCGGTCTGCTAGTTCAATCAGCAGATTAACCGTGTTTTTCATATTATGCACTTCCATAAAAGGTAGGCTCAAACCTGTATTGATACCAATACCTAGGTGTTTTTTACTATCTTTAAGTAGTTCATAACCCAAGCCTAAATCAAAATTAATGCCATGCATACGATAATCAGCCGGCACAGGGAGCTGCGTGTAATCAGCGACGCGATCACTAATGCTATCACCCACAAATGGGATAGGGGAGGTTAATGGCTTACTTGCAAAGTCAGTTACTTTGTTCAAAGTATCGGAATCGAAATACTCTAGGTTAAAAGAGTAATATAGCTTTCCTTTGCCGATACGCTGGTGACTCTCGGACAGTGAAAGCGTATTGATGGGCAGTGTTATCTGGTGCGAGAATAAAGGTTTGACAGTTTGGGTTATAGTGAATTCACCGGTGCCTAAATTTAGTTCTAGTGCGTTCAGTGTCTTTAAAGGTAAGACGCTAGTTAGACCTAAAAGTAGTAGTTTATGTAACGTCGGTAGCTTCATTTAAACGTTTATTCCTTAGAGAAACAGTAACTATACCTAGAATTTTGAGCTTTTAAAGAAAACTTTGTTTAGAAGCCTGTGTACGAATCGCGACGCGCGCAAAGATTTCAATTTATTAGTGATTTGGTGAATAGGACAGATTAGCGAATAGAGTGTAGCGGTCCACCTCTAAAAGGAGCAAATCCAGTTCCAAAAATCACCCCAGCATCCAGTAAATCAGCATCTTCAACCAAATCTTCATCGAGACATTTTTGCGCTTCGATGGTGAACTTACTGATTAAGCGCTCTTCAAGCTGTTGTCTATCCCCCGACCAGGGTTGTTGCTTGGCAATATCTTTTTTACCTTTGCTCCAGCGATAAAAACCTTGCCCCGTTTTTTTACCTAAGTTGCCACTTTCTACGGATCGATCTAATGAGCTAGGGATGTTGACACCAACGGTGTCAGCAACGATTTTTCCTACATGCAGACAAATATCTAATCCCACCGTATCAGCAAGTTCTAAAGGCCCCATTGGCATGCCATAATGGGTGGCAGTTTGATCAATTACCGTGACAGGGATACCTTCTTGATGAGCGATTACGCCTTCCAAAATATAGGGCATTAAAATACGATTGATCAAAAAACCGGGTGAGCTTTTAACCGCTAAAGGCAGTTTATTGATATGTGCGCTAAAGCTTTTTGCTAGGCGAATAATATTGGGGTCGGTTTGATTGGGGGTATGGATGACCTCAACCAAAGGCATTTTAATCACAGGGTTAAAAAAGTGTAAACCGACGAGTCGTTCGGGTTGTTGCATCGCTTGTGCAATATCACTTAGAACAATACTTGATGTATTGGTGGCAAGAATAGCCCCCAGTCTGGCACGTTGTTCAAGGTTTTTAAAGAGGCTGCGCTTGGCGCTTAAATCTTCAAAAATAGCTTCAATGATCACATCCGCCTTGGTTGCTCCATCGCCGTTTAAATCAGGGTTTAAATTATCTTGCGCATTTCTAATCCGCAGTTTATCTTTTTTATAACGTCGCTTAAATACCTTATTTGCGCGCCCCACCACCTTTGCTAGGGCTTCTGTTTGAGTATCTTGCAAGGTAACACGCAAACCTTGCATGGCACACCATATTGCAATATCGCCACCCATTACACCGGCACCGATAATATGTACATGCTTGGGTGAAAATAAGGATTTATCCCCCGAGGCTTTTAAACGGTTCTGTAAAAAAAACACGCGTACTAGGTTTTGTGCAGTTTCGGTGGCTACAAGAGTCGCGACTGATTCAGCTTCGCCTTGAAACATGGCATCGGTATTGCTGCCATGAAACTCCCAAAGGTTAATTAAGGCGTAGGGCGCAGGATAATGTTCTTGCTTGGCTTTGTGAGCAACCTGCTTACGCATTTTGCTGGCAACTAGCTTTCGCAATATAGGCGTTTCTAATAAACGCTGAAACCGTGTTGGTTTTTGTTTGGCTGGCTGATCAAGCACGGTTCGCAGAGCAGTAACTTCTAACTGCCTGTGCGGGACACAGGTATTAATCAGACCCATTCTCTTGGCTTGTCGGGGGAGAATATTACGGCCTGTCAGTATGAGTGGCACGGCATTTAAAACCCCAATTTTACGTATTGAGCGCACCGTTCCACCAAACCCAGGATGAATACCTAGTTTGATTTCGGGGAATGAAAATTTAGTGGGAGGTTCGTCATCAGCCACTATATAGTCACATGCGAGCGCAAGCTCCAGCCCACCGCCCATACAAAAGCCTTTAACCATCGCCACCGTGGGAATAGGCAAGGATTCTATCTTTTGACAAAGGTCTTGGCCTAATTTAATAAAGCTCAGTGCAAGCTTATGGTCAGCCTCACTATCAGTTATTCCTTGAAAACCTTTTACATCAGCACCCGCTATAAAGCCACTGGGTTTATTGGAATAGATTATTAAACCCTTGGTATTGCTGTTAATAATTTCGCTGCATGCGCTTGAAAGTTCGTTAATAATATCGGGGTTTAGCACATTGGTTGAAGCACCGTTTAAGTCAAGCGCTAGCCAAGTGACATCATGATCATCTGTGTTGATTTTTAGGTGCGTGTAGTTGCCGTAAATACCGTTGTCGTTTGTTAAAGCATTCATACCGCCTCCACCAACATTGAGCCACCTTGACCACCGCCAATGCATAAGCTGGCAATGCCTTGTTTAGCGTGCTTGCGTTGTAATACATGGGCGAGATGCAGGACGATTCTAGCGCCACTAGCACCAACAGGATGCCCGAGAGCAATCGCGCCACCATCAATATTCAATTTATCGTCAGGGATTTTACCAATAGCTGCTGGCTGAGCTAAATTATTCTTACAATAGTCTGTATTGTTTAATGCCATCACGCAGCTCTGAACCTGTGCAGCAAAGGCTTCGTTGATCTCCCAATAATCAATTTCAGCTAACGGTATTTGATGTTCAATCAGCGTTTGAGTAATCGCATGCGCAGGGCCTAAACCCATTTGAGCTGGGTTTAGGCCAGCCCATTGCGCGGGATTAAGTTTGGCAATCGGGCTGAGTTTATACAGTTCGACAGCTTCGTCACTGGCAAGGATAACGCTACAAGCGCCATCAGTAATTTGCGAGCTATTACCCGGGGTGACTTTACCGTAAGGTTTATCAAAAAAAGGTTTTAGTTTAGCAAGTTTTTCAATCGAGCTATCAGGGCGAACGCCATCATCTGTTTCGTAGACTTTACCTTGGTGACTAAATAGAGCGCTGATTTCTTGTTGTAATGTACCGTTATCAATTGCAGCTTGTAAACGCAGGTGGCTTTGCATCGCATAATTATCCATTTGAGCGCGCGAAATGTCGAAGTGATACGCTAGTTCCTCAGCCGTTTGCCCCATATTAAGCCCTACCACAGGGTCAGTTAATCCGCGAAGCAGGGCGATGATGGGAGAAAAATAACGCCCTTTCAAGGTACTCAACGCTTTAATTTTTCCCCCTATAGACTTTGCTTGGTTGAAGTTCGCCAACCAGTGCACCATATCTTCGGATAATAACAGCGGTGTTTTGCTCATCGCATCCACTCCGCCTGCAAGTATCAAATTACTGTAGCCGTGGGCGATATTGCGTACCGCACTATCAATCGCTTGAAGCCCTGAAGCGCAATTACGTTGTACGGTATGTGCGGTGAGTTGATCGCCACCACCTATCCGTAAGGCGATAATGCGTGCGATATTGGTTTCATCGGCTGAAGGCATAACGCAGCCATAAATGACTTCATCCAAATCAGTGGCGTTAAAAGGGAGGCGGTTGATTAGCGGCTTGGTTGCGCCCAAAGCAAGATCAGTGGCACTGAATAAACCTGGTTTACCAGGGGCTTTTAAAAATGGTGTTCGAGCGCCGTCTACAAGGTAGACCGGTCGGGTGCTTTTCATGTTTAAACCTCACCCATGTTTAAATTCTTTGTTACTAAAATCATCAACGCGAATCGCGTTACGCATCGCGAGCCATAGTTTATGTAACTGCTCGCCTTCTTGCTGGCTGATTAGTTCACCTTTAACCGCCTCATCAATTCGTTCAGTATGCATTCTGGCTTTTAACTGGCCTGACTTAACAATACTTTTAAACTTTTTTTCTATCGCTTCAGATTCAATCGCGACATTAAAGGCATCTTCAATACGTCCCATGGCATCGTTAGGATCATCGGTAATATAGCAACCCTCAGTTAAACGATCTCGGGTTGATGAGGGGTTTAAAGCCAGTTTAGCAACTTCATGAATTAATGTATCCGAGGGTGGCGAGTAAGGTTTACCAAAGGGGAACATCAGTGCGCGTAGTATTTTTGCCACAGGCTTTATAGGCAAATTATAAAATACCGCTAACATTGCCTGTTGCGCATCGTGCATGGTCTGTTGGCAGGCGAAATGCAATAAGGGCAAATCAGCCTCAGGCTCACCTTGGTTCTCAAAATGTTTGAGTGTGGCAGAGCACAAATACATATTAGAAAGAATATCGGCAAAGCGTCCTGAAAGACGTTCTTTACGTTTTAGGTTGCCCCCTAACGTGAGTAGAGCATAGTCAGATAGCAAAGCAAAACTGGCGCTTAAACGAGTCAGGCTACGGTAATATTGTCGTGTTAAGGGCGTGCCAGACGTTTCAAATTTGGCATTGGTCAAGCCAAACCAAAGGCTGCGTGATAAATTACTGATAACAAAACCACCGTGCGCAAATAATGCTTTATCTAATGCCTCAACATCATTCTCTTGGGTAGCTTTCATTTCATCCAGTAAATAAGGGTGACAACGAATCGCACCTTGGCCAAACACAATTAACGAGCGCGTTAATATATTTGCACCTTCTACGGTAATCGCCACCGGAATCGCTTGATAACCCCGGCCGATAAAGTTGGATGGGCCTAAACAAATGCCCGAACCACCTTGGATATCCATCGCGTCATTGGTGATTTTTCGCATACGTTCAGTCAAAGAATATTTAAGTAAAGCCGTCACTACCGCAGGGCGCTGACCTTGGTCAAGTGCTGTTACTGTGAGTTGTCGCGCCGCATCCATTAAATACGTGTTACCGAGCATATGCGCGAGTGGTTCTTCAATACCTTCAAACTGCCCAATCGGTACACCAAATTGTTTGCGTACCCGTGCATAAGCGCCTGTGTAGCGAGTGGCAATTTTTGCTGCACCTGTAGAAAGTGCAGGTAGTGAAATCCCACGACCTTCACCTAAGCATTCAACTAACATCCGCCAGCCTTTACCAACATTATCCACTCCGCCGATTAACCAATCCATAGGGATAAAAACATCGGTTCCCCAGTTTGGGCCATTTTGAAAAGGGTTGTTAAGCGGAAAATGGCGTCGTCCAATATCAATACCATCGGTATCAGTGGGGATTAAGGCGACGGTGATGCCAATAAGGTCGCCTTCCTTTTGTAAATTGTCAAATGCTTCTTTACTGGTAAAAGCCTCTTCTGTTAAAAGCTCATCAGGGTCATACAACTGAAATGCTAAACCGAGTAGGGAAGCGATAGGGCCAAGAGTAATGTAGCGCTTTTCCCAGTTGAGGCGAATACCCAGTACATCTTTCTCTCCTTTAAAGTCTTGTCGACAAACAATCCCCACGTCAGGGATTGAACCTGCATCACTCCCTGCTTCTGGACCAGTGAGCGCAAAACAGGGAATATCCTTACCTACAGCAAGGCGCGGTAGATAGTAGTCTTTTTGCTCTTTGGTGCCATATTTCATCAGTAGCTCACCAGGCCCCAGTGAATTCGGTACCATAATGGTAACGGCAGCGGTGATACTGCGACCAGATATTTTCATCACGACTTCGGAGTGCGCGCGTGCAGAGAAGCCATGACCACCGTACTCTGTAGGGATAATCATGCCAAAAAAGCGCTGCTCTTTAATATAGTCCCAAACCGTTTCGGGTAAGTCTTGCAATTCATGGGTAATTTGCCAGTCATCCAACATGCCGCAGAGTTGTTCAACCGGGCCGTCAATAAAGGCTTGTTCTTTGGTTGATAATGTACTCATGGATAAATCACGCAGGCGTATCCAATCTGGCTTGCCTGAAAATAATTCCGCATCCCACCAGACGTTTCCACCGTCTAAAGCTTCTTGTTCAGTCCGTGATATTTTTGGTAGATTTGCTTTTAACAACTGCATTGCAGGCTTACTGATCAGCTTTTGCCGTAGGTTGGGTAGGTTGACTAGAGTGATACCGAGTAATACAGGAATCCATAATAACCAAAACAAGCCAGAGTGTGAGAAGAAGGCGCTAATGAGTAACCATGCACCGATTAACCAGGTGGCTTTGGGTAAGGGGTAGCGCAAATAACCTATTACGCCGATAACGATAAGTAGTAGCAGTAGCCAGATCATTTTTTGCCTCAAGTGTATTAATGATTTTTTAATATTTTTTTCTTAAGCTTTTTGATTTTCTTTCGTAGTTGCTTATTCATTTCGTTTAAATCTAAGTCTATATCTTTAATATTAGTAGAGTTTTGATATTTTGTAGCTTCCTTGTTTTCTATTGACTCACCTGGATTTTCATCCACCCAAGGCAAATCACCATAAAACTCTTTTTTCTGTTTGTGCTGTGAGATACGCCAAGCAGGGAATTTGAGAATATTAAAATAGGGTGAGTAGTCAAAATCAGCGGGCACAAATAAACGAAAGTTTCGTTTATGGAATTTAATATGGTCGTTTGTATCAGTCTTAATAGTTGGTAAAATAGGGTAGTTAACACTTTGAAAGCATCGCGCAATCATACTGGAGCAAACGATATTGGTAGGTCGCCCAGCATTGTGTTGAAATAAAGAGGAGCGCCAGCGTCGCGGTAAAATAGCGTAAGGAAACATAAAGCGTGCTAAATCTAGAAGTTGGCGCACATCGTAGTTCATGCCTAAATGTTCGGTGGCAAAATTAATGACCTTGTCTTGATCAGACCGATTCAAATTGGCGGGACGACAAACTCTTAGGTTGTCTTTTTTATAGTCTGTAATAGGATTAATAATTGTACCAAAACCAAGTAACGATTCGATCACCAGTGGTAAATCTGGGTCTCCTTGATAATGCTTGTTAACCAATGCCTGCGCACTGGGGTTTTTTAAATTACGTTGTGAGCCGATATAAAGAGCTGCATGTGTCCACTGTGACAAGGTGATTATTTTAATGACTTCACTGACGCGTGATCGCCCTTCAAACAAAACAACATCAGCAGGGCGTAAACTTGATAGCATTTGTTCAAAGTTATTGATTGATTGTAGGTTTAGATTTGACTTTGGAATTTCATTCAGCCAATTGGTAATTAAGTTCCAAAGCCAACTACTTGCATTGTTAAACACATTTCCTCCTGAGTTAAGGAGTTTCTGAGCAACCAAGCTGAATTCTGAGAGTTTACAAGGCATCAAAAAGTTCTAGGCGTATTTTTCGAGTATGGATACGCAATGGCATGATGCAACAAGCTCTTCGATTAAAAATAGCAACAACGGTATTGAAAGCTTGTAGGCTAGAACTTAGTTTGGTTGTTCAGAGGCTCCTTAATATTAATCTTAGTATAGAAACGAGTTATAAGTTTGTTTGGATTATTATTAATCAATTATTTTTGAAATTTATATTGTAAATCTTTTGACATTAGTAAATTAGAATATTATTATATTAAAATATTCAGCTAGTAGCTGAATGAACCTCCATCCTCCTTTGGTGGTATTTTGAAAGCGACTCATTGAGTCGCTTTTTTTTTTGCATAAATTATAGGTTATTCAAAATAATTTACATTTAAATGAAACTACTGCTTGAATCACAGCCTAGATTCTCATAAAATGCCCCGTCCTTTGAAGAGGCTTATTAGTCTGTTCAAAATATTCTCTTACATAAAAGACAGTGCATGGTAATTAATTGCGATTGTTACTTATTTAAGGATGTTACAAATTTGTTACTTGTAGTTACATAATTGCTAACTACAATCTGGAGAGTTAAAATGGGTACTACTGTTAGTGCAAAACCTGCTGAAGTAAAACGTGATTGGTTTGTAGTGGATGCTGAAGGGCAAACGCTAGGGCGTTTAGCCAGTGAAGTTGCAACGCGTTTACGCGGTAAGCATAAACCAACTTACACACCACACGTAGATACGGGTGATTACATTGTTATTATCAACGCAGAAAAAATTCGTGTGTCGGGTAATAAAGCAAAAGATAAAATGTACTACAGGCATACAGGCTATATCGGTAACTTGAAATCAACTAACTTTGAAAAGATGATTAAAGATCAACCGGAACGTGTATTTGAGCTTGCTGTAAAAGGCATGTTACCAAAAGGACCATTAGGTCGTGAAATGTACCGCAAATTAAAAGTATACGCAGGGGGCGAGCATAACCATCATGCACAACAGCCAATTGCACTAGAACTGAAGGGATATTAAAACATGGCTACAGCAACGTATTACGGAACAGGCCGACGCAAAACATCGACAGCGCGAGTATTTATGAGTAAAGGTAGCGGTAAAATCGTTATCAACAAATTACCGCTTGAAGAATATTTCGGTCGTGAAACCGCTCACATGATTCTAAAGCAGCCACTATCAAGCACAGAAACCAATGATCAGTTTGATTTTATGATCACGGTCAAAGGTGGTGGAGACAGTGGTCAAGCTGGCGCGATTCGCCTTGGTATTTCAAGAGCCTTATTAAAGTATGACGAGAGCCTTCGTGGCACGCTAAAGAAAGCAGGCTTCTTAACACGTGATGCGCGTAAAGTTGAAAGGAAGAAAGTTGGTTTGCACAAAGCACGTAGAGCGACTCAGTTCTCGAAACGTTAAAGCATATTTTCATTACACAAAAAAGCCACTGCTAGTCAGTGGCTTTTTTGTGTCCGTAAAGCCAAGACCCGTTTAATCATGTCTCGTTAGTACGGTTTTTTAGCCACGGAAGTACGTGGAAGTGCATGGAAGAAGAGCAAAGGGGGGAGCTCAAAAATGTCGTAACATGCAGTAAACTATTAAGAGTTTTTTTTCGTGACTTTCCGTGGCTAATGATATTTTTGTTAGGCTCTTGAAACTTTTTATATGAGAAAGTTTTCTGTGAATTTAATGGTGAATGGTCATATCGTTGCAAGATTAAAATGATAATTGTGGTAAAAATAGAACAGTGCTATTGGTTCTTTTAAGCTTGCTACAGCGTCATTATAAGGAAATTCTTTGTGCCTAATCTAAATTTCTTTAAACTAATTTTTAATTTATTGTTGCATTTTTACAACAAGCCCTTATACTTTTAATCACTTCTGCATAGAGTGTTGCAGGACAGCTAAACAGATGTTTGTTTTTGGAGAAGGCATCAGGTTTGGAATTTTTTATTATTATAGGCAAAGCCTATTTAAAGGAGTCAAAAATGAAAAAATTACTCGCAATCGCAGTAGCCGCTGCAATTACAGTACCTATGGCAGCTTCTGCTGATACTAAAGTGTATGGTAAAGTGCATGCTCAGCTTAATAAAGTAACGGGTGGTAAATGGGATGTTAAAAGTAGCTCTTCAAGAATCGGACTTAAAGGTTCAAATGCACTTGATAATGGTTTAACTGCTACACACAAGTTAGAAATGGATGTTGATGGTCTTGTAAATGATCAAGACGGAAAAAAGAAAGCACCTATTCAAGCTCGTGATTCATGGGTTGGTTTAAAGGGTGCTTTTGGTGAAGTACGTGTTGGTCGCCATACAGTACCTTCAGATATTATGGATGATGCTGCTGATTTTATGACTAATGGTGGTGCTTTCAACGAAGAAACTGGTCGTGTGCCAAATGCCTTAGCTTATATTGGAAAATTTGGTAATGTTGGTTTTGCTGCTGCTCGTGTACAGCCTGGTAATGACGCTGGTGTAGCTCATGACTTAATGGCTAATTATAAAGCAGGCCCAATTTACGCAGGTGCTGGTGTAACAGCTCTTAAAGATGGTAAAGCTGGTGCAAAAGTTGCTTTAGCATACAAAGGTGCTAATTACGGCGTTGGTTTAGTAGCTGGTAAGACCACACTTGATAAAGCTGCAAAAGATGCAAATAAAAATGCTGACACTTTCACTACTGTTTCTGGAAAGTACGGTTTTGGTAAGGCATATGCTGCTGCTGAATTTGGCTCTTTAAAGATCGATGCAGATGACTCTAGTGATACATCTTTTCTTGTTGAGCTTGGTTATGGTTTAGGTAAGAGTACTAAAACTTACGTTGATTTTAAGTCTGTAAAAGATGATTCTGCAGATAAAACTACAAAGTCTACTAATATTGGTTTAGTACATAGCTTCTAAAAAACTAGTTATCTAGACAAAAAAGCCTCCTTAGTGAGGCTTTTTTTTCGTCTAGAAAATGGGTGACCCATTTAAAATTGCTTAATTAACCAGCTTGATAATCCTTTTACTATCCGTACAATATCGTCACCCCCAATAAGTCAGTCATAAGCTGAGTGTTCATCATGTACCTAAAAGCCAATTTCACTTTTATATTTGCTACTTTTTTAGTTTCTATCGCAGCTTACTTTTTTTATCAAAAAGAAGCTGGTAGCTCTGTCTCTATTACTAATACTTTGACTTTGCAAAAAATGATTTATTCTCAGCAACTAGAAAATAAAGTACAGGCTTTAAAGTTGAGTTTTAATAAGGCGTTGATATCTAGCCACGAGAAAACCACAAGTACGATTCACCAGCACGCAATTAATATTAGTAATTTCCCTGTTAAAACGGGATATATTTCATCGCGTTTTGGCTTGCGTAAAGATCCTATTCACGGTCATAGCCGTTTACATAAAGGTCTGGATATAGCAGCTAGGAGCGGTACGTTTGTTTATGCGTTAGGGAAAGGTAAGGTGATATTTTCTGGTTATAAGAAAGGCTTTGGCAATGTTGTGGAAATTCAACATGGCAGTTCGGTGATTAGTCGCTATGCGCACCTTGATATGAGTTTGATTGATGTTGGGCGTGAAATTGATGGCAGTGAGATTTTGGGAGTAGTGGGGACAACAGGGCGTTCGACTGGCCCACATTTACACCTTGAGGTTCGTTTTAATGGCAAAGCGGTCAATCCTGAGCCTTACTTGTCTAAGGTTAGACCTACTTCGATAACGCAAGTAAAGCTTAAATAGTGGCTGGTAACTTAATTTGACAACTTTCTGTTTATTGTTACTCTAAGCAATCCCCATTCCTTAAGGAATCTCTGAACAACCTAGCTGAGTTCTGGCAACGCCAAGTTTTCAAGTTCGAGGCATTTGTTTTTTGCATAGTTATTCTATGGTAAAAACAAATAACGAAGAGATTGGAAACTTGGCTAAGCCACGCAGGGTGAGCTTACAAGACATCAATTCCGTTGTTGTTATTTTTTGTGAAGGGTTGTTGCACCATGCCACGGGCGTATTCATTCTCAAAAAATACGCCTAGGACTTGATGCCTTGTAAACTCACAGAACTCAACTATAAGCTTCGGCTGGCTATTTTTAATAAAGTGGCGTAACATGGTTCTATAGTTAGTTCACTAATGGCTTATCCATGATTCAATTAAACATACATGATGCAAAAACAAATCTTTCTAAGTACTTGAATGATTTAACGGAAGATGAGCCAATCTTATTGTGTAAAAGAAATGTTCCTATTGCCAAAATAGTGGGTTTAAATAAAAAGGCTTTGAAAAAACGTGCTATTGGTTTAGCTAAGGGTGATTTTATAGTACCTGATGATTTTCTCGAGCCGTTACCTGATGATATTTTGAAGGGGTTTGAAGGCTCTTGATTCATGCGCTTATTATTGGATACCTGCACTTTCCTTTGGGTAATATCAGATGACCCTAAATTAAGTGCTAGAGCACGTAATTTGTTTGAAAATGAAGATTTCTTTTTGGGAAATAAATGTAAAATATCAGCTGGGTAAACTACCTCTGCCAGAGTCACCCAAACGCTATATCCCTATGCAAAGGTCAAATCATGGTATTGAAACATTGCCTTTAGGTGAGGCGGCAATAAGCCATTTATTAACCTTGCCCAGTATTCACAAAGACCCTTTTGATCGTATGTTGGTTTGTCAGGCGATAGAAGGCAATATGTCATTATTAACTTCGGATCCATTGATACAAGATTACCCAGTAAAAACAGAATGGTAAATGTGGTTATTTAGAATCGGTTTATCGTTGTTTATTATTGTTCTAAGCAGTCCTTCAAAAAGGTATCTTTTGGTGCATTACACTTAATTTTAATTAAGTCGAGTGGTTCACTTGCAGGGCTTTGATGTTTTAATTCTAATAAGACAGCTTTATCTGTACTAATTAATGTATCAAGCTTAGCGCAAACACCAGCAAGGCAGGTGATTTCTTTATCATCAAAGATTTTGTAGGTATTGTCTTTTGAACTGACTTTTTTGATAAGGCTAGTCATTACTCCTTCACTGACCGATATTTCAAAATTATTATTTATTGTTGAAGCTGTTGATTTTTGTATTTCCTTTTTATAAGTGTATTTTTTATCAGAGGCATCTTGAGGTGGCTCAATTAAGTCTTCAACTTCTACTTCAATCTCGTAATCGTAGCCCCAAGCATAGCTAAATCCGTTGATTTCATTTTCTTCAAGCAGAAACCAGTCATTATTTCCTTTTATTTTTGCTCGTAGGCAGAGGGATGAATTTGCAGCATTGTACAGCTTACATTCTTTTTTATGATTATCGACGATGAGTGTTTCATCATGGCTGTTATCAACTTTGCCTATCGGTATGCCTTCACACGCCACTAAAACTAGGCTACTTGCCAATAACAAGGGAATAGAAAGAGGGATAGACTGCATCTGATTAATTTTTTTCATGCTTATTTTGAGTTTTAGAAGATTATAAAGTTCTCAATAATAGCAGAAATAAGCGCTAAAATTAGTATGGCGCTACTTTATTGTAAAGCCAGATTTCTTTAAAAATTGGATAAGTATATCAGCATGTTCTTCAAATTTATCTACGGATTCATGTCCTGCGTCATCGACTTCGAATAACTCAATATGTGGCTTAGGGCAGTTGTTAATTATGGTACGGGCATCATTAATCGGGATGGTAGTATCCTCTTTACCGTGTACGATGAGAATGGGCGCGGTAATTTTACAAACGCTATGCATGGGTGCAAAGGTGTTAAAACTGTGGCCGATTAACCACTGCACATAACGTAAGATGATTTGAATGAGAAAAGTAGGCAGTTTAAGGCTTTGTAAATAACGGGTCATCATTCCATTGGCATGGGCAAAGGCGGAGATACTAATAACGGCATCAATATCATTGCGTTTGGAGGTTGCATATAATACCGCGCCTGCTCCGACTGAATGCCCTAAGAGCGCTATTTTATGACATATATTTGAATGCTGGTTTTTTAACCAGTCAATACTTTTTCCAAGGTCTTCAGCAAAGCGCGGTAAGGATGAGAATGTGGCGGAATCACTGTTGCCGTGGGCGCGTGAATCAATTAGTAAGATATTTAAACCTGCGTTGTAAAAAGGTACTGCAATAGGAAGCATTAATTCGGCATTACCACCCCAGCCATGCAAAATAATGAGTGTTTCCTTAGAGCCTTCAATAGGCAATAACCAGCCATAGAGATTTTTATTATCTACCGTTGGAATTGAGACTTCTTTAAATGTGATGCCTAAATCTAAAGGGGTTTTAGTTTCACGTTTTCGCGGTGCTCTAAAGCCTAAGTGTAAGGCAATTAAAAACAGCCCAACAAGCCCTAAGGGTATAAAAAGTAACCACCACATCGTAATATTTATCGTCTAGTTAGCTATCTTTTTATCAATAATATTTTTAAGCGCAATTAACAAGCCCATGCCTAAAAATGCACCCGGTGGTAAAATAGCCAATAAAAAGCCACGGTAATCTTTATTAATTTGAAAGGTCCAGTCTTTAGCGATGTCGCCGAACATCAGCGATGCCTCTGAAAATAATGTACCTGAACCAATAAATTCGCGCATCCCGCCTAGCACCACTAAAACTAGTGTAAATCCTAATCCCATCATAAAGCCGTCGAGTGCTGCACGGCTAATTTTATTCTTTGAGGCGAACGCTTCTGCACGTCCAATAATTACACAATTGGTGACAATTAAAGGAATGAAAATCCCTAAGATATGATGTAGCTCAGGCGTGACTGCATACATGGTCAAGTCAATCACCGTAACGATTGAGGCAATTACTAGCACATAATACGGAATACGGATTTCTTTGCGAACCCAGTGACGGGTGAATGAGATGATAGTGTTAGATGCGGTCAGCGTAATAATTGTAGCAATGCCAAGCCCTAAGCCATTGATGAAGTTACCGGTGACTGCCAGCAGCGGACACAGACCGAGTAACTGTACTAAGCCAGGATTATTGTGCCACAGCCCGTCCATAACAATTTTTCGGCAATCTGCTGTACTGCAACTACCGCCATCAAGTTTTTGTGGTACTTTAATGTCATCAAGTGTTGTATCAGTCATTGGATGCTACCTTGGCTTTGTTGTTGAAATAACGATTGCATATTTTGTTGGGCAAACAAAAGTGTGGATCTGACTGCATTGACAATGGCTCTTGGGGTAATCGTCGCACCGGTGAATTGATCAAAATCGCCCCCGTCTTTTTTAACGTGCCAGCCTGTTATTTCTGGATTTCCGAGTGATTTGTTATTAAAGTTTAGCGCCCAGTTTGTTTTTTTAATCTCCATTTTATCACCTAATCCGGGTGTTTCTTTGTGTTTAACCACGCGCACGCCTGAAATGGTTTGTGAGCCTGTATGAATGCCGATTAGTAAAGTGATGGCACCACTGTAGCCTTTAAGCGTCGTGACTTCAAAAATTGCGGCGATGGGTTTACCTTGTTTGCGGGCTAAATAAACGGCTGTATTTTGTGCAAAGCCTGTTTTCTGAGGGTTGAGTATAATTTTGCTAGCGGCTAAATCATTATCGTAGTGGCTAGCAGGTAGGACTTCATTAAGTGCTTGAAGCAACATTCTGGCTTGATTTTCGAGTATCTTAGGCTTGGTTAGGCTGTTTGTTGTTGCCACCAGCAATACGCTTATTAAAGCAAAAATCGCTAGAGATATTCCCGATTTTTTCATTGCCTCAATGTGTTGTTTCATGATTTATTTTCCTCCTTGGTAGAAGGTTGCTTGCTGTGAGACTTGCGGATAGCAGACCCATAACCAAAGGTGCGTGGCTGAGTGTAATAATCAATTGTAGGGACTGCCATATTCATAATTAAAACCGCAAAAGCTACTGCATCAGGGTAATTCCCCCAAGTTCGAATAATATAAATCAGTAAACCAATACCAGCACCGTAGAGAATTTTGCCTGTGGGTGTGGTACTGGCAGAAACTGGGTCAGTAGCAATAAAAAAAGCGGCAAGGATTGTCGCACCGCTAAACACATGCAGTAATGGCGTGGCATAGGTATCACTTGAAAACAGGTGAAACAAGCCAGAAATAATAATTAATGAAGTAATTAATGCAACAGGGATTTGCCAGTGAATGACTTTTTTATATAGCAGCCAAAGCCCTCCCAGCGTAAAGGCGAGCCCTGACCAAAGCCATGTATTGCTGGGCGTTTTAGCTAAGTAAGGCGACTGGCTTATAATATCGGAATAGGGGGTGCCGGCGCGTAGTCCTGTTTTTACGGCATCTAGCGGAGTTGCCATGGTGATTGCATCCCAGTCGGGTGCGCTGGCAGCGATGCCTAAAACACTTTTAATACTCTCTAAAAAGCCAAGCGGCTGTATTTGATTAAGGGTACTGATTGCGCTGATATGGCCGGCTTGAATCCATTGTGTCAGCTCTAAAGGAAAGGAAATAATTAGTACGGCAAAGCCAACCATAGCAGGATTAAAAGGGTTGTAGCCCAGCCCGCCATAAAGGTGTTTAGCGACAATAATTGCAAAAAACACACCGACAAAAATAACCCACCATGGAATTAAAGGTGGTAGTGCTAAGGCTAATAACCAGCCAGTAATAAGCGCACTAAAATCACCTAAAAAAGGTAATACGGGACGTTTGCGCAAGATAAGCGCGAGTGCTTCTAAAGCTAATGCAAAAAACACGCTGAGCGCGACGTTGATTAAAATCCCCCAGCCATAGAAATAAGCGACCACTAAAGTACCTGGAATGAGTGCAATAAGCACTTGTAACATCACCGAACGCACATTGTTTTCACTACTAAAAAAGGGCGAGGTGTTGGTTTTAAATTTCATGACTCGTTATCCTTTTTATTGTTTTTTCTTACAGCAGATCTTTTTCTTTCGGATCCTTTAGGGGGCTCTTTTTCTCTGGCAACTTTTTTCTCTTTGGCTCGCGCCACGGCGGCTTTTATAGCATCTGCTTTTGAAGTGTCTTTAGCGGTTTCAGTAGTATCACCACTTTCGGCTTTTTTCTTAGCCAGTGCTGCTTTTTTGGCTTGTAATTGTGCTTTGTGCGCGGCACGTTTTTCATCTCGCTCACGTTTATCGCGCTCTTTTCTGTAGAGTAAAAATTCATGGCGTTCGCGGGAGATATCCGCTTTTTCTTGGGCGATTCTTTGCTCACGCAACTCAATCTTAGCAAAGCGATAATAATCAACTAACGGGATATGACTAGGGCAAACATAGCTACAACAGCCACAATCGATACAATCTTTTAAGTTGTGCTGTTGTGCTTTCTCAAGATCTTTGGCGCGAATATGCCAATATAATTGCTGTGGCAGCAAATTGGCAGGGCATACATCCATGCACTTTCCGCAACGGATACAGGGCATGGTGGCTTGGCTAGAAAAGGCAGGGTTCGATTCACGTAATGCGGTACTGGAAGTAAACAACGCGCAGTTGGTGGCTTTAACGATGGGAATATTATCGTCTTCCAGCGCAAAACCCATCATCGGGCCACCCATAATTAAATGGTCAGCCATTTTTGTCGTGCCACCGGCTTGTTCTGCTAAATAGGCAAAGCTGGTGCCAATTAAAACTTCAAAGTTTTGCGGGTGGAGTACGCCGTTGCCGGTAACGGTTATGATGCGTGAAATTAGTGGCTGGCCTTCTATTACAGCCTGATAAATACTAAATGCCGTCGCAACATTCTGGCTTAATAAACCAAGCTCTGAAGGTAATCCACCACTGGGTACTTCCTTGCCAGTGAGGATTTTAATCAATTGTTTTTCACCGCCACTGGGATATATGGTGGGAATGCTGATAACCTCGATATGTGTCTCGTTCACTGTTGCCAAGCGCATTGCTTCAATCGCTTCTGGCTTATTATCTTCAATGCCTATCAAGCATTCTTCGGCATTAATTAAATGCAAAACGATTTTAATGCCAGAGATTATTTCAGCACTTTTTTCGCGCATCAGGCGGTCATCGCACGTAATATAAGGCTCACACTCCGCGCCATTAATAATCAGTGTTTTAATTTTGCTGTTTTGAGAGCCGGCGAGTTTAACGGCTGTGGGGAACGCGGCACCACCCAGGCCAACAATGCCCGCTTGTTGAATGCGCTCTAACAAATTATTTTGCGGAATGGTTTTGTAGTCACCGATAGGCTTACAAGGTAATTCTGGAGATAATTCATCTTTGCCGTCAGTATCAATAATAATACAGTTTGCTTGTAAGCCAGAAGGGTGAGGAATTGCGTGATCGCTGATAGCAGACACGGTGCCCGAAGTAGGGGCATGAATATTGGCACTCAACGCGCCTTCATGGTGGTTAAGATGTGCGATCAACTGACCTTTGTAGACATTCTCACCAACTGTGACACAAGGTTCAGCATCGCTACCTAACTGTTGACGTAGCGGTAAGACTAATTGCTTGGGAATGCCGGCAAACTTGATGGCAGGTTTATTCGAATCATCTTTATGAAACGGCGGATGCACGCCACCATGAAAAGTGCCTAATTTTCGAGTCTCGGCTATTTTATTGCTAGGATTCAGCGTTATCATATCTCTATCACTTCGCCTCCGATTCAAGCGCAATTGGTATGATGGGATAGGTCTTTTCGGTGGCGACAGGCTGCTTCCATTTCCAATTATCAATGGTGGTATCAAGGGGTTTCATAATAATACAATCTACCGGGCAAGGGGGTAGGCATAATTCGCATCCGGTACATTCAGATTCGATGACCGTGTGCATCATTTTAGCTGCGCCCACAATCGCATCGACCGGACAAGCCTGAATACAAAGAGTGCAACCGATGCAATCTTCTTCGACAATAATGGCGACTTCTGGCATATCGCTTTCTTTAATATCTTCTTCATTCAATGCTAAAGGCTCAACATCAAGCAAATCAGCCAATGCGAGCATTGTGGTCTCGCCACCTGGTGGGCATTGATTAATGGGTGCTTCACCCTTTGCAATGGCTTCGGCATAAGGGCGACAACCAGGAAAAGTACATTGACCGCATTGCGTTTGTGGTAATAAACTATCAACTTTATCAGCAAGTGGGTCACCATCAACTTTAAAGCGTACCGAAGCATAGCCAAGAATAAGACCAAAAACTGTCGAGAGACCGACTAAAATAAGAACTGCTGTGAGGATTGTCATTATCAGTATTGTATCAGTGAGTCGCCGTTATGAAACTTTGATCAAGCCCGTAAAACCCATAAAAGCCAGCGCCATTAAGCCCGCTGTAATCATACCGATAGCGCTACCTTGAAAAGCTTCTGGTACATCAGAAGCCGCCAGTCGTTCACGCATAGCTGCAAACAGAACGAGCACTAAGGTAAAACCAATCGCCGAGCCAAAACCGTATAAAGCAGATTCAATAAAACTGTTAGATTGTTGTGTGTTGAGTAAAGCAACACCTAACACCGCGCAGTTAGTGGTGATTAAAGGCAAGTAAATGCCCAGAACATTGTGTAAAAGGGGGCTGGTTTTTTGTACCACCAGCTCGGTAAAACCCACAATAGCGGCAATCACCAAAATAAAGCTGATGGTTTTTAAATACTCTAAATGAAACGGTTCAAGCAAATACTCATACACCAAAAAACTACTAATGGATGATAGGGTCAGCACAAAAGTAGTCGCCAAACCCATGCCCATTGCCGTTTCAAGCTTACGAGAAACACCCATAAATGGACATAAACCCAAAAACTGCGAGAGAACAATATTATTCACCCAAACAGTGCCAACAATAATAAGGAGGTATTCAGTCATAGCTTAACTTCAAAGAATATTTGTGACAAATAAATGCCTATTTTGCCATAGTTACTACTATCTAAACAGGCAAAACTTAGACTAAACTAAACCCACAGCCAATACTATAAACCGCAGAAGAGTGAGGCTTTGTAAGCAATTGAAATAAATATCATAAAAAAAGTACTATTTTCTTGATATAAGTTAGAATTTGCTGATATACTGATTAACATCTGATCAACGCAGACTTATTAATGGGTATAACGATAAGTTTGGGATCAGATGAGACATACCCTCCTAGCGGTTGGCGACTCAGAGATGGGTCGCCATTTTTGCTTTTGCAGCACCCTAAGGGCGCAAAAGTATCCAGCAATCCCGAAGGGAGCAGCCGGAGAAGCGCGAACAAGCACGGTAAGGAACCCTAAAGAAGCTAATAATCCCAAGGTTCAACCATTCCAACCTCAGCTCTAATAAGAAGGGTGAAATTATCCACAAGACTTCTCTAAAACCTTAAAAGATTTATTTCACCATTGAAGGCGTGAAGGAACCCGAAGTGATACAGTTTTACTTTTTCTTGATCATTGTTGTAAGCTATCGCATTTCTTGTAAAACCGCTACATCTACATAGTACGCAATACTTCCAGTTGTTTATAATCCCTAAGGTAACCGCAAATCCCGAGTATCCAAACGCTTTCCAGATTTAACCGGCAAAACCCTACGTAACCGCCGCATCACTTTCTCAGCAGTAGCTCGATAGGCTGTTAACTTGCCACCATAAAGACTAAACATTCTCGATTGATCGCCATTATCACCCACTAATAAGGTATCACGCGGCCGAGAAAATGCAGAGCTATCAGCATGTGGCAATACCCTTAAACCAGAAAATGAGGAGATTACATCAGCATGTGACAAACTGGCAGAAAAATAATGATTATAAACACTCAGTAAATATTCAATCTCGATTTCTAAGGGTGCAACATCGGCCGGGTCGCCATTGTAGGCAAGCTCGGTGGTGCCGATGAGTAATTGATTTTCCCATGGCATAACAAAAACTGCGCGTTGATCTTGTGGTGCTTCGAGATAGTACATGCCGAGAAACTCATTCGTTTTTGGCACAATAATATGCGTACCTTGCACTAAGTCGACTTTGGGTTGCGCTGTGATCACGGGAGTGGTTTTTTGTATAATTGATTCAACCCATGGCCCGGCGGCATTTACAATAAATTGACTTTTAATTGAGTGCTTTTTTCCTTTTGTAAGCAGAGTAGTGGTGCATGATGATGGGCTAATTTCGATAGATTCTACATGTGCAGAAAATATGACTTCTGCACCCAGTGATTTAGCAGATGAAAGTACGGCCTGGGTCAGTTTTTTATCATCTGTTTGGCCATCATAATATTTAAAAACAGCTTTAAGTCCTTGAGTCTTTAAGCCATTTAAGGAAGACCATTGTGACTTTGGAATACGTTGAAAGGGGGTAAAACTTAATAACGAATATAAGGCTAAGCCAAGTGCAATTTTCCAAGGTTTGCGATGGCTGTTGTGGTACACAGGAATATAGAAAGGCACTAGTTTGACCAAATGTGGTGCGTTCTTAAGCAGTCGTTTGCGCTCTTGTAAACATTCATACACTAAAGAAAACTGGGCAGTTTCTAAATACCGTAAACCGCCATGAATTAACTTTGATGAACGAGAGGAAGTACCTTGTGCAGGCTCGGCATATTGTTCTAGCACTAATACGCGATAACCTTGCGCGCTTGCAGCTTGCGCAACCCCTGCGCCTTGAATGCCAGCACCGATAACAATTAGATCATATTCCATAGACGTCACCTTGTTTGTCAGGTTTTATTAGCGCGCAAATATCATCGGTTTCCATCAAAAAATAGCCTAGTTCTGCAAATTTTTGAGCTTCATAAACACTTTCAATATCGTATAGCATCCAATCCCACGTTCCTGTAAAGGCCGTTTTATTAAGAGGGACTTTTGTTTTGCTAATAATTAAATAGTCTGGTTTTAGCTGTAGTGCTTTTTGACGGCTTTTTTGATTAAGTGCTTTTAAAACCCAACCTATTTTCAAGTTGCTGGATTTTTTAGCAATGAGCAGGGCCTCTTCATTAAATGAAATGACAATACATTGTTTAGTAGTAGGAATAAGTTGCTGAAGGAGTAGGGTCATGACCTTTTTAACTCCCCATTGATCAAGACTGTGTTGTTTAATCTCAATCATGACCTTGGCGAGAGGAAACTGTTGAATTAAATTTAAAAGTGCTTCTAATCGAGGGACATGCGTGGATTTAAAAGAATCAGCAAAGCGATCTGGCTCGTGTACACTGATGGCACTGACTTGTGCGTTTGTCATTTTTGAAATTGGTTTTGAAATTAACTGTTTGATGCCTGAGGTACGTTTAAAGTTTTCATCGTGGAGTAAATAAAAACAGTTATCAGCATTGAGTTGGATGTCACATTCAATAAAAGTACAGCCTTTTTGTAAAGCTGATTGCATAGCGATAAGGGTATTTTCGGGGTAGCGTGCTCTATCCCCTCGATGAGCGACAACTTCAAAGTCTTTTGGTTTATTCATGTTATACAGCCTATTTTTTTGGATAAAATCCATGCTCATAATTGTAGCTTAGTCCAATATTGACACTTTATTATTATATTGAGACCTATGCATGACTCAAGTGACGAGTAAAAAAGGGTTATTGAGTCTTTACTCTAAAGATAAAAAAGTAGCTGAAAAACAGGTTAATGGACTCCCCGAACGGAGAATAATTATGCCTATTTCGGCTGAGAATATGGCTCTGATTTGTGCTGTAAATGAACACCTGGTGATAAAATTTCAAGCTTCTTGATACGATCGAAAGGGATAAGGTCCATTGGTTTCATGCACTACGATTGCATGACTAACTAGATTATTGTCAGTTGTCCAATAGTGTAAAAGGTAACTTGGTGGCTCATTATAAAATTTGGAAGGCTGCTTTGAACCTAACTCAAGCATCAGTTCCATACTGGTACTTGGAGCGGTTATCACCACGGTATTACTCCATAATGTATGGGTATGGCGATGCACGTGGCCGCTTAAAATAGCTTTGATATTAGAATAGTTCTTTAACAGTTTTTTTAGTTTATCAGTGCCAATGAATAGATCGACATCTGTTTCAAATACGCCCAGTTTAATGGGTGGGTGATGCATGATGATTAGGGTCGGTTTTGTTGTTTGTTCGTCAAGCCTCGTCTTGAGCCAGGCTAAACGCTTTTTACAAAGCTCTCCCCCCGATTTGCCATCAATAGTGCTATCAACCGCAATCATTCTAAGTTCACTCTGATCGCCTTGTTTAATCTCATAATTTAAAAAGTGCGATGATTGCTTATCCTCAAGAGTTACGGGGCAATGTTTCGTGCCAAAAACTGTACTCAATTCATTTCGCGTATCATGGTTGCCTGGCATGACGTAGTAGGGGGTGTTGAGCGTATCCAATATCATTTTAGCGTTGACAAGTTCATCGAAGGAATTTTCATTGCAAATATCTCCTGTTACTAGTACTAAATCAGGCTGTGGTGTGAGTTGGTTAATATGGTTTATACACTGATAGAGGTTTTGAACGGTCGATGCAACACCGTACGCCATTTTTAAAGGTTTGGTAATGTGTAGGTCACTGATTTGAACGATTAACATGGGTTGTTTATAGCAGTAAAGATAAATTCTGTTCAATTATTACTGATGAATTATGAAATTTTTGTGACAAACTATTGGAAAATATAATTCCCGCGATAAAAAATAGTCACATTTTTGTCATAAATAAGTACTATAGTTATTTCAAAGGAAAATACTATTAACCAAGGAGAAAGTAACATGACCATTAAGAGTAAAATTTTAGTCGGAGCTGTTGCCATTGCGCTAGCCTCTAGTGCAATGGCAAAGGATACTTTAAAAATAATTACATGGAAGGGCTATGCACCTAAAGAGTTGGTGAGTGCCTTTGAGAAAGAAACCGGTATTGATGTAAAAATCACTTACAGTAATAACGAAGAAATGGTTGCAAAACTTCGTGCAACACGTGGTGCAGGTTTTGATTTGGCACAACCTAGTCAAGACAGAATTACTGCGGTACAAAAGAAGCATCATATCTATCAAGCGATAGATTATTCAAAAGTGAATACCGATCAGTTAATAACGTCTATGGTTGATGCGGTTAAGAAAAACACCGGTGTTGATGGTAAAGGTTATGGTGTACCTCACGTTTACGGTACTACCGGCATGATTGTAAATAAGAAAAATGCCCCAGATGCTAAGGACTGGTCTGATCTGTGGAACCCTAAATATAAAGGTAAAATTTCTTACCGTTTAAAAAGACCTTTGTTAATTGCGGCAGCATTTGGTATGGGTAAAGACCCGTTTGCACTTTATGGTGATAAAAAAGCGTATCAAGCATTGATTGATGAAGTTGAAAAGAAACTTATTGACTCAAAGCCATTGGTTAAAAACTATTGGACCAGTGGTGACACCCAAGTGGAAATTATTAAAAGTGGTGATGCCGATGTGATTTCTGGTTGGGATGCAAAAGGTTGGTCGGTACATAAAACCAACCCTGATATCGACTTTATTGCTCCTAAAAGTGGCGCACTAGGTTGGATTGATACGTTTGCGATTCCTGCGAAAGCTAAGAATGTTGAAGGTGCGTATAAATGGATTAACTTTATTATGCGCCCTAAAAATGCTGCGATTATTACCAATGCGAGCAACTATGGTACGGCTTCTAAAGATGCAGCGAAGTATCTTGATGCTGGGATAAAGGCTGATTTTGAACGGTCATTTACTGCAGAGGATATTGCCAATATCAAGTGGCATCCACCTGTTCCTGATGGGTTTGAGTCAATTGAGGCTAAGGCGCTTGATAGAATCAAAGCAGCTAAATAAATAGCTACATATGAAGTAGCATCAAAAAGCACTTGAGTTATTGTAAATCAAGTGCTTTTTTATTGTTCAAAATTAGGAGATACAATGAGCAATATCTTAGAAATAAAAAATCTGACAAAGCAATTTGGTGACTTTACTGCGGTAGAGGATGTTAATTTTAGTGTAAAAGATGGTGGTTTCTTTTCAATTTTAGGTTCATCAGGCTGTGGTAAATCAACCTTATTAAGAATCATTGCCGGTTTTGAGCCAGAAACCGAGGGTGAGGTGATTATTCGTGGCGAGTCTATGAAAGGTGTTCCGCCTGAAAAACGACCTGTTAATATCGTTTTTCAGCACCTAGCACTGTTCCCTATGATGAATGTAAGGGAAAATGTCGCCTTTGGTTTAAAGCGGCTTAAGCTGAGTAATACAGAGATTGATTCTAGAGTTAATGAAATGCTCAGTCGAGTAGGTCTTGAAGGTTATGAGAAGAAAGATGTAACCGCTTTATCAGGTGGTCAAAAGCAGCGCGTGGCGATTGCACGATCACTCGTCATGAAGCCTTCAATCTTATTGTTAGATGAGCCGCTTGGTGCACTAGATAGGAAGCTTCGGGAACACATGAAAGTAGAGCTTAAATTACTACAACGTGAAATTGGCACTACCTTTATTTATATTACACATGATCAGTCAGAAGCACTGGTGATGAGCGATGAAATTGCGGTCATGCATGAAGGGCGTTTTGAACAAATTGATACGCCTCGGAATCTCTATAAAAATCCAAAAACAGCTTTTGTTGCAGGCTTTGTGGGCGATAGTAATCGCTTTGAGCTGTCACGAACAGAAGGTGATACGCTAATTACAAATAAGGGTTGGAGTATTAATAAAAAGTCCAGCATGGCTGAGCCTAAAGTTTTATACATCCGTCCAGAAGCATTAATAATTAACCCTTCGGAGGGTTTAACGGATGTCGAAACATTTGGTATTACCATTAAAACCATTTTATTTGATGGCTCAAATACCAAGCTGGCTACAACGGTTACAGGAACCACCGAAGAACTACTGATTTCCTTACCCCAAAATGCTGAGTTTGATGGCTTAAGCGAAGGTCAAACTTTGCAGGTTGGCGTTCATATCAATGACTTAAAGTGTTATTAAGAATGGAGTCTTATTATGTCGCAGAATGCTAAGTTACAAAATACACTACAGACTACAAAACCGAAAAATTCATTTAATGTGACACTCTACTTATTGATTATTCCGGTGTTACTTTGGCTGGTGCTATTAATCGTTTTACCGCATTTAGACTTATTGGTAAGCTCGTTTAAAATTGAAAATGATGATGGTGAGATGGTTTTTTCTCTGGCTAATTATATTGCATTTTTTAAAGAAGAAATCTACTGGCTAACTTTTGTTAAGACCGCTGCTTATGCCATTGGTGTAACCGCTTTGGCATTTATTATCACTTTTCCTGTTGCCTTTTATTTAACCAAAGTGATTTCCAAAAAGAATGCCGCATTTTTTATTTTATTATTATTAATCCCGCTTTGGGTTGGTGAGTTAGTGACTGTTTATGGTTGGATGGTATTGCTGGGTGATCATGGCATTATCAATCATTTTTTAATGGCGATAGGCATAGTCGACGAGCCTATCAATATGCTTTATACCGATTTTAGTATGATTATCGGTTTATTGTATATGTCGATGCTGTTTATGGTGGTTCCTGTAATGTCAACACTGGAGAGTCTCGATGATTCATTAATTGAAGCTGCCAGTGATCTTGGTGCATCTAAATGGACAATTTTTAGAACCATTATTATTCCATATTCCATGCCCGGTATTGTTTCAGGTGCGATTATAGTATTTATGTTGGTTATAGGTGATTACCTTGCGCCGAATATTCTAGGTGGCAAAAGTTCATTATGGTTTACCGAGCAAATTTATAATAAGTTTTTAACAACCTTTAACTGGAATGAAGGCGCTGCCTTTGGTTTCTTATTATTGATGTTGTCTTCTGGAATCATCTGGTTAGCGTTGAAGTTTTCAGGACAAAAACTTGATAGGGTGGGGTCGTAGAATTTTATGCTTAGCCTAGATTCATACATCAAAGTAGCAAAACAAGTTGTCAAGCCCAAACGAGGATCTTCCTAGAAATGATACGTTCACTACCTAATACAACAGCATATACAATAACGTATAGAATATACGTGGGTTTATTTTTTCTATTTTTGGTAATACCACTGATTGCAATTTCGGTATTGGCTTTTAATGACTCTAATTATATCGCATTACCGTGGAATGGTTTTACACTTGATTGGTTCTTTTCAGCTACCGATGAACGAGAAGGATTGTTTGCAGATTCAAACCTACTCGAAAGTATTAACACCAGTTTAACCACGGCTTTAATCGTTGCCACAATGTCTACGGTTATTGGTACGATTGCCGCGCTTTTATTTGAGGAAGAGCAGTTTAGGTTGAAAGGTTTTTTGTACTTTTTAGCACTCACACCGTTAGTCATCCCTGGTGTAATTCTAGGAATTTCAATATTATTAAGCTCAACTTATGCAGGTAATTTGATCGAAAAAAACTTTGGTGTCGATATCGAACTATTTAGACCGAGTTATTGGTTGGTAATATTCGGCCAATTTTCATTTGGCGCAACGTATGTGATGTTATTGGTGGCAGCTCGTTTAAAGAAATTTGATCGCTCACTGGAAGAGGCTGCTTTAAGCTTAAAAGCAACCCGAGTGCAAGCCATTTGGTACATCACCATTCCGTTTTTACGCCCCGCAATTATCGGTGCTTTCATTGTTGCGTTTTTGCTAAGTTTTTCAAATATTAACACCACGATATTTTTGGTGGGGTCAGATCCTACTTTGCCGATTGATTTATATTCGAGGATACGTTTTAGCTCGACCCCTGTGTTGAATGCAATTTCCTTTTTAATTGTTTTAATTATTACACTTTTTGCTTTGGTGAATTTTTTTATAAAAAGGAAAAGTGATGATTAATCTTAAAAGATAAGGGTTACCATGAAGCACATGAAGGGTAAGGCACAGGAGAGCCACCCTTCATGGTTCAAAATATTCTGTTTTTAATCAGTTAACGATTCTCGCGGTTTTCAATCAAATCATCAACTACGGAAGGGTCGGCCAGCGTAGAAATATCACCAAGTTCATCCACTTCATTGGTTGCAATTTTTCGCAAAATACGACGCATTATTTTACCTGAGCGGGTTTTTGGTAGACCGGGCGCCCATTGGATAATATTAACTTTAGCAATTGGGCCAATCTCTTTTCTAACTAATGCTACTAACTCTGCTTTTAAATCATCCGTACCAGCTTCACCGCCCATTAATGTCACATAAGCATAGATGCCTTGACCGGTAATATCGTGCGGGTAACCGACAACCGCTGCTTCGGCGACTTTGGGGTGGAGAACTAAGCCTGATTCAATCTCTGCGGTGCCGAGTCGATGCCCTGAAACATTAAGTACGTCATCAACACGCCCAGTAATCCAGTAATCACCATCTTCATCGCGGCGCGCGCCATCACCGGTAAAGTAATAGCCTTTAAACATTGAAAAATAGGTTTCGTAAAAGCGTTCGTGGTTGCCATAAAGGCTACGCATCATGGATGGCCACGGTTGTTTCATGGCTAAGTTTCCAGCGGCAGGGTTGCCCGTAATTTCGTTACCTTCATCATCTAATAAAACAGGATCACAGCCAAAGAACGGTGCCATTGCAGAGCCTGGTTTTAAGTCATGTACTCCAGGCAGAGGTGTCATTAAGTGAGAGCCTGTCTCGGTTTGCCACCAGGTATCAACAATGGGGCAGTTATTGTTGCCGACTACATTATTATACCATTCCCACGCTTCGGGGTTGATCGGTTCACCCACCGTGCCTAGTAAACGTAATGATTGACGTGATGTGGCATTGACGGGGTCATCACCAGCAGCCATTAAAGCGCGGATTGCTGTAGGTGCAGTATAAAAGCTTGCCACTTTATGCTTATCAATCACTTGCCAAAAGCGCGAAGCATCAGGGTAGGTTGGGATACCTTCAAACATCAAGGTTGTCGCACCATTAGTGAGTGGACCATAAACAATATAGGTATGCCCCGTAATCCAGCCGACATCTGCAGTACACCAATAAACTTCACCGTCTTTGTAATCAAATACCAATTTATGTGACATGGCTGCTTGTAATAAATAGCCGCCGGTTGTGTGCAACACACCTTTTGGTGTGCCTGTAGAGCCTGAGGTATATAGAATAAAGAGTGGGTCTTCTGCATCCATTTCTTCAGCGGGGCAGTCAGTGCTGGCAGCAGCAACTGCCTCGGCGTACCAAACATCGCGTGTTTCGTTCCAATCTACAGGGTCTCCACCACGTTTTACAACTATGCAGGTGTGTACATTGGGGCAGCCCTCCAGCGCTTTATCGGCATTGGTTTTAAGTGGGACTTTTTTGCCTCCACGCATTGATTGGTCAGCTGTAATAACTACCTGACAGTCTGAATCTAAAATCCGGCTTTTAAGCGCATCAGGGGAGAAACCACCAAATACAATCGAATGAACAGCGCCAATGCGGGTACAAGCAAGCATCGCAACGGCAGCTTCAGGAATCATCGGCATATATAAAGAAACGCGATCACCTTTTTTAACACCGCGGTTTTTGAGTACATTAGCAAACTGGCTGACTTCGGCGTGTAGCTCTTTATAGCTGATGTGGCGATCTTCATCAGGGTTATCACCTTCCCAGATGATTGCGGTTTGATCTCCTCGGGTATCAAGATGGCGATCTAAACAATTGTAGGAGACATTCAGTTTGGCACCTTCAAACCATTTAATATGTAAGTCCGCTTGCTGAAAACTCCAATCAGAAACTTTATCCCAAGGTTTAAACCAAGTTACGTATTTTTCAGCTTGTTCTGCCCAAAAAGTTTCAGGGTTTTCAATCGACTGCTGATACATCGTTTTATATTGTTCGGCATTGATATTAGCTTGTGCTTTAAATGCTGCGGGTGCTGGATGAAGTTTTTCAGACATGTGGAGGGTCTCCTTGTTGTTACTAAGGTTTTTACCAAGGTTGTAGTAAGAATGGTTAGCAAGGTTATAAAAAAGGGTTTAATCAAATTTATAAATTATCCCTCAGATTATAGGTTAATTTTACGTAGAGGGATGATTAAAAAGTAAAAAAAATGTAACTATGAATAACATTGCTCAACATTTATACTTTTGATTTGTAAAATAACTGAGGTGTCTTATGGATGCTTTATCAATGACAATTTTATTAGGCGTACTCGTGATGTTAGTGGTCGTGATTGCTTTCGTCTTGACCGTTAAAAGTGGTCAATATGATGATTTAGATGGTCCTGCTCATCGTATATTGATGGATGATGATGATCCAAGAATCCCAGGTAACCGTAATAAAAATAATGAATCAAAATAGTACTTAGTTGCAACTGGGTCTTGGTAGCTAAAATACTGTTAAAAAACATTGTTTAGTGCATAATCCCTAGCACATGAAGGGTTTTTCATAAATTGTAGTGATACGGTAACACGGGTTTCTGTTACTGATATTAACTGCATCATAAGGCTATTGTATCAGCATTGGGATTATTACAGTTTATATGTAATGTAAGTAGATTGTACTTAATTTCGTCTTAAAGCTCTGGGAGGGGTGTAAATGTCAGATAGAAGATTACAGGTATTTCATGCGGTAGCGCGACTGCTTAGTTTTACTAAAGCGGCAGAAGTGTTACACATGACACAACCTGCAGTGACGTTTCAAATACGTCAATTAGAAGAACAGTTTGATACACGATTGTTTGACCGCGCACATAACCGCGTTAGCTTAACCGAAGCAGGGCATGTTGCTTTTGAATTTGCAGAAACTATTTTTGAAAAATACTCAGAAATGGAAAACGCAATTCGTGATATTACTGGTAGCATTAGTGGCTCATTAACACTGGGTGCTTCCACCACCATTTCAGAATATATGTTGCCTGCATTGTTGGGTGACTTTAACGCTAAAAACCCTGAAGTATTATTACGCCTACGGGTATCAAATACTGATGGCATCGTTTCGATGATTGAAAACAATGTCATTGATCTTGGCGTTGTGGAAGGCCCTGTTACGAATAAAAACTTATTAGTCGAGAAGTGTCGTGATGATGAGTTGGTTGTAGTCGTTCCACCGGATCACGAATTTGCACAACAAAAATCAGTCAATATTAAAGAGGTGCTTGATGGCTCATTTATTTGTCGTGAAGAAGGTTCAGGTACCCGTGAAGTTGTTAGTGAATATGTTAAAGCGCAAGGTTTAGGCAAGCATGCTCTAAAAGCATGTCTAGAGCTAGGTAGCCCAGAAGCAATTAAAGGAGCAATTGAAGCTGGTATGGGAGTTTCGATTCTTTCTAGCGTGAGTATTGCCAAAGAGATTAAATTAGGTACTTTAAAAACAGTACCGCTTGACCCACCTTTAACACGTGAGTTCTCCTTTGTGCGCCAGCGTCAAAAGTTTAGAGTTCGCAGTATGGAAGAGCTATTGGAATTTGCAAGAACGTATTGTAAAGACAATAGTTAAGTACAAAAATAAGTGTTATATGAAGACGGAGCTTAGGCTCCGTTTTTTTATGCGTGACAAAATGGTATTGAACCAGCTATTCTAGTTTCTTTATATGAAGCTCTGGATTTTAATTATGTTTCCTATGATGCCCGCACAAGGCAGTAAAGAAGAAAGGCAGTTAATTAAGTTGTATCAGTCATTAAGCGAAGCTGACCAACAAACGTTAGTACATTTTGCAGAGTTTCTTCAAACTAAAAATAGCGATGAAAAGGGCTCATCAGCCAATCAAAACGTAGAGGAAAAACGTATTCCTACAGAACCTTTAGAGCTGCCTCGTCCAGAAAAAGAAAGTGTGGTGAAAGCAATAAAACGTTTAACGAAAAATTATCCAATGGTAGATAAAGAAAGTATTTTACACCCCATATCGGGTTTGATGACATCGCACATATTACAAGGACGTTCTGCTTATGAGGTTATTGATGATCTTGAAGCCTTGTTTTTAAAAGAGTTTAACAAGCTGAGTGGCGGTAGCTGATTCTAATGAGTGAAGTTTTTTTTATCAATCTACCAAATGGTAAAGAGCATCAGTACACTTTAAAGCCTTCTCGACGCGCAAAATACATTCGTATTAAATTGAATAATCAGGGGGAGCTTTCAGTTACTCTGCCGCATCGCGGTTCAGCTTCACACGCTCATGATTTTATACAAAGTAAGTCAGACTGGGTCGCTACACAACTTTCTAAGTTACCTGAATCTCGAAATAATAGAGTTCCTGATCAGCTTGACCTCGTGCTACTTGCAGAGACATGGGATGTGCGCATTTTAGATCACAATACTAATGAGCAAGAAGCTAGCCCCTTATATATTGAGATGGATGATGAGCAAAAAATTATAGACTTTTCGGGAAATGATCAGCAAATAGCTATATTTAATCAGCTGTTAGCTGAATGGTTGAAAGTCAAAGCACGAGTGATTTTCAGTAATATGTTAGCAGCATTAGCCGAACAGCATGGGTTTCACTATAACCGTTTAACTATACGCGCCCAAAAAACACGTTGGGGAAGTTGTTCCAGTCGTAAAAATATAAGCCTTAACTGTAAATTGCTGTTTATGCCAGTGAAGGTCGTTGAATATGTGATGATTCATGAGCTTTGCCATACCATTCATATGAATCACTCATCGGATTTTTGGCAATTAGTCGAAGACTGCGACCCCGAATACCAAGCCCATCGAGTGTTTTTAAAAAAGAATTAACATTCTATAATAGCTCTAGTGAGATTTTTTGAAACAACGCTACCGTTAATCGGTTAAATCAAAAAGTACTCTTAAAATCAGTTATTATTCAAGTAATAAATAGCTGTACTTAGACAATGAAACCTTTGCACTAAGTATGATGAAAGAAAAACTAATGTATTTTTAGTTGTTTTCATTCGTCACATCTTTTGTGCAAAAGGTCTCACTATAATAAAAATAATTTGAGATTAATGTGAAACAAATCAATCTACATTCTAATAAACCCAATCAAGCTCAACATGTTTGGCAGCAACCTATCCAAGCCAATAACCCGCAAATTGGCTTCAGTTTGATCGAAGTGATGGTAGCGGCCTTTGTGTTGGGTATTGGTATTCTAGGTATTGTTGGCCTTCAGGTTTTAAGTTTAAAAGGTACGCAACAATCAAGTATGCGAAATCAAGCAACGGCAATTATTTACGGCCTGGCAGAAAAAATGCGCGCGAATATACAAGGTACGATTGATGGAAAATATAGCCTGACTAAAGCAGAGTTTGATGCGTATAGCTGTACATCTGCTGTAACGACCTGTGAGGGTAACACAGCCAGCTGTGACTCTGATCAACTAGCGGAGTTTGATATGAATAAAGTCGTTTGTGGTTATGGTGCAAGTAATAGAACAGGAGGAATTAAAGCCGTGTCATTAGGTGATGAAAATGTACTTTCAGATGGCTTGATTGAGGTTGGTTGTAAATCAGGAAATTGTGCCAATGGTGAGGTCAACATAAAAGTCAGTTGGACCGAGAGAGCAATAGATAAGAGCGAAACAGTTACACAGCATTCAGATTTTATTGTATTGAATACGAGAATTTCACGATGAGCGTCATAGAATTAAAACATAAAAATAAACAAACGGGTTTGTCACTCATTGAGTTGTTGATAGCAACTTCGATTGGGATTTTCTTATTATCAGGTATTGCAACCTCTTATATCTCAAGTATTAAATCTAGCAGCAATCGTGATCAATTTTCAGTCTTAGAGGATAATGCACAAATTGCTCTTGAGGCGATTACCAATACTTTGGAGCATACTGGCTACCCATCCACCAGTAATAAAACACTCGTCAATAGATTTGTAGAAAGAAAAGCAGGCATAGTGTCTGAAACATGTGGGGTGCATAACAGTGTATTAGACCGGACAATTTATCCGACTGACACCACGATTGATAATAAGACTAGCGGTGTTGAAACGGGTGATTCCATAACAGGCGTATTCTATGGTGATGCTAACTTTTTTACAGACTGTACAGGCGGGCAACTACCGTTGGATTGCAGGGTTGGAACGACAAGCGATTCTGATACCGCAAAAATATATAGCACCTTTTTCTTAGATAAAACTAATAATACGTTGATGTGCGCAGGATCTAGGACTAACAGAGCAGAACCTATTGCAGAGGGTGTGGAAAATATACAGTTTTTATATGGTGTAGATACGGGTGATGACCTGATAGCAGACCGCTATATAAATGCTACGGATTTATTTAATTCAGGCTTGCAGGATAAAGTAATTAGTATCCAAGTGGCAATTTTAGTCCACTCTTTGCTTCCTGTGCATACTAAAAAAGAACAAAGAACTTACACATTGCTGGATACAAGCTATACAGCTCCAAACGATCGCAAACAACGTAAAGTATTTACAACTACGATACGGGTAAGAAATACCTTGTAATAAATTTACAGTTTATTGCCGAGAAATAATAGAGAAAATAATGAAAACAACACACATAAAAAAACAACAAGGTATGACCCTGATTATCGCAATGGTGATGTTGCTAGTCATCACTGGTATTGGGGTGAGTGCGGTTAAAAACTCAACGACTAGCACTATGATGTCTAGCAATAATACCTTGCAGATGTTGGTTTTTCAGGGGGCAGAATCTACTATTGTGCGCTCTGCCTCTGCTAATGATTTGTTTGATATTGAAAAATCTGCAGTTCTTGCAGGTACGCCTCATGAGGTAACACAGGCTCATCTTTATCCTAATGGTGATGATGAGGTAACCAACGGCGTTAAATTAAAATCTACTTCAAAGATAACCTTTATGGGAGATGGTGATTGCCCCGTTTTGAGTGGTGTGGCAAATTCAATAAATTATTCCTGCTATGTGTTTGAAATTGATGCAAAAACCCAGGCTTTGGGCGCGCGCGCAAATCATTTTGAAGGCAGAGCAATTTTAGCCCCAAAAAAATAAAATGAAAATCAGTGATTAAATGAGAACATTATGAAGAACAAAATCAATACAAAAAGCGTCTTAAAAGTCCTACTTGGCTGTTTTATAAGTAGCGTGTCTACGTTAGCCATTGCGGATGATACTGATATTTTTAATAGCGAAAAGCCCTTGTATCCGCCCAATATCATGTTTGTTATGGACGGTTCGAGTAGTATGAATGCTACCGTAGGAGCAACCACAAAAACAAGAATGGACGTTTTGCAGGATTCTTTAAAGAACTTAATCAGTAGCCCTGATACGACGGATGTGAATATTGGGATAATGAGTTTTAGTAATGAGTTTGGTAATGGTAATACTTCATATGGGCAAGCTTATGGGCCGGCTTACCCTGTGACTAATATTGATGATGATTTGAATAATGACGGCATTCTTTTTGATACTGATGCAGAATCAATACTAAAATCTAATACTTCTTTTACAGACCTTTCACAATCTTACCTAGCGCCTGTACCTGTTGATGGTGTGGATTCAACTCGATCATATTTACAAACTATAATCAATGGTTGGAAGTATGGTGGAGGTACGCCGATAGTTGATGCGCTCTACGAAGCAGCATTGTATATGCGAGGAGGTATGGTTGATTATGGTAATCAAGCGCCGAATGATGTGCGTGCGGCACACCCTAGTACTTATAGCGGAGATCATATCGCCGATGGCTCAGTTACTAATACTGCAGTTTGTACTGGAGTAAAAACATGTTACCAAGGAGGTGCAAATGTTAACCCGAGTCTACAGTGTGATACGACAAAAGCAATTACAGGCTGTGCAGCGAGCACATATAACTACAACGTGACGTCTGCAACTGATACAGGCGGCTGTACCGATATAACACCTACAGTTCAGTGTGACCGATTAACAGAGACATTTTGTGGTACAGCGACAGATGCAAGTCAATGTCAAATTGTCCCAGAAGTCGTTACCTCAGGTTATCAATGTACTGAAAGTACTGTTGAGGATTGCAATGCTTTACCAAATTTATCAAACTGTAAGGTAAGTGGTGAATTAAGTGGGTTTATATGTGATAAAACTAAGTTAGCCTATACCAAGTGTCCGGGGACACCCAAGTGGAGTTGTCCGGCAACAGAGGCTGTACAAAAATGTAGTGAGCAGAGCTGCGTAACCCAACAGGCGTCCGGGTTAACATATCGATCACCGATGACAAGTGAGTGTCAAAGTAATGCGATTATTTTACTTTCTGATGGTGAACCTTCTTTAAACGCTAGCGCACAAAAAGTGAGTAACTTGATTGGCGCTTCTTATAGTACATTACCAAATGGAAACAATTGTACCACGGTACCTTTTCCTACAGACCGATATGATTGGGGTAACCAAGAGAATATCGATTATTACGGTCGTTGTGGTATTGAAATGGCTAAGTTTTTATCAGAAACCGATAATAGTCCTTTAAAGGCAGATGGTACGGACAGTGTTGCAGGAAAACAGCCAATAAATGTCTATACTATTGGTTTTGCACTGCAAGGTTCTGCACCCGCACAAACCTATTTAAATGATCTAGCGGTAGCAGGAGGTGGTGCATTTTTTACTGCGGAGAATGGCCCAGAACTTGTAAAAGCTTTAAAAGATGCGTTAACCGGTGCTACTAAACGTGCACGATTATTTAGCTCTCCTACCTATACTGTTTCTACAGGTACCTCATTAACCAACGGTGATGATGTTTATTTACCTGTGTTTAAAAAGGCATTTGGGTCACGCTGGCAGGGTAATTTAAAAAAGTTTAAGCAAAAAGATGGCAAGTTAGTTGATGTAAATAATCAAAATATTTTTGGTACTGATGGTAACTTACTCGCAACAGCGCAAGACTTATGGGCAAGCTCTGCAGGAACTGACTTTGTGACAAGTGGAGGTGCTGCGAATAAAATTGATCCAACAACGCGAAAAGTTTTAACGGATAATGGCTCGTCACTTGTTTCTTTATCAAGTAGTAATGTTTTAGCTAGTGATCTAGGTGTAGCTGCTGATAAAGTTGATGAGCTAATAAAATTTGTAAAAGGTGAAAAGTCTGATGGAACAGCACGTCATAGTATGGGGGATATTATCCACAGTAAGCCTGTTTTTGTACCTAATTTGGGTAAGTCGAATGAAGGTATCATCTTTATAGGTACCAATGAAGGTTTTGTGCATGCTATCAATGCAAAAGATGGTACAGAAGCATTTGCCTATATGCCACATGAACTACTTAAAAACTTAAAAGTACTTCATGCTGATGACCCAGATGATGATCATCCCTATGGTGTTGATAGTGAAATTACAGTATGGGACTTAAGGACTGACAAGCTTGCAAAAGGTGATCTTTTAAGCAAAGCACCTAAAAACACGGTAATGCTTTATTTTGGTTTACGTCGTGGTGGTCAGGCTTACTATGCATTAGATGTTACAGACCCTACTAGCCCTGTTTTAAAGTGGAAAAAAGATAATAGCAGCAGCGGTTATTCGGACCTTGGTTATACTTTTTCAAAGCCTAAATTAACCTACCTTCGTCATGGAGTGAGTGCAAAAAAATTACAGCCAGTAGTTGTATTCGGCGGTGGATATATAGATGATAATGGTAAGTTAGGCTCTGTAGAGATAGATGATGGAAACACCTCAAGAGGTTCTGCTGTCTATATTGCTGATGCATTGACAGGAAATATAGTTTGGAAAAATACTGATAAGTTAGATTATGCTGTAGCGGGAGATATCCAAACGATAGATGTAGATCGAGATGGTTCAATAGATCGTTTATATTTTGGTGACACCGGTGGCACAATATGGCGAGCTGACTTGAATACAACTATAGCAGGTTCAAATGCAGATGACGGATCTGTTAAGGCTCGACTTAAGCCGTTTGCACGTTTAGGTGACGTTAGTACACCTGCGACAGTTAGACGCAAGTTTTTCACTGCACCTGATATTGCTTTTTTCAGGTATAAAGGAAAGTTAGTGATTACCTTAGCTGTTGGCTCAGGAGACCGTGCTATCCCGCTAGAAGAGAATAGTGATGATCAATTCTTTGTGTTAGTTGATCAAAACCCATTAACGGTACCTGTTACTGCACCAAATGCAATAACATTTGCTGACTTAGGGGATAGGAAGTCGCCTACAAAATTTGGTTGGAAATATGACTTAACGGCGATGACAGGTGAGAAAGTATTATCTTCACCGCTTATCTTTAATAATAATGTGGTATTTAGTACATTTGGTAAAGGCGGAACAACATTAAGTGCGAATAGTTGTAGTACTGTTACTAATAACAAGTCTCGGACTTACCTAATGGATTTAATGACAGGAGCAGCCAGCCTTGACTTAAATGGTGATGGTCAGGTAAAAGACCCTGATGATTTATCTACAGAAGGGCGTTCTGGCGTTATTTCGCAAACACCTCAAATTGTATTTACCAAGTTGAAGTCAGATGACCCTAATGCGACAGATCAAAGCTGTAAAAAAGGCAGTTGTGTAAGAGCGTTTGAGATAGTGGATGGTACGGGTGTATCAATTGCGAATGATACAACACTTTCAGCTCAGGGGGCAGCAGCCGCGTTACAAAATACTTTGCCAAGAACATACTGGTTAGAGGAAAAAACGAATTAATAATAACAATGAATGGATAATATAATGAAAAAGCAACAAGGTTTTACACTGGTAGAACTTATGATCGTCGTAGCAATAGTCGCCATTTTAGCGGCAATTGCAATGCCTTCATACAGTCAATATGTCACTAAAAGTAACCGTGCCGATGCAAAGGTCGCATTAATGAAATATGCCCAAATGCAAGAAAGTTATTTTGTGCAAAATATGAGTTATGCGAAGGACTTAACGACAGGAGCAGGTGGGTTAGGATTAGGGGCTACTGTAACGTCTGAGAATGGTCATTACTCAATAACAATG